>Ga0187784_10003146_pt1 | contig 13315 bp, 10 predicted proteins | sample 1015_SJ02_MP15_2_FD_132964 | JGI IMG/M metagenome (GOLD analysis project Ga0187784, IMG submission 132964) | Tropical peat soil microbial communities from peatlands in Department of Meta, Colombia - 1015_SJ02_MP15_20_MG | ecosystem: Environmental > Terrestrial > Soil > Wetlands > Peat | place... | reverse complement strand
TGCGCAATATTGTCGGAGACTTCCTTTAAGCCCCGCATCAGCGCCTCGATGCGCTCGAGCATGGCGTTGAGGTTTTCGGCGAGTCGGTCGAGTTCGTCGCCGGTGCCGGCGACCGGCAAGCGGCCGGCGAGATCGCCGCGCATGATGGTCTGCGCCGTATCGGTCATGGCGTCGATGCGCCGCAGCACGCGCTGGCTGACGAAGAATCCGCCGAGCAGGCCGAGCACGATGACCAGCGCAAGCGACCATTGGCCGGCATTGGCAATAATGCCAAACAGCCGCTCGCGCTCCTCAAGGTCGCGCCCGACCAGAAGGCGGAAGCCGCCCGGCAATTGCACGACCTCGACCAAGGCGCGATGGTCGCTGCCTTCCGGCGCATCGAGCCGACGATAACTGGTCTCGAGCCAGCCGGGATGATCGAGCACGCCAGGCTCCAGCGAGCCGACATTGCCGGCAAGCCCCTCTCCGGTCGGCGTCGTCACCAGATACAGGCTCGATCCCGGCCGCCGCGAGCGCAGATCGACGACGATCAGCAAACGCCTGATGCCGCCTTGGGCGTATTGCTCGGACAGCCCGTTGATCTCGCCGGTGACGGTCGTGGTGATCTGCTCGGTGATGAGGCGCCGCGTATTAAGCGCGAAGTAGCCGAGCAGCGACGCCGCGAACAGGACGAAGATCGCAAGATAGACCAGCGTCAGCTTGAACGCCGTGGTGCGGATGAGTTTACCGAGCGCCGTCACGAAACCTTCTCAGCTTGCAGGCCGATTTCACTCTCGGAGAAATCGTCTTCCCAGAACTCGAGTGCCGCGCGTTGGTCGCCGCGCCGATTTGCCGCTTCGGCGCGGCGCAATTCGACGCGCCGGATCTTACCGGAGATCGTCTTCGGCAGTTCGGCGAATTCGATGCGCCGCACCCGTTTGAATGGCGCCAGCGCGGTGTGGCAATGCTGGAAGATCGACAGCGCCGTGGCGCGATCCGGTGTGTAGCCGGCCGCAAGCGCGAGGTAGGCCTTCGGCACCGCAAGCCGCAGCGGATCGGGCGACGGCACCACCGCCGCCTCGGCCACCGCCGGATGCTCGATCAAGACGCTTTCAAGCTCGAACGGAGAGATGCGGTAATCGGACGATTTGAACACGTCGTCGGCGCGGCCGACATAGGTTAGATAACCGTCGTCGTCGATAGAGGCGACATCGCCGGTGTGGTAGACGGCGTCACGGTGCGGGGCAACGCCGCGATGGTTTTCATTCTCGTGGCCCTGATAGCCTTGCATCAGTCCGGTCGGACGCGGGTCCAGCACCAGGCAGATTTCGCCCTCCTTTTGCGCTACGCCGTTGGGATCGAGCAGGACGACGCGATAACCCGGCAGCGGCCGGCCCATCGAGCCTGATTTGAGCGTCTGGCCCGGCGTATTGCCAACCAGCGCCGTCGTCTCGGTCTGGCCGTAGCCGTCGCGGATGGTGATGCCCCAGGCGGCTCTGACCCGTTCGATGACCTCGGGATTGAGCGGCTCGCCGGCGCTGACAAGTTCTTGGATGCGAACCTTCCAGGCGGCAAGATCCTCCTGGATCAGCATGCGCCAGACCGTTGGCGGCGCGCAGAAAGTGGTAACGCCGCAGCGCACGATGGTGTCGAGCAGGCCGCGCGCATTGAAGCGGCGCTGATTGACGATGCAGACGCATGCTTGCGCATTCCACGGCGAGAAGAAACAGCTCCAGGCGTGTTTGGCCCAACCCGGCGACGAGATGTTGAGATGCACGTCGCCGGGCCGGAGGCCAAGCCAATACATGGTCGAAAGGTGACCGACCGGATAACTCTGATGGCTGTGCAACACCAGCTTGGGCGTCGCCGTGGTGCCGGAGGTAAAATAGAGCAATAGCGGATCGTCGGCTCGCGTTTCGCCGTCCGGAACGAACTGCGCCGATGCCGCGTAGCCGGTCTCGTAGGACACCCAGCCGGGCATGTCCTTGTTAGCTAAGTCCTTGCCGACCGCGATCCGCGTGTAATCGCCGGGCAATGCGGCGAATTTGGCCGCGGCATCCGCGCTGGCGATGACATGGCGGACGCGGCCGCGCGCGAAGCGGTCGTTAAGATCGTTGCGGGTCAGCAGCGTCGTCGCCGGCACAATGACCGCGCCGAGTTTCATCGCCGCCAACATGCATTCCCACAACGGCACGACATTGCCGAGCATGACGAGGATACGGTCGCCGCGGCGCACCCCGAGACCGCGTAGCGCGTTGGCCATCCGGTTCGAGCGTTCGCTTAAATCCGCGAAGGTGAGCCTGGTCTCGCCCGCCTCCTCGTCAACGAGCCAGAGCGCCGGCTGCGCATTGCCGCGCGCCATGATATCGAAATAATCGAGCGCCCAATTAAAGCGATCGAGCTTGGGCCATTGGAAATCGCGGTAGGCCGCGGCGTAGTCCTCGCGCTGGCGCAACAGAAAATCGCGGCCCGCGATGAACGGCGCCGCGTTGCTCGAATTCATGACGCTCTCCCGGTCGGCGAAAGCCGCAACATGAAATATGCTTTCCCTGTTGACAATAAGATACCCGCACTCCTTCCTCGATGCGATGCTTTTGCCGGGGCGGGCGAATACGGACGATGGGACCTCTTGCAGGCTTTCGGATCGTAGAGTTCAGCGGTATCGGGCCGGTGCCGATGGCGGCGATGCTGTTCGCCGACCTCGGCGCGAGTGTGCTCCGCCTGGAGCGGATCACCCCGAGCGGCCTCGGCATCGACAGACCGGCGCGCCTCGATTTGACGGCGCGCGGTCGTCCCGCCGTTGCGATCGACCTGAAACATCCCGACGGGCTCGCCCTCGCCGACCGCCTCATCGCCAAGGCCGATGCTCTGATTGAAGGATTTCGTCCAGGCACAATGGAACGTCTCGGCCTTGGTCCCGACGCGGTACTGGCGCGCAACCGGCGGCTCGTTTACGGACGCATGACCGGCTGGGGCCAATCGGGTCCGCTCGCTCGGGCGGCGGGCCATGACTTGAATTATCTCGCGCTGACCGGGGCGCTCGCGGCCATCGGGCGCGCCGGCGCGAAACCGACGCCGCCCTTGAACCTGGTGGCGGATTATGGCGGCGGCGCGCTCTATCTCGCCTTCGGCATGGCCTGCGCCATGATCGAGGCGCAGCGATCCGGCAAGGGGCAGGTCGTCGACGCGGCGATGACGGACGGTGCCGCTTCCCTGATGACGATGTTTTATGGCCTTTATGCAGCGGGCCTGCACCGTCTCGAGCGCGGCACCAATCTGCTCGATTCCGGCTCGGCGATCTACGACGTTTACGAGTGCGCGGACGGCCGCTATATCGCGATCGCACCCATCGAGCACAAATTCCGCAAAATACTTTTCGAACTGCTCGACCTTCCTTTCACCACCGATGACGGGGCGGAACTGCGCGCTAAACTTGAGACCGTCTTCAAGACCCGAACCCGCGACGAATGGCGCGCGCTGCTCGAAGGAACCGACGCCTGCTTTGCGCCGGTTCTGACCATGGCCGAAGCGCCGGCGCACCCGCACAATGTCGCACGCGGCACCTTCATCGACATCGACGGCGTCGTGCAGCCGGCCCCCGCGCCGCGCTTCAGCCGCACGCCCGCCGGCCGGCCGGCGCCGCCGCGCCCGCTCGGCGAAGGCAGCCAGTCCGCGCTCGCCGATTGGGGCATTACCAGGACAGGATCGACGCGCTGGTCGCTGCCGGTGTTGTTGGAGCCGAAGCGCAGCATTGAGCGAACAAATTACCGCGCGCCGTCACGGATCATATAGCCCGCGCCGCGTACGGTATGTAACAGCGGCGGCGCAAAGCCCTTGTCGATCTTAGATCGCAGACGCGAGATGTGCACGTCGATCACATTGGTTTGCGGATCGAAATGATAATCCCAGACGTTCTCCAAAAGCATGGTGCGGGTGACGACCTGGCCGGCATGACGCATCAGATATTCGAGCAGGCGGAACTCTCGCGGCTGCAGTTGCACCTCCTGCCCGGCGCGGCTGACCTCGTGGGACAGCCGGTTGAGTTCGAGATCGCCGACGCGATAGACGGTCTCCTCGCCGCGGCTGCCGCGCCGGCGCGCCAGCGCCTCGACGCGGGCCAACAGTTCCGCGAATGCATAGGGTTTGGCGAGATAATCGTCGCCGCCGGTGCGCAAACCCTTGACACGGTCGTCGACCTGGCCGAGCGCGGACAGGATCAGCACCGGCGTTTCCACGGACTTCGCTCGCAAGGCGCCGATGACGGCAAGCCCGTCGCGCTTCGGCAGCATGCGATCGATGATCAGCACGTCGTACTCGCCATCGAGCGCAAGCGCCAAGCCCTCCTCGCCGTCGCCGGCCTGATCGGCAATATGGCCGACCTCGCGAAATGCCTTGACGAGATAATCGGCCGCGTCGCGGTCGTCCTCAATGATGAGAAGGCGCATCGTCGATCGCCGTACTCAATGAACGGGCTGATGGAACATCACTCGGAATATTGTCTCACTAAGCGGTTAAGGCAATATCGGCCGCAACGCCAAAAGTGAGCAGGCTAAAAGCGAGCATGGCCAAAGCTGGGCATGGGTTAAAAGTGAGGGGGCGGCGAGCGGCTGCCCGCCACCCCCTCTTACCTACTCCACTCCGGCGGGGGCGACGGATGCCGGGGCAGAGTTGGTATTCGGCGGGGACGAGTCTTGCGACCCGTCCCCAGGAACGCCCGCCAGCGGGGGCGACGGATGCCGGCGGATCGCCCCTTTTTCTTCAGGCGTTGCCGAGCGGCAGCGCGACGAATTTCGTGCCATCGCCCGACTTCACCCTGAACAAAACGGTATGTTTGCCCGCCGTACGCGCATCGGCGAGGCTTTTGCGGACATCGGCCGGCGTCGACACCGGCTTGCCGCCCACATCGAGAATCACGTCGCCGACCTGGAAGCCGTGACCGGCGGCAATGCCGCCCGCAGCGACCGCGGTGACTAAGACGCCGCTGCCGTCCCCGCCCGCAGCGTGGTCGCCGGGCGCAAGACTAAAGCCAAGCTTCGGCACCTCGCTATCGGGAACCTCGCGGTGATTTTGATCGTTCGCAGCCTGCTTTTCATTTGGCAAGGTGCCGAGCGTCAGCGTCACGGTCTTATCCTGACCCTGATGGATCAAGCCGAGCTTCACGGCAGTGCCCGGCGACATCGTGCCGATCTTGCGCGCCAGTTCGCGCGCGTCATGGATCGGCGTATCGTCGACCGCGGTAATGACGTCGCCGCTCTGGATGCCGGCTTTGGCGGCCGGGCTGTCCTTCTGCGGCTCGGACACGAGCGCGCCGGTCGTCTGCTTTAAGCCCATGCTGTCGGCGATGTCCGGCGTGACGGACTGGATCTGCACCCCGATCCAACCGCGGGTGACGCTGCCTCTGTCGCGCAACTGAGCGATCACGTTCTTCACGGTGTCGGCGGGAATGGCGAAGGCGATGCCGACCGAGCCGCCGGACGGCGAGAAGATCGCGGTGTTGACGCCGATGACGTTGCCGTCGACGTCGAACGTCGGGCCGCCGGAATTGCCTTTGTTGACCGGCGCGTCGATCTGGATGAAATCGTCATAGGGCCCGGCGCCGATATCGCGGCCGCGCGCCGACACGATGCCGGCGGTGACGGTGCCGCCGAGGCCGAACGGATTGCCGACCGCGAGCACCCAGTCGCCGATGCGCGGCGGGTTGTCGGACAGCTTCACGAACGGGAAGTCATTGCCGTCGATCTTGATCAGAGCCAGATCGGTGCGCGAGTCGGCACCGATGACCTTGGCGCTATAGGTCTTGCCGTCGTCGGTGGTGACCTGAACGTTGTCCGCATTCTGCACCACGTGGTTGTTGGTCACTGCGTAGCCGTCGCGCGAAATGAAGAAGCCCGAGCCCTGGCCGGTGATGACCTCATGACCCTGCGGCAGGTTCGGCATATTGGGCATGCCGAAACGTTTGAAGAAACGCTCGAACGGCGAGCCGGGCGGAAAGGGAAGATCTTCGTCGCTGTTGAGATTGGCGTCGGCCGGACGATCGATCTTAACGCGCACCGAAATCACCGACGGCTTTACCTTCTCGACAATGTCGGCAAAGCCCACCGGACGCTGCGGCAGTTGCTGGACCTTCTCGGTCAAATTCTGCGCTTGCGCCGGAATACTGAAAAGATTGGCGGACGGATTGCCGTTCGACGTCATGTTCGGCGCGAAGAAGAACGCCGCCGCGCCGATGCCAGCGGCTGTCACCGCCAGCAGTGCAGTACGCCGCGCCGAAATGCGGCGCGATTGCGAGGAATTGCTGTTCATTACGCCTCTCTCCAAAATCGCAAAATCGATGTGCCGTGTTATGGCGGAAGCTTTCGGGCCGGTCCGCTGAGCGTCGTCGTCCTTGGGCCGGCTTCGCGCGACAACATGGGACCACGCGCCTTACCGCGCTCTGTCGGCAGGATTAAAACTTTGTAATATTGCGTGATGCAAAATTCTAACGCCGAAACAATGAGATACGGCAGGCGGCGATCGACTTAAGCGATTCCAGCTACGGCGCGCCTTCGCTCCGCATGAGCTCCGCGACCCGTGCTTCCTCGGCCGCGGTGAGATTTGGCGGCTCGCCGGAGGCCGGCGCGGCGGTCCGGCGTCTGGCCACGACGACGAGCATGACGACGCCGAATAGCACCAGCGCAGGCGGCAATCCCCACAAAGCTGCGGTGCGCCACGACAGCCGAGGCTTCAGCAGCACGAATTCGCCATAGCGGGCGACCAGGAAATCGATCACCTGCTGGTCGCTGTCGCCGGCCTTGATCCGCTCGCGCACCAGAACGCGTAAATCGTGGGCGAGCGGCGCGTTGGAATCGTCGATCGACTCGTTCTGGCACACCATGCAGCGCAAATCCTGGGACAGCGCGCGGGCCCGTGCTTCCAGCGCCGGGTCCGCCAGCATCTCGTCGGGCTCGACCGCCCATAGCGGCGACGCCGATAACAGCACAGCCAGGATCGCCACGGCCTGCAAAGATTTTTTCAGGACGTGTTTCATGACGTTCATTCCGCCGGCTGCATCGCCTGGGCGATGGCGATCCTGCCCCGCGCCGGACGCGGCGCGCCGACGCGCAACCGCCGATCGGAGAGCGACAAGCCGCCGCCGAAGAACATGATGGCGGCGCCGAGCCAGATCATCAGAACGAACGGCTTGTAGTAGGCCCGCACTGCAACGGAGCCGTCAGGGTTCGGATCGCCGAGCGATACATAAAGCTGGCTCGCGCCGCGCGTCATCAGCGCGGCCTCGGTGGTCGACTCGTTGCGCGCCGGGAAAGTGCGCCGGGTCGGCTCCAGGGTGCCGATCAATTCGCCGCCGCTACGGCGCACGGTAAAGCGGCCGACGACGTCGCGATAATTCGGGCCCGGCCGATTGAACACCCCGTCGAAGGTCAGCCGGTAATGGGCCAGCTCGATGTTGTTGCCGGGTTTGATCTCGACGATGCGCTCGCTGCCCCAGGCGGTCGCGCCGACGATGCCGAGCAGCGTCACGCCGATACCGAAATGCGCAAAACCCGTGCCCCAGGCCGAGCGCGGCAGCCCCCAAGCGCGCCGCAGCGCCGCACCGAATGGGATACGCATAATCATGGTGCGCTCGGCAATATCGGTCACTGCGCCGGCCATGACGAAGATGGCGACGCCGACGCCAAACGGCGCCAGCACCGGGCCACCGCGTTCGAGCGCAAATGCCGCCGCGATTGCGACCGCCGCGAGCATGGCCGCCGCCAGCAAACGTTGCGCCGCGCCGAGGAGGTCGCCGCGCTTCCACCCCAACAGCGGGCCGAGCGGCATCACCAGCATCAGCGGTATGAACAGCGGACCGAACGTCGCGTTGAAGAATGGCGGCCCGACCGAAATCTTGTCGCCGGTCAGCGATTCGAGCGCGAGCGGATAAAGCGTGCCGACGAAGACGGTGGCGCAGGCCGACGTCAGGAACAGATTGTTGAAGACCAGCGCGCCTTCGCGCGAGATCGGCGCGAACAGACCGCCCTGCTTGAGCAGCGGCGCACGCCAGGCATAAAGCGACAAGGCGCCGCCGATGAACAGAATGAGGATGGCAAGGATGAAGATGCCGCGCGTGGGATCGGTCGCAAAGGCATGCACCGAGGTGAGCACCCCGGATCGCACCAAAAAAGTCCCGATCAGCGACAGCGAGAAGGTGAGAATCGCAAGCAGAATGGTCCACACCTTGAGCGCGCTGCGTTTTTCCATCACCACGGCGGAATGCAACAGCGCGGTGCCGGCAAGCCACGGCATCAGCGACGCGTTCTCGACCGGATCCCAGAACCAGAAGCCGCCCCATCCGAGCTCGTAATAGGCCCAGTACGAGCCGCCGGCGATCCCCAATGTCAGACACATCCAGGCACCGAGCACCCATGGCCGCACCCAGCGCGCCCACGCCGGGTCGATGCGGCCATCCAGCAAGGCGGCGATGGCAAACGAGAATACGATCGAGAAGCCGACATAGCCGAGGTAGAGCATCGGCGGATGGAAGGCCAGGCCCGGATCCTGCAAGATCGGATTGAGATCCTGGCCCTCGAGCGGCGCGTCGGCAATGCGCAGGAACGGATTCGACGTGGTCAGGATGAACAGGTGGAACGCGGCGGCGATCCAAGCCTGCACCGCAAGCGCATAAGCCTTCAGCGTCGCCGGCAGGTTGGTACCGAAGACCGCGACCAAGGCACCGAACAAGGCCAGGATGGAGACCCACAGCATCATGGAACCTTCGTGGTTGCCCCAGACACTGGTGAGCCGGTAAATGAACGGCATCGCCGAGTTCGAGTTCTCAAAGACGTTGAGCACCGAGAAATCCGAGGTGACGTAGCTCACGGCGAGCGCGCCGAACGCGACGGCGACGAAGGCGAAATGGGCGAGCGCGGTCGGCACCGCCATGCTGATGAGCACCGGATCGTTACTGCGCGCGCCGACGATCGGCATCGTGCCCTGAATGAGGGCTAAGCCCAGCGCCAGTATCAATGCGTAGTGGCCGAGTTCGGGTATCATTGTAGGCTCCGGTTCCCTTCCCCCTTATGGGGCGGAGTTAGGGGTGGCGGTCGGGAGGTGACGCGCAGAGGTCAACGCATGCGGGTTGCCTCCCGACCCACCACCCTACCCTCCCCACAAGGAGAGGGAAAATATTTGTCGGGGATCACTTGTTGCCTCCGCCGACCGGCAGCGCGGCCCGCTCCGCGTAATCGTCTTGCCAATGGCCCGACTTCTTCAAGGCGTCGGCGACCTCTTTCGGCATATATTTCTCGTCGTGCTTGGCAAGAATCGTATCGGCATTGAACATGCCGCCGCCATCGAGCGCGCCCTCGGCTATCACGCCCTGACCTTCGCGGAACAGATCGGGCAACACGCCCTGATAGCTCACCGGGAGCTCAGTCTTGCCGTCGGTGACTTCGAAGCGGACGGAAAGATTATCGCCGCGCACGATGCTGCCGTCTTTCACCAAGCCGCCGAGCCGAATGCGTGTGCCGGGCCCGACGTGCCGTTCCGCCACGTCGCTCGGCGAGTTGAAGAATACGATGGAGTCGCGAAACGCGTTGAGCATGAGCGCAACGGCGACGGCGAGCACGCCGACGCCGCCGCCGATCAGAACCAGACGTCGCTGCTTGCGGGTCATTATATTTGTCTCCGCCACATCATGTGCATCAGCCTTCGAGACCAAGTCCTTTAACGAGACCGTCGAGCTGCTTGATGGCGTCGGGATGGCTTTGCAGTGCGCGCCTGGCGTCAGCGGCGGCGTCCTTTGCCTTGTCGCGGTCGCCGAGCACAATATAGGCCCGCACCAGGCGCAGCCAGCCATCGACATCGCTGCCGTCGCTGCGCAGCCGATCAGCCAGCCGCTGCACCATGCCACGGATCATCGCGGAGCGTTGCGCGTCGTTCATATTGTCCGCGGCCGCGACATCGCCGACACCGGAACCGCTGGCGCCGGCCGATGCGCCGGCGCCGGGTTGGCCAGAGACGGTTTGGCCAGAGATTCGGGCGAGCGCCGCGCGCACAAAATCCGCCCACGGTGCATCGCGCGGCGCGTCGTTGAGCATGGCGCGCCACTTGGCGGCGGCCGCGTCGCGATTGCCGTCCTGCTCGTCCGCCAGACCGAGGAAATAGCGGGCCTTGGCGTCTTCCTGATCGCCGGCGAGCGCATGTTGAAACGCGAGCTTTGCCGCATCGGTCACGGTGCCGTTTGCGGCGGCAACCAGCGCCTCGCCGAGGTCGGATTCGCGCGTAGCGGTATCGCCGTTGAGCGCGATCGATCTCTGCCGCGCAACGACTGCGTCGTCGAACCGGCCAAGCCGCAGATAGACCGGTGCAATCACCTCCCAGCCGGCGCCATCATTGGGATTGCGCGCAAGATGCGCCTCGACCTGGCTGACGAGCTGCGGAATCGATTGGCCGCCCTGCGGGGTTTTGACGCGGACCAACGCCGGCTGGCCCGGAATATTCGGCGAGCCGAGCTTGAGGTAGAAGCCTACGGCAACGGTGGGCACGATGACGATCACCGCGATCGCCGCGGCCCGGCGCTGCCTGATCGTCAGAGCCGCCGCCGGCGCCATCTCGGCCGCCGCCGCGGTCAAGAGCCGGCGCGATATTTCGACGCGGGCGGATTCCGCTTCCGTTTCGCCGATCAGGCCTGCGGCGCGATCGCGACCGATTTCCTGTAATTGGTCCTGATAGACCAGCCGATCGCTGCCGCCCGATGCCGCGCGCGGCTTTCGCCCAAGCGGCCACAGCACGGCGAACACGGCCGCGGCGGTCATGACTGCGAAAATGATCCAAAGCGTCATTATTCAAAGCGTCTTATGCAAAGCGGCCTTATACAGCGCGATTGTCTGCCCCGGATGGTGCCAACGCAGCGCTATCGCGAGCACCCGGCGCCGTCGCTCCGCGGGGTTACATCACGGCGCGAATGCGGCTGCAATGGGAACCGCGGCGCGGCAATTGCGCACTGCGGCGGTGGGATAGTAGGCGTGTATTGGCGCTCTGGACGCGGTCGACGGTTCATTTCAGCGGCTCATGCCCGAGCCGGCTTGCGCTCGCTCGCCGCGGTCTGCACGGCGACCTCGGCGGCCTTGGCCAGCAGGCCGGCATATTCGGTGCCGAACACGGTCCGGCAAAAGCGGATTGCGGCCTCGACTTGGGATTGGCGAAACGGCAGGTCGGCATCGCCGGCGTGACGGACCGAGTCGAGCAGAACCTTGGTGCTGGTTTCCAGGTACAGCGCCAGCTCCGAATGGGCGCGCGTGGTCACTTCGTTAATGGCGAGTTCGCTCGCGTACAGCCGGCTCGCACCGACATAGGCGACCCGGTTCTCGGCTTCGGTGACGTCCATGGAGTCAAGCAGCGAGCCCGGCGCGATTTCCTTGGCCGGGCGCGGCCGCAACAGGCGTCTGACGCAGCCCGGCGTCGCCTCGATCTCGACTTTGAGCAACCCCGAGACGTCGGCGCAGACCGCCGCCAGCCGGCGACTCCATGGCGAATCGACCGAAAGATCCATTTCCGTGCGCAGCCCGCGTGCCGTATCGTGAAGGCTCTTGAGTATCGACGTGATCGGCCGTCCGGATTTTAGTTCGGTCCGCAGTTCGCCGACCATGCTTTCCGTCTCGCCTAGCACGATGGTAACCGCGACGGCGTAAGGCGTTTCGGCGATGCGGGCGGTCTCGTCGCTGTCGGCCGCGCGGGTAGCGATGCGGATGAGCTGCCATGGCGCCGCCAGCCGATTCATCACCAGGATAAGACCGTAGAGGAACATGTCGGACTTCCGCATCCCGGCGGTCTCGATCGCCGACTGCGTCGCCGCGATATCGAGCTGCGTTTTGACCGTATCGATCTGATCGCGTTCGAATGCGCGGATATGGTTCGGCAACCGCCGCGCCACATCGTCGAGCACGCCGCGCAACGAGAGGATCGCAACGATCGTGCCCAGGTCTTCGACCACCCGCGGGGTGCCGACCTGAACGGCAAGCCGGCGGCGCGCCTTTTCGTCGAAAGCGCTGGCGGCAACGGCATCCCCGATGCGCTGGAGCGCGCGCTCTTGCAACGCGTGGACCAATTGATCGGCTTTGGTCCGATCGCCGGCGATCAAGGCGCGGTGGATATCCTCGGCCAAAGCTTTGGCTGCGGCGGGGATGAGATCGCGACCTATCCAGGCCCAGATTGGCTCGAGCGATACCCGCGCGATGCGCCCGATACGTCTGTGGTCGGCGCGGGCGTCGATTAAGAACGGCTCGATCGGGGTGAAGAACAGGCGCGCCGCGTCGCCCATGCGCGGTACCGGCTGGGTATCGGCGCGGATCGCGCGGCGTAATTCTTGCAGCACGAGGTCGTTGCCGGCGTTCTCGTCGCCGCGCAGCAGGCTGCGCTCGAGTTCCTGAACAAGCATCGACCGCGCCTCCGGCTTGAGCCTCCGGAGATATTCCCGCAGCCGTTCGATGGATTGACCATCGCTCGTCATAGGCAGACGCCGCCGTGAAGGAACCTAACGTAAACGTCTTACTCGGCGGGCGCTTAAGAACGCGTTACGCAAAACGTCTAGGATTCAAGGCGATAACACCCATGGTGCGACCCAACTGGGACGCCGATCCGGCGCGCCGGAAGCATCGACCCCGACCGACCACGGGGGCCCGGGTGCCGCGAACTAAGTACCGTCAGCCGAGTGGATATCGAAGCCAAGGAAAGTCCCCACGCCGGCGATACACGTCGCCGCTGACAATTGGCTGACGCTATTATGTCGCCTTCTATTGCGGCGAACCGACGCAAACCGCGACCAGGGGGGCGTTGGCAGGCGTCGCCTCGGGACCGCAGGAAGCGCCTTTTTCGCCGAGGAACTGTGCCGGATTGCGGGTCGGGCCGCAGTAGGCCATGACCAGGACTTCGTTGTCTTGGCACTGCACCGTGCAGCCCGAGACGCAGTCCGACTTCACGACCCGAACGCTCGGGCTCGGCGGACCCTGCTGGCCCTGCGGCCCCGCAGGACCGGCCGGACCGGCTGGACCCACCGCACCCGGATCGCCTTTGGGGCCTTGCGGCCCGGCCGGACCCGGATCCCCTTGCGGACCCTTGCCGCAACCGGCCAAGCCAACTGACAGGCCTGCCAGTAACGCCACTGCCAGTGCCAAATGCGCTGCACGCATTTTTAGATTCTCCCAAAATTATCGGATGACAGCCGCTTCTCCCGCATCCCGACGATAGAAGATCAAACTCGACCACGCGGCGCAAGGACGATGCTACAGAACACAGATGTCAGTTTTTCCGTGCCTAACACTTCGATCAGTTTATGACTGTCCAGGTCCCGTCTGGATTG
>Ga0187784_10003145_pt1 | contig 13316 bp, 15 predicted proteins | sample 1015_SJ02_MP15_2_FD_132964 | JGI IMG/M metagenome (GOLD analysis project Ga0187784, IMG submission 132964) | Tropical peat soil microbial communities from peatlands in Department of Meta, Colombia - 1015_SJ02_MP15_20_MG | ecosystem: Environmental > Terrestrial > Soil > Wetlands > Peat | place... | reverse complement strand
CGCTATCTCTTCTGGTTTTGCCATTCTTCCCATTGTTTTCTTAACCGCTTCGTCAAAGTTGCCCCACCGTCCCGTTGCTGCATCAATTTTTCCCTTCCCTTGCAGAGGTGTGTCCACGTTGCCCGGGCACACACAATTTACGCGAATGTTGTCTGGTGCGTGATCAACGGCCAGAGCTTTTGTCAACATTACCATTGCGCCTTTGGTAGCGCAGTAGGCGGGCCAGTGCGGGTAGGCTATAAATCCCCAATTGGAGGCAGTGTTGATTATCGTTCCTCCGCCTTGCTTCTTCATTTGTGGGATGGCATATTTTGAACAGAAGAATGCTCCCTTGACGTTCAGGTTGAAGATTCTGTCCCATTCTTGCTCCGTCATCTCAGGCAGCGACTTCACCATTCCTATTCCCGCGTTGTTGTACAGTATATCCAACCGACCATATTCCTTCACCGCTCGTTCAATGAGGTTCTTAGCGTCCGCCTCCTTTGTGATGTCGCAGTGTACGTACGCTGCTTTTCCGCCGCTTTGTTTGATCAAAGCCAGCAGCTCTTCCCCAGCCTTATCTGCAATATCCGAAACCACAACACTCGCGCCCTCCTTGGCGAAGAGAATGCACGTGGCTCTCCCAATTCCTGACGCGCCACCCGTAATCACAGCAACTTTGCCTTTTAGCCGCATGATGACCAACGAGAGGCTCACGAATTAGCGGCGTATTTCAAGTTCTCAACTGAAAATCTGAAACGGTAATTCATGCCACGGTTAGGAGAGCCCCTGCGTTAAACCCACGCGACTCCAAGGAGAGACTCGCGACCGATATCTGGGACTGACTAACTTCTAGCTCCCTCATATAGAGGCCGAAATTGATCCCGAATGGGAACGGGGGAGATTTCTGGTACGTATCCGGGCCTACCACTCAACCCACACTGATAACAGTTCAAATCTCGTCGGCCGCACCATTAGAGGCCGCCCCCGCCGCCGCCCGGATAAACTTTACGATAGACTTCACGGTAGGAACGTAGGAGTAGGAACGGTAGGACACCCTAGGAGTTAGATAGGAACCCGAAACGCTTACACCGCTAAATTATAAGTTATAAGAGATAGCGGAGACTAAACTCCCAAACGTGAAAGCCAAAGAAGAGAGAATAAACTCGCTTATTGACGAAACTCTTCCGAAGATTAGAAATCTCCTTCGAATGGCCAGCTCTTCTTTGCAGAATAAACAATCCTAAGAGCGGCACCATACCCAAAATGGCGTCAGGTTTCCACGGGAAGCGGCTAGGGAAATGAGTTCGTCAGCTCCGCCGATAGATTGGACCTTTTACGGGGAGATAGCTGGCATAGTGGGAACTATAGTTCTTGCATTGATTTTACTTGTAGAGGCTGCGGCATACCGTTCAGACCAAAAACGCTTTTCTATTGAAGAAAGGCGCGAACATGGCCGCATTCTAAATCAATTCTTCAAGAAGCTAGTTGACGCGCATCTCTCTAGAGAACATGCTTACACCTTACGAATTTGTGTAATGGAAGAAGATGAAGTCTTTATGGGGACAATAACCCGAGTTGACAAACTCGCACAATCTGTAGCTTTCGCACAATCCGCTCTAGCGCATGTGGAATCGGGCTACAAGGAAGTTTATGACGCATGGAATGCGCTAGACGAACTTGTTAAGAAATACAATGAGACACTCAAACCGGCCCTTGGTCATTTAGAACAAATAATGAGATTACAAATGAGACAATCCTTTCCTCAACTCAGCGAATATGACGAGAAGAAATCCATTGACTTCTACAACTTGCAAAACTTAGAACAGCTATTTCATGATGTACTAATCGCAAAGATTGTAGCCGATAAACCTCTAGAATTCAATCCAACTAGGTCGATGGACAGTTACAATTATAGGGTTATGATGGGAGCCGGCCCACTTCTCATGCTATGCAAGCGAGAGTCCGACGCCGACACGGTAACCCTGAAGGCGGTGTTTGAAGCGGTCAAGGTTAACAAAGAGGTATCACAATCATTCAAAGAACTGAGGGAACTGTATTCCCGGGCCTCTATTAGTCTTGAGCAGTTTGTGACCAAATTGAAAGTTCTGGTGGAAAGGCTGGACCTAGGAGAGCCTATCGAAGGGAAATGTGAGATAGGCTACTGAGACAATCGTGCGGTGAAGTCGGTCGGTATGACGAGCAACAGAGAAAACGTAGACAAACAGGATGGCAGAACGACTGCACTCATGACCGCCGAATCAATCATCGTCGGATTCCTAATCGCCTATGCCCCCGTGTTCAACCAAACGATTCGTACTTTGGACCAGAACCACCTATTCAGCACAGTCTTAGCTGCGCTGCTAGTGTACGGCCTAGCGCTAACAGCGTTTAGAAGCATTTTGCTGCTCTACAAATCGATTGGGACTGGTGACTCTAACAACACGAACTATCTAGCCGGTTATGAGCTGTTCCTGCTTGTCATCGCCGGCTCAAGTCTGTATATTCTGATGAACGCTTATTCAGTGGTGCACTACGGTTTGGAACACAATGTAGTTACTTTTCCGGACGAACCGCTTTCAATTATTATTGCTTCAATCGCCTTCGGCCTTTGGGTTTTCTTCGTTGTATTTATGCCCACGGAACTTGCTAGAAGAATACAAGGCACCCGAAATGGTGTTGGCAATCGTCTCCGACGTCTGCGTCAGTCTCTTAATTGAGCCCAACTAGGGCACACGACTCTAGAATCCACAAGGCCGAATGTATGGCAAAGTTAACCCAGCCATGGTCTCCTGAAATTGCAGAATCAAATAAGGCATTTGTTCTCTCTCAGTCTGGTGATGATTGTTGCTAAATCTCGATTCAGAAATAAGAGAAAGTTATTTTCGACCGACCGTGAATTTCCAAAGTAACGGTCTGTGACAATGGCCTTCGTCCCATCGCGTAAACCACCAGATTTGGAAACACTGTTCTTTGATTTCTGCAAATTCTTCGACGGAAAGTTGATGTGGAATCGAAGAGGGAATATCAACACTCAGGTTCTGGACTTCTTTGAGAAGAAAGCTGAAGAAATGAGCTACATGCGCCATAGAGACTACATGGGAATGGACCTAGTTTGGTGGTCCGAACTTAGCGATATTGAACTCGCATTACAACACGAAGCGCACGTAAGAGATGCTCCTAGGCTTTTCGATAGGAAGACTACTAGATACGGATTGTATCCACAAGAGTTTCGACAACTAAGAGACCTCAAGGCTCTTCGAAAGATTCTGATTGCCTATGTTAGCGAAGCTGCCGAAAAGAATCTCATTGACAACGTAGAGAGATGGCTAGCGGCGCAAAGGTTAGAGATGATGACTACGGCAGAGCAGTACTTGGTGGTCATCGGCCGGTCGGTAAGAAGAGAGTCAGACAGGAAGCAGGGCATTCTCTTCCATGGATACATCTTTGCCTTCAATGGTCGCAAACTCGCTGGACCACTTGATTGTCATCTAGCTCAAGCTCAAGCGGCCGCTCACTGAATTCGTTCGAGCCTCAAATCACTGGCAAGATGATAAAGGGCTAGCAGATATGATTCGTTGAGAAAGTGTGTAGCTATGGACCTATGGTCATTGGTGACTGCATTTCCGTGGAGGTCATTACTTGATGTCTCCGCTCTTATTCTGAGCATAGTAAACGGTTTTATGCTCTTCAGAAGTTACGTACGCGATAGGCCACGACTATCAGTTAAGCCAGTCTATCCAGAAGTCTATCAGTGGTTTTTCAAACTCCCGAGCGAACCGTTCGAAGGCCAGCCAACGACAAAATTCGGCTTCTTGGCATATCTCGATATCTTGAATCGAGGGCTTCGCGATGTCACCTGCGATGCTTGGAATTTGTGTTTACAGAAACCGGATGGTGGGAAAGTTGGGCCACTCAACCCGCTCAGTATCGTAGAACCAAGAATATTGCTTGGTAAATCGACCATGCCCAAAACATATCCGGTCCTTGGCCAAAGAGGTGAGTTTTCAACCGGAGAAATGATGGTGAAATCGGGAGACAGCATTTCTGGATTTGCCTATTACATCTTTGAATACGTAGGCGGCACCGAATCGACCGTCATACGTTCCGATGGAACAGTTATGGGAAATGTCATCGTGACGGATATCTTCGGGAAGAGTGCGAGCGAGAAGATTGTTTTCAGAGAGATTACTTTGGATAGAGCACGCAGTCTGGTAACAGGAATCGAGAACGCAGACGCAGAGATGGAGCGAAAACTACAGGACCAGTAAGGTTAGGTTCGGGTGAATTAGGTTCAGCTAGACCCGAGAAATGCGGGAATCAATAGAGTCAATATGGTGCTGCTCTACCTATTCTTTCGTCGCCTTCTTCCCTTATTGTCCACGGCTCTTAACGTTCATACACGATTTCAGGTACCGGCGGCAACGGCCGATAGGTCACTTTCACAACCATTTCGTAGACGTCCCCAGACTGCTGCATCTCTATATCAATTGGGAAGACGCCTACCTTAGCCCTCAACCAAGCCGCCGCTCCGTTCAAGCCCTTAGTGATTATACGGCGCTCTGCGAGTTCCCTAAATGCTATCTTTCCCTTTATGTTCGCAGGTACTTCACGTTCTTGCCTTGAAAGAAGTTCTGACGGAACGACTTCGAAACCTATGTCAGCCCCAAACTCAACGGAACTATCTGCACGCAGATGCGTCGCAATTAGGCCGCGATTATCGTCCAACACTATCAAAGGAACTCCCCATACTATGGAGAGAAGCCCGAGCTTCTTCCACACTTGTTTAGGATCAATTTCGACGAGTTTCTTCGCAACTTCCTCAGGTGTACCGCTTGGCGTCTGTTTCGTGATTTCCAAGTATTCGCGCTCAAACGCAGCAAATAGCTGCTGCGTCACTATATTGACCAAGTGCTGATTGCCCTGCTTCAAACTTATGGAGGCGGACAGCAATGTCTCGCATGCCTCGTGCGTCCTCTTGTCATTATAATTATCGTCACTTCGTCTTCGTTCCTGTTTTTTGTAGTTGGCAGCATCGACCTCAACAATTCTTTCTGTGACAAATGGAAAACTGTAGTGGGGCTTGAGTGGGGGCAATAGTGAATTGAGCGAGCCAATGACGAAAGAATGCGGTGGCTCAATTTTGTACTCATAGAACGGAATGGGGTAAATCGAATGTTCTAACAAGCGCTCAGGTTGCTCAGCCTCGAATGCGAAGAAGTCATGCGTCGATGAACGTTTGCATTCGCCGACAATTTCAATCCAGAAGTATATGTTGCTCTCCTCTGGAGATGGGTACTCGCTCAATGTGATTGTATATTGGCCCACGACTTTCTCTGCCATGAAATCCAATTCTCGCCAAGTTTCTGAGTCCGTTGCATAGTACCATCTTCTTGCCCTGTAACCAAGTTTGGCCAGAAAACGTCTCGCCTTAATCTCTAGCGGGATGCCGCTCATCAGCATGGCTTTCTCGTGAGCTGCCTTCTGTTCTGGATTGTTGTACCAACTGGAGAACTCATTCAAACTGTCTGAACTCATGCCTATGGCACCTACAGCGAATGTAGCATTCTATAGTTTGGATTTAATGGTCTGCCTATATGCGGGTGGCGGGGTTTGTGATCTTTTGGAAGTTCATCGAAATTAAATCCGTACACTCTGCAACAATGCTAAGGAACTCAACAGAGAGCTATCAAGGCCTGCACTCACTAGGAAGGCTCGCAACCTCTCGACATAAGGCAAAGCGTTCTCGGTCCCGTACTTCGCAACCTCAAGAAACACGTACATTGAAAAGTTCAGATAGTTAGGAATCAGAGACGGCGAACTCACACGAGTAATCGTAACCGTACTCAATTCAGCCGGAGAAGAGCGACTCCTTTCCATAGCTTACTCTCAGGAAGTGAGTGAACAATCAAACCTCGGAAAACTCGCCAAAGCCTTCGGCTCAGACACGACCTTGTGGCTGAGGAAGAAAATCAACATCGAAATCGACCCAGACAAACGATCTTATGTTGCTTATGGTCGTTCGAGCATTGATTCTTGTTTCCTTTTGCGCGTTGTTCCTGAAGGATTCATGTTTGAAACGCGAAGGGCAACAGTTGCATATGAAATCGGTTCAGTTCATAAGCTACTGTGGCATGGGTGGGGATCTGAAGGTTGAGCGATCTTGAAAGCCGCCTACATCATCGGGAAGGGCCTAGTTCGGCTCCAAGACGTGGCACCTCCTAGGATTGGCCCATCCGACTTGCTTGTCGGGATGAAAGCCTGTGGAGTTTGTGGGACTGACTTGGAGAAGGTTCACGGCGATAACATTACGCCTCCGGTTCTTGGGCATGAGGTTGCGGGGGTAATCAAGCAAGTTGGAACAAGAGTCGAGGGTTTTGCTGTTGGTGATCGCGTCGTCGTACACCACCACGTATCCTGCGGCCACTGCTACTTTTGCAAGAATGGGCTCGAAACATTGTGCGATGATTACGCGAAGAGTAACCTTGACCCGTGCGGTTTCTCCGAGTCATTCAGAGTCCCCGAATCGCTCGTGAAGGGTGGTACGGTGCATCGCTTATCGGACTCTATGACGTTTGAGGAGGGCTCGCAGGCTGAGCCCATCGCCTGTTGCATTCGTGGACTCAACAAAGTGGGCGTGAAGTTCGGGAGCAGTGCCGCCATCTTTGGGGTTGGGCCGGTTGGGTTGTCGCATCTACAACTCCTGAAGAGTTTCGGCGCTTCACGCGTGTATGCGATCGATGTAGTCAAGAAGAGGCGAGAGTACGCAGTGAAGCTGGGCGCGGATTTGACCTTTGACCCAACAACCGACGACGCTCCGAGGGCAATCTCTCTGCTTACCGGTGGGCTCGGGGTTGATTTGGCGATCGTGGCTACAGCCAATCTCAAAGCCTTAGAGGCGGCTTTCGAAACGGTTCGGAAGGGCGGTACGATACTTCAGTTTGGTGCTCCAACGCGTGGCTCCCTTTTCTCGTTAGATATGGGAAGGATGTTTCTTCGGGAGATTCGGTTTCAGTCGAGTTACTCCACTTCGGAGACTGAGATGCGAATGGCAATTGAACTCATACGAGGTCAGCGAGTGAGACCTTCAGAGATTATCACGGATAGGCTGCCGCTATCTCGCACGGTGGAGGCTCTGGCGCTAGCGGACCAAGCTGCGGATGCCGTGAAGGTAATCGTCGAGAACCAGTAGTTCCCACAAGAATCCGTTCTGCAATTCAACTTAATATTGGCTGGAGTGTGAGGGCAATTCATGCCCGGAACAATGCTCGCTGTCAGGTTCTATGAGCCCGGTAAACTCCGAGCGGAATCGGTTCCTATTCCCGAGCCGGGGCTGGGAGAGTTGGTCGTTCGCAACTCGGTCGCCCTAACGTGTGGAACGGATGTTAAGATGTACAAGCGCGGCCACCCTTTGGCGAAGCCGCCTCAAGTAATGGGCCACGAATTTGCTGGAACTGTGTCGGCGGTCGGTAGTGGGGTTAGCGGTTTTATTGTTGGTTCAAAGGTTGTTGCGGCTAATTCGGCTCCTTGCAATCGGTGTTTCTACTGTCTCATGCATCAACCGAACCTCTGCGAACACTTGGATGAAACCCTAGTAGGGTTCAGTTGGCCGGGCACATACGCGGAATATGTTCGGCTCCCGGAACGCATAGTACGCCAGAACACGTTCCGGGTACCCGATGTGGTGCCGCTTGAGGAGGTGGCAAGCCTAGAGCCCCTAGCGTGCGTTGTTCATGGTTGGGAGCTGACGCGGGACCTTCCAGTCGGGAGCACTGTTGCGGTTATAGGTGGTGGGCCAATTGGCCTCTTGCACTGTCAGCTTGCAAGGCTGAATGGGGCTAGGCAGGTTGTGTTGTGCGATGTGGTTGAGGATCGGTTGGCGGAGGCCGAAAAAATCCACGTAGACGCCACCATCAACTCCTCGACTGAGAATCCGGAGGCGAGAATCCTGAAGCTTACGGAGGGTAGGGGCGCCGACATGGTTGTGGAAGCCGTGGGTCGGCGGGAAACGTGGGAGCTGGCTCCGAAACTTGTGCGTAAGGGCGGAAACGTTCTGCTCTTCGGAGGCTGCGCATCTGGGACGGAGGCATTGTTCGAAGCCGGAAAGATCCACTACGGCGAACTGCACATTCAGGGATCGTTCCATCACACACCCGCCGCGGTCGAACGAGCCTTCAAACTCATCGTCTCGGGGAAAGTCTCGATAAAACCGCTAATCTCCCATGAGATGACCCTAGACCGCGCAGAGGAGGCCCTCCAACTTATGGGCAATGGAAAGGCGCTCAAGATCGCGCTACGCCCTCCCACATAACCGGCCATTCAACATGCTCTAGAAAACGGTTCCGTTAGCTTACGTGTCGGGTTCTTACTCGCAACTGTTCCAGAGCGTAGCTCCGGTCTGATTTGAAGTATATCGCCGGTTATTTCTCGAAGGCGGGTCCATACTTACCGTTTGGGCTGGGGGCGGGCCTAAAGCGGCCGGTTCTCGGTGCTGCTCGACGTTTAACGCGTTTTTTCTTCGCCTTTTTCTTAGGCATTAGCGGTCATTTGTAATCGTTCCCGTTCGGCTTTAAGACTTTCCAACTCACTTTCTTTCTTGCCAATTTGCTTGTCAAAGAAGGAAACGGTTTCAGTTATTCTCTCCTTTAGGAGCTTGTATCTTGCAGGCGTTATTTCGCGCCGTTTAAGACTCGTATCAATTATCGGAATAATGTTCTCCTCGGCAGTAATTTTCAGAGTCTTATACTCGTTCTCGGCATCTGCGGCGCTATCTATCTTCTGCTGTATTTCACGAAGCCGTGCAGCACGCCCTGTCTTGTGTGTGTTGATTAGATACGCGACTAGACAAACGCCCGTAGCTACGATGACGACTAAAGAAGCCAGTCTAGTCGTCGCATCTTGTGTCCAAACGACCACGACCGTCTGAACTATTGAAAGAGCTAGACCGACAACGCCAATCGCTAGAGTCAAGAATTGGTCGTTCAGAGTCTTTTGCAGTTCACCGAGGCGTCTGTTTGATTCCATAATAGCCATGTTATTGACAGATGAGCATCGTAAATCCCGAAACATCATGATTAGGTTATCGAGCTCATCGCTGTTTCTCGCCAAATGTCTCTTCCTTCGCTTTGTTCCTTACTTTCGACGGCTTTCTTTATTATCACTTCCCATGACTCACCTTGTAACCTTAACTCAGGCCGGGGTACTCTGCAGAAGTTAATGAAAAATCGCTAACTCGGCCACCCATTCAAGCCTGCTAGGAAAACAATGCTGGTAAATTGAACCGAAGGTTCGGTTGATGAAGTAAGCGACCGAAACGGCTGGAATCAGAGTTGTTTCCGATGATACTAAGAATGGGTTTGCAATCATCTGAGTGTTGAAACGGCGGCTATGGATGTGCTGTCAGAAGATGCGGTCAGCCATCTTGAGGGTTTCCTCAAGCTCAATGAACATGCGCAGAAGATTCTGACTTCTGCACCGGGCTTGAAATTGCCAAATTGGTATCTGGGAGCCAGGTGTATCTCACAGACCGTCTGGAATGTTCTACATGAGTTCAGTCCAGGGCATGGAATCAAGGACTATGACCTCGTGTATTACGATTCTGGCGACTTGTCCTTCGAAACTGAAGACAATCACATTCAACAGGCGAAACGGCTGTTCCGAAGTATTCCGGTGCCTGTGGAGGTTAGAAATGAGGCAAGGGTTCACCTTTGGTACCCGGAGAAATTCGGATATCCCATCGACCCTTACAGGTCGGTGGAGGAGGCCATAGCATCCTGGCCCACAACAGCCACATGCGTAGGCGTGAAGTATGTTGGAAAGGGTTTCCACGTGTACGCACCCTACGGCCTAGACGACCTCTTCGCCATGCTGGTGCGACCGAACAAAGCCCTCAAGAAGAAACAGGTTTACGAGGATAAGGTCAAGCGATGGAGCGCAACGTGGCCCAAACTCCGAGTCACCCCATGGGACGAATAACCACAGACTTTGCCGGATTCTGTGAAGTTATCGGCTATGGAAAGGCCTGAAGCCAGGATTCACCCTGCCATAGAAAATGGTTGTGTTAACTAAGATGGGGGGCAAAAGTCAAATTTCTTGTTGTTAACTCTTGAGAGGCACTTATCAAAAACTGGTCTAACCGTTATTGTATGTACGTCCGCGGTTTTCTTCGAGCCAATCTTCGTAGTCCTTTAACTGTCTACTTTGGGTGAAATAATCCGTCTCACGGCCAACGATTATCGAGTGTACCTTGACCCAAGCCACACATTCGGGACACTGCAATTTCTCACCGATGCTATTCAAGTGGCAACATAGGTCAAACCCAGTCATTTCGATAACATGCCCCCGTTCACAAGTAACGGTGAAATACCGACCCATCTCGACACGTTCACGGCGCAATTTCCGGTAGGCCCTCACCTTCTTCGGACTAAGAATACCGCAGACATCCGCGACCACGAAAGTCACAATCACAGCTAAGGCGGTGACTAGCGAGAACAAGACAACAAAGTCATCCATACTATGAGCATCATTCAACTTTCTTGCTTGCTTTCTTTATTATCGCTTCCCATCGGTTCCCTTGTAACCCTAAATCAATTCCCGCTGCTTCGACAGAAGTCTTGCAATCCTGCATGCCGACGAATGCAGTTGTAATAGGTACGGTGTCTCTCAATCATTGAGGCGGCAGCATCTTCTGCACTTGTCTGTTTCTGGACTTGCGACACATATTCTGGTTCGGATTGTTTCTAGCCACACTCTCCAGAAGCTAACAACGAAAAATCGCTAACTTACCCACCCATTCAAGCCTGCCATAGAAAACTATGGCTCCCAGGGGGATCCACGACGCGCGTCGGCGCGCACCCATTCTTGTGACCCGTAGGTTATGGGCCATAACGGAATCCGGAATCAGGAACCTCTTGTGTGCACGCACCCCCCCCTCTAGGTACACTGTTAACTTATCGCGTGGTGGCTTTTCGTCGGATATGATGGGATTACATGTTAAGGGAGTGTTGATTTCTTGCAACAGGATTTGAAGCCTCTTGATGTGAAAGCTCATCGCCTCATCCAGTGGAATATGGTTCTTCTCAACGTATTTGATGACCCAGAGAAAGGCCGTGTCTATGTGTTCTAACATTTCATCCAGCTTATCCAAAGTCTCCCGCCTAATTTCAAGCATCCTTCTCACCACACGTATGCGAGAGATTTCTCGTTGATCTTGGCTTGCTTACGTAAGTAGGCGTTTAGGGCAGCCGCGGAAAGAAGCTCGCCTTTCTTCAATAGCTTGGTCCCTGCACCACTTCGACGAGCTTTCTGTATCTGCTCAATTTCCTCTTTGAGCGCTACCCATTTGCGCACACTCATCTCATCCATAAGCAAGTGTTGTTGTTGGTGCAGATTGAATTTGAGATTGAGAGCGATGATGTTTCTCTCAACCTTGTCAGTATTAGCGTCCAGTAGCTTTTGCAATTCTTTCGCCTCATCCTCAAGACGAGGCAGAATTGAATGAGCACGGTCACGCGTCCAGTCAGTATCGTTTTGAATGAAAAGTGTTAGTAGACCGGGCTTATTTTTTCCTTTCTTTGGTTTTTCGTTCGTCAACGGTTCTCAACCACTCTTCTATTGCTTTTTCCACACTCGCACTAAGGTCGCCTTTCTTGCCACCCATTTCCGCGACGGCAACACGTAGTTTCCGTTCCACCTCATCAGGTAGAACGATGTTCAGTACGCCCAAATCCTCACCTAACATGGATTAAGCATAGCCACATATAGGGCTTTCTACGTGTCAACAGGTTTATAGGATGGTGTATTGATATGTGGTTATGTTGGGATGATGATGGCTCAAGTCAGTCAAACCCGAACAATTCGAGGATACGCGATCATAGCCAAAGGTGACGAACCGAGAAGAATCAGTGAAGGCGTGTACGAGATTCGTTCTCAGTCGGGTTCGGGTTCCTATCGTCTAACCAAGCGTAACACTGGTTATGAGTGCACATGCCCCGACTATGTGAACCGCCACGAGCAGTTCGGAGATTGCAAGCATGTCAATGCGTTGAGGCTATGGCTCAAAGCCAAAGAGGAAACCGAGAAATCAGACATATTCGAGCAACCGAAAACTGTTCTTTCCTTTGAGCATTGCCGATTCTGCAACTCAGTTGACCTATTGCGGTGGGGCTACAGAAAGACACGGCGAGGCAGAAAGCCCATGTTCAAATGTCGAACATGCGGAAAACGGTTCGTGGTTGATGAGGGATTTCTCAAGAGTCGCTATGACCCGAAGATTGTAACCCTCTGCTTAGACATGTACTTCAAAGGCGCGTCATATCGGAAGATTACTCAGCACGTAGCCCAATTCTACGGAATCAAAGTAAGCCAAGTAGCCGTGTTGAAATGGGTTCGCAAATTCGGCCAACTCCTAGACGAATACACCACAACACTAACACCCGAATTATCGGGCGTGTGGAATTGCGACGAAATGAAAACCAAGATGTCACACGAACAACCCGTGAATGGTGAACGGTTCTATTGGTTATGGAACGCGTTAGACAATCAAAGCCGATACCTAGTGGCAAGTCACCTAACCAGAGGGCGAACCCACAAAGACGCTAAAGCGTTCTTCGAAGTTGCCAAGAATCAAGCGAAGAAAGACCCGAAAGTAATCTTCACGGACGGTCTAGATTCTTACCGAGCCGAATACAATCCAATCCGTGAAGCACCCGCGCACATAGCTAATGTTGGGATTCGTAGCCACATGGGAAACCACCGAGTAGAACGCCTACACAACTCAATGCGCGAGCGCGAGAAGGTTATGCGTCACCTGAAGAAAGCTCAATCAGCCGACAAGGTGTTCAAGGGCTACAGAGCCTACTACAACTTCGTAAGGCCACACATGGCCCTAGAGAATCACACACCAGCACAAGCCGCAGCAATCCCAATCGAACTAGGCACAAACAAGTGGCTAGACCTAATCCGACAAGCGGCAAGAAACCGCCACACGATAAGTTAACAGAGCACCCTCTAGGGGGGGGTCCCCCATAACCACAGCTTGGGCTCTGTTGCGTGGTAGGGCGTTCTAGGTTCCTTGTTGCGTGTACGGGCGATGGAAAAGGGTATGGGGATGGGTCAGTAAAGTCCTCGTTTCGTCAAATCTCCAGCAACTGATCTGTGATGGGTTTGGTCATCATCCCCGTTCGGGAGTAGAAGCAGCTTCGTCCGAACTCACATTGATCTGTGAAAACCTGCGGAAACGAAGCCGTTGCTACCCAGATTACTGACTCAAACCCGAATGAAGAAGATCGGCACGCCACAACACCAATACGGCTACAATCTAGGCAGATTCAAGCAAT
>Ga0187784_10003144_pt1 | contig 13316 bp, 15 predicted proteins | sample 1015_SJ02_MP15_2_FD_132964 | JGI IMG/M metagenome (GOLD analysis project Ga0187784, IMG submission 132964) | Tropical peat soil microbial communities from peatlands in Department of Meta, Colombia - 1015_SJ02_MP15_20_MG | ecosystem: Environmental > Terrestrial > Soil > Wetlands > Peat | place... | reverse complement strand
CTCGTCGCGCTTTGTAGCAGATGTCCATTATTTGGCGAATATCCTTGAACGTGTCGACTTGAAGATCGCGTTTATACCCAAACACCCAACTTTGAAGCCCGATCGAGGAGTCAGCGATTGCAGGACAAAATACGGGCACTTCGCTGTCTACAGCGGCCCGCAAAATAGAGTTTTGGTCCTCTATGCGCGACCCTATCTCCCGCAAAAAATCGCAAATCGTGAACCGTTTTTGCGGGTAGGAATCGAGAATATCAGCAACTATCGCGTCAAAGCTCTCTTCAAAGGTCGTGAAATGGTGGTCAGCCAAGTAAACGTCATATATCCTATCAATTCTGCAGTTTTTGAGTTCGATGTCGTTCGCAGTGCATTGTCCTTGACAATGCTCGCCTCCGAAAGCTTCGATCATGTCGTGCACAAGATTAGCGCCGGTGGTAACCAGCACATCAATATCACTGCGCCTAATCATGTCAGCAACAACTTCCCGCATTCCTGCTGGGATCATAGCGCCTGCGAGGCCAAAAAAGCTCGTGACATCCTCAGCTTGCATTTCTCTGTATATTTTAACAGCGTGAGCTAGCCGACCGGCTCCAAAAGCACAGCTTTCGTACTGTTTCATTAAGTCCGCTACAGTGATGCCTTTTCCGATCTTTGCGTGTTTCACAGGGTTCACCGGATAGCCTCCGCTTCTCGTGACTTTTAGTAGTCCGTCATTAAGCGCGCGAATAAGAAATCTCGAACGAGTTTCGCTCCAACAAGAGCCGAAATTCCCGTATCGTAATCGGGAGTGATTTCAACCATATCGAAACCGACCACGCGAGGTGAAATATCTCTAATAGCCGTTCGCAGTTCCAAAGGTGTCAGCCCATAGGGCTCAGGATTGCCAACTCCCGGCGCGTATGCTGGGTCCAAGACGTCCACGTCAATGGAAAGGTACACAGCCCTATTTTCCACTGACGGCGCAATGTCATTCAAAATTTTCTTTATGCCCACGCGTCTAATCTGGTCCACCGTGTAAATAGCGCCGGTTTCTTGCGCCTTCTTATATTCGTCGCGCGCCCCACTGCGGATCCCAATTTGAATCAGCGGCACGGAAAGACCGAATAGGTTCCGCGAGACACACGCGTGGCCGCATTTGTTTCCAAGATAATTTTCTTTGAAATCTAGGTGCGCATCAAAAATAACCGCGATGAGTTCCATCTTGTTCGCAAAGGCCCTGACGCAGGGAAAAGTGAGTGAGTGCTCGCCGCCTAACGCTATCGGAACTTTTCCGTCTTCCGCTATGCGAGACGTTGTAGCCTCCAGATCGGCAATCATGTCGTCTAGGTTGCCATACTCCGTATCACCGATGTCGCAAACCAACGACTCTGTGAGCTCACAATCACACTCAAAGTCATACGGCTCAAAATTGTGAGAAGCTTTGCGTACAGCTTCTGGCGCCCATCTAGAACCTGATCTAAAAGAAGACGTGCCGTCGAACAAGACGCCGTGAATAACGTACCTGCTGCTCGCGTAATCAGAGCCTGAATCGGCAAATATCATTGGTCAAAAAGTCAGCTGTCTCGGTGAATTTACGATTTGATATCTAATTTGCGCTTTCCCATCGATTCCAGGTACGTGACGTCTTTGCCTGCCTCCAGTTTATCCCTATGTTCTGGCGGAATCTCAATCTCAAAAGTAGAATAATCATTGAGATCCATGAGCTGCGCGACACTTCCCATGACAGAAAGAACTTGAGCCCCTTTTCGTTCAACAATGGGGACGTAAATCTTGGCGCTAACCGGCTGCACGATCGATCGCTTTTGGCCATCGAAAACTCCGATCGCGTCTATTCTCGCTTTGGCTGATCCGTGCTTGCCAGGCTTTGATGTTGCCAAACTAACTATAGTAGAGGGTTCATCGTCAATTATAATGTAGCGGCCGACTTTGAGCGTTCTTATTTCCGTTTGCTCCTTCATACGGGGTAATAGACAAGCATTAAATATAAATGTATACGCATTAACGTAAAAGGCTTAGGGCCCGGCAACGACGCTATTCAAGAAAACAACGAGATTTTGATCAGTAGAAATGCGCATAGGAATTGTTTCTAGATGTGATACTAAAGAAGCCACCGACTTAGCCGCCAAAATCGGCCGCCATGTCAAAGGCCGTGCTGATACGGTCTATGACGATCAAACCGCTAGTGCACTTGGGCAAGAAGGGGTGGAACTGAGACACTTCGACGTCGACCTAATAGTGGCCGTAGGCGGCGATGGGACGATACTGCGAGTTCTCCAAAACATTCCACGCCCGATTCCAGTGGTCGGCATAAACGTCGGAAAAGTCGGCTTCCTGGCGGAAGTCAGCCCGGAAAGGGCGCTTAGCGTCGTAGAAAGCCTGCTCGACGGCTTCCGCGTCTCAGCACATACGAGACTAGCAGTGTCAGTCAATGGCCGAGGCCTACCGTCAGCTACCAATGAGGCAGTAATCGTCACTTCACGACCGGCAAAAATACTTGAGTGCACCATCAAGGTGGACGACCATGTTCTTGATGTTCTGCGCGCAGACGGCGTTATCGTCGCTACGCCTACTGGATCAACCGCGTACGCAATGAGCGCCGGTGGTCCGATCGTGGACCCACGAGTAGATGCATTCCTCATTGTGCCTCTTGCGCCCTATCGGCTTTCCGTCCGTCCTTGGGTCGTATATGGTGAGAGCACCGTAGTCATCAAAATAGAGGAGAAGGACGCAGCTATCGTCATTGACGGGCAATATAATGAAACCGTTCACAAAGATGATGAGATCCGCTTTGACAAGGATGGCCAGAAATCGCTGTTTGTTCTTATTGAAAAGAGTTTCTTTGAAAAAGTCTTGGCGAAGCTGAGATAGGGCGTCGAAACTAGTGTTATAGTCGTTTCCGTTAGGAAGTGCTGCTTTTGTGCTTCTCGGACGTAGAAGTCAACAAGTTCTGAGCCGTTTTCCAGGAATGTCTCGTTCCGGGCGGCAGCTCACCCCGCGTTTCCAACCACTTTTTTAAAAAAGCGATCGTGGTTTCGTCTGACGGATAACCACTGCCGATAGTGGCACCGAGAGAGCGTTCTAGAGCTCTTATGCTGGTATCTCTGCTGACTTTAGCCATGATTGACGCAGCCGACACAATAACGTAATTCGTATCTGCGTTGTGCTCAGCGATTATCTTGTTTATCCCGCTCGCTTCCTTCAAGCGCCCAGAGAACCGCGTCGCATTTACGTCGGCAGCGTCAACAAATGCTACGTCAGGCTTTAAATATCGTAAGGCTTGAGCATGGCCTCTGACCAGGATTTCGTTAATAGTGAGCACCGTTCTTAGCTCGTCTATTTGTTGGGCCGTAATCTCTTGCAATTGCACGGCGCATAGTTTTTCGATCCGTTTCGACAGAAGTTCGCGCCGCTTTGCACTCAGTGCTTTTGAATCTTTAAGCCCCATCCTCTCCAAGTACTTTAATCCTGAAGAGTCAACACAAACTCCTGCAACGAAAAGGGAGCCAAGAACCGCTCCTTTGCCTGCTTCATCCACACCAGCAAGCTTCATGGCTCAACTTGCCTCAAAACAAATGGCGCACTCCAGCTAGCAGTCGCGGATTGCGGGAGATAATACGCCTTACTATTCCTGCAACGCTCATCTCCTCGAGCGGCAGGCCTTCGAGTGAGCGCACGAGTTTGTTTAGCTCGTCGTCTGACAGGTTGACAAAGATATCCTTTATTTTGTAATTTCGTTCGAGCTTCTTCCCAAAAGACGCGCGCCAAGCCGTTTCGTATCGCTGCAAAACCTTTGCAGACGGGTCTTCCGCTCGGATAGCTTCCTTGGCAACCTCGCCTGCCAGTCTACCGCCCTCAAGGGCGTTAATTATGCCGCCGCCAGTTATAGGATCAGTGTGATGCGCAGCATCACCGATGAGCATAATGCCGTCTCCTGCTGTTTTTTGGACGGCTTTGCTCACTGGGACTCCTCCAATGTTCAATTCGACTGGCTGGCCGCGGGGGTAATGCTTGTCCACGAACGCGTCTAGATAATCGATTGGATGCTTGCCATTCAGTTTGCTCGCGAGGACGCCAAGTCCGATATTTGCAGCTTGTGGTCCCTTTGGAAATGCCCAGGCATAGCCACCAGGAGCGGCCGAACCTAGATAAAAATCACAGCAATCGTCCCGCAAATCGACGTTGGCCACGAGGTACTGAGCGCAACTTTCGAGGTCTTTAGGGCGAAGAGTAGTGTTAATGCCGGCCCACCGGCCAACTTGTGACTCAATGCCATCGGCCGCAATGACAACAGCTGCACGGATTTCAAGGGATTCGCCTAAATGCCGAGCCTCAATGCCACGTATGAACCCATTTTCTGTGATAACCCCGGTAGCGCGAGTCCTTACTACCACATCTGCCCCTGCTCGAGCTGCCCGCTTCGCAAGGTCTCGATCAAAAATCTTACGCTCGAGCACGTAGCCTACCTCGGGACCTGCAAGTTCTTCTGAAACGTCCAATCTCGTTCCATCAGGGGCAAATATGCGAGCGCTGGCTACCTTGTTCGCGATCCACCTTTTCTGAGGTCGTAGAAACTTCGAGAGCCCTATTTTTGATATGCCCTCAGCGCACCGAACGGGATCCCCGATTTCTTGGCGCTTTTCAATTAAAAGAACCTCGCATTCGGGTGCGGCTGTCGCCGCAGCGAAAGCTCCCCCAGGCCCCGCCCCCACTACGATAACATCGTATTCGCTTTTCACGCTCACTCCTCCCGATTCAGGAAACGAAGAGCGCACCGACTGGACATATTGTGATACACGTTTCGCACGCCGTACAACTTTCTGCAATTTCGAGGCACGACTCGATCAGCGTTATCGAATTAGTCGGGCAAACCGAGACACACGCGCCACAATGTCCGCATTTCTCAATATTGACTTGAATCACGGTTAACCTCCTCCTAAGTGCGTTGGCGAGCAAAGAGAGCGTAGCAAGAAGTGAAGGCGTCTCGAGGCTCGACAGGCGAAGTTCTTAACGTATGTAACGCAGATCCTCTTCGCTCGCCACTTCGTGCATCCCGGTTTGCTCCATTTCTCTAAGTCGAGCAACAATTTTTTCCATGTCTTTTGCTCGGTCTTCAAGCGCTTGCATATTGATGTCAATGTTTAGCCCTTTACATAGAACTGTCAGCACAGCCTGGGCGCTCTTTGGATCGACCAAGTATCCAGACGTTTCGCCCATCAAACAGATCCCGTCAATGCCCAGAAGGCCGCCGAGCCCCAGCAACAATCCAGAAGCGCCTACGATACCCCCTCCTGGCTCATTCTCTTTGAAAACCACGCCGTATCGTTTCATTTCCTCAACCAGCGCTAAGTTGTTCACAGCCCCCAAGACGCCAGGCTTCTCTACAAGCTGTCCCAGACCGTAGCCGCCAAGTGTGTAGATTCTTTGCACGCCGTTTTCTTTGGCTAGTTCCAGGTACGCACTAGTTAGCTCGTAGTGCCCCTCGTTTGTCGCGCTTTGATGGTCACCAACTAGGATCAGCAGATCCTGCTTGCCACTGTTGACCGCGTATAATTCACTCCTGACCATTCTGACTGAACCATCAGCAAGCACGATCACTTGGGGCGGAAAATGCGAGGAGTATATTTCGACGATTTTTTTCGCGCCAAGTTCGTCAATCATGTGCTCAGCTACGAGCTTACCGACGTGTCCAATTCCTGGCAACCCCTCTACAAGAATCGGTTTTTGCAGTTTCACGTCCTTGATTCGCTTGACTTCTATTCGCTCCATCTAGATCCCACTTGTTAAAAAATCTTATACTTGGCTTTTCGCGCTCACTTTGATCGTGCAGCCGCTTCGCGCTTGAGCATTCTCCGATACCTGCCGTATCGATCCTCCGGTGAAAATCTCGCTGGGCGCGCCGGCACCGTAGGTTGTCCACACGTCCGGCATTTTTCCTCCAAGGTATACCCGTGACATTTTCGAAGCTTCATCTTCAAATTAATAAGGCGACTGACTTATATTATGATGGTTGAAGTTCTCTGTGAAACTTTCCCGTGCCGCCTGCTTTTATTACCACGTCCATAGCTGCGTTAGCCGCCCTTTTCATCGCGTTTTCCGCGATTTTATAATCGAGGGCTACTATCCTTATGCGGTAGCGAGGGGCCCCGATATAGCTCACGTCAAAGCGAATGTCATCATCCTCGGACTTCACAGCGACTTTCAACGCGCGTTTGATCACGTCTATTCCGTTCGGTTGAGGACAGGTCAAATCTACGTAACCTGTGATGTACACGTAAGGTATTTTTACGTTCTCCTTAGCAACGAGTGTAATTTGAGCAGCAACCTCGGGCTGCAGTTCCTTAAGAGCTTCGGGGCCCCGCATGGCTGCGTCCTCAAAGACATAATAAAGGCCGTCAAATTTGTCAGCAAGTTGCTCATAGAGCGCATCTTTATCCGCCCCAGTAGCTTCGACGACAAATTCTAGCCATTTTTCGGCTTTTTGTTCGCTCTTCCATTCCTGAATCTTTGAGCGTCTTTGATGCTCATTAACGTCCTTAAACGAGAGATCTATGTGGCTACGACTCGGATCGACGTTCAGGACCTTGCACACGATCTTTTGGCCCTCCCTCACGTGATCTCTTATATATTTAACCCACCCAGACGCAACTTCAGAGATGTGAATTAAACCCTCTTTCTTGTTGTACTCGTCGAGTTGAACAAATGCTCCAAAGTCGACTACGTTAACCACTGTACAGACGACCAAGTCGCCGATCTCTGGCCAACCTTTTTTCATAAGACCTCAAGTATTTGTGTCCTTATCTCTGCCCTCCCGCCCCGCGGCTCAACAAGAGTTCTCCCACAGACTATGCAGCTTACCACCGAAGACGCATTGCCGAAGACAATCTGGATATTCTCACAATCCGCGCATCGTACACGTAGAAATTTGCTCACTGCTTACACCTCCACTAACTCGAACTTCGATATTCTGAATCCTTTCCTTGTATGCGCTTTGTTGCATTCGGTACAACGGTAGCGAACGTTAATGCGCTTGGTTGGTTTGTCTCCACCAGGAACCTTGGAAAACTTGCCGAGATTACCAATGCCGCTGCGCCGATTTTTTTGACGCGAGATCCACGTTAAGGATGATGCTCGCCCTTTTCGCACCTTCTCAACTTCGTGAGTAGTGTGCTTTCGACACACCGGACATATTGACCTAATCTTCTTTGGCATCTTCAAGTTTATCACCGACTATAATACCCATACTGCGATCGCACAACGCCCGAGCATTACCCTCAGGCAACAGGACCGAGTCGCCTTCTCCAAGTTTGTAGTTTTCGCCGTCCAATCCTATGAACCTGGGAATGTCTGCCAAAACTCGCACTCGGAGGTACCTCATATTCCCGCGTCCTGGTATTAAAGTGCTTTCGTCGCCGCGTGGCCCGTCGTTTTCGTCTGCACGGCCCTCTGCTTTCTCATTCTGCCCAATCAAGGGCTGAAGTGCAAATCCTTTCTTCAAAGGCTTTTTGATCCTCGTAGCGTCATGCTCAATGCGATCATCCTGTTTCGGCAGTGCGACGGTAGTCAGACGTTTTTCATTTGATAGTGCAAGCTCACTTGATGGAGCGCCGACAGCGTCTGATTCTTTTTGCCCGAGTACGCGGTCCCGATAATACGTAAAGACCTTATAAACCGAATCATAGACCACGGCTTCGGCGTCAGCTAGCGTTGCTTCTTCCGTATGCCCTTTTGCCGCGAGCGCCGCCAACTTGATTATTTTCGCCGCGCGTTTGTCATAAATTGCATCTGCGACCTGCAGAGCGTTCTCGAGTTCATCTCTTTTTTGCGGATCATCGCTATTTTTGAGTGAGTCTGTATATTCTTTGAACTCAGAATAGAAGCTGTCCTTTAATTGCGTCAATCGTCGCGAACGGCGCTCCTCGTTTCTAATCACTTTTAAGTCGTCGAGATTCATATTCGGCAAGCCCTCGCGCCATGAGATAAACGGCCGTGTGTTCCGGTAGCTCTGTTGTACTTTGATCAACCTTAATAGTTTCACCCATAATTTCAGTCGTAGCCGGCGTGAGAATCCTTACTGAAACCGAATTGTCGCCGAATACGACCGCGTCTTTCAGCGGTGTAAAGCGACGGAAGTCATCGAGAGTCAAAGGTGTAACTCGAAGGCCAGAGCCACCATGCAACGATGTGGGCAGCCTGATCAGTCTCTTTATATCTGCGGTAACTGGGACGTCGATGCGAACTTTCAAGTCCGAGATAGCTTCTCTGATTAAGCCTCTCCATGCGTTAAGCGGAATTAGCTTTGACTCTACCAAAGGTTGGATCGATGCGTCTTGCGCCAACGTGCCGACAATTTCTTTGGCGCGCCGCTTGCCGATAGCCTTGACCGATGCAAGCGCACTTATCGCAATTTTTGCATCAAGGCCGCGTGCGCGCTTGAAATACTCGTCAATCCAAGCCCTTATTCTAATTTCCCAACAACTGGTGTCCTCACGCGATGCAGCTTTGCTCGACCGTTTCAGTAAATACTCTGCCTCTAGACCCGTTCCGGTCAAATAATTCACAACCTCTCGCCGCTCGTGACTACCTAGGGTAACTAGTTTCTTTTCCCGCAAATGGACGTGGTAGCCCCGACCACCCGAAAACACGATACTGAAGTCCTTCTCCTCTAAACCGAAATCGTTCATCAGGAAATTCAGCAGTTTAGTGGTTTCATCTTTTACTTCTTGAAGCATGCCCGCATACGAATGCACAGACTGTGTCAAGAGCTTGTCCGCATCGAGATCGAATATTATATCTGCGCCTTCCCACTGCTTGTCCTGCATTCGTGTTGCGCTCGGATACGCATAACACGCTGTTGAATGGTACACGTGAGCAGGGGCGATTGCGCCCAAATATGCACGCACTTCCTTATGCGAGCTAAAAGCTTTGTGGCGGCGCATTACAAGCTTCGGATAGCTTGAGTCAAAAAGAACAAACCCCCATTCCCGTCTCTTGAACTGCGGCGGAAGCCCCACTGAAGCCTTACGATAGTAATAGCCAAATTTTCTCTGCAGAAATGCTTTCGTTTCCGGGTTCACTCGCTTACACCTGACCGCGAGGCATTGCAGGGTACGGCCACCTCCCCATTCAATAACTTATGCGGCCACAGCTTATTGATCTTCTTCTTCTAGGATCATCCGTTGTCTTACTGACGCTTAGATTGCGCTCGGTAATACGAGAGCGGATGAGAGATGTGTTTGCATAGGCCTGCGGTGTCCGTGCAATTGCCGTAGGTTTCCATCGTTGAACATGCGGGGGGGATATAGTCTTTCCCTGACGCTCCCTTTATGTGATCAACCTGATAACGCGTAAGTTCATAGTCGAAATCTGGAGATGGTTCATAAATGCGCACGATCTCCTCAGCTTTCATACCTATATTCGCTAAAAAGGAGGTCAGCGCAAATCGAGCAGGATGCGCAAGGTTCTGACCAGCTTTTACTTGCGAGAGCAACGCTTTCATGCAGGGGGGGCAAGCTTCCAAGATCACAGGACCAGAATCGATAGAGCGCGACGAGGCTACAGTGATCGCTTTTTTCAAGGGTGAGGTGTAAGGCACAAGTTCTTGGCACATTTTGCTGCTGAGTTTTAGCGGCAGCCCTTGTAGCACCCTAAGCCTCACGGCCTCTGCTAAAACCTCGATCATCTCGTTTTTTGCAAGAGTTACGTGGCCTCTGTTCAGCAGGTTGACGAGGCGCCACTGTGGCCCTCTTAACCTGCCCGTATACTTGATCAAGTCCGTGAAGTGCAGCTCGAAAATATTGTCGTCTGCCGATACAGGTATTCTAAAGTCCTCGAGCAGCCTCGAAATGTACTCGTCCTGAAGTCGCTCGCTTGCGTTCCGCAACTTGCCAAATGCGTCGTTGGCTTCGGCATTTGCATATCTCTGAACCAGAATCGCTTCACGAATGCAAGAGACCAACGCCCTCCCCATAATGTAAGAGAACAGCTCAATTTCATAATCGTCATGCTCGACCGGCTTTGAATGAGCGTGACTGTCGATCGCCCGTGCCACACGGTGAACACTTTTTTTGCGGACACGCTCAGAAAACTCCCCAGGTGCCAAGAGAGACTCAAAGGTCCTTGCTGATGCTTCGACGTAACGTGCGGCTGCAGCAGTATATGGAAAAAGAGCCAAATATTCATCCATGCTTCTCGACTCGGCCGGTGCGACGGCTTAGAGTTTTATTCTTGTTCGATGCGCGGCGCTAATAGATACGAGACAGAACCGTTGCCGTCGGCAAAATCAAATCCAACCTTAAGCGGTATGTTCTTGCCCATGTCGAGGGAGACTTCAGAAGCCTTTCCTACTGCTTTAGACATTTCAAGCAAGAATTCAAGACTAAAAAGTGACCTTACTTCATCTGTTTTGCCATCTGTGCGCGACACGTCAATAAGCTGATCTTTTGAAAGCTCGAGACGCATCGTATCAGCGTCACCAAGAGCTTCCATGAAGAAGTCAGTGTCGGTGCACCCGAGGGCGATATTGTCGCTAACTTTGCCTGCTGCCTTCACCGCCCACCTAAACTCTTTTCCCGTGATAACGACGTGAGCGGCAGATTCAATCTTTGGGACTTTGGGCTCCTTTTTTATGGAGTAGGGACTTAGGAGTGCGATACTATACTTAAGATCTCCAAATGACAGCGCCATTCGGTTCTCATCAACGGCGATTCGGATGACGTCTGTACGATTAGCCAGCTCAAGAATGTCCTGCATTTTCTTGAGATCCAAGGTGACAACCTCGTCGTCAGTTTCATATGTTTCAAAAGCTTTAGCCGACAATTCAAACTGTACCATAGCCACGTACGATGGATCTGCGTTCCTCGCGTGCAGTCCGTCTTTGCTTAAATGCACCCGCGCTTCATCAACGATGATAGTCAACGCTTCGATGCCGTCCTTCAGAGTCTCTCCGAGAATATCAGCTCTAAACATGATCCGCTCCCTTCTAACCGTCTAAACTCGGTATATGTCTGCTCATAACTTTATATCTTTGCTGTTCGGAATTGGCTCGTAGTGATTAGCCTCGGCAGAGCAACAAATAGAAAGTGGCGTTCAACTCGGCCCGAGTCGCTTGTCTTGAGATGGAAAGTACCGAACGCTGCCTGCGCCTTGCCCCAAACCCTCATCTAGCCGGACACTTACTTCTGTTAGAGTGCTGAGGTCAAGCTTGTTACAAAGCTCATCGAGGAGAAAGGAACAAAGATCTTCAGCGCTTGCAGAATTGATGGGGAGCATAACCACATCCTCTCTCGGGAAGCAGTAACGCTTCCCACACTTTCCGACCGCTACCGCGATATCTCCAACGCCCGTTTTGCTTATCTGGACATCTTCGTCTCGAGATGCGAGCAGAATCTTATGATCGAGAGCTTCACAGATCTCTGCAACGTATTTTTTGAGGTCTTCAAAGTCCATTACGAAATCATGAATCTGCGCGCCGACGATCTTCGCGCTCATTGCATAGGTATGCCCGTGCAAGCGCCCGCATTTCGGGTGATCTGGGATGAAATGGCACGCTGAAAATCTGAGCTTTGCCTGCCAGCCATCAAGCTCTATCCACATAGATCGATCTGTGTTGGCTGCGCCGTCTCTTAAGTGCTTCATTCTTCTTGTCGCTGCACTTCTCTGTTTGTAGAACAGTATATAAAAAACCGTCCGGCTGCCCATATGCTTTTGCTGCCCATATGCTTTTTATTCTGTGCACGCACCCTATCTTCTAGAATGAAAAGCCTTGGGGAACGACGAAAGGACTATTATTACCGGCAGGCTAAGTCAGAAGGATATCGATCGCGGGCTTCTTTCAAGCTGCTGGAAATTCAAGAACGGTACCACATTATACGACGAGGAGACGTGGTCGTCGATTTGGGCGCCGCCCCTGGCGGATGGCTCCAAGTGATCGGCCATTTAGGAGCGGCCGCCATAGCCGTCGATCTCCAGCACATCGCTCCGCTGCAAGGGGTGACGCCTATCCGAGGCGACTTAACTTCCCCAGAAATTATAAATGAAATTCGGGAGGTCGCAGATATTGTGGATGTGGTCACATCAGATGCGGCCCCAAACCTAAGTGGCGCGTGGAGCTTGGACCACGCGCGATCAATCAACCTTTCAGCTTGCGCGCTAGAAATCGCTAAATGTGTGCTGAAACCAGGCGGCAATTTCACAGTAAAAGTTTTCCAAGGGGACCTATTTGACTCGTTCACGGGCGATGTGAGCGCGTATTTTGCTTTTGTCAAAGCGTTCAACCCGCGAGCATCACGAAAGCAAAGCGCCGAAACATACATAGTAGCTAAGCGATACATCCCGTCAGCAGACCTTTGAAAAAGCTAAATCGTTGACGATGGACGGCCTGCGCTAAAGTCACGGGAGATCCAAGCCGCAAGTTGCTGACGTAAAACTATTTATTCACGTATCGGAAACTATCCGTTGTATTTGCAGCTCTGGTACGACAAAAATTCTTTTCCGAACGACACATTGACGGTTGCGAATAATGGCACAACAGAGTACAACTAGCGTGATGACGAGGCTCTTGCTCGTTTATCTGGTGATGACGATAGTCTACGCTTTTCTGCGAAATCCCGTTGGTCAAGCGATGAATTACGTCCTCGGAGGCTTGGTTACGACCCTCCACGTCCCGCTTTTTATCACCATCCTCTTGCTGTCGGTCATCACAGGCTCTTATTCTTCTCTGCTGCTCAACCGCTTCGTCGACCAAGACAAGGTAAAACAATCTCAAGCAAAGATGCGGGAATTTCAGAAGGTCTACCGAGAGGCCCAACTAGCAGGAGACCAAGGGAAACTGAAAAAGCTCGAGAAGGAACGTGCCGAAGTGATGGAGCTCAGCATGGACGTCCAAGCACAGACCATGAAACCTATGCCGTACATACTGATAATTTCGCTTCCGCTTTTTGGCTGGCTAAGTTACACTATGTCGAATGTAGATTCGTGGCCGGCCAGCGTGCCAACTACGATGATTTTTCCTCATTTTGGAACACTGGCGTACACCCAAGGCGTCATCCTCACTTTTCCTGTTTGGCTTGTTTGGTACTTAGTTTGCTCACTCGTTTTTACTCAAGTCATTCGGAAGACTTTGGGAATGTGACTGTGGCAATCGATATGCTCTACGAAGTTTCGTTTCAATTCTCCTGGTGCATTGCCTCCGTTGTGTTTAAACAGCGTTACAATTCCATCCTCAATCGTTATTAAGACGGGCTTTCTCGCTCTCGCAGCTCAAATCGAGGAGCACGCCCTTCAACGTGTCTGTGTCAGCGTCCGTCTTAATAGAAGTTCCT
>Ga0187784_10003143_pt1 | contig 13316 bp, 15 predicted proteins | sample 1015_SJ02_MP15_2_FD_132964 | JGI IMG/M metagenome (GOLD analysis project Ga0187784, IMG submission 132964) | Tropical peat soil microbial communities from peatlands in Department of Meta, Colombia - 1015_SJ02_MP15_20_MG | ecosystem: Environmental > Terrestrial > Soil > Wetlands > Peat | place... | reverse complement strand
CCCGGATTGCCGCGCCTGCTCGTAGAGCGTCTCGGTGGCCTCGCCCTGATGGGTGCCGGCCACGTACGCCGTGGAGACCGATATCAGATGGGTCGGCGGGCGGCCGGGGCGACGCCGGCCTCGCTCCTCGGCGGCTTCGGCCACGGCCGCCGCCACCCGGGCGGGACCGAGCAGGTTCACCTCGACGGCGGTGTCGAGAGGGGCGTCGAAGGCGACGGTGGCAGCCGAATGCACCACCACGTCGACGTCGGCCAGCAGCGCCCGGCCCTCGTCGTCGAGCCCGAGCCCGTCGGCGCCCACGTCACCGGCCACGGCGCCGAAGCGGGCGGCGACGGTGACGTCGAAGGCCGGGCCCAGCACCTCCCGGAGCCGGTCGAAGCAGTCGTTGCGGAGGATCTCACGCTGTGCCCGCTCCGTGGCACCGAGACGCCTGGTGGGCCGCACCAGCACCGTGACCCGGCATTCGGGCACCTGGCGCAGGAGCCGCTCGACCAGGGCCGTGCCCAGGAAGCCGGTGGCCCCGGTGACGAGCAGGTGGCGTCCGGCCAGGGCCTCGGCCAGGGGGGGAAGCGGGGACGCCTCGGACATCGCCCCTGTCTACCACGACTCGTCTACCATCTGGTAGGTGAGCACGGCGGACAGGATCCTGGACGCCGCCCTGGGCTCCTTCGGGTCCCGGGGGTACGAGGCCACGTCGCTCGACGCCCTGGCCGACGGGCTCGGGCTGCGCAAGCAGTCGATCCTGTACTGGTTCGCCTCCAAGGAGGTGCTCCTCGACTCCGTGATCGACCGATCGGCGGCGGAACTGGCCGCGGCGCTGGAGGAGGCCCTCGATCAGGCCGGTGACGGCTTCGACCGGGTAGAGGCGGTGGTGCGCTCGGTGTTCCGCCTGGCCGCCCGGCGGCCGGAGCTGCTCGGACTGTTGCGGGAGGTGGGCCGGCTGGGACCGCCGGCCGCCACCCGGCTGTGGCTCTCCCTGGAGCCGCTCGTGGGGCGTGCGTCGTCGTTCCTCGAGGCCGAGATGGACGCCGGGCACATGCGGCGCCACGAACCGCGCCTGCTGCTGCTGGCCATCTACTCCACCGTGGTCGGGATGATCACCGAGGTGGAGGTGCTGCGGGCACTGGGCGAGGAGCCCACGGCCAAGTCACTGGTGCGGCGCCGCCAGGAGATCCTGCGCCTGCTGCGCTCGGCCTTGGTGGTCTCCCCGCCGGACGACGGCGCCGACGGCGGCAGGGGGCGGAGCAGGACGGCTCAGCGGCCGCCGGCGGCCGGCTTGGGGGGCGTGTAGCGCTTGTTGGCCGAGGGCCCGGCCGGCTCGGGGGTCTTGTCCTTCCGCCCCAGTCGTGCCCGCGCCGGGCGGTCGGCCCGGGCCTTGGCGGCGCGCTGGCGGGCGGCGGCCGGCCCACCGGTTCGTGCCACGACGACCTTCTGTATGCGGTTGAAGCGGATGAACAGCCACCCGGCCACGAACCACGACGGGATCATGGTGACGAAACCGCCGCCGTAGCCGGCGAACAGCAGGGCGAAGATGGTGAAGGAACGACGCCGGTAGAAGGCGGCCACCACCACCAGCAGGGCCACTGCCGCCGACCCCGCGCCGAGGGCGATGATGCTCGAAGGGGCGACGTGGTTCTTGTGGCCCACGGCAGGGTTGGAGTGCAGGGTGACGAGCGTCAGGACGATGTCGAGGATGGCCAGGAGCGGCCCGATGAACAGCGGGTAGATCCGCTCGCGATCGTCCAGATACTTCATGGCATGGCGAAGCTCGTCGGTGCTCTTGTCGGCGTAGGCGCCGGTTCTGGCCCCGGCCGCCGGCGCCGGCTTGGTGAAGGCATCGCGCAGGCGAGAGCCGGGGGACGCCGCAGACCCGGATTTGACGGAGTCGATCACGGCATCGGGGCGCACCACGTCGCCATCGGATGTGGCCACGGACCGCTTGCTTTCGGCTGAGCGGGCGGCGCTGTCGCGCTGGAGGTTGGGCAGGGCGGTCAGGAGCCGCTGGCCGACCGTCAGCTTGGGCGGGGCCTGGTCGGGGGAGGCCCCGTCGGGCTTGGGCACCACTCCAGGGTATCGGTCCGTCGCCGACCGGCCGTTTCAGGCGCGCACGGCCGGGCTGTGCTACGCCGGGGCCATGGACTTCCGGCGCATCGCGTTGGCCGACCTGGCCGGCCAGGTACGGGAAGGGAAGCTGTCGGCGCGTGAGGTGGTGGGCCACGCGCTCGAGCGCATCGAGTCGCTCAACCCGGTGCTGAACGCCTTTGTGGCCGTCGACGCCGAAACCGCGCTCGCCCGGGCGGCCCGCATCGACGAGGCGGTGGCCGCCGGGCGTGACCCTGGTCCGTTGGCCGGCATCCCCTTCGGCGTGAAGGACCTGGAGGATGCTTCCGGCTTCGTCACCTCGCACGGCTCGGCGCTGTTCGCCGATCACGCGGCGGCGAACGCCGACTCGGTGTTGGTGGCGCGTCTCAAGGCAGCCGGCGCAGTGGCGGTGGGGAAGACCAACACGCCCGAGCTCGGCTGGAAGGCGGACACCGAGAACGCCACCTTCGGCCGTACCGCCAATCCGTGGAGCACCGAGCACAGCCCCGGTGGTTCGTCGGGGGGATCAGCGGCGGCGCTGGCCGCCGGCATGGTGCCGCTGGCCACCGGCTCGGACGGCGGGGGATCGATCCGTATCCCGTCGTCGTGTTGTGGGCTGAGCGGCTTCAAACCCTCTCTCGGTCGGGTCCCGTCCGGCGGCGCCCACGCGCCGGATTGGCACGACCTGTCCACCAGGGGGCTCATGACGAGACGTCTTTCGGACGCGGTGTACGCGCTCGATGTGGTGGTCGGCCCCGACCCGTCCGACCTCCGGTCCCTGCCCAGGCCGGAGGCGTCGTGGCCGGCTGCCGGCATCGACCCCAGACTGCCGGTGAAGGTGGCCTGGTCGCCCACCTTGGGTTACGCCCGGGCCGACGACGAGGTGCTGTCGCTGTGCCGCGCCGCGGTGGAGAAGCTGGCGGCGCTCGGCACCGAGGTGGTCGAGGTGGACACGGTCTTCGACAGCGACCCGGTCGACCAATGGCTGGTGCTGACCTCGGTGTACAGCGCCCGCACGCTGGCACCGTTCCGCCAGAGCGAGCGGTGGTCCGAGGTCGACCCACTGCTCGCCGCCGTGGTCGACTACGGCGCGAGGGTGAGCCCGATCGACCTCGTGCGCGCCGGTGACGCCTGCTACGAGCTCAACAGCAGGCTGGTGGAGCTGTTCCGGGACGTCCGGGTCCTTCTGACCCCCACGTGTGCGGGCCTCCCGCCCGGGCGGGAGATCGCCCCGTCGGGGACGGTCAACGGCAAGGAAGAGGCCAACTGGGTGCGCTACACCTATCCCTTCAACATGACCCGCTCCCCGGCGGCGAGCGTCTGTGTGGGACTGAGCTCGGGGGGCCTGCCCGTCGGGTTGCAGGTCGTCGGCCCGCAGCACGGCGACCTGGTGGTCATCCGTTCGGCGGCGGCTATCGAGGAGATCATGGCCTTCGACCGGCTGGCGCCGGCAACGCCGTAGGACCTGGCTGTTGGCCGCCGGCGGCTGTCTTCGGCTTGGATACCATGAGAAGGATCGCGGGCGCATAGCTCAGTTGGTTAGAGCGCAGCCTTCACACGGCTGAGGTCACAAGTTCGAGTCTTGTTGCGCCCACCAGCCGTTCGCCTCGGGCCCGCAGGTCATCACGGCCACGGTGGATGCGGGCGTGCACCCCAGGGTGATGCAGGGCCGGGCTGCCCACTCCACGTCGAAACTCACCACGGTCCTGTAACACCCGTATGCCAGCGTCCGCCGTCCACAATGCTGCCGAGGCACTCGAGGGATAACTACGGACCCGCGCAGGAGCGGGGTCGCTATCCGCATCCGGAGGTCTACAGGTTCTCGACTCTCGCCCGATCCTGGACCGAGCGACGACTCTGTCCGCTCGGTTCAACAACATGGGCTGGCTCGTGGCGGAGACGTTGGCCGCGGGAAGCAGGAACGGCGGGACCTCATGGTTCGGAGACGAACAAAACGTCGGGCGTCTCCTGAAGCGTGCCGCCGAGCAACTGCCCATCGAAATACACGTCGTGGGGCCTGCGGTCTGACGCCTAGGCCGGTCCGATCGCATCCGCCCCGCATTGCGCTGGCGGCATCAATACCGCCCGGGGTTTCGACAGGCCTGGAAGCGCGGACGGTGCCAGCCGACCAGCAGCCCAGGTCAACCAGTGTCCACGGTCGGACGCCTGGTGACGCGAGGGCCCCGAGTGACCTCGGCCGGCAGGGTTTCCCCTTCCTTGGTTGCCTCAGCTCCTCGGGACCGCTTCTATTGAACGCCTCCGCAACGGCGATGACAAGGGCGGGAACGTTACGCCTTCATGAAGCTGGGGCCGGCTTCCTTGGCGCTTTCACGACGCCCGCTGGGCGGCCATCGGGGTCGGGTCCAAACGGGCATTGCGACCGCCGCTCCCGGAAGCCGCGCCGGAAGGTTCATCACATTGCGTGATGGCAAAACCACCCGTCCGGCGTACCCTCTCGACGAGAGGTACTGCATCACGTCTCGGAGGTGGCACGGCGGATGGACGGGGGCAGCCCGATCGGGCGATTCGACCCTTTGCTCAGGGACCTGCTCGCTTTCAACCTGGTCGTGAGGACGAGTGCCGCACGGCGCGGGGGCTGGCGGCTTGCCGAGGCAGTCCAGCTGCGTCTGGACGAGCTCATCGGGTCGTCCAGTCCGGTGAGTGCCGAGCGGATGGTGTATCTCGACCACTTCTGTGCGGACTGCGGACTACGGGTCCGTACCCGTCTCCATGACGGCTTCTACCTCTGCGAGGACTGCCTCGCATGCCGGACATCAGCGCCCTCGGTCGATCCGGAGTCTGGCGAGGTCGTTAAGGGTAAGCGGCGTTGGCACCGCGGGCGCAAGGAGAGTACGCCCATCGCCGGCTGACCGTCTGCAAGACCGGGGGGTCCGGATACCGAGCGGGCCGAGGGCGTAAAATCGCCGCTTTGTGCGACGGGACCCTCATCGATCAGACATGTGTGGTAGCGACGGCCGGACCGGGTGCGACGCGGTGTCGGCCCTGCAGCTCATCGCCCACGGGTCGCTGAGATGACAATAGGACCCTCAATCCAAAGGGGGCGAGCGGGGGGCGAGGTCTGATGATCCTCGGGTTCTGGCCTCGAAGGCCGCCGGGTGGTGCCGCCGTTGCCGACGCCGGCTTGGTCAGCTCGTAGCAAGGTTCGCCCGGTGCAGCCCAACCCGTACGCAGCCCACGACAGGGTCAGACGTATCGTGCGTCGGCGGCGATTCTTCCGGCGGACGAGGATCGGATCTCTCGTCGTGGGCCTGCTCGTCGTGATATCGACGGCTTCCTACGGCGTCGTGCGAGGAATCCTCTTCGCCCAGCACGTCTGGGACGAACATCACCGGGCTGTAGCGGCTGCCGCCACCACCGCTCCGACCGTCACCACAACGACGACGCCTGGACCACCGCCGTGTACCGCGGGCCAAGTCGCCGCCTACCTCTCGCACTGGGAGATCACCGGGGGGACGCTGTACGAGATCGTCGTGCTGGACGGCACCGCCGGCACCACTTGCAGCTTGACGGGCTACGCCAGCCTGTCGGTCGCAGATGTGGACGGGGGGACCATGGCGGTCGTCGTCCACGACGACCCCACCCTCGGAGCCGAGGCGGGAGCAAGCACTACGCCGGTGTCCCTCGGCCCGGGGCAGCCCGCCTGGTTCGAGGTCTCCTACCCGGTGGATTGCACCACCGTCCTCACCCCCGGTCAGGCGGCTACGGGTGCTCCGGGACAGTGCTATGAGGGGGAGTCGTTGGGCGTCATCGTCCCCAAGGCGACGGCCGCGCTGTCGGTCAGCCAACCGCTGCGTTTCACATTCGGTACGGCGGGCTTCGACATCGGAGGCTTCGGGACGGGAAGTCCTCCGAATCCGCCTCCCGTGAGCGGCTGAACGAGTCCTGGTGGGCCGGTGACGACCGACCACTTCGGAGAAGACGTCGCCGAGGGCTACGACGAATCGGTGGCGGAGATGTTCGACATCACTGTCGTTGAGGCGACGGTCGGATTTCTCGCCGAGCTGGCGGGCAACGGTCCCGTCCTGGAACTCGGGGTGGGGACCGGCCGCGTCGCCATACCGCTCAGCGGGCGGGGTCTCGTCGTTCACGGCATCGACCTCTCACCGGCCATGATCGCCAGGCTGAGGGCCAAGACGGGCGGGAACGCCATATCGGTGACCGAGGGCGACTTCGCCACTACCAGGCTCGACGAGAAATTCTCGGTCGTCTACCTGGTCTTCAACACGGTGATGAACCTCACGACCCAGGAGGCGCAAACCGCCTGTTTCGAGAACGCCGCCCATCATCTGCTCCCCGGTGGACGGTTCGTCGTCGAGGTCGCAGTGCCCCGGCTCCGTCGCCTGCCGGCGGGCGAGACGGTGGTCCCATTCCTCGTCACGCCCACGCGCCTTGGCTTCGACGAGTACGAGCTCGCCTCCCAACGCCTCGTCTCCCATCACTATTCGGTGAGGGAGGGACGGCTCGAGGAACACTCGATTCCATTTCGGTACGTCTGGCCCTCCGAGCTCGACCTCATGGCCCGCATCGCCGGGCTGAACCTTGCCGGACGCTGGGCTGACTGGGATCGACGGCCGTTCACCGCAGACAGCGACAAGCACGTCTCTGCGTGGGAGCGTCCTCACGGCGATTGAATGTCAAGAGCGAGGCTTCCACAAGGACGTCGAACGCGAACCAGGGACCGAATTCGGTCCCTGGTTCATTCCCCTCTGTGGGCGTTGGAGTCGCCCCGACCCCAGGCTCTAGTCCAACCGGAGCGCAAGCTCTGTAGGTAGGGACGAAGGACCCGCCTCTACCGGACAGCAGTCACGACACCTCGACGCGGCGTCGCCATGCACGGCGCTCGCCCAATGGAAATGGCGATTGCACGAGGACGTTCAACTCTGGCCGGTGGCGATGGCGCGCGCCACTGCCCACAGAAGTTCCGGTGGTTGGACGGGTTTCTGGAGATAGAACAAGACCTTGTCCCTCCGCTCCATAACCTCCGAGTCGTAGATGTGTCCGGTGACGAGCAGGACCGGCGGGGGCCGCTCCAGTTGGTCCAGCAGCCCGAAGCCGTCGAGCAGGGGCAGGCTGATGTCGAGGACCACGGCACCGATGGGGATCGATCGAAGGAACTCCAGGGCGGTGAGACCGTCGCATGCCTCTTCGACTTGCCACCCGGCGTCCCTGAGGATCTCCCGCCATGACGTCCGTAAGTCGTCGTCATCCTCGACAACGAGAACGTCGATGTCATCATCCATAGCCCGCCCTGTGGCCGCGTAGACGACCAGTCAACAATTCGTCGGCGCCACCGTCAATGCAATAGGAGTTGCGGGCGTCTGGAAGACCACACGCCAACCGGCATGGCGGCCGGGGATCCAGGTCAAAGGTCGAAGGCGACCGGATGCTTCGGCTCGTAGAGCATGATCTCGCTGGCCCCCGGGACGCGCACCATTACGGTGAATCCGAATCCCCGGTCTTGAACGGGTCCGGCGAACTCGGCGCCTCGCGCGGAAAGCTCTTCCACCGTCTTGGCCGCGTCGTCGCACATGATTGCGATCTCGTGGTGGGGGGAGGTCGACCATTGCTCTTGACGGTCGTCGGAGGTTGGATGCACACCAAGCTCTGACGGACCCGACCTGAATATGAGCCAGCCCCCGTGTGCGTCGACGTTGGGCCATTTCAGAACGTCGCGCAGAAAAGCACGCGTCGCGTCCGGATCGTCCGAATAGATGAGCGCGTGAACGCCGGTGATCATCACCTGACCTTACCGGACGACGCGAGAAAGGCTCGGTGCCCAGGCAGGCCAGTCAGGATCATCGCCCGCCAGTCGGCGGGTAGCACGCCGAGGTCAGGAAGCGGCGGCCGGCTCCAACCGGTAAAGAGCGCGAATCGCCTGTTCCAACTCGCAGAGATTCCGGTACCGGACTGAATCGTCCCGGGACCAGCTCCTTGGTTCTGAGAAATACTTGCGGGCGAGGAGCTTCGTAATTTCGTCTTGCACCCGCCGCAAGTCAGCATCCAGTGAACGCACGGTGTCCCCCCCTTCCCGTCCGCGACACCCAGGCTAGGGAGCCAATGGCGATTGGGCATCGCCAAAAGTGAGGGTTTCGGTAGCCCTGGTTGGCGAAGCACCTGCCGGTGTAGGGGAGCGCTCGAGGGTGCCACCGGCCGAGGGGGTCTCAGGGGTCGGGACCTTCGACCCTTCTGGCAGCTGGAGTTGCCTCAGGTTGACTTGCCGTAGAACTCCAGCACTCCGCCTAACGGTCTTGGGGCTCAGGTAGGAAAGCAGGGACCACGTCGTGTTCGCGGGTCCCTGCTTTCGCGTGTGCTCCAGGTGCGCGGGTGACGTCAGGCCCGCTTCGCTGCAGCGCGCTCTTCCCGCCTGGCCCGCTGCAGCGCCGCCTTGGTCTCCTGCTCTTCACGGCGGAGCCTGGCAAGCTCTTCCGTGGCCGCGGCCAGCTTCGTCCCGATCCGCTCGAGAGCTCGCTCTGTGCGCTCTCGCTCTCGCCGCCATTTCCGGAGATCTGCCGTGGCCCTGTTGGACGGTCGGTTCGTATGAGCGGGGGCGGACTTGGGGCTCGGCCCGAGCGCCCCCGTGAAACGCGACCTTGCGCTGACGTCGGCATCGACGAAACCGAGCCCGCTGTGCTGCAGAGGCCGAGCCAGCCGACCTGAGCGCACTGCCGCGGCCGCCTTGTCGTCGGCGACGGCGGCTTCGAGGGTGTTCTGCAGTTCCACCAGCGCAGGATCGCTGACTCGCTCGCCGGCTTCCCGGGCCAGCTGGGAAGCATCATGCAGAAGGCCGGCGACCTGTTCGTGCCGCACGTGGGTCAGTCGGCGCAGCTCTTCTCCATCCAGGCGGCGCTGCGCGGTTCGGAGGGACGCGCCGAGGGCAATGAGGCCGTCGATTGCCTCCGGCCGGCGCAGTGCCAGGAGGTCGGCCAGCCAGGCGCTCAGGGTCGGCTTCTTGAGCTTCTTGATGGCGTCCGCAACGGAGCGGTTGCCGGCTTGGCGGGCCTCGACGACGAGAGCGTCGCGGCCGGCGGTGAACCGGCTCGGGGGGAGGGCGTACAACTCGCCGGCAGCTTGGTCGAGGTCCACCGTTCCAGTGTGCCGGATACCCGGCTGTCGCTGGCCATGCGCCGCCTCATCGGCGGGGAGGTCCGAGCCGGGCCAGACCGGCCAAACCCAGGCGGAGGGCGTCGCGGGACTCGATCGGGCGCACCCGGACGCAGTGACGAGCTGTCGCGGCAGCCTTTACGACCTCGATCAAGCGTTCCGGCGCCACGGGCTTGTGCAGACAGGCGAAGATCTTGGGTCCGTACTCGGCCCGCAAAGCAGTCTCGTCATGCAATTCGAATGCCGACACGATGACGACCATCGCCGTGGGTTCCAAGGCTTCGAGGACCGCGGTGCCATCGACGTGGCAGAGGCGGAGGTCCAGGAGGACGACGTCGAGCTCCCCGTCGGCGATCAGCCAGAGGGCAGCGGCGCCATCGGCGGCTTCGATGACGGTGAATCCCTGGGAGCGAAGAATGTCCGCCATCGACGACCGCACAGACGGTTGGTCGTCGACCACGAGGACCCTGCCCGCCTGTCCGGCTGCGAGGTTCGGGTGATCACTCTCGGAAGAGCTGTGTTGTTCCGACATCCTGATCGAGCCGCCTCTCATGGGCGCGGCGCTCGGAGGCGGGGCACCTACACCGCTATCGACGGCCGCTCTGACGGTGATAAGAGACGGGACGTTTGTTGTGCGTTCGTTCGCGGCCGACGCCGGATCGCCATGGCCGTTGCAATTCCACGACTCCGTCACGGGGACGAGCTGAGCGACCAGCAGTTGCCCACAAAGGGAGCCCCGGCGAAGCGGGCTTGGAGGAACGGGCCCGTCTGCGGCTCGAAGAACGCACCGGCTTCCTCGTGACTGGCACCGGTGTACCCCTGGAAGTCGACCGGCACGCCCTGTTGGGAGTAGTGGCGGGCGAGGGCCTCCACGTCGGCGGCTACCATCACGCCGTCACCGGTTCCGTCGGAGTTGCCCACACCCATGAGAAGCGGCTCCATGGGATGCGTGGATGTGGTCCCCATCGTCTGGTCGCTGAGGATCTGGGCGAAGGGAGCCACCTCGGCCAGGTTCTGGTAGCGCCGCAGCATCAACTGGTCGATGGTGAGTCCCGCATCGGTCCCGAACACCGACGCCATGCACACCTGTTGTAACTGGCCGACCACCTGTTGTCCGTAGCTGGACAGGTATCGGTCGAGATCTACGCCGTAGGCGCGCGACAAGCCGATGAGCATGCCGGGGATGGCGATGGCATATTCGCTCGTGCCGTTGACGTAGTTGAACATGTCGAGGTAGCTGGCCGGGACGCCCCTCTCGGCCACGCCGACGATGTTCAGCTCCGGGGCATAGGCGGGAGCCAGTTCGCTAGCCCAGCCGGCCATCCACTCGAGATCCGTCCCCTCGAGGTCGGGATGGTCACGATGCCGTCCTGGGAGAGGTACCAACCGACGAGCAGTTCCTCCTCGTCCGCCTCTTGTTCGTTGGTGGATCCGCCGGGGTCGCCACCGGCCAGGGTGTAGCTGGGATCGCACTGCGAGCCCAGCCCGTCGTAGAAGCTCAGGTACTCGACGATCCTCGGGAGTGGGGGGGCCGGGGCTGGTTCCAGAACGGTCGTCACCGTGACCGAGGGCTCGCCCTGATGGTCGGTCGTCCTGTAGAGGAGCTGCTCTGCCTGCCGGGAGTCGAAGTGAGGGTGTCGAGGGCGAGGTCGACAGACCGGCTCTTCAGGACCGTGCCCGGGGGGATCTCGGAGAGCGGCACCGAGCCCGTGTAGCGGTAGAAGGGATCCTGGCTCGGGAGGACGGGACCCGACCCTGCGGCAGGTGGGCTGGTGACGATGGGCACGGTCAGCAGGGGGACGAGAATGGCCGCCACAAGACCCCCAGTGTGCCGCCGCACGGGGCCAGCTCAGCAGAGCAGTGGGACGGTGTCCACCGGGCGTGCGACCTCAGCGCGGGCGGGTCGTCGCCGACCGTCCTATCCTCGAGCTGTTCGGGTGCGGGAGGTGCAGTCATGGATGCGCGCAAGGGAGATCGCCTCGTCATCGAGGGGACGAAGCTCGGTCAGGGCAGGCGTAGCGGTGAGGTCGTCAAAGTGGAAGGCGAGCCGGCCCATCAGCGCCTGTGGGTACGCTGGGACGACGGCCACGAATCGCTCGTCATGCCGGGACCGGGGGCGAGCCTCGAGCGTAAGCGGGTCACCGCGAAGTAGTCCGGGACCCCGCCCGGCCTGCTTCTCCCGGCCATGGCACACGAGGATCGCCAACTCCGCCGCCGCAAGGCCCGCCAGCGCCGGGCGGCTGCGCACCACCTCCAACCCATCCGGGGTGAGGCCGGACGGCGTCTCAAGGCCCGCGGTCTTCGTTCCCGCCGTGTGGTGGGGATCGGACAGTTCGCTCAGGGATTGACGCGGCCGCCCGCGAAGCCGAGGAGGCGGATCACGGCCTGGACGCTCTCGGCGTTACCGGTGGTCATCATTGTCGTCTGGGTAGTGGCGAGGCTGACTCGACATCTCTGAGAGCCGGTCGGTGCGGGATCGCTCGCTCGACCGGCGAGGGTGTCAACGCGAAGCGGGGCGAAGGCCCCAACGCCTGACCTGGAGCACCTTGGCATCGCGCGGCGGACAGGGGATGAAGGCGTGTCGCGGCACGGTGCATCGGACCGTCACCTCGAAGGTCGCCTCCCACCGCCGGGCCCCGGGAGCAGTGTTGCCCGCCCATCGACGCGCCGCTTGTCGGGGCACGACGAGGTCGGCGGCATCGAGTCTCGAACCCGGAGCCAAAAGGCGTTTGAGCAGCGGGCTCAACAGGGAGAATGGGGGATTGGCCACGACCCGGAAGGGGCGGCGAGGAAGCCGCAGATCCGAGGCGTCGGTCTGGACGACGACGACCGGGCGTCCGGCGAACCGACGCCGCAGGGCCTGTGCCCGCGTCCGGTGCAGCTCGACGGCGACGACGGTGGCCCCGGCGGCCAGAAGGGCGTCGGTGAGGCCCCCATCACCGGCGCCGACGTCGAGGACCAACTCACCCGGCCGGACACCTGCTCGAGCGACGAGATCGAACGCCCAACTCCTACGGAGCTGGTGCCACCCCCACAGGGGCTGGGAGCCCCCGGCCACGGAAGACCATCACGGACGTGCCCATCGGGAGGAAATCTAACAGCGAGGTGACTCACGTGCTCCCTTTGGTGGGTCCTTCACGTTCGGGTGGTCGCCACCTGCCACGCGCGCGCTCCTGCCGGGTCGATGGTGATGTCGATCACGGTGGGCTCGACGGAGTCGACCGTCCAGCCCGTCGCGAAGCTGGCACGGATCTCCTGCTCGGCGACCCGGCGCGGTCCCCAGTCGCCAGGCTGGCGGTCACTGAAGCACAGCATGTGGTAGCGCCCACCGACTGGGACCACTACCGCCAGACTGCGCACGAAGCGTTCCCGGTCATCGTCATCGAACACGTGGAAGAGCCCGCAGTCGAGCACCGTGTCGAATTGCTCATCCAGCTCGGGAAGACGCAGTGCGTCCCACACCAAGAAGCGCACCTGCAGGCTTCGGTTGGCTGCCTTCTGTTTCGCCAGCTCGATGGCGCGTGGTGAGAGGTCCAACCCTGTGGCCTCACGGCCGAGCGACGCTGCCAACAGCGCGTGCTCGCCGGTACCGCAGCCTACGTCCAACACCCGGCCCACGAGACCCCCGGTCCGGGCGAGGCGATCGAAGGCGGGTTGGGGTCGTCCGATGTCCCAGGGTGGGGTCCCCGTGGCGTAGCTGGCGTCGAAGTCATGGAGCTCGGCACGGGAGCCGGAGCCGGGTTCGGGGCCATCAGGCAGGTCGGCCATGTGAACGTGCTAGCACTCCGGTGGCGGCCGTGGTCGGGCCCAGATGATCTCTGAGTTTTCGTCGGCGGCCAGGCAACCTTTCTCCTCGTCCGAGGGGTTTAGGAAGATGATGACCATCGGAGGCGCTCGCTGATGCCCGAGGTCCGACGTGACCAGAGACGTGCGGCTTTCGAGCAGTTCGTGGCCGGGACCACGGACAGCCTGCTGCGAACCGCCTACCTCGTTACGGGAGACACCGGCCTGGCAGAGGACCTCGTCCAAGAGAGCCTCTTCAGGGTCGCCCGGCGCTGGTCCCGGGTGGTCTCCATGGACAGTCCCGAGGCCTACGCCCGGAGGATCCTCGT
>Ga0187784_10003142_pt1 | contig 13317 bp, 11 predicted proteins | sample 1015_SJ02_MP15_2_FD_132964 | JGI IMG/M metagenome (GOLD analysis project Ga0187784, IMG submission 132964) | Tropical peat soil microbial communities from peatlands in Department of Meta, Colombia - 1015_SJ02_MP15_20_MG | ecosystem: Environmental > Terrestrial > Soil > Wetlands > Peat | place... | reverse complement strand
CGGCATCCCGCATTTCTCGATCTCGATCGCGCTCGAGCGCGACGGCGAGGTCATCGCCGGGCTGATCTACGAGCCGGTGCGCGACGAGATGTTCTGGGCGGAGAAGGGCGCCGGCGCCTTCCATAACGACCGGCGGCTGCGCGTCTCGGCGCGCCGCCACCTCGCCGAAGCGCTGATCGGCACCGGCATCCCCTTCATCGGCCGCGCCGATCACGCGAGCTACCTCGCCACGCTCGGCGCGGCGATGGCGGCGACGAGCGGCGTGCGGCGGCTGGGCGTCGCCTCGCTCGATCTCGCCTATGTCGCGGCGGGACGCTTCGACGGTTATTGGGAATTCGCCCTCAAGCCGTGGGATCTCGCCGCCGGCATCCTCATCGTCCGCGAAGCCGGCGGCTATGCCAGCGACCTCGCCGGCAACCACGGCATGCCGGCGAGCGGCGACGTCATCGCCGCCAACGCGCACCTGCATCAGCCGCTCCTGCATCTTCTTAAGAAAGCGCTCGCCGAGGCGGCGATAAACTGACTGTGGCGGCGACCGGCCTGCTTGCGGTATTTTACGGCGATGACCCGGCAAATGACGCGCCCCTGGGAGCAGCGATGGACCGTGGCGGCATGGCCAGCTCATACTCCCGCCGCTGCGTGATGCGGGCGATCCCGGTTGCCGCGGCCCTGCTTCTGCTTGCCGCCGCGGCGGCGCCGGCCGCGGCCCAGACCATCGTCAGCGGCCGCGAGCAGCCCGAGGTGACCGTCGATCTCAGCGTGCTCGACGCGCTGGGACCGGCGCCAACCTTGCCCGAGCTGCTGCTGCGCGAGCGAGGCGCGCAGCAGCGCGGCGCGCTTGTGACGCGCCCGGCGCCCGCCAAGGCCATCGCGCTGCACCCGCCGAAGACGAAGAAAAAGGCGGCGGCCGAGGCCGCGCGCAAACCCGAGAAGACCGCCGCCGTGCGGGCGGCGCCGATTGCCCCGGCAGCGGCGACCGGCGGCGCCGCGCCGCGCGAGAACGTCACGGCACAGCCGCTTGCCGAGGCCGCGCCCAGCCCGCCCGCGCCCGAGGCGACGCCGCCGGCGGCACCCGCCGCGCCGCCGGAAAAGCCCGCCGCGCCCGAAGCGACGCCAACCGCCGCCGCGCCGACCGCGGCGCCGCCGAGCCCGGTGCCGACGACGGCGCCGCCGTCGCCGGCGACGGTGACGGTCATGAACACGCCGCCCAGCCCGCCGCCGCCCAGCCCGGTCAAGCCCACCCCCGCGGCGGCGCCGGCCACCGCCGCCGCCGGCGAGCCCACGCGCATCATCTTCGCCGGCAGCGCCACCGATCTGCCGGATGACGCCAAGGCCGGGCTCGACGCGCTGGCGCGGCGGCTCGCCGATGACGGGCATTTGCGACTGCAACTCGCCGCCTATGCCGGCGGCTCGTCCGACCAGGCGAATCAGGCGCGCCGGATCTCGCTGCAGCGCGCGCTGGCGGTGCGCGGCTATCTGATGGAGCGCGGCGTCGCCAACACGCGCATGGACGTGCGCGCGCTCGGCAACCGCAGCGAGGGCAGCGATCCGCCGGACCGCGTCGACATCGTCATGCTCGAACACTGAGCCGGCGGCTTCGCCGGCAAAGGACGCATGCAAGTGACACGCCCGCAACGCTATCTCACCCGCATGGCCGTTTTCGTCGCCGCAGTGGCGGCCATCGCCGCGCTGCTGTCGCCCGCGCTCTATCGCTTCTTCATGGGCAACCCCGCGGTCAACGGCTTGATCCTCTTCATCCTCCTGGCCGGCATCGTCTACATCTTCCGCCAGGTGATGCGGCTCAATCCCGAGGTCGCCTGGCTCGAGCGTTTCCGCCGCAACCAGGCCAACCTCTCGAGCGAGACCGTGCCGCGGCTGCTGTCGCCGATGGCGACCATGCTCGCCGACCGCCGCGGCGGGCGCGTCAGCCTCTCGGCGGTGTCGATGCGCACCTTGCTCGACGGCATCGGCACCAGGCTCGACGAGACGCGCGAGACCTCGCGCTACCTGATCGGCCTGCTCGTCTTCCTCGGACTGCTCGGCACCTTCTACGGCCTGCTCGAGACGGTGCAGTCGGTGGGCGGCGTCATCGGCACGCTGTCCGCCGGCGCCAGCGATCCCGTGCGCGCCTTCAACGACCTCAAGAGCGGGCTGCAGTCGCCGCTGGGCGGCATGAGCACCGCCTTCAGCGCCTCGCTGTTCGGGCTGGCGGGATCGCTGGTGCTGGGCTTCCTCGATTTGCAGGCGGGGCTGGCGCAGAACCGCTTCTATCACGATCTCGAGGAGTATCTCTCGGGCTATACCAGGCTCTCCGGCGGCGGGCTCTCGGGCGAGGCCGGCGAGGGCTCGGTGCCCGCCTTCATCCAGGCGCTGCTCGAGCAGACCGCCGACAGCCTCGACAATCTTCAGCGCATCATGGGCCGCGGCGAGGAGAGCCGCATCTCCGCCAACGCCAATCTACAGGCGCTGACGGAGCGGCTGGCGATGCTCGCCGACCAGATGCGCGCGGAGCAGGCGCTGCTGCTGCGGCTCGCCGAGGGGCAGGTCGAGCTGAGGCCGGTGCTGCAGCGCCTGGCGGACGCCACCGCCGGCGGGCCGCCCGGCTTCGACGAGGCGCGCGCGCATCTGCGCAACATCGAGATCCATCTGGCGCGGCTCGCCGAGGACGTGGCGCAGGGACGCGGCGAGGCGACGCAGGAGATCCGCAGCGAGATCCGGCTGCTCGCCCGCACCATCGCCGCGCTCGCCGAGGAGGCGGAACGCTCCTAGCCCGGCCCCTTTGCAGGATTGACCCGCCATGGCGATCTCGTCGCGCCGCCAACGCCGTCCCAGCATCAACATCTGGCCGGGCTTCGTCGACGCGCTGTCGCAGCTCGTCATGGTCATCATCTTCGTGCTTCTGGTGTTCACCGCGGGCCAGTTCTACCTGTCGGACGCGCTCACCGGCCGCGACGCCGAGGTGCGCGACCTGCGGCTGAAGATCCAGCAGCTCGCCGACATGCTGGCGCTGGACGAGAAGGCCAACACCGATCTGCGCAACACCGTGGCGCAGCTCTCGAGCCAGCTCCAATCGGTCAACGCCGAGCGCGACGCGCTCACCAGCCGCATCGCCGAGCTCGCCAACCAGGCCGACGACGCCACCGCCGCCGCGCGCAGCGGCACCGCCGAGCTGCAGGAGCGGCTCGGCGCGGCGCAGCGACAGGTGGCCGAGCGCGACGCCCGGCTGGCCGAGGCGCAGACCACCATCGACCAGCTCAACCAGCAGCTCCTGGCGCTGCGCCAGCAGCTCCAGCAGATCGCCGCGGCGCTCGACGCTTCGGAGGCCAAGAGCAAGGAGCAGCAGGTGCAGATCGCCGATCTCGGCAAGCGCCTCAACGCCGCGCTCGCCAGCAAGGTCGAGGAGCTGGCGCGCTACCGCTCGGAATTCTTCGGGCGGCTGCGCGAGGTGCTGGGCGACCGGCCGGACATCCGCATCGTCGGCGACCGCTTCGTCTTCCAATCGGAGGTGCTGTTCCCGCTGGCCAGCGCCGAGCTTTCCGACGACGCCAAGCAGCGGCTGCTGCCGGTGGCGCAGGCGCTCAAGGAGATCTCGGTCAAGATCCCGGCCGACATCTCCTGGGTGCTGCGCGTCGACGGCCATACCGACCGGCGGCCGATCGCCACGGCGCAGTTCCCGTCGAATTGGGAGCTGTCGACGGCGCGCGCCATCTCGGTGGTGCGCTTCTTCATCGACCAGGGCATCCCGGCCAACCGCCTGGTGGCGGCGGGGTTCGGCGAGTTCCAGCCGCTCGACCCCGGCAACGACGAAGCCGCTTTCCGGCGCAACCGCCGCATCGAGCTGAAGCTGACCGAGCGCTAATCCGCTGAAGGGGACTTTGCCTGAGGGGTGCGGCTCTCGCGGTTGCCGCGCAACCGCCGCCGCCGACGAGCGCTACGCGCTCGCGGGGGAAAGAGAGAAGCCGCGGAGCAAGGCCCCGCGGCTTCGTCTCGCTCTCGGATACCGCCGCCGCGACGCTCCCGTGGAGGAGCGTCGCGGCGGCGAGACCGACCTACTTCTTCTTCGCCTTCTTGCGCTTGGCGGCCTTCTTCCGCTTTGGCGCCTTCTTGGCCGCGCCCTTCGAAGCCGCAGCCGTGGCACGTTTACGTCTTGCTTTCATGAGATCAAACCCCCTGTGCCGACGAAACACTGGCGATTCTATGAAAGTCGCAACCGAAAGTCGATTGGAAATGCGCAAAAAGCGGGGCGGAGAGCGGTTTTTTTGCGCGAAATCGCGCGAAAACGGAGTCGTGACGCGCGTTTCGCGCGGTTTTCGCCGGCGATTCCCGTCGAATCGCCGGCGTCGCGGAGTTGCGCAACGCGATTCGCTCCGGTATAAAGCCGCAGCTTTCTCGGAGCAGAGCGATGAAAGAGGGCATCCATCCGGACTATCACGAGATCACCGTGGTGATGACCGACGGCACGAGCTACAAGACGCGCTCGACCTACGGCAAGCCCGGCGACACGCTGCGGCTGGAGATCGACTCCAAATCGCACCCCGCCTGGACCGGCGGCCAGCAGCGGCAGGTCGACAGCGGCGGCCAGCTCGCGCGCTTCAACAAGCGCTTCGGCGGCTTCGGCCTCAAGAAGTAGGGCCGCGACGCAGGCGGCGCATCGCCGCCGCCGCGGCATTCTCCCGACGATCGGACTTAGGCGAGCTGGCGGCGCGCCAGCTCGTCGAGGCGCGCCACCCGCACGTAGAGCCGCCGGCTGCGGTCGAGCAAGCTGGCGAGACGCTGCGGCGCCGCGGGCGCCCACTCCTCGCCTGCCATGCAGATCTCGACCTCGGCGAGCGCGCCGCGATCGCCGAGCGCGTCGCGCTGGCTGATCTCGCCGTTGAAGACCGCGCGCTGCGCCAGCAGCCAGGCCATGATCTGCGTCAGCCGCGCGGTGAGCCGCATGGTCTCGCGGCTCATGCGCAACCGATCCAGCGGCGCCAGCACCTGCCGGTCGATCGGCTCGCGATGGGCGAGGTAGTCGCGCGCCTCGATCAGCAGCTCCATCGCCTCGCCGTAGGTCTTGCCGAAAAATGCCGTCGCCTGCACGTCATCGCCTCTGGCTTGCACCCTCTTGTCTCTACCATTCCCGCCGCGCCGGCACCAGCGCGGCGCTCGTTAACCTTAACCGGCCAGCCCCTTGAACGCCGCGGGCGGATGCCCATCTCGATACCGTCGGACGCCGCCTGGCGGGTCCGGCCTTTCCCGAACGCCCGGCCTCACGGCGGGCGCGGGAAGAACCCATGTTGCTCACTGGAGGATATGGTCATGGATACGCTCGATTTCTCACCGCTTTTCCGTTCCGGCATCGGGTTCGACCGTCTGATGCGGCTTGCCGACACCGCGACGCGGGTCGACGGCGGCAGCGGCTACCCGCCCTACAACATCGAGAGCACCGGCGAGAACGCCTATCGCCTCACCATGGCGGTGGCCGGCTTCGCCGCCGATGAGCTCGACATCACCGTGCGCGAGAATGCGTTGCTGGTCACCGGCAAGGCGAAGCGGGAGGAGGACAAGAAGTCCTACCTCTACCGCGGCATCGCCCGGCGCGCCTTCGAGCGCCGCTTCCAGCTTGCCGACCACATCAAGGTCGTCGGCGCCAGCCTCAACAACGGCTTGCTGCACGTCGACCTCGCGCGCGAGATCCCCGAGGCGATGAAGCCGCGCAAGATCGAGATCGCCAAGAGCGGCGGCGCCGAGGTGATCGGCCAGAAGGCGGCCTGAGGCGCATTTCGATCTTTGCCGATGCAAGAGGGCGGCCCGCAAGGGCCGCCCTTCTGCTTTGACCGCTGCATGTCGCCAGGCGGCTTCGCGCTTGCTGCGCAAGCGCTGACGCCGCAGCCCGACGAGCGCTGCGCGCTCGCGGAGGGCTTTCGCGCTTGCTGCGCAAGCGCTGGCGCCGCAGCCCGACGAGCGCTGCGCGCTCGCGGGGGGCTCTCGCGCTTGCTGCGCAAGCGCTGACGCCGATGCCCGACGAGCGCTGCGCGCTCGCGGGGGCGCTCGCGGGGGCGTCAATGCTTCAGCCGGCCGACGGCGTTGGACAGGATGAGATAGAGCTTGCCGACATCCGCGGTGACGAAGGTGGCGCCGAGCACGTCCATGTGGTCGCATTCGCGCGCCTGGGCGAGCAGGTTCTCGAACTGATTGAGATAGCGCAGCACGTAATCGCGGAAGCCGGGATCCTCCTCGAACTTCTTCTTGATCAGCGTGCCCGCGTTCTTCTCTTGCATCTGCAAGAGCTGGCGGGTGAAGATGCCGCGGTCGCCGGCATGGAAGCGCTTCCACACCGAATCCGGAATGCTCTGGTCGAGCACGCGGTTGAGGTCGACGGCGATCGACTGCAAGGTCTCGATGATGAAGGTGGCGGCCTTGAGGAAGGTATCCTGCTGCGCCTGGATCGCCGTCTCGCGCACCCGCTGCGCCTCGGTCGCGGCGTCGCCCGCCGCCTTGAGCAAGGTCTCGGTCTGCGTCTCGAACAGCGCCGCCGCGTCCTTGGCCTTGACGCCGGCGCGGTCGGCGGCGGCGATGAGGTCGCCGGAATGGCGGCGGAAGGTGTCGGCGATGTCGCGCAGCCGCTCCACCGCCTTGTCGGTGGCGCCGTTGAGCTCGGTGGTCTGCTCGCGCAGCGCGTTGCGCACGTCGCCGAGCTGGCTGCCGGTATGCTCGGCGGCGGCGGCGAGATCGCGGAGCTGGCGGCGCAGCGCCTCGTTCATCTGCTCGCCCTTGCTCGCCGCGGCCTCCGACGCCACGGTCAGGTTGTTCGCCTGATTGCGCGCGGCCTCGCTCAGCTCCTGCAGCCGGTTGGCGACGAGATCGCCGGCGCCGGCCACCGCGGCGGCGCGCTCGTTGACGTGCTCGCTGGCATCCTGCAGCCGCGTCGCGACGCGGTCGGCGGTGGCGGCGAGATCCTGCGCCTGCTGGCGGAAGAACGCGCCGGCCTCGCGCAGCCTCGCGCCCGCGGCGTCGCTGGCGCCGGCCACCTGCTGGCTGCGCTCGGTGAAGCGGTCGCCGAGTTCGCCGAGCCTGGCGGCGGCGCGGTCGGCGACCTCATGCACCTCGCCCGCGCGCTGGCGCAGCAGGTCGCCGCTCTGGCCAAGGCGCAGCCCCGCCACCTCGCTCGCCTGGGCCACCGCGCGCGTCTGCTCGGCAAGAAACTGGCCGATCTCCTCGATCCTGCCGCGGGCGCGGTCGCTCGCCTGCGTCACTTCGCCGGAGCCGGCCTGGAGCGTCTCGTTGATCGAGGCGGTCAGCGAGGAAAGGTTGTCGGCGACGGCGTGCAGCTCGCGCACCTGGCGCTGCATCACCACCGCCATCGCCTCGGCCTGCGTGCTCGCCTCGGCGGCGGCATCCCGCAGCAGGCGCGAATGCTCGCGGAAAGCGTCGCCCACCTGGGTCGAGCGCTGCACCACCGCCTCGGAGGCGCGGCCGAGCTCCTGCGTCTGCTGCTGGAGCGCGCTGCGGATCTCGGCGACCTGAGCGGCGACCGCGCTGCGCGCGGCGTTGAGCCGGCCGAGCTGCTGGGTGAAGCCGTCGTGGAGCTGCGCCACCTGCGCCACCGCCGCCTCGGTGCCGTCCTTCACCTGGTCCATGTGCTGGCCGAGCGTCTCGCCGACGGCGACGAGCGCGGCGCTCGCCTCGGCCGAGGCGCCGGCGAGCCGGTCGGCCTGCTGATCGAAGGTCTCGCCGGCGCGCCGCATCTTGGCTGTCGCCTGATCGGCGATCGCCTGCAAGTCGCTCGCCTGTCCGCGCAGCCCGCTCGCGGCCTCGCCGACCTTGGTCGCCGCCTGATCGGCCGAGCCGGTGAGCGCCTCACCGCTCTCGCGGAAGCCGTCGACGGCCTGGCGCACCGTGGCGAGGGTGCCCTGCACCACGGCGGAAATATCCTGGCTGCGCTGGCGCAGCGATTCGCCCACCGACTGGACGCGGACCGCCGATTGCTCGGACGCAGCGAGCAGGTCGCGCGCCTGTTGGCGCAGCGCCTCGCTCACCTCCTCGACGCGCGCGCTGGCGTTGCGCGCCGCGGCGGCGAGATGCTCGGCATTGCCGCCGAAGACCTCGCTGCCCTCCTTGACGCGCGCCAGCGCCTCGGCGGCGGCGTTGCGCAGCGCCTGCGCCTGGCGCGCGAAGGTGCTGCCCAGCAGCTCCGCCTGGCTCGCGCTCTGCTCGGTATGGCGCGTCAGGTCGGCGGCATAGTTGCGGAAGGTGGAGGCGAGCACCTCGGCCTGCGCCGCCGCCTTGTCGGACGCGACGAGCAAGGCTTCGGTCTCGGCGTGGAGCGCGTCGGCGCCGCGCCGCGCCGCGCTTGCGATCTGGCTCGCCGAGACGTCGAGCCGCGCCGAGACCTGGCCGAGAGCCTGCTCGACCGCGTCGCCCTGCTCGGCCAGGCGCTCGCTCGCCGCGACGGTGCTGCGCGCCACCATCGCCTCGAAGGCGCCGATCTCGCCGGCGACGCGGTCGGCGGCGGCGGCGGCCTCGCGCGTCAGCCGGTCGCTGACGCGGTCGAGCTCCTGCGCGGTGCGGTCGGCGGCGCGCTCGAAGGCGTCGATGACGCTCGCTTGCAGCTCGCTGGCGCGGCCGGCGATGCGGTCGCCGCTGGCGGTGAAAGCGCGCTCGACCACGGTCTCCACCACCGCCACCTGGCCGGCCAGCCGCTCGGTCGCGGCGGAGAGGTCGCGCCCGGCGGATTTCTCGATCTGGGCGGCGTGCGAGCCGATGGCCGCCGCCAAGCGCTCGATGGTGCCCGCCGCCGCCTCGAGCCCGCCGCGGCTGCGCTCGGCGCGCTCGGTGGCGCCGCTCACCGTGGCGAGAATCTCGGCCATGCGGGCGCCCAGGCCGCTTGCCGTCTGCTCCAGCCGCCCCGCCGCGGCGCTGACGGTGGCGGCGAGCTCCTCGGCCTGGCGATGCAGCGTCTCGCCGGCGGCGCGGGCGCGCGCCTCGGCCTGCTCGGAGGGGAAGGCAAAGGCATCGACGCGCTCGGCCAGGCGCTCGGCGGCGGCGGCAAGCTCGGCGGCGCGGTGGCGGAAGGTAGTGACGACCCAGAGGAAGGCCAGCGGCAGCGTGACGCCGAGCACGGCGACGGCGATCTCATTCGGCAGCATCGCCGCCAGCACGCCCCAGCCGACCTGCGTATGGATGTAGATGGCACACGCCGCAAGCCAGGCCGCCGACAGCGCCGGCCCGGACAGAAGGGTCCCCCACACTCTTCGCAACGTCGACCCGCTCCCTTCGTATTAAGGGAATGGCGGAGAGTCGCCTATCTCGTGAGTCGCGTCAACCAGTGGTATATGCCGGCCGTCAGAGCACCTCCTGCAACGCCGCGAGGCAAGGGCCGGGCTCCTCGATCATCGGCAGATGCCCCGCCGCCGGCAGCACGCTGACGCGCGCATCGGCAAAGCGCGGCGCAAAGCTCCGCGCCTGCGCCGCCGGGGTCATGCGATCGGCGCCGCCCAGGAGCAGCAGCACCGGACAGCGGATTCTCCCCGCCGAGTCGGCGGCGCCGCGATAGGCGTCGCAAGCGGCAAGGTCGGCGGCGAGGCTCTCCTTGTCGGCGCGCTCGAGCAGGCGGAGCGCGCTGCCGGGAAGAAAGACGCCCGGCATCCGCGCGCCGCCGAGCTGGCCCGCGGCGGCGAAGCTCCAGCCGGTCATCAGCTCGACCGCCATCGGCGCGCCGGCGCGCGCGGCGGCCAGCAGATCGGGATGGACGCGCATCTCCGGCGCGAAGCCGATCAGCGCCAGGGCTTCCACCCGCGCGCCGCCCCGCGCCGCCGCCTCGAGCGCGACGAGCGCGCCCATGCTGTGCCCGGCAAGGCGAAAGCGCTCGGCGCCGCATGCCGAAGCGGCGGCGAGCACCCATTCGGCAAGCGCGGCGATGCTCGCCAGCGCCGGCCCCTCGCTGCGGCCGTGGCCGGGGAGATCGAAAGCGAGCACGCTGCGCCCGCGATGGGCCAGCGCGCGCGCCTGCGCAGCGAAGATGGTGTGGTCCATGCCGGCGCCGTGCAGCAGCACGACCACGGGCGCGGCGGGATCGCCCACGCGCCCGCCGGTGCCGGCATAGACGCGCCTGCCGTCGAGGACGAACTCCATGAGGCCGGCCTATTCCGCCGCCGGACGCAGCGACGCTTTCCGCGCCGCGCGCAGCGCCTGGGCGAGGTCGTCGATGATGTCCTCGGCGTCCTCGAGGCCGACGGACAGGCGCACCATGTCCTCGCCGATGCCGGCGGCGGCGAGCGCCGCGGCGTCGAGCTGCTGATGCGTCGTGCTGGCGGGATGGATCACCAGCGTCTTGGCGTCGCCGACATTGGCGAGATGGGAGACGAGCTTGAGGCTGTCGATGAAGCGCCGGCCGGCGGCGCGGCCGCCCTTGATGCCGAAGCTGATGATCGCGCCGCCGCCGCGCGGCATCAGGCGCCCGGCCAGCGCATGGTCGGGATGGCTCGCGAGATCGGGATGGAGCACCCAGGCGACGGCGTCGGAGGCGGTGAGGAAGTCGAGCACGCGGCGCGTATTGGCAATGTGCTGCGCCATGCGCAGCGGCAGGGTCTCGATCCCCTGAAGGAGGTGGAAGGCGTTGGCCGGGCTCATGCAGGCGCCGAAATCGCGCAAGCCCTCGGCGCGGGCGCGCATGATGAAGGCTTGCGGCCCGAACTCGGCGGAAAAATCGATGCCGTGATAGCCGGCATAGGGCTCGCTCAAGGTCGGGAATTTTCCCGAGGCCCGCCAGTCGAAGCGCCCGCCATCGATGAGGGCGCCGCCGATGGCGACGCCGTGGCCGCCGAGCCACTTGGTCGCGGAATGCATGACGAGGTCGCAGCCATGCTCGATCGGCCGGCAGAGATAGGGCGTGGCGAAGGTGGCGTCCACCAGCAGCGGCAGACCCGCGTCATGCGCCACCGCCGCCGCGGCGGCGATATCGAGCACCTCGAGCCCGGGATTGCCGAGGATTTCGGCGAAGACGAGGCGCGTCTCGGGCCGGATCGCCGCGGCAAAGGCGCGGGGATCGCGGGGATCGACGAGGCTCGCCGTGATGCCGAAGCGCGGCAAGGTCAGCCGCAGCAGGTTGACCGAGCCGCCATAGAGCGAGGCGGCGGCGACGATGTGGCCGCCCGCCCCCATCAAGGTGGCGATGGCGAGATGCAGCGCCGCCTGGCCGCTCGCGGTGCAGACGGAGCCGACGCCGCCTTCGAGCGCGGCGAGCCGCTCCTCCAGCACGGCGACGGTGGGGTTGGCGATGCGCGAATAGATATAGCCGGGCTCCTCCAGATTGAAGAGCGCGGCGGCGTGATCGCTGTCGCGGAAGACGTAGCTCGTCGTCTGATAGATCGGCACGGCGCGCGCGCCGGTGACGGGATCGGGCCGCTGGCCGGCATGGAGCGCCAGCGTGGCGAATTTGGGAAACTTGGCCTCGGCCATGGCGGCTCCCATGCTGGAACACCCAGAAAGAGCCACCATACACGAAATGCGGCGAGGACTGTATCCGCCGGCCGAAAGCGGCGCGGGGCCGTCAGCGAGTGACGGCCCCTCTTAACGTGCAAGGCCGCAAGGTGCCTGCGATGCCGGAAAGCAAACGGGGCCGAGCCCCGGGCGGCGGCCGGAGTATCGCGCGGGCTGGTTAAGAGATGCTGAAGCGGAAACGGCAGGGCGCCTTGCCGCGGCACGCCCTCGCCCGGCCGGGCTAGCGCTTGAACAGCGCGTCGGCGCCGCTGCGCTGCTTCTGCTTGGCGCCGATCTCGGCGCGGGCGCGCGCGATCTCCTCCTCGAGCGCGCCGATATAGGCTTCGAGCTCGGCGATTCCCAGCGGCGTCAAGTCCTTCTTCTGCGGCTTCTTATGCCGCGGCAGCAGATCTTCCTCGTCCATGGCTCCTCCGGGCGCTGGCTGTTGCCAGTCTGGCGCGGTCGGGCTAGAGGTGCAATCGGCCGCAGCCGCAGCAAGGGACGCCCTCATGACCACGCTTCCCGCCACCATGACAGCGATCGAGATCACCGAGCCCGGCGGTCCCGAAGTGCTGCGGCCGGCGAGCCGGCCGATGCCGCTGCCCGGCGCCGGCGAGGTGCTGATCAAGGTGGCGGCGGCCGGGATCAACCGCCCCGACGTCATGCAGCGCAAGGGCGAGTATCCGCCGCCGGCGGGCGCCTCCGACATTCCCGGCCTCGAAGTCGCGGGCACGGTGGCGGCGGTCGGCCTCGGCGTCAACCACACCAAGCTCGGCGACGCGGTCTGCGCGCTGGTCACCGGCGGCGGCTATGCCACTTATTGCGTGGCGCCGGAGCCGCAATGCCTGCCGGTGCCCAAGGGCCTCGGCATGGCCGAGGCGGCGGCGCTGCCCGAGACCTTCTTCACCGTCTGGACCAACCTTTTCGAGCGCGGGCAGTTCAAGGCCGGCGAAACGGTGCTGATCCATGGCGGCACCAGCGGCATCGGCACCACCGCGATCCAGCTCGCCAAGGCGCTGGGCGCGCATCAGATCTTCGCCACCGCCGGCAGCCGCGACAAATGCCACGCCACGGAGCGCCTCGGCGCCACGCGCGGCATCGACTACAAGCACGAGGATTTCGTCAAGATCGTCAAGGAAGCGACCGGCGGCCGCGGTGTCGACGTCATCCTCGACATGGTCGGCGGCGACTACATGCGACGCAACATCAACGCGCTCGCGGTCGAAGGCCGCATCGTCCTCATCGCCTTCCTGCACGGCGCGGAGGCGGCGATCAACCTCATGCCGCTGCTGCTGAAGCGCGGCACCATCACCGGCTCGACCTTGCGCGCGCGCAGCGTCGAGCAGAAAGGCGCGATTGCCGCGCCGCTGCGGCGCGTGGTCTGGCCGCTCCTCGAGCAAGGCAAGGTGAAGCCGCAGGTCTATCGCACCTTCCCGCTCGCCGAGGCGGAAGAGGCGCACCGGCTGATGGAAAGCTCGGCGCATATCGGCAAGATCGTGCTGACGGTCTAAAAGCCTTCCCAGCGGCCTTCCCGCCGACTATATAGCCTCATCCGGGACATGACCGTCGACCGCCGCGCGGCCCTGGCGCCGTCCGGCCCTATACCCTAAGGGATTGTAAATCAAGGAGGAATCGATGGCTCTGCCGCTCATGCCGAAGGCCACGGCCGTATGGCTCGTGGAGAACACGTCGCTCACCTTCGACCAGATCGGCGAGTTCTGCGGGCTGCATCCGCTCGAAGTGCAGGCGATCGCCGACGGCGAGGTGGCGGTGCAGATGCAGGGGCTCGACCCGGTGGCCGCCGGCCAGATCACGCTCGAGGAGGTCGAGCGCTGCCAGAAGGATCCCGTGGCG
>Ga0187784_10003141_pt1 | contig 13317 bp, 13 predicted proteins | sample 1015_SJ02_MP15_2_FD_132964 | JGI IMG/M metagenome (GOLD analysis project Ga0187784, IMG submission 132964) | Tropical peat soil microbial communities from peatlands in Department of Meta, Colombia - 1015_SJ02_MP15_20_MG | ecosystem: Environmental > Terrestrial > Soil > Wetlands > Peat | place... | reverse complement strand
CGCTCGTGTTCGCGGGCTTCATGATCTATCGCCGGCGTGACATCAAACGCATGTTCGCCTACTCATCGATCGAGCACATGGGCATTATCACGCTCGCCTTCGGGCTCGGGGGGCCGCTCGCGAGCTTCGCGGGCCTCTTGCACATGGCGATGCACAGCTTGACGAAGTCGGCCATCTTCTTTGGCGTCGGGTATGTCTCCCAGCTTGAAGGGACTCAGCAGATTGCGGATATCCGTGGCCTTACCCAGAGTCAACCCCTCTTAGGGTGGCTCCTTGTGGTCGCCGTTGCCGCTATTGCGGGCTTGCCGCCCTTCGGCGTATTCACCAGTGAGTTTCTCCTCGTCACGTCGACTTTTGCGCGCGTGCCCTGGCTGGCCATTCTCCTGGGTTTGGGACTCATCATCGCGTTCAGCGCAATTGCGCTGAGGCTTCACGGACTGGCTTTCGGTGAAACAGACAAGCGGCACAGGCTGCCCGCCTGGCGCCTTGCGCCCATGGCGCTGCATCTCGCGATCGTCGCCGTGGCGGGAATCTATCTGCCCGCCACCGTCATCACCTGGTTTCGCCACGTCGCGAGCCTACTTGGCTAGGGGCCTCGAGTATGTTGAAGGCGCTCTTTGCAGAACTCCCTTCGGTCAGCACGCATCGCGGCTGGCCTCGGACGCTCGCCGATGCCGGCACGTGGCGCGCAATGGGTGAGGCGCTTCGGGAAGGGAAGCTCGACTTACTGGGCGAGTGGGGCGATGTCGGCGCCGTTCACTGTGCCCTCTACGAGCCCGCCACCGGTCGCGTGCAGATGGCATCGCTCGATGCGCGCTCTGGCAAAGCACCCTCGCTCGCGGTCTTTCATCTGCCCGCTCTGCGACTTGAACGCACGATCGCTGATCTCTTCGGCATCGAGCTGGTGGGACTCCCCGACCGGCGGCCGTGGCTCGATCATGGCCGATGGCCCGTGCACACGCCACTCGCCGAGAAGACTCACCCGGCGACTGAACCGCTTGCTTATCGCTTCCTTGACGCCCAAGGACCGGGCCTGCATCAGATTCCCGTCGGCCCGGTGCACGCTGGCGTCATCGAGCCCGGTCACTTCCGCTTCACGGCGAGCGGAGAGACCGTCGTCCGCCTCGAAGAGCGCCTGGGTTATACCCACAAAGGGATCGAAAAGCAGCTAGCCGGCGAGGGTCTCGAGAACGCGGCGCGCCTGGCGGCTCGCGTGTCGGGTGATAGCACGGTCGCGTACTCGTTTGCATTCGCCCGCGCCGTTGAAAGCGCTCTCGACGTTCACCCCCCGCCGCGCGGGCAGTGGCTGCGCGCGGTGATGGCCGAGCTCGAGCGGATCGCGAATCATTTGGGCGACTTCGGCGCAGTCTGCAATGATGCGGCCTTTGCGATGTTGCACGCGGAGTGCGGGATCTTGCGCGAGGCAACGCTCCGTACCTGCGCGAGCGCCTTCGGTCATCGCCTGATGATGGACAGGGTCGTACCGGGCGGAACAGGTGTCGATCTCACGCCCAAGGGTCAGGCGGATATCCTTGCGCTCTGTGCCCGCCTCAACCTCGAATTTCCCGAGCTGATCGAGCTCTATGACAATACCGCTTCACTCCAGGACCGCACGGTGGGCACCGGGACGGTGAGACCCGAGCTCGCGGCGGAATTTGCAGCGCCGGGCTACGTCGGACGCGCCTCGGGGCGCTCGTTCGATGCGCGCGTGTCGCTCCCGTACCCTCCGTACGATCGCCTGCCGGTTGAAATGGTGGTGCGCCAGGAAGGGGATGTCGATGCGCGCGTCTGGGTACGAATACTCGAAATTCAGCGCAGCACCGCCTGGCTTCAGGCGGCACTTGCCGCGCTTCCGCCGGGGCCCATACGCACGCCGCTCCCCCCGGCGCTGGGAGCTAGCGTTGAGAGCACCGCAATCGTTGAAGGTTTCCGCGGCGACATCCTCGTGTACCTGCGCGTAGGGCCGGAAGGGCGCATCGAGCGCTGCCACCTGCGCGATCCATCGTGGTTTTCATGGCCGCTCCTCGAAGCGGCGATCGAGGGTAACATCGTGGCCGATTTTCCGCTTTGCAATAAGTCGTTCAATTGCTCGTACTCGGGTCAGGATCTTTAGCCAACCATGCGCAGGCGTTTGTACAAAAATCTTGTCAATCGGCCCTGCACAGAACCTGTAGACCGGGGAGCGCCGGTGACGTTCGAGGCGCTGGGCGAGCGAGTGCGCGGCGAAGTGCGACAGCGTCTCGGGCGAAGTCTCTCCGTTCGCGAGGTCGATGCGGGATCCTGCAATGCGTGTGAGCTCGAGATCCACGCGCTGAGCAACGCCTTCTACGATGTCGAGCGATTCGGCATCCGCTTCGTGGCCTCACCGCGTCACGCGGACCTTTTGTTGGTGACCGGCCCCGTCACCCTCAACATGCGCGAAGCGCTGCTTCGTACCTACGCCGCAACACCGGCGCCCAAGTGGGTCATCGCGGTCGGTGATTGCGGAGCGGGCTGCGGTGTGCTTGGAGAAACCTACGCCTGTATGGGTGCAGTCTCCAAAGTTATTCCCGTCGATCTCGTGATCCGAGGATGCCCCCCGACGCCAGCGCAGTTGCTGCAGGGATTACTGGAGCTCCTTCTCGAGTCTCAGTAAGTGCGGGCCTGAGCTGAGTGCATCGTTGCGATCGCCTGGAGCAACAAGTTCTCGAGCTCGAGCGCCTCGCTAAGATCCGTATTCCAAATAAGTGAGCGATCACGAACGACGATATCTGCGAACGAGCGCAGGGTAAGGGAGAGCCTCTGACAACCTTCCTTGAGCGTGGCCGCCGTGCGAAATACGGCAGCGTCCGACTGCATGATCTTCTGCATCTCGAGGCGCAAATCCGCCGTCAGACGAAGGCCCTGCGCCTAGGTCCTTCGCATTGGGTGCATAGCGTTCCGTGAACCGCTCACCCATCGAGTTCGTGAGGTATCCGCCCTCTCCGCAAGAGTTCCGGGACAATGCGGTGTCTCGACCTGCAGAAATTCAGAGATCTTCACGGGTCAATCGCTTTTCTCAGCCCTCCTCAGGGCCGTCCGGCGCGGCGTGCCCGCGGTCGACTCTTGGGCTCCTCCGCGGGCGGTGTCCAGGGCTCGCCGGTGCGCTCCTGGATGTAACGGCGAATGAGACGGCGCACGACCTGTGAGGGTGTCGCGTCTTCCTCCGCACAGAGCCGCTCAAACACGGCTTTCTTACGCGGGTCGATGAGGATGGTGAGACGTGCGCTACGGTCTTCGAGAGGCAACTTCGGACCCCGTGCATTCACCAGTGAGTGCGACATTGAGCATTAAATAGGATTATAATCCAAGGTGTATCCGCATAGCACCCTCTGTGACGGCTTTGCCCTCAACACCTTTAAGCACCTGCCTGGTGCTCTTGAGCCTCTGGGGACTCCTCGGGCTCGCAGGGCTCGTGCGGCCGATGAGCATCGGCTTGGTCGGGCGGACGCTCTTTCCGATGAGCGCCCTCGTGAGCGTCGCACTCGCGGTGATCGCGGCACTGAGTCTCGCCGCCCCCACCGAGCACGCGGTCCTCCCAATCGGCCTCCCTGATCTGCCAATGCACCTGCGCCGCGATGCGCTCACGAGTTTCTTTCTCTTCCTCCTCGGGGGCGCCTCGGCGGGGATCTCGGTGTTCGCCGCAGGGTACTTTCGCCGCGGTCACGGCACACCGCCCGGCCTTATGTGCCTGCAGTATCACCTCTTTTTGATCAGCATGGGCCTCGTGCTACTTGCGGACGATGCCTATGCGTTCATGGTGGCCTGGGAAACGATGGCAGTGTCATCGTACTTCCTCGTGACCGCCCAACACGGCCTCGCCGAGATCCGCCGCGCCGGTTTTCTGTATCTTTTGATCGCGCATGTGGGGGCGATTGCGATTTTATTGTCCTTCGGTGTCATGCAGGGCGGAAGTTGGCAGTTCACGTTCGATGCGATGCGCGGCGCTCACCTCGCACCCGCTTGGGCTGCGATCGCCTTTCTACTCGCGCTCTTTGGCTTTGGCGCCAAGGCCGGGCTCGTCCCGATGCACGTGTGGCTGCCCGAGGCGCACCCGGCCGCACCCTCGCCGGTCTCCGCGCTCATGAGCGGGGTGATGCTGAAGACCGCCGTGTATGGGGTGCTCCGGGTGAGCTTCGACCTCCTGGGTGAGTCGCAATGGTGGTGGGGCCTTCTGCCCCTCGGCCTGGGGCTCTTCAGCGCTATCTATGGCGCGGTGTTCGCGGCGGTGCAGACCGACATGAAACGCCTGTTGGCCTACTCCTCCATCGAGAATCTCGGCATCATCTTCACGGCCCTCGGGCTCGCGACGATATTCCACGGCGTTGGCATGTCCTCGCTCGAAGCACTCGCGTTGATTGCGCTCCTTTACCACAGCCTAAATCACGGATTCATCAAGAGCCTGTTATTTTTGGGCACCGGATCAGTGCTGCATTCAACAGGCGAACGCAATCTCGGGCGTTTAGGCGGCTTGATTCATCGCATGCCCTGGGTCGCCTGGCTCACCCTCGTCGGGGCCCTTGCAATGGCGGGGCTCCCGCCGTTGAACGGCTTCGTTTCCGAATGGCTTCTCCTTCAGGCGTTTTTGTTCGCCCACGAAGTGCCCCGGACCTTCGTCAATATGCTGCTGCCGATGGGCGCCGCGCTTTTGGTGCTCGCCGCCGCGCTCGCCGGATACGTCATGGTGAAATTCTTCGGCGTGATCTTCCTGGGCCAGCCGCGCGAGACAACACTAACTCATGCCCACGATGCAGGCTTTCTCGAGCGGATCGGCTTGAGCTTACTTGCCGCTGGCTGTGTCGCGTTGGGTCTGTTGCCAACGCAAGTCATCGGGGCGCTGCGCATCGTCTGCGAGCGTTTGAGCGGCGCAACACTTCCGAGCGCGACGGCACCGTGGTGGCTGCTCGAACCGGTGCCGGGGCGGCAGACCTCTTATTCCGCGCTGATCTTCTTCTCGGTGATCGCCGCCATTGTGCTCATCACCACCTTGGCAGTACGGCTCCTTTACCACGGCCGCGTGCGTCGCGCCGCCGCCTGGGACTGCGGCTTCGTGCGGCTCGATGCCCGCATGCAGGACAGTGCAGAAGGGTTCGGCCAGCCGATCCGGCACATCTTTGAGCCGTTCTTCGACATCCAGCGCTCGCTCCCGGCGCCTTCCGACCCTGACCCACGCTACCGCATCGCGGTCGGTGACAGGATCTGGCGCGCCCTCTACGAACCGCTGGGTACTCTGGTGCAGAAAATCGCGGGCTCCTTTGTGTGGTTGCAGCAAGGACGTATTGCGACCTATCTCCTCTACAGCTTCGTCACACTCGTCGTGCTACTGGCGCTCGTGCTATGAGGCCGATCGAAGTCATCACCCAGGCGCTCGAAGTCATCGCCGCGCTCACGGCCGCACCCCTCTTCCTCGGCTGGATCAACCAGTGTCGCGCGTGGCTGCAGAACCGCCGAGCACCGAGCATCTTTCTCCCCTATCGGGGGATTCGTAAGCTCTTTCACAAGGACGCGGTCATCGCCGCAAACGCCTCCCCGCTCTTTCGTCTGGCGCCCTACGTCGTGTTCGGCACGATGGTGCTGGCCGCTGCCATCATTCCCTCGATGGGCACGACCCTGCCCTTCACGAAGGCCGCGGATGCGATCGCACTCGTGGGCCTGCTCGCAACCGCGAGAGTCTTCATGTCCCTTGCCGCGATGGACGTCGGGACCGCCTTCGGCAGTTTGGGCGCGCGCCGCGAGATGATGGTGGGATTCCTTGCCGAACCTGCGCTCCTGATGGTCATCTTCGTGGCCTCCTTAATTTCGATGACCACAGCTCTCCCGGCGATCACGGAGCACTTGACGACGCAGGCTCTTGGCCTCTATCCGAGCCTCGCATTCACCGCGATCGCCTTCACGATGGTACTGCTTGCTGAAAATGCGCGCATTCCGATCGACAACCCGGCGACGCACCTCGAGCTCACGATGATCCACGAGGCGATGCTGCTCGAGTACTCGGCGCGCCACCTAGCCCTCATGGAGTGGGCGGCCTCCTTGAAGCTCTTTAATTACGCCTGTATCGGCTTCGCGCTCTTCATCCCTTGGGGTGTCTCGACCGGTGCCGACAGCCCCGCGGCACTCCTCGCCTCGATCCCGTTGCTTGCCGTCAAGCTCGCGGGCGTTGGCGTCGGGTTGGCGTTCATCGAGACGATGTCAGCGAAGCTGCGCGTGTTTCGGGCACCAGAGTTCCTCGCGATCGCGTTTCTGTTTGCAGTGCTGGGGCTTCTCGTGCACCTGTTGTTGGGAGCTTAAGCATGACCCCTATCCCATTCGATCTTCAGCTCCTGAACCTCTGCGCAGCGCTCCTACTGCTCTTGTCGTTCGCCATGCTCGCGCAGCGACGCATCGTAACTCTCGTGAACCTTTTGGCAATCCAGGGCGGCCTCCTATTCGCGGCCACGCTTCTACTCGCCTGGCGTACGCGACAGAATCATCTCTACCTCTCGGCCGCGTTGACCCTTGCTCTAAAGGTCACGCTCCTTCCCTGGCTCTTGCACCGCCTGATCCGTCGCTTGCAAGTCTACTGGGATACGGAGCCGCTCCTCAATATCTCGGGTACGATGCTCCTGGGTCTTGTGGTCGTGGTGTTCGCGTTCGGCTTGGCACAGCCCATCTCGGCACTCGCGAGCACCGCCACGAGGAGCTCCATCGGCATCGCTGTCGCCGTGGTGCTCCTCTCCTTCATCACGATGATTACCCGGCGCAAAGCGATGTCACAGGTGGTGGGGTTTCTCTCCATGGAGAACGGGCTTTTCTTCGGAGCGATGAGTGCAACCTACGGTATGCCGATGATCGTCGAGTTCGGCGTGGCTCTTGATGTGCTCGTCGCGGTTCTCGTCCTCGGCGTCTTTTTCTTCCAGATCCGCGAGCAGTTCGATAGCTTGGATCTGCACCACTTCGAATCCTTGAAGGAGGACGAGTAACGTGGAGTTCCTCCTGCTTCTGGGAAGCCCCTTGACGGGCGCCCTCGTGATGGGAGGCCTTGGGCACCGGCGCTGGGCGCCGGAGCTCAACGTCGCGGTGAGCCTCCTCACGTTTCTCGCCGCCTGCGCGCTCACCGTCCATGTGATCAGTGAGGGGACTCTCATGATCGCGCGGGAGCAGTTCTTCATCGATCCCTTCAACGTGTTTCTGGTGACGCTCACGGCGTTCGTCGGGCTGACGACCTCGCTTTTCTCCCGTCCCTATATGCGCGTCGAGATGGAACATGGGCGCGTGACTGCGGGGCGTCTGCGCCTCTATCACAGCATGTATCAGCTCTTCATGACGACCATGCTGATCGCACTCACCACCAACAACATGGGGCTCTTGTGGGTAGCGATGGAGGCGGCGACTCTGTCCACGGTGCTGCTGGTGACGCTCTACCGCACGCCGGCGAGTCTCGAGGCTGGGTGGAAGTACTTCATTCTATGCGGTGTCGGTATTGCACAGGCCCTTTTCGGCACGATTCTCTTGTACTTCGCAGCCGAAAAGGCGCTCGGCGCGGAAGGCGTGAGCGCGCTCCTCTGGACGCACTTGAATGGCGTGAAGGCGGAGCTCGAGCCCGCCGTCTTGAGTCTCGCGTTCGTCTTCCTCCTCGTGGGTTACGGCACCAAGGTCGGGCTCGCACCACTGCACAATTGGCTTCCCGATGCGCACGCGGAAGGTCCGACGCCGATTTCCGCTGTGCTCTCGGGCCTCTTGCTCAATGTCGCGATTTACGCGGTCGTGCGCTGCAAGGTGCTGGTCGAAGGGTCCCTGCGGTCGCACCTGCCCTCACATATGCTCATGGGCTTTGGACTTCTGTCGGTGGTGCTAGCGGCGTTTTTCCTTTGGCGCCAGCGCGACATCAAACGCCTGTTTGCCTACTCCTCGATCGAGCACATGGGTATCATCACCTTTGCTTTCGGAATGGGTGGCGCGGTCGGTAACTTCGCGGCGCTTCTGCACATGACGGTGCATTCACTCACCAAGTCGGCGATCTTTTTCGCGGTCGGTCATGCAGCGCAGAAGGCAGGATCGCAACTCATGGACAACATTCGGGGACTCATCACGCTCTCCCCCACGATCGGTTGGGGTTTAATGATGGGCTCGCTCGCCATTCTCGGCATGCCGCCGTTCGGCGTCTTTGCAAGTGAGTTCCTGATCCTCACGACGGCTATGAGAGAGCAGCCTTGGGCCACCCCGATTCTGCTCATGGCACTCGGGGTCGCTTTCGCCGCAATCTTCGGGCGCGTGCAGCCGATGGTGTTTGGGGAAACGAGCGCGAAGCGCCTACCGCATCCGCCCGCCCTGGTGCCGGTATTCGCGCATCTGGCGTTCGTTCTCATGCTCGGAGTCTACGTCCCGCCGTATCTCGCGGACTGGTACCGCGCAGCCGCACGCCTCGTGGGAGGGGAGTGAGGATGGCACTGCCGGATTGGTTTGCCCGGAGCACGACGCTGGCTGGGGCGCCGGAGCTTTACTCGCTGACCGTGTCGTTGGCGGAATGGCGCAGCGCGATAGAGAATCTAGCCGCCGCCGGGGGCCGACTCGTCGCGCTCTGGGCGAGTGGCGACGCGATCAACGCACCGACGGTGCGTGCGGCATTCCTCGTGCAGCGCCTTGGCCTTGTCTTATGTCTCCCACTCGCGGATCGCCAAGGAGCGTACCCGGGAATCGAAGACCTATTCCCCGCAGCGGGGCGGATGCAGCGTGCCGTCGCCGACCTCTCGGGGGTACATGCCACGGCGGCTGATAGGCGACCGTGGCTTCGGCATGCGGCATGGCCCGAGAGCTTTCGGCCGCTGGTCGACCCGGCGCCCCCCTCGGGCGCCGAGCTCGGCATCGACGCGTACGAATTCGTACGGGTCGAAGGTGAAGGCGTTCATGAGATTGCCGTCGGGCCGGTGCACGCAGGTATTATCGAGCCGGGGCATTTTCGCTTCTCCACCGTGGGGGAGAAGGTCCTCAAGCTCGAGGAGCGGCTCGGGTACGTGCACAAGGGCATCGAGCGGCGTTTCACGGAAATGCCTATTCTTGAGGGGCACCGCTTGGCGGCCCGTGTATCAGGGGATTCGGCGGTGGCGTTCTCGTGGGCGTACTGTCAGGCGCTCGAGGGCATCACGGCTACGGTGATCCCGCCACGCGCGGCGTGGCTGCGCGCACTGTATCTGGAGCTCGAACGCATCGCGAACCACCTGGGGGACTTAGGGGCGCTCGGCAACGATGCAGGATTTGCCTTTGGACTCGTGCAATTTTCCCGTCTGAAGGAGCAGCTCCTGCGCGCGAATCATGAAGCGCTCGGGGAACGCTACCTGATGAATGCCCTCGTGCCAGGCGGCACGCGTCGTGACCTCGATCGAGGAGCCGCATCCATGGTTCGCAGGTGCTTGAAGGAAATCGCCCAGGAGGCCCTCACTCTGCGCACGATCTTCGATGAGCACGAGGGGCTGCGTGATCGCTTTACGGGTGCCGGTACCGTTGCCCCGGAGCTGGCTGCACGCTTAGGGGTCACAGGGCTCGCAGGCCGGGCGAGCGGCCAGGCCTTCGATCTGCGCCAGGACCTCCCCTGCGACCCGTACGTGGAGCTTGCGCCGGCGAAGTGCGGGCGCACTGAGGGGGATGTGGCCGCGCGTGTCGCGGTGCGTTTCGATGAGCTCGCCGAATCTTGTCGACTCGCCCAGCACATCCTGCAGAAACTCCCCCCCGGACCTCACGTGGTTCCAGTGCGTGCGCCCGGCGATGGAACCATCGGTGCAGGATTGATCGAGGGCTGGCGTGGCCCGGTACTTGTCGCACTCGAAGCCGGCCCGGCCGGGGGAATCCGCCGCTGTCACCCGCATGATCCCTCGTGGCAGAACTGGCCTGCGCTCGAGTACGGCATTCTCGGTAACATCGTTCCGGATTTCCCGCTGATCAACAAGTCGTTCAACCTTTCTTACAGCGGGCATGACCTGTAGCCCATGCTGAAAACGCTGCGTCAGATTGTAGCGGTCGGAATCGCGACCGAGCCCCCACCGAAGGCAGAGGAGAGCTTGCGCGTTCGCGCAGCCTTGCACGAGCAGATTCTCGCCGTTCTCGGCCGCGCGCTCTGCATCCGCCACATCGACGCCGGCTCCTGCAACGGTTGTGAGCTCGAGATCCACGCCCTCAACAATCCGCTCTATAACCTCGAAGGGCTTGGCGTTAGATTCGTCGCAAGCCCCCGGCACGCTGATCTCCTGTTGGTCTCAGGACCCGTATCAAAGCACATGGAAGTGGCGCTACGCCGCACCCACGAGGCGACACCCGACCCAAAACTCGTCGTGGCGGTCGGTGATTGTGCTTGCACGGGCGGCATCTTCGGCGAAGGTTACGCAAGTTGCGGGCGCGTCTCGAATGTCATTCCTGTCGATGTCACCGTACCCGGCTGTCCGCCGAGCCCGACGCGTCTCCTCGAAGGCATCCTCGCAGCCGTCGCACGTTCCTCGGCAAACAGCTGCACCTCAAGCGCCTGAGGTAGCGCCCGGTGCCACCGTATCAAGAAGCGCCCGGCGTGCAGTCGCTCAAGATACCGGGAGAACTCGAGTCCTAAGCGCGGCTCGCGGCCCCTTCGGCGCTGGTGGAAGCCCGTTGCCGTCAAAGTTCGAACGGCGGCTTAGCCCAAAGACCTCCGAGGGTGCGCCGGCCGCGTAAGGATTGTGGCGAGAGAGGCGACTTCGGCAGAGTCAGACAGGGCAAACGTCACGAAGCAGAGCAAGAACACCGAATGCTCGAGAGAAGCGCCAAAATATCGCCACAGGGGAACGTCCGGGCCGGGATAGTTGGCCGAGAGGATCAGCGTGATCATGAAGATCGCACCGAAAATACTCGCCGCTCGCACCCAGATCCCAGTGAGGAGCGCAATGCCAATCGCCAGCTCGCCGTACGCAACCAAGAACGCGATAAAAGTGGCATGGGCTAAAACGAAACCTTTCAGTACGCCCACCATGAACGGATAGGCGCCATCCTTTAGGAATAGATTGATCCAGTATTGAAAGCCGCCGTGCAGCGTGAATTCCGTGCCGAAGACTTTGTACTGGGCAAACATCAGAAACAAGAGTCCGACCGCAATCCGCAGTCCGGCCATTCCTTGGGAATTGGTGAGTCGTAGTGACACGGCATGACTCCCTTTTTTTTCAGGCCTGCGCTCATCGTACCAGCAGGCGGCCGATGGCGTGGATTCCCATGGCGACCAAGTCAAGACCCAAGCCGGCGCCGCCGAGGCCCTCCGGCAGGAGCAGCCGATCGCTGAAATGCGCGCCCCCGTCCACCTGGTGGGACCGAATCTGCGCGAGCGCCTGATTCACGGCCTCCGGGGTCGGGCCCATGTGCCGACGATTCTCGGCCTCCGACCACATGCGTAGCGCCCTCTCGACCGCATCGGGATCCAGATAGGAAATCGGCGCACGGCAATATTTGCATTGGCTCTCGTGCTCCAGATCGATCGGTGCCCCGCACTCCGAGCAGGTGATCTGGCGGACCTGCGATCTGACTCGCTGCAGCTCCCCCGGAGTCAAGCTCCGAACGAATTGCTTTTCCCGTAGAAATTGAAAAAAGGGAGTGAATCTCCCATCGCCGCGCGGGCACCGGTAATACGAGAATCGCCCCGCCTTGCTCAAATCAAAGCTCTGCGCAAGGCCCTCCCCGCAGCGCGGGCACGGCAGTTGACTCGCCATCGGCCGGCGCGCCGAGTCCCGGTGAGCATGAATTTCCTTGAACAACTCGATGACCGCAGCGGGTGCGAGCAGCGGACTCGCCAGATGGTCGAACCAAATACCCGCGCAGGTGAAGCAAAGATCCACGCGCACGCTACCCTGATCGTGTCGCTCGAAGCTCTGCGGCTGCATTCGTGCGTGGCAATTCGGGCAGGCAATGGCGGCAAAGGCGGTTTCGTCGGACATGGGAGAGAAGCGGCAGCGATGTTATGTCGGGCCTTCGACGTTTCACGCAGTCATGAGCGCGCGCACATCATGCGCGGATGCGACCTTGATCACAAGAGCACGCAGGTCAATAGTAGAGCTCCGCCGCTGCAATTCGCCGCATCACAGGGGCGGCCTCATCGGAAGGCGGGCCGCGATCGGGACATCGCGGCCCTTCATCCGATCCATCATGGCATGGAAGGCGTTCGAGATGTGCTCGGAGACTTCCCGGTCTAATCTCTCGGCATCGCCTGCCTGCACGGCATCGACAATGGGCGCGTGACTGCGCGCGGTCTGCAAGTGATACTCACGCTCATGGGGGTTCGCGAGATACCAGAGGCGAAAGCTCAACCCCGTGAGATTGTACAGATGCCCCATCAGGAACGGGTTGCCGCATTCCTCGTAGATCTGGCTGTGGAATCGAAAATCGAGCTCGACGATGCCTTCCTCGTCGTCGCGCTGCGCAAGCTCGGGAGCTGCATCGAAGATCGAAGCGAGGCGCGAGACTTGCGCGAGGTTCGCGATCTTGAGCCACAGCTGCCAGGCGAGGCGTTCCGCATGGAGCCTCGCCGTGTACAGGGCACGGATGCCCTCCACGGTGACCGGAGCCACGTGAATCCCTTGGCCTGAGAAGACGACCAGGCCCTCCGTCGATAGTCGCAGCAACGCCTCGCGGATCGGTGTGCGCCCGATGCCGATCTCGTCCATCAATGCACGCTCGTTGATGGTAGTCCCGGGCGCCAACCCGCATCTCAAGATGCGCTCGCGAATCGCCTGGTAAGCCCGGCTCGCGGCGGTCTCCCGACCTTGCCCGTCGCCGAATCTGCGGGGCGGAATATCGTGCCGCATGGGGTTCAAATATACTCCACGGCCGACGCCCTCATGTAGGCTGCGGTTACAATGGGGCATTGCGGGGGAGTAGGACATGAGTGCACTCGAAACATTCAGACGTTTGAGCGGGCAGCAGCTGATCGAGGGACAGCTCCTGCGTGCGAGCGGCGGCGCCGCGATTGCCGTGATCGACCCGGCGACGGAGGAGCGCATCGGTGAGATCGCCGAGGCTACGACGGGTGAGGTCGCGCGGGCGGTCGCCGCGGCCAACACGGCGCAGCGCGCCTGGCGCAAGGTGAATCATCACCGGCGGGCGGAGCTCTTGCACGAGGTGGCGAGGCGCATGATGGCCGACCGACCGCTGGTGGCCGAGATGTTGACCCGCGAGATGGGCAAGCCCTACAAGGAATCCTGCGACGAGGTCGCCTGGTCCGCGAGCTCGGTCGACTATTACGCGGAGATCGGGCGCCACGAGAACGGCAAGGTTCTCGGCCCCGTGGTGGACGGCCAATTTCACTTCACGACCAAGGAT
>Ga0187784_10003140_pt1 | contig 13319 bp, 17 predicted proteins | sample 1015_SJ02_MP15_2_FD_132964 | JGI IMG/M metagenome (GOLD analysis project Ga0187784, IMG submission 132964) | Tropical peat soil microbial communities from peatlands in Department of Meta, Colombia - 1015_SJ02_MP15_20_MG | ecosystem: Environmental > Terrestrial > Soil > Wetlands > Peat | place... | reverse complement strand
TAGGAGTTATTTATCGGGGCCGAAAGGTGGAGATATAGAGATTGCGACAGAAATTCTATTCAATCGATGTCACACAGTCGTCTTTTTTGTTGACCCATTGAATCCGCATCCACATATTGATGATATTCGGGTGGTCTTTATTGCCTGCATGGCAGAGATAGAAAACAATGATGTGAGAATGCTCACAAACGAAGTACATGCGAGGGAATGGATTGAAGCTCTTCGACGCAGAAGGGTTTAGTAAACTCATTTTAGATACCTCTGCACGTTTTAAATTGTCAAATCGGTGCAAAATAAATATAGGGATCTCTACGTAGAAAAAAGAAGAAGTAGAACGAGTAGCAGTCCCCGCAGGATCAAACCAAAGTTCATCAAGCCCCCTCTCCCATACCTCCTGCTGCCTCTTTTAAAATATCGAGTAGCGACTCAGGATCGTTTACCGCTTTTACTAAGTCCTCAACTTTAGCTCCAGCATCCGCCAATATATTAGCTGCATAGTTAATTAAGGTATCAAACTTATCCATAAATTCAGCATCATGTTCAAAGTCACCCTCTACAAGCCCAGCTGCTAGAGTCATACACAATACATCAACTGTTTTTTGAGCATCATTCAGGTCTTTATACGCGGTGTCAAATAAACTATTAAACCTGGAGGTTAAAACCTCAGTTGCAGCTTGAATTTTTTGCGCTTTATCTTCATCTTTACCTTTTTGAGACATTAGTTCTACCTCGTTTTTAATTGGTATACCTAAACTTATTGGTATACCTAAACTTAACAGTGGTGCACCCACAAATAGATATCTTGTGTGTTGGCTGAGTACGACATGATGGGATACGCCCTTAAAGTGGAAAACAGATAGATCTAACAAATAAAGGAGAATTTTGTATGGAATTTGAGGATATTCGTATTGTTGAACTTTACATCGACGGAGTAAAACCAACAGATGAAAAAGGGGTTTTTATAGTACCTTACCTCATTTCTGCGAGTCCACGCCAAGAGTGGATAAATTTCTTTTGGGAGTCCATCAGATCCAGTGAACGTGAAGCTCGCAAATCGGAAGACTTGCCCCGTGACATAAAGGTGTTTGACAGAAAAATTACGTTTAAATACACGCAAAAAGAAGAGAACTTAGGAGACAGGTTTTTTGAAAAGTTTTTTGAGAACAGTATTGAGTATGCAAACAAAAAGTATCGCGAGTCTGAAAAAGAGAGACTGCAGATAGAAGCAGAAGAGAAGCAAAAACAAGAGCAGAAACGTAGAGAATTAGACGATCTTAAAAAGGAACTTCAAAAACCAAAGCACTGAAAACAGCGAACGATATGTAACTGTAAATATATGGTGGTTGTCTGGATATTCGAATGGCCCAACAACTGTTGCAAACGCCATAGGTCAAGTCCGGATCTCACGAGGTGAATGGCAAAGCTGTGCCGGAACGTATGGGTGAATGTCAACGCCAATCATCTTCCCATATTTCTTCACTACAGTGTGCACTTGATACTGTTTAATACTAAAGATGTGCCGATCCTCAGGGATATTTTGCGTAGAAATGTACCTGGAAAGCAGTTTACGGGTGTCAATCCAATTTTAGTGGATGATGCTCTGTAACCCGTTATTGTATCGTGGCGCTCGCGTATTCTTTCTATAAGGCTTAAAAGAAGTTTATGGGAGTGGTTATGACTAAGACGCAAAAAACGAATAAGACCATACAGCAGAAAACAAATAGACCTAACAAATAAAGGGGAATTTTGTGTGGAAGAATTTGAACCTATTTTCATTGATCGACTTGACTTTGACCAACTAAAACAAATAGATGAAGATGACGTTTTCACAGTACCTTATATCCTTTCTGCGGAGCCGCCCATAGGGTGGCAACTGGTTTTTAAGGAGTGCATTAGTGAAGGTTTTCAGAGATATCCTCGTCCGGATCTCATAGCACTCACTGTCGACTTTAAACCCTTTGATATAAAGATATATAAAAAGCAAATTACGTTTAAATGGCGGCTAAGTGAAGAAAACGCTAGAAAGATAAAACGAAACGGCCCTTTTTGGACCTTCGTTGCAGGCTGCGTTAATGAGGCAAACAAACAGTACCTTAAGCTTAAAGATATGAGAGAAGGGGAAAAGCTAGTGGACGCGCGAAAAGAAGAGCAGAGAGCTAAAAACTTTGCGGAGGCTAAGCGGCTACTTCAAATGAACCTAAATAAAAAATAGGCATGTCCCAAAACATAACAAAAGGAATATTTTCAATAACATCTGTTGCAAGAAGGCTGTACCCTAATTTTTCAAAAGCTAAATCCCCAGCAGATGCTAGGGGTGTCTACCCCCTTTTGCGAGCAGGCCCCAAAAAATCCGAGAGACACGTACTCGTCCACAAATTGAGTCAGCTGAGCCAGTACGGTCAACAGGGAAATGGGCGTACTTCTTGCATCGTTGGCAGTTCATCATAGTTGCATTTCACGAACGGCAGAACAAAGAAGTCTATCCGCGGGGGGAGCGCGATCCTCCTTAGTGGCGATACTCGTCAGCCGCTACACACGGCCAAAGTCGACGTTATTATACGCATCCCTACTGTCGGCATCACTAACTTTTGAGGCCGAGGCATTTCTCCATCTTTTTATCATGCATATCTGTTTTCCCACTTTGATTGCTTTAGGTTCATGTTACCTGCTGCATCAACGTCACTAAACTATTTTTTCCAGAATAAAAAAAGACCAGAACAGCAATAAAAGAGCTGATGGGGGAAAGACCCGCTTAAAGTCACCACATCAGCTCTGTCTCCTTCAAAAAGCTTTTCGCCAAACCCGGGGTGTGTCGCGGAGGAGGTGCGACTTGACTACAATTGCCATGTTGGCATCTGTCGGGAAAAAAATAATTGATCGATAAAGCGATATAATGCAATTTTTTGCGCCTTCTTATGCATTACGGTGAGATTACGCATTTCTAAGGAATAATATTTCTAAGGAATAATAGTACTGCAACATAAAAGATATGTACAACAATGTTCTTTGGAGACTGGCTAATGCTTCTTTATCACGAAACAAATCGGAAAAAATACGAATACTGCAGTTCTTTCGCTGAACGTACAAGTCACCCACCGCGTTTTGAAAGCAAAAAGAAAGCTATAGAATCTATAGAGCGAGTAGGCGCGGTAATTTCTCTCCTGAAAAATGCGAAAATGCTTCATAGACTCATCTTAGCGATGGCTGGAGAATTTGAATAGTAAAGCAAAAAAATCTAACTCAACTCCCCCTCCACATCTTCTTTAGTTAGAAAGGTACGCAAGCGGATGAATTACGGTGATTGAAAATATCGGTTATAATCTGCTTTACTGGCACTGAGTTGGTTACAATATTTCAACGCACTTTCCAGAACCAATGAAAGTACCGATATCGTCACTTATCTCCTTGAATATAATACCAAGTTTCAGATCGTGTTGAGTATCTCGATTAATATCTCTAAATATACCCCTCATTTGAAACGTTTCAGATGACAAGAATACCGATGGATCTAACAATTGCTCGTCTTGTACATGCCCAGAGATAGAACGAAATCCTATCGAATCCACTGATACTCTAAACTTGACCCTCTCACTTTCAAGATTGAATGTTTTAATAAAGTCACTTTCTTCTAGTGAGATTTTGACATCTTTTACGCCTTCATATTCTGTGATATTACAATCGTGCATCTTGCTTACCTTCCCTAAAAAGAACAAATCTTAGAATATTTGTCCGTATAGTCCTGTATTTAATTGTCCGTATCGATTTCATATTTAAATAGCTTTTCGACCCTAAATTATAGCTATCAAAATTTTTAGAAAATCCTCACTATGCACTCATCGCTCGCGCTGGCGTAGAAGTACTCATTTCCATCAAACTTTGCCTTATACATATACGTCCCGCTCCCGTCGTTTTGCTGGATTTCGAAGTACCCGTTTCTATCCGTCGTCGTTTTGATGGTCGACAATAGCACACTTTCCGGCCAAGTCTGCACTTTTTTGATTGTTATGAGCACATTGTTCAGATGGTGGTCATCGGCGCTGGGCCATAGGTCGGAAAAGAACAGTCGCCCTTTTAGCGTGTAGTTCTGATACTCGCCTGTCCCACCAGGGCAGCCTTCAAAAGTCCACGTGAGCCTTGAGTGCCATTTGCGTATGGTAATAGTTTCAGGGATGCTTACACTCCCATAATATGAGTTATCCCCGAGAAAACGCATCCGATATTGGTAGATGCCGGGATTCCATTCCTTCACTGAAAGATAATAACTTCCGAACCTGTTCGTCTGGGCCGTCAAAGGCTGCTCTTGCGTCCTGGGTGCGATTTCATTAATCCATTGCGGCACCACATGCGCAGACACCGGTGTGCAAATTCCTTGGCCGTTGGAGGGGCTGCAAACAGTAAACTCGTAGTTCCTTAGCGACTGAAGGTAAATTATTGCCCCTCCGACTGGCTCCCCTAGAGCCGTGGTTAACTTGCCCGTAAACAGAAAAGATTCGCCCCAACGGGGGTGCTGTTGCACCGGGTAAGCGAAGGTCAAATGTGTGGGTTGCATCATCTTTCTTACCTCTTTTTTACGGTTAGTTAATCTACAATTACGATAAAGTATCTGCCATTTTATGATGATTTTATAGCACTTTTATAACATTTTAAGGGATTAGGGGTGCAAGAAAGGCAAAAAACTCTATAATGCATTGAAGTCTCAAAAAGACGTTTTATAGCGCAATATTAGCGATAACCATTGGAGTCAAGCGTTGCTGAGGCGATGGCAGTGTATGAAGGAAAAAGGAACTTAAAATTTACACTTTGATGTCTTCATCTGGATCCCATTTGTTGTAATGTGATGAAAACAAAAAAGCGGCTAGAAGCAAACAAATGATACAACACCATTGTTAAGAAAATAAGCGATTCTAATTAGACGTGTGGATCAAATGAGGCGCCTTTATTCGTTACATACGTCTCTCATCGGATCGAGGGGGCTCGTGCAACCAGTAGCATACATGATGAAAAATATTATGATAGTCCTATGATTTTTCGTATTCTGCCTTGGCTCTGTTCCGGCGTTTCAATGGTGTTTACTTCATACACTTTCACCCGGCTAAGGAGTGATTCAAAAAATTTGTTGCGAAGTCTCCGTTTAAAGTTGTTGTGCACTAGCAAATGCGGGTTAAAGTAACTGTTTCGTTCAAGTAAGGTCAATGCCTCTTTAACCGTGAGTTCTCGAGTCACCTCAGGGTCATCAGCGTCACGTTTCAAAATGACTAACGTGCGGAGTGTCGTCAGCGGAAGAATACGCCCCTTTCCTATGACCAACCGGAGATCAACCACAGCACGCTCCTGTTTGTCGAGCTCTGCTCGGTCAACCAGCCGTGCGAACTCGCTCCAGATCTTTGCGAGATCTGCTCGGATATAGAAGTTCTTCTCCGAGCTGTAAGCAAGAATATCGTCTCCGTATACACGTGCATAGGACCAATCATCTGCTACTACCCGCACTTCTGGGCGTTGTAACAATCCATACGTATGCGTCGTCTTTCCGACCCCTGACTGCCCTACGATGCACAATCCCTGTCCATTTACATCGAGGCAAGCTCCGTGCACTGAGTAAATGTCATGTTCATCCTCAAGTACGTCGCCTGCGACGCTTAGCGCCAAGGACTTGACCCAACCGTAATAAGTGAAATTTAAAAGAAATGCCGTCTTTGACTGACGGTCATATAAAACTGTATTTGGCTTCTCAGACGAGTCATCGATGACGTAGAGGCGCCCGTGAGAGCGAATGTTTTGTGAGATATAATAAAAATTCTCTCCCCAGCGTTCTATTATAGGGCGCTGACCTGTTAAGAGTTTGATACAGCATCCATAGATATCTGATTTAACCTCGTACGGAACTATCCCGCCGTAGCGTTTAGTTAGCTCCTCCTTCTGTTCGATAGATATGAGCATTATTAAGTATGTCATATTTTTCCCCTTTATTTTTTATTCCATTGTCCGATTTTTACAGGTTTGCCTTTCTTCGGCTTTACCTTTCCATCAGCAAAAAATTTGTGCATGTTCTCTCTTTTCAACCATAATGTAGTAAGGACGCGTTTAATCTTTGGTGAAGTCCCCTCCACGTCCAAATAGATGTCACTCAAAAACATAAGACAATAGACTAGCGTCTACGTTTTTAACAATTCTTGCAACGCGAAGAGATGCACTAAAACATGCTCTGCCGCGCACTGATATGAGAACACGAACCAATATTAGATTGTTGCTAGTCTGATCTGCCCAAATTGGCGTACCTCGACGTATGTGGAACTTCATGCCACCCACGTCGGGTAATGTGCAAACATAAACTGTTATAGAGGCAGTGACATCGCTTCTTTTTACTTCAACCGTTTATATAGTTCATCAGTAGAGGCATAAGCTCAGTGCCTTTCTGTAAGATCCCCAAGCTTCCTTTTCGACACTCCTTCTCGGAAAATTTCACCGTGTTGCCACCGTGAATTGCATTGCCTGCTATAAGAATTGGAACAGGGTCGTCGCTATGTGCTCTCAGGATGCAAGGGGTAGAATGATCAGCAGTGACGCAGAGTACGTGGTCGGAGAGATGTATTTTCTTGACGAGTTCTCCAAAAAAGTACCTATCTATTATGGTTATAAGCTGCTTCTTTAATTGGCAATCTCCATCGTGTCCTGGCTCATCTGGACCCTTTATATGAATGTAAAAACAGTCATAGAGGGGTAACACCTCGAGAAGTTTTTTAACGCGCAGTAGGCAGTCATTCTTCAGGTCATATGACGGAGGTGGCAGATCAACTAGACTCATGCCGGCTAGTTTGGCTATGCCTCTTTCAACGGGCATGTCGGCTAGGCAGGTGAAACGAACATGATATCTCCCTCCAATACTAAAGAATTTGGGCAATTTGTCTCCTGCATCTCTCGTCAATATGACGTTTGCCGCCAACTTTCCCTCAGCAATACGGTTCTTGTTCACTTCATGCTCACCTAGCACCTTGTGTGACTCATGAATAAACTCGTTGACAAGTTCAGCAGAAACCATAGCCTCACTGCTTTCATCCATGGGCTCGCACGTCTTTATAATCATTTCAACTTCTTTTTCAGCCACACCAAGCCCTTTTAGTCTCGTATATCCCGGGTCTGTATTTGTGATCAAGCTCGAAAGAGGTCCAGCCCTGCTCCGAATGACCAAAACAGCCCTGTGGCCGATCGTACTCTTAAACTCAAAATCGGCAGGATAAGCTTCTAGTGTGACTTTTTCGTTTACAGTTTGACTCAGTTGTAGGCTTTCTTCCGTAGTTAGGTTTCTGCCAGCTCGTCTATCAATTATCTGCTGCCCCGTCCCCAAAGTTGCAAAATTGCAACGTAAAGTTAAATCACCATTTTTCACTTGAAGACCTGCGCCGACAGCTTCAAGAATCCCTCTTCCAGAAGCATACTTGAAAGGGTCATATCCTAAAATCGAAATGACCGCCACATCACTTTCAGGCGCAATTCCTTTGCGCACGGTATACATAAGCCCCGTTTTTCCCTCTCTGGCGAGACTATCCATATTAGGTGTCTCTGCCGCACCTAACGGAGTTTCATTGTCAAGTTCTCTGATTGGAAGGTCTCCCACGCCATCAAGTACAACGTAAATCAATTTCAATTAAGTCTCCCCCTCTTATTGCCATTATCGCTGCTTGCCAACAACTTGAAGCGTTTTTCTTACTTCTGCAAGTTGAGGAATGTATGTTATAATCTTGATCGTTATTGTTGAAGGGGTATGTTAGTTATTGTAAAGAGTTTCTACAGAGCCGATATAATCATCTCATGGAGCATCTGTTCAATATTTTGTATTTGTTAACACAATCGTGCTTCTGATCTCTTTAGACGTCCTACATTAACAGTTCCTCGTCATTTCCATACCCATGTCGATTAGTTCTTTCACTCTCTCTTCAGTCCGAGCCTCGACGAATATCCTGATGATAGGCTCTGTTCCCGACGGACGTACGAGCAGCCAGCCATCATCGTACCAGATCTTCACCCCATCGGTGGTTTCAACATTACCACTTACTGTTGAAGAAATATGCTTCCAGACTGCTTCTCTGTCCTTACACGAAACCTTCTTCTTTATCATATAGTATTTTGGTATCTCTTCTGCCAGTTCTGAGAGTGTTTTGTCTCGGTCAGCCATTATTTCGAGCATTGTAGCTACGGCCATGGCTCCATCCCTGCAGTACTGGTGCTCAGGAAAGATGATGCCACCATTTCCTTCTCCACCGATAACTGCCCCAACCTTTTTCATTGTGCGAGCCACATGAATGCTGCCGACAGGGGTCCAGATGACGCTGCTCCCTGCTTCTTTTGCAATGTCGACAATCCGTTGTGATGAGCTTACAGGAGTGACAACGATTCCCTTTTTCTTAGAAAGTGCGTGCTTAATGATTATAGAAAGCGACACATCTTCATTGATGAAATTACCATGTTCATCCATAAAAACCGACCTGTCGGCATCCCCGTCATGAGCTATTCCAATATCTGCATCTAGTGCGACGATCGCTGCTGAGAGATCACTGAGGGCATCCTCTGTCGGTTCTGGATGCCTGCTTGGAAATGTTCCGTCTGTCTGGGCATTTAACGTTGTCACCCTACAATCTAACTTACTAAGCATAAATGGGGTCGAGACGCTGCCAGCCCCGCAGCCGGTATCTATCACCACATTAAAACTTTTATTTTTGATAGCCAACGCGTTTACCTTGTTCATCACCCCCTCTATGTAAGAGGGAATGATGTCTAAATGTGTTATGGATCCGGTGTCGCGCCAGTCAGCGAGCTTGAAGGCACTCTTGAAGTAGATATCTTCGACGTCAAGCTCCGCCTCACTGTCAAATTCGGTTCCATCCCCGGCGATGAACTTCAATCCATTGTATTCGCGAGGGTTGTGCGATGCAGTTATCACCACTCCGGCATCAGTATTGTCTCTTACAAAATACTGTATTGTAGGCGTAGGTGCAATTCCCACATTTATAACCTTGCACCCAGTTGCAAGTAACCCTGCAGTTGCCGCATGACCGAGCATTGTGCCCGATACCCTTGTATCTTGTCCTATAGCGACAGTCCCTCTTTTAAGCGTTCCAAGACTCATGGTGAGCTTCAATGCAAGTTCTGGTGTGAGGTTTTGATTCACGATCCCCCTCACACCATTAGTTCCAAAAAGCTTCAGTTCCACAATGACAACCTCCGAGCAGTCTGAGTTCGGCTTTTCATTTAATGCAATGCTCAGATCCCATCAGCCGACGTTTTACGTTCGTTCACCTTTGCTGAGATTCTATACCCCACGCCTTGCGGTGTGTCTCCCTCACTTTTGCCGGGTCACTTTCTATAAACGGCGGAGGACGGAACGATCCCCTCACGCCCATCGAGTTGTCCGTCTTTTCAATTGACTTCCACGGATCCTTCTCGATTTCCATCACCGCGCGTATGCAATCGACATTCTCGAGGATGACATCGGCTTCTTGGTGTACCCCTTGCATATAAAACACTTCATTGCCGACGACATTAACGCTCTCTTCCCATATGGGAATCTCCCACAAATCATATCTTGGTCGTCCAAGGTCTCTGCTCAGTTCAATGAGCTCTGCAGTCGAGCACAACCCATCACTGGCCCGCACGAGCATGATGCGCCGGAGGCCGTAGAACTCTCTGAGCAGGTCCTCCCTCGTGATATCTCGTTCCACTTCTATCATGACGTTATGCTCGTGCATGAGCGTCGTGGAGGCCAACACTGCTATTGTTGTGATGTTCCACTCGGGCACAATCGTATTGACGTCGGGTCCGTGGTGAGAGGGAACCGTTGGCGGATGTGGCACGAGTGCGTTGATAGGGCCGTTTTTTATCTGGACAGGATCTGCCCCCCTCCTCACCAATACCGCCCGTTCGTACTCGCTTGATGCCTGCAGCTTTGTTTACCGCATAGAGCGTTCGACATAGTCCTGTCGTATTGCAGGAGACCACCCTCACGTACTGTTTCCCGAAGTTTTGTTCATAGTTGCAGTACGCGTTAAATGAAGACCCTATGGCGATGTGCTTCTCTCCGCCTTCAAATATCGCTCGAATACCGACTTTTTTGTAGAGGTTCTCAAGGTTCTGTGCACCCATCCCCTCTGGCGTCGCATCGACGACGACATCGGCCTCTTTTAGCATGTCCATCATCGTCCCAGCGACATCGAAGCCTGCAGATGTAAAAGCGTCAAGCTTGTCGGTTTCGGAAGCGTACAGCGGGTACCCTTTTTCAACTGCTATGAATGCTTCAAAATTCGGGCGGGTTTTTGAAACGCCGATCAATTGCATATCGTCTTGTCTGGCTACTGCATCAGCCACCCGTTTGCCGATAGTACCGTATCCATTGATTGCTACTTTCACAACCATTTAAATCCCTCAGTGGGGTGTACAAAAACACCTCACAGCTTTTAAAAATTTCCCGCGTTAAACTACGCTACGTGCAAAAAACATTATTTTTACATCGCTTTTAATTTCAAAAAATGCCTTTAGCAAGCCTGCGAGAAATAGCTTGGCATATGAGGAATTAACAACTCCTCCTTGCCCCAATGGGGAACGATGATCTCACGGAATGGCCGACCGATGTGTTCCTCCTCATTGCATGTTTTATGATTCATTCGTTCTGTAATTCAGACAGCCATCTCTCTGCGTCCCTCAGCTGCACGTCCAATGCTCTCTGCTCTCCTCAGGTGCACATCCAATGTGGAGAATGCAATGTCGAGCCATTCGGCAAGCTTCATAAGGCCTATTCCTTTGGTACGTCGTAGTAGCCGAGTTTATGGGGGGTGATGAGGGGGCGTCGCTGCTTTTCTATCAGATGGCTGAGCGGCGAGTGAGACAGGAACTGTGCATCCGTACGTGAGACAACCTTATGGCGGACACCTGTATGCTCAAGTAGTTTGATAAAATCTTTCACCTGCTTCGCGCTTCCAAAAAAGGTAATCTTTGCCTTTCCATCCTTCACCTCGAACTGCAGAGAGAAGTACCCTCCAACTTTTGACCCAGGAGACGTGAAACCCCAAACCATACACGGAGGAGGAGCTTGAGTGGTAGGAAGAGAGGTAAAATAGAGTACATGGAGGTACGATATAATTGACATTTATTCGTCAAGCAATAAGGTTGAAGGCCGGAGCTATGGAAACCAGGAATGCCAGCAAGAGAACCACTCCTTTAATGAACATCACGATCGTCTCTTCTTCATCGGTTGCGATCTCACGAGTGACGGAACGTGTGAGCGAACAACCATCGTTTCGCGACGTCGACCAGCAGCAGATATGTAATCGTCGCGGCGACTAGAAAAACGAAGAATCCCGCGGGCAGAGGCGTGAACCCGAGCAGGTGCGCCAACGGGCATAACGGCAATAAAATGCCGATCGCGACCACTATCAGGCATGACGCCAGCAACGGCAGACTGGGGCGACTGCGCAGCGGATTTTTTGAAGTGCGAATGATGAATACGACAAGCACCTGTGTCACCAACGATTCAACGAACCATCCTGTATGGAAGAAGACTTCGCCGGCGTAAAAGACATGCAGCAACACGTAAAAAGTAACAAAATCAAAAATAGAGCTGATCGGACCGATGAACACCATAAAATTGCGGATCAAAGCAATATCCCAATGGTCCGGCGCTCGGAGATAGGTCTCATCAACCCGGTCCGTGGGAATCGCAATTTGGGTAGAGTCGTATAAAAAGTTGTTTAGTAGGATCTGTGTAGGCAGCATGGGAAGGAATGGAAGGAACAAAGAAGCGGCGGCCATGCTGAACATGGTGCCAAAGTTCGAACTCGTGCCCATCAGCAGATATTTCATCACGTTTCCAAAGGCTTTGCGGCCTTCTTCAATGCCATCATGAAGAACATGCAAGCCAGGTTCGAGCAGAATTATGGCAGCCGCGTCGCTGCCACTGAAAGGAGGAAAGACAGATGGCAAGATTCCTAGTCCTGTATCGGCCAAATTTGGCCACCCCATTGGCCTGCTGCCCCCAAAAGAGCGGCAGAGATCATCGAGGCTATGTTAGAAGATGGGGAGCGCTTCATGGAAGCCGGGATAATAACTGACGGCGGCTTTTTTATCGATGGTAACTCTGGCTTCTTCATCTTTGAGGGGATGTCAGAGAATGTCTACAACCTTACTAACGCGTTTGGCCCCTTCATACAATTTGACGTAAAAGAGATTGTTCCCTTCGAGAAGGGGAAGAGCATGTTGCTGGACAGCTTACGCATGTGGGTACTATCGATATAGGCGTGGGTTCCCTGTCGCTTTCGCTGTCGCTGCGTCAAAGTCTCGTTGAGACTGGCGCGGCCAACGTTATGCTTTTTGAATGGCTCAGTCTTGGCATTAAGTCCTGCACCGGACGGGTGAGACACGCCCAGCCTGTGGACAACGACAGTCTCAGCGCCGCTGGCTGGTCAGACAGCTCAGCAGCGAGTGAGATGGGAATTGCGCATCCGATAATGAGACCACCTGTATAATAGGCATGTAAACCGTGGCGAGTTGGGGGGTGGGCAGTCGCAGTTCATCTTCCTTGTGAAGTGAGCCTCCTGCGTCTTTGACGAAACGCCATTGCCATCATCACAACGATGAGCAAATATGCAATGTTGCTGAGTGCCGGGGAGATAAACGCTCTCACGGCGCCCGTACCATCCGTGTTATACCCATTTCCCTTGCTGTCTATCGTGTTAATCGCGCCTATGCGCCTCGCCCACGTATCGGGAGTTATATATTGGAGGGCAAGCTCTTTGAGCGGTATCGTCACGTTTAACCCGCCAAATCCGAGTGCGAGCGCCCCCTTTATTGCTCGTTCCGCATTTTCTTTCCCCACACTGAAGGCGTGATAGATACAATTAAGTCCCAGCTCTTTGAAGGCAGTGTCGTGCATTATAGGACCGAGTGTGTGCCCTACGGGACTTCCTATGAGTCCGTAAACTTGAGTTAACGCCATGAGAGGACCTCGTCCAATGCACGCTTCATCTTTGTTTGCAACGCTTCACATTCAAGGAGATATATGCTTTCCAATTTGCATAGCTTACGTGAGCTGAGACTTTAAAAATTGTCCCTCGATCTTCCACTTATTGTATATTTTTGTTACCTCTTCTCTGAGCGAAAGGTTGATGATACCGTGAAAAAAGTTATCGCGGTCAGCCGTTTCGATTTCAAGGGTGATGGACTAAAACATCCCCTATAACACGCTGCTTGCGACACGGGCATACCAGAGGAGAGAGACGAACAGTTGGCAGGGAAGCTAAATGATAAGGACGCAATAATCAAAGATTAAGAAATGG
>Ga0187784_10003139_pt1 | contig 13319 bp, 12 predicted proteins | sample 1015_SJ02_MP15_2_FD_132964 | JGI IMG/M metagenome (GOLD analysis project Ga0187784, IMG submission 132964) | Tropical peat soil microbial communities from peatlands in Department of Meta, Colombia - 1015_SJ02_MP15_20_MG | ecosystem: Environmental > Terrestrial > Soil > Wetlands > Peat | place... | reverse complement strand
GTGCAGGGGGTGGGATTTGAACCCACGAACGCCTGCGCGATAGGGTCCTAAGCCCTACTCCTTTGACCAGACTTGGAGACCCCTGCAACAGCTAAGACTTGAACAAAAATAATTGTCCAACCTTATTTACTTTAACCTTAATCATTCAACAGAGACAAAGGCTACGCCGCTGCGTCACCAGTTATCGTGGTGCGTTTTCTCTCTTAGGCTCACGGGCATCTGGCGGACTCCCTGTCCCTTCGGGTATCCAATGGGGATTAACGCTGCCACCTCGTAGTCGCTTGGCATGCCGAGGAGCTTTTTGAGTTCTGCTGTATCCTTCGGCGCGAATGTGACGCCGACCAACCCCTCAGCTGTCATAGCTAACAAGATGTTTTCAATGCAAAGCCAAACCGACGCAAAATTATTCAGGTCATAGAGCGTTACGCATTCCGCCAGAGGCTTCTTCATTCGAAAGCACACAAGAAGCAGCTGGGGCGCAGTCATAAGCATTTTTTTCTGAACAGGTAACGCGGCAAGGTAGGGTGGTCTTTCCCAGTCGCACATCGCTGAAACAGCCTTTTCCACCTCGGATTCACTGTAGTCTTTGGCGCAGGCGCCTTGTTCCACGATTGTCCGTCGACGGTCAAAGTCGTTAACGAGGATAAATTCCCATTCTCTGAAGTGGTTATGGCTTGGCGCCATCAAACCGGCTTGAAGAACACGCTTGATTTTTTCAGGTTCAACCGCTTTAGGCTGGAACTCTCTTATGGTTCGCCTTTTCCTGAGGGCTTCATACAACTCCATTGTCTTGACCCATTGCCTTTTTTTGTTAGTTGGGCTAAATAACAATTGCGTAGCAGATAAAAATCGACACAGCCGAAAACGGCTCCTTGCGCGGTTTGACCGTAACCGTTTTATTGGATAGAAGCGTTGTTTCACGGAGAAAACGTCGTGCGCCTCGGTAGCCTAGCCCGGTGGGGCGTTACCTTGGTAAGGTAATGGTCGCGGGTCCAAATCCCGCCCGAGGCTTCTTTTAACCTTAATCTGAACTTGGTTCCGAGTAATTAGGCAATGGCGAGCGTTGTTTCTGTTAGAGTCTGCCTCTTACGTTAGCTCCAAATGCCATAAGCTCTAATACAACACATTTAATTTCTGCTTCTTTACACCGAAGCGAAGTAACCTCGGTCTCGCGGAGAGAAAACAATAACAAACTATTGAGAATATTGATTCATCTTTAGCATTTAGAATTCATAAACGGTTTAAGTTCCAGCTTTATACTAAAAATTTGGAAACAGAGTTTCAGATGACTTCCACAGAATTAAAGCAAAATCAAACCATAATTAGCCTAGGAACAAAGCTAAGGATGAAAACTGAAAATACAAAGATAAATGAAGAAATCGATGAAATCCTTGACGGAATCGGCGACCCCGTATTTGTTCTGGACAAAAACCAGGTTATTCTCAGGGTTAACAAGGCTACCTGTGAGCTACTTCGAAAAAAGGCCGAGGAAATTATAGGCAAACACTGTTATGAAGTTGTTCACAGAACAAATCATCCTTTTCCCGGATGTCCAGCTGTCAAGGCGCTGGAAAGCAAACAAATTGTTTCTGGAGAAATCGAAGATTCCAATCTTAATATACCATTACTGGTGACAACTTCTCCTACCCTTGACGACTCTGGAGAAGTAGAACGTATCACTCATACGGCAAAGGACGTTTCAAAGATGAAAGCCGCCTACCACAAGATTGAAGTGATGAACGAGAAACTACACGTTCTAGGCAGTTTAACTAGGCATGACGTACGAAACAAACTCTCTGCAATATCTGCCTGCACGTATATCATAAAAAAACACTGCGATAAACAAGAAGTTGTTAGTGCACTTGGAGTGATAGAGCAAGCTGTCTCCCAGTCGGTCAAGATTTTTGATTTTGCAAAAATGTATGAGCAAATAGGCGTGGAAGAACTCTGTTACATTGACGTTGGAGCTAAAATAGATGAGGCATACCTCCTATTTTCTAGTCCAAGACCTGCAATTACAAACGAATGCAAGGGACTGAAGATTCTTGCAGATTCATTTCTAAGACAACTGTTCTACAACTTCATTGACAACACTATAAAACATGGCAAAAAAGCAACTAGCATAAAAGTCCACTACCAACAAAACCCGAAAAACCTCATGTTAATGTACGAAGATGACGGTGTGGGAATTCCAGCAGAAAACAAATCAAACCTTTTCAAGGAGGGCTTCAGCACCGTCGGCAGCACTGGCTATGGCTTGTTCCTGACTAAGAAAATGATGAATATTTATGGTTGGGAGATTGAGGAGAAGGGTGAACATGATCAAGGCGCGAGATTTGTGATAACAATTCCTCATAACAACAAGTTGGGGCAAGTGAGCTATCTAATTCAGAAATAGATCAACGTGTGTTCTGCTTCTCAATGACTTGTTGGTTTCAAGTAACAAATATTGAACTTGTCTTGCTTGTGCCCTTAGCATTGATATAAATACATCAATCTTGCTTAGCGAGTTAAAACGCAAATATGAACCTATCCCGAGGCTCCTTTTAGGCTTAACCTGAACTCGTTTTAGCTAAATAGCGATACTTCGTCTCTGCTTAAGACACACGAGAAGAAAACTGGTTCCGCTCTCATGTGCAGAAACTTCCGACAATTTATTCCCATCCGAGTTCCTTGAGATCGGAGAACTTAACCTATCTCAGCCACATTCCTAAGAATCAACGTTATTACCCGAAGGGTCAGTATCCATCCTCCAAGCGCCGCAATTTTCGCAGAAACCGGTTTCAACGGGGTTTGTATGCCCGAAATTAGGACAATTCGCCATGCCCTACACCCAACAATTCATTTTTCTATCGATTCGAATCTTCCAAGCGAGTGAGCTCCCATGCTGTAACCTTGTTTCTCACAGTACTCCAGCACTCTAGATGCGGCTCTTAAGTCAATGGCTTTCAACGTTTGTTCTTCTGGCCCCGTAACTTCCAAAATCAAATCAAGACCGCCCGTTCCGCAACAGGAAAAAATGTTTTTGAAAATCTTCACGTTATATGCTGATGGAAGCTTCATTTCCTCGATTGTTTGCCTGACTATGTTGATTAACTTGTCCACTTGATCAGTATCGGGACACTGGCTGAAATGTATTTCTCGACAGCTTACCATAGGCAATCATATCACCTTGTCCGGAATCACTAAAGTCATCGTCTCTTTAATTCCATCTACCTTTCGCATTTTTTCGAAAATGAAATCATCAAGTTCTTCCATGGCATCAAATTTAACTTTGACGTGCAAATCGTAAGCGCCATAGGTGAAGGTTACCTCCTTAGCCCCGGGCAATTTCTTGATTGCCTCAAGCGCCTGCTTGTCTTTACCCGCCTCTATTTTCGCCAACACGTAGGCTTCTGTCATTTGGGCACCGTTTACATGTTGTTTCCTTGAATTTATGAGTTTTTCGCAAATTTTTCAACTGAGAAAAATCTTTCACATAAATCGAAGGGGTGTAACGCCTGCCTTTAAAAGCTGTGAACACAAAGCATATTTACCTTACCCAACAAAACACTACTCCAAGCACAGAGTGAGGGGAAAAGTCGTGTCCAAGTCAGTCCTAGTCGTCGGAGGCGGAATTGCCGGGATTCAAGCATCCTTGGACTTGGCTAACCGAGGAACGAAAGTCTATCTTGTCGAAAAGACTCCAAGCATAGGGGGACGCATGGCTCAGCTTGACAAGACATTTCCAACCCTGGATTGTTCCATCTGCATACTCGCGCCCAAGATGATTGAGTGCCTCAGACACCCAAACATTAACCTCTTAACGTACTCAGAAGTTCAGCACGTTGAAGGCGAAGCCGGAAATTTCAACGTCAAGATTCTTCGAAAACCACGCTACGTGGAATCTTCTAAGTGCACCGGCTGTGGCACTTGCATGACGAAGTGCCCGGTTAAGGTTCCGAATGAATTTGACATGGGAATTGGAAGCAGGAAAGCAATTTACATGCCGTTTAAACAGGCGGTCCCGCTTGTCGCCACAATAGATGCGGAGCACTGCCTTTACTTTTCCAAAAAAATCTGCGGTGTCTGCTCGAAAATCTGTCCGTCCGAAGCTATCGACTATGAACAGAAACCTGAAGTGGAAAACTTCAACGTTGCCTCCATAATTTTAGCCACGGGTTTTGACGTTTTCGACCCATCAGGATTGGGCGAGTACGGTTATCGAAGATTCCCGAACGTGGTTAACTCGATGGAGTTCGAGAGGATAATTTGCGCTTCCGGACCAACCGACGGGCACCTTGTCCGTCCGTCAGATGGAAAAGAACCCGACAGCATCGTGTTTGTCCAGTGTGTGGGTTCAAGAAACCTACACGGCAGATTCCCGTTTTGCTCTACCGTATGCTGTGTTTACGCAACTAAAGAGTCGATCCTCGTGAAAGAGCACTCTCCGCGAACTAAGGCTTACATAATGTACATCGACATGAGAGCTGTTGGAAAAGGCTTCCAGGAATTTGTTGACAGGGCAATGGAAGAATACGACGTGCAATTCATCAAGGCGCACCCGGGCAGCATAACTGAAGACCCCGCGACGAGGAACTTGCAAATCAATTACGAGGACCCAAAAACTGGCGAAATGAAAAAGCTTGATGCCGACATGGTTGTTTTGTGCCCCGCACTGATTCCGAAGGCGGAAAACAAGATGCTTGCTAAGGAGACAGGGGTAGAGCTTGATGAGGCAGGTTTCTTTAAAGCTAAGGATCTGCTAACCGCGCCTCTGGACACAACCGCCGCCGGAATTTATGCTTGCGGATACTGCCAGAGTCCCAAAGACATCCCTGAAAGCGTGGCTCAAGCGAGCGCGGCAGCGGCAAGAGCAGCGGAGACAATTGCTTTAACGGCCAAGAGGGAGAGTATTGAGCAGTAAACGTGATCCGCGAATCGGAGTCTTCGTGTGCCACTGTGGTGTCAACATAGGCGGCGTGGTAGACGTGCCCGCTGTCGTTGATTACGCAAGAACTTTACCGAATGTTGTTTATGCTGAAGGCAACCGGTACACGTGCTCATCTGAAGGGTTAGCTAAGATAAAAGAGGCTGTTGAAAAGAACGGCCTTGACAGAGTAGTGGTGGCTTCATGCACCCCGAGAACTCATGAGCCACTTTTCAGGTCGGCGTGTGAAGAGTCAAACTTGAACAAGTACCTCTTTCTCATGGCTAACATTCGGGAACATTGTAGTTGGGTACATGCTAAAGAACCTGAAAAAGCAACACAGAAAGCCAAAGACACAGTCAAGATGGCTGTTGCTAAGGCTGCGCTGCTCGAACCCCAAAAGGAACCAGAGATTGAAGTTCAACCCTCAGCTCTTGTCATCGGCGGCGGAGTTTCAGGAATGACCGCGGCTCTCAGTCTTGCTCACCAAGGTTTCCACGTGGATCTGGTTGAGAAGAATAAAGAGTTAGGCGGAAAACTCTGCGAACTGTACAGGCTGTACCCAAGCGACAGGCTGAGTTTAGAGGTTCTCGGCGAGTACGTAAAATCTGTAAGTCAAGAAACAAACATCAAAACTTACACATCGTCGACAGTGCAGAACGTTGAGGGCTTCATCGGAAACTTTGAAGCAACCATCAACAATAACGGAACCGAAGAGAAGCTCAAGGTTGGAACGATAGTGGTTGCCACGGGAGCCGACGTTTTCAAACCCGACGGCATGTACTGCTACGGCGAAAACAGCCGAGTCATAAGCCAAGTCGAGATTGAGAAACTGATGAGAGAGGGAACGCTCGGAAACCCGAAGAACATACTGATGATTCAATGCGTGGGAGCCAGAGAAAGAAAAGCGGGAGGACGCAATTACTGCTCGAGAATATGCTGCACGATGGCGCTCAAGAACGCGATGATAATTAAGCAGTTGCTTCCGAACTCTGAAGTTACGATTCTTTACAGAGACATGCAGGCGTACGGCAAAGACTTTGAAGATCAATATGAGAAGGCTAGACAGAATTTTGTGCAATTCATAAGGTACGACGATTTGAGCCCGCCGGAAGTCAGCTCGGACGCTGACGGCCAACTATCAGTCAGAGTACACGACATCTCGGTGAACTACACGTTCGAGCTCAACCCGGACCTTATAGTGCTATCAACCCCGCTTGTCAAGTCAGAAGACGCGACTCAACTTTCAAAGCTCCTTAAGGTTCCCTTGGGAGCAGACGGATTCTTCCTCGAGGCGCACGTTAAGCTTAGGCCAACAGACTTCGCGACGGACGGAATCTTCGTCTGCGGAACTGCACATGGACCCAAAACTGTACCCGAAAGCGTTATTCAAGCGTACGCTGCCGCGTCAAGAGCAAGCATCCCCATGGCGCTGGGAAAGATTAGGACTGAAGCAATAACCGCCCAAGTTGACGAGGCCAAATGCACCGGATGCGGCACATGCATCAAACTGTGTGCGTACAACGCCATAAAAAAAGACAAAAACGGAGTTACAAGAGTAAACGACGTCCTATGCAAGGGCTGCGGAGTGTGCTCTGCGAGTTGTCCCGAAAAAGCGATTGACATGCGGCATTTTAGCAGCGCTGAAATTATCGCTGAAGCAACATCTGCGCTTGGAGGCTCTTGAAATGGCCGAGTTCGAACCTAAGATAATCGGTTTCCTGTGCAACTGGTGCAGCTACGCTGGCGCAGACTTAGCTGGCGTGAGTAGAATTCAGTACCCATCTAACATCAGAGTTGTAAGAGTCATGTGCAGTGGACGAATAGACCCTGTGATTCCCCTGCAAGTTTTCGCTAAGGGAGCCGACGGGGTAATCGTTATGGGGTGCCACCCTGGCGATTGCCACTATTCAGAAGGAAACCTCTACGAAGAGAAAAAAATCAAGATGCTTAAGAAACTTTTAACTTTGACCGGTCTTGGCTCAGAAAGGTTAGAACTCGAGTGGGTTTCAGCTTCTGAAGGGCAAAGATTTGCTCAGGTGATAAGGCAGTTTACCGAGCAAGTGAGGAAGGCTGGTCCTTCACCCTTGTCCGGATCCAACCCAGACAAGAATATTCAGGATAATGTTGAGGCAGCAAAAGCTGCGGCAGCATCTTTCAGGCTGAGGGTGTTGGTGGGCAGGGAGAGAGAGCTTACGGAGAAAGTGAACGTTTAAGGCGAAAAAATCCTTCAAGAGGAGTTTGAAGACCTTCTTGATGAAGCCGTCGAAGCTGAGTTCCTTCGTTACAAGATTCATGTCTTGACAAGGAAAGATGCGCTCTCGATAGTGTCTTTAGCAGCTGCGGTGGGGTTGAAGCCGGCGGATGTGCTCAAACATTTAGTGTCGATGCGCAGAAGAAACATGATCACCGTTGATCATATCGAGGGAAACACGCCTTTCTATAAGGCTTTGGAGGTGCAGTAACTGATGTCGGACGAGAAAATCGGCGCGGTAATGGTCGTGGGCGGCGGGGTTGCGGGAATTCAAGCCTCGCTTGATCTTGCTGAATCGGGTTTCAAGGTATACCTCATTGATAAAGGGCCAAGTATCGGCGGCGTGATGGCTCAGCTCGACAAAACGTTTCCCACGAACGATTGTTCAATGTGCATTCTATCGCCGAAGCTTGTGGCAACGGGAAGACATCAGAACATCACGATTATCACAAACGCTGAAATCGGGAGTTTGAGTGGGGAAGCTGGGAACTTCGAGGTTAATCTTGAACGAAGGACCCGTTTCATAATCGAGGAGAAGTGCAACGGTTGCGGCCTGTGTGCCCAGAAATGCCCCATCGAAGCGATTGACTCTTTTAACAGGGGACTTAGCCGTAAAGGCGCTGTCTACGTTGAGTATCCCCAGGCTGTGCCTCTAAAGTATTTGATTGACCGCGAAAAATGCATCGGCTGTGGAACTTGTCAGGAAATCTGTAAGGCGAACGCGATTCAGTATGATCAAAAGGACAGCCAAGTTAAGCTTCATGTCGGCTCAATAATCCTAGCGCCTGGGTTCGAACCTTTTGATGCGAAACTCAAAACTGAATACGGTTACGGGCGCTACCAAAACGTGGTGAATAGTCTCGAATTCGAACGCATACTCAGCGCTTCTGGACCGTACGGAGGGCTGGTTCTGCGGCCTTCAGACGGCGAAATACCGAAAAAAGTTGCTTTCGTTCAATGCGTGGGTTCTAGGGATTATCAGGTGGGAAACAAGTACTGTTCTGCTGCTTGCTGCATGTACGGCATCAAAGAAGCGGTGATAGCCAAGGAACACACTCCAACCCCTCTTGCCGCGTCCATTTTCTACATGGATATGCGTTCTTACGGGAAAGAGTTTGATGAATACCGAAATCGTGCAGAAGAAGAGTACGGCATTAGGTTCGTGCGCTCACGCGTAGGCTCGGTGGTTGAGGACCCAGCGACTGGCAACCTGTTTGTCCATTACGTTCAAGATGAAACGCCCGTTACCGAGGAATTCAACATGGTGGTTCTTTCAACCGGCATGCTTCCTCCTAAAAACGTTAAAAAACTCGCGGATAGCCTCGGCGTCGAGCTTGACCAGTACAATTTCTGTAAGACTCAAACGTTTGATCCGATGAACACGTCGAAAAATGGCGTTTTCGTCTGCGGAGCTTTTTCTGCGCCTAAAGATATCCCTGAAAGCGTGGCGCAAGCCAGTGGTGCCGCAGCGAAGGCGATGAGCGTAGTTGCTAGCGCCAGGGGAACCCAAGTTGCAGACCGAAGTTACCCGCCGGAGAGAGATGTGAGTCAAGAGCCTCCTCGGATAGGAGTGTTCATCTGTCACTGCGGAATCAACATTGGCGGGGTCGTAAACGTTCCCGAGGTTGTGGAGTATGCTAAGACGCTGCCTAATGTCGCTTACGCGGAAGCTAACGTTTACACCTGCTCGCAGGATACACAGAAGCTCATAAGAGAAAAGATTGTTGATAACAAGCTTAATCGTGTAGTCGTGGCGTCGTGTACCCCGCGAACGCACGAGCCGCTTTTCAGGGAAACAGTACAAGAGGCTGGGTTGAACCCGTACCTGTTTGAGATGACTAACATCCGTGACCAGTGCAGCTGGGTTCACATGCATCAGCCTAAAGAGGCAACTGAGAAAGCCAAGGATCTGGTTCGTTCGATTACGGCTAAGACTAAACTTTTGAAGCCCCTGAAGAAGCCACTCATAAACGTTACTCAAGTCGGCTTAGTAATCGGCGGCGGCGTTTCAGGGATGACGGCGGCATTGGAACTTGCCAAGCAAGGGTTTGAGGTTCACCTTGTCGAGAAGCAGCCAGAGCTTGGAGGCCACTTGCGCAACATCCGTTACCTACTGGGCGAGAATGTTAACCCTAAGGAAAAGCTCCTTGATTTGATCGAGCAAGTGAAAGAAAACAAGAATATTCACATTTATACAGACGCGGAAGTCGCGGACGTCTTCGGGTTCGTGGGCAACTTTAAGTCAAAGATAAAGCAGAAGAACCGGCTTAAGGAAATAGAACACGGCATAATCATAGTAGCCACTGGCGCCGAGGAATACGCACCCAGGGAGTATCTTTATGGCAGGGACCCGAGGGTTCTAACTCAGCATGAACTCGAGGAAACCCTCGCCGACGGACAGTTGAAGGCTAAGAATGTGGTGATGATTCAGTGCGTTGGGGCGAGGAACGAAGAAAATCCGAATTGCGCGAGAATATGCTGCGGACAAGCTGTAAAAAACGCTCTGAAAATTAAGGAGATAGACCCAACCGCGGAAGTTGTCGTTTTGTACAAGGACATGAGGACTTACGGTTTGAAGGAAGACTTTTACCGCGAGTCTGCCTCTAAGGGTACACTATTCATAAACTACAGTGATGAAAAAAAGCCACGCGTCGCAATTGACGATGAAAAGCTCAGGGTGGTGTTCTGGGATCCAACTCTTAGGAATGAAGTCGCGCTTGAACCCGACCTGTTGGTTTTGAGCGCGGCCACAATTCCGAATCCTGGAAACAAGCATCTGGCGGAGATGTTAAAGGTGCCTCTCACGAAGGACGGATTCTTCTTGGAGGCGCACATGAAGCTTAGACCAGTTGATTTTGCCACTGACGGAGTTTTCCTTTGCGGCATGGCTCATTCACCAAAGTACCTGGATGAGAGCATTGCTCAGGCATGCGCCGCCGCGGCTAGAGCTACAACAGTGCTCTCGAAGAAAACGCTGGAGATGGAAGGAACCATTGCAAGCGTGGACGAAGATTTATGCAGCGGCTGCAGGGTTTGCGAAAACCTGTGCGCCTACAAGGCTATTGAAATCGAAGATAAAAACGGCAAGCCCTTGGCGCATGTGCTGGAAGCGTTGTGCAAAGGATGCGGTACCTGTGGTGCCGCGTGCCCAACCAAAGCTATAACGCTAGGGCACTTCACTACGGAAGAGATTCTCGCGCAGGTTGACGCTTTGCTGCAGGAGGCTGGATAAAAATGAACGCAGACGATGCTTTTGAACCTAAGATAATCGGTTTCCTATGCAACTGGTGCAGCTACGCCGGCGCAGACCTCGCCGGCGTAAGCAGAATCCAGTACCCGCCGAACATAAGAATCATTCGAGTAATGTGCAGTGGCAGAATCGACCCGGCATTCATACTGAAAGCCTTCAAAGACGGAGCGGATGGAGTCCTAGTCGCCGGATGCCATCTGCCTTCAGACTGCCATTACATCAGCGGCAACTTCAAAGCTGAAAGAAGGATTACCCTGCTCAAAAAAGTTCTTGAAGGACTCGGCATCGAGCCGGAACGTCTCAGGCTAGAATGGATTTCCGCCAGCGAAGGAGACAGATTCGCCGCCGTGGTTCAAAAAATGGTAAATGAAATTAAAGAGTTAGGGCCGAACCCGTTAACGATTAAGGAGAATAGGATTCGATGACGGAGAAAGAGCAAGAAACGATCAAACAGTCCGAAATAAACCCGAACTTCAAACATGAAATTTCAGAAATCCCAGGTGGCGAAAAATTAATGCGCTGTTTTCAATGCGGAACCTGCACGTCAGATTGTCCCATCGCAAGGTTCAGCGACAATTATCGTCCGAGGCAAATTATCCGCATGACTCAGCTTGGTCTAAGGGAGAGGGTTTTGCGCAGCGAAACGCTGTGGCTTTGCGCGGCGTGTTTCACTTGCACGGATCGGTGTCCTCAGGATGTTGAGGTGGCTAATGTCATCCGTGTTTTGAGAAATCTTGCTGCGCGAGAAGGCTACATGCCTAACTTGTTCGCGGAGCAGTTTGCAAGCATCCTTGAATCTGGCTACGCTTACAAGATTCCTGAATTAAGGCTGAAGAAACGTGAAGTCCTGGGGCTTCCTCCTTTACCTAAAGGCAACTCTGCAAGCATAAAGACGACTCTGGAAACGGCGCACTTTCCCAAGCAAACCGAGAAGGAAGGCTAAAAGTTTGAGTGAGCATCGTTATCTCCTGTTTCTCGGATGCGCAATTCCTTACCGAGTGCCCTCATACGAGATTTCAGCTAGGAAAATTCTGGAAAAATTGGGAGTTGAACTTGTCGAGATGCCCGAGTTTAACTGTTGTGGTTTACCGCTGGATCCTGTGAGCCATGAAACCATGCTTCTCCTCGCATCCCGGAACCTAGCGTTTGCTGAGCAGCTTGGGCTGGATATTTTGACCCTTTGTCCGGGCTGCGCTGGAACTCTAAGAAAAGTTAACAAGATGTTGAAGCAGGATGCATCTTTGCTTGAAAGAATAAATCAAGAACTGAAAAAAACAAACTTGGCGTACAACGGAACAATCAACGCGAAGCATCTTATGCAAGTTTTGATAGAGGATATAGGCTTGGAAAAAATAAAAGCTCACGTACTTAAGCCTCTTTCGAACGTCAAAGTGGCAGAGCATAACGGCTGTCACATTTTAAGGCCAAGGGACATGGTGGGTTTCGAGGATCCGGAAAACCCGGCTGGACTCAAGATGCTGATTGAAGTGACTGGGGCTTCATGCCTGGATTACGCAGACGAAACTGAATGCTGCGGCGCCCCGAGTGTAGGAGTAAACGATAAGGTCGCACTGCAATTGTCCAGGGATAAGCTGAGCCACATCAAAGCTGTTGGCGCGGAAGCGATGATAACGATTTGCCCGTTCTGTCACATAATGTACGACACGAACCAGTCGCGCATCGAAAAAATGTTCAACGAAGCGTACGGAATTCAAATCCTGCATTACCCTCAGCTTCTCGGCTTATCAATGGGCATGACGCCTGAAGAGCTGGGTTTCAGCGAGTTGCGTGTTCAAGGGTCAATAGGCAAAATTAAATGAAGGCTGAAGATAAGATGGCCAATAGCAAGTTAAAATTGGGCTTTTATTGGGCCGCCAGCTGTGGCGGCTGTGAAATCGCCGTTTTAGATTTAAATGAAAAAATACTTGACGTTGTGCAACTCGCGGATATTGTGTTTTGGCCAGTTGCCATCGACATCAAGTACAATAATGTCGAAGCCATGCCCGACAAGTACATGGATATTTGTCTTTTCAACGGTGCAATTAGAAGCGAAGAACAAGAACGCATAGCCAAGCTGCTGAGACAAAAAACCAAAATCCTCATCGCCTTCGGAGCCTGCGCGCAGGATGGAGGCATACCTAGCCTAGCAAACCTGCATGATCGTGAAGAGATTTTCGAACATGTTTACTTTGGAACAAAGTCGACGTTGAACCCTGAAAAAAGTTTTCCGACAGTGAAGACCGAGGTAGGCGAAGGCGTGCTGAAGCTTCCAGAACTCCACGACAGAGTGAAGACTCTGGATCAAACGGTTGAAGTTGATTATTACATTCCAGGCTGTCCGCCGCCCGTGAAGCTCATTACTAAAGCTGTCGAAGCTATAGCAAAAAATGAGTTGCCGCCTAAGGGTTCAGTACTCGCGCCTTTAAAATCTGTCTGCGATGAGTGCTCCAGAAAAAAAGAAAACAAGATGATTTCGAAAATATACCGTGTCTACGAAAAAAACCCTGAACCGGAGAAATGCTTGCTGGAGCAGGGAATACTATGTGCTGGCCTCGCGACTCGTAGCGGATGTGGCGCTCAATGCTTGACGGTTGACATGCCCTGCACGGGGTGCGGAGGACGATGCCCGAACTCGCCTGAACAAGGAGCTGCCTTACTGGCGTCCATAGCCTCGATAATGGGCTTGGAGAACGACCAGCAAAGCCACACCAAAGAGGACGTGGAGAACCTTATGAGCCAAATCAAAGATCCCGTCGGGACATTCTACATGTACTCTCTAGCGCAATCAATCCTCGGCGAAAAAGCGACCGCAATCAAAAAAAGGCCAGAAAACCTGACCCTCAAAGCTGATTTTGCGCAGAAAGCACAGTCGACTGCTCCGGCTTAGCTTTCACATTATCGTATTT
>Ga0187784_10003138_pt1 | contig 13320 bp, 7 predicted proteins | sample 1015_SJ02_MP15_2_FD_132964 | JGI IMG/M metagenome (GOLD analysis project Ga0187784, IMG submission 132964) | Tropical peat soil microbial communities from peatlands in Department of Meta, Colombia - 1015_SJ02_MP15_20_MG | ecosystem: Environmental > Terrestrial > Soil > Wetlands > Peat | place... | reverse complement strand
GGCAGTGCCGCGTCCGCCGAGATTGCGCGCGAAGAGTTCGTCGCTTTGTGGCGTGAGGCGCTGACGCCCGTGCTCAACGCCCCCGTCACCTGGGTGCTGCGCGATTATCACTCGCCGAACCTGTTGTGGCTTCCCGAGCGCGAGGATGTGGCCCGGATCGGCATTTTGGATTTTCAGGATGCGCTGATGGGCCCGGCGGCCTACGACGTGGCTTCCCTTCTCCAGGACGCCCGTGTCGATGTGGCGGAGGAGGTGGAGGTGCTGCTGCTCAGCCGATATGTGCGCGCCCGCCTCAGCGATCAGCGCTTCGACGCAGCGCTGTTCGCGCAATCTTACGCCACCCTCGCGGCGCAGCGTGCCACCAAGATTCTCGGCATCTTCGCCCGGCTCGACCGGCGCGACGGCAAGCCGCAATATCTAAGTCACATCCCGCGGCTATTGGGCTATTTGCGGCGCTCGCTGGCGCATCCGGCGCTGGCGCCGCTGAAAGCCTGGTACGCTACGAACGTGCCATCGCTTGAAGGTTTATGATGCGGCGAATCGGCAAATGCTGAGAGCGAGGCTTGGGGCCACCATGATGCCGAAGAGCGCGTTCGTCCTGGCGGCCGGTCTCGGCACGCGCATGCGGCCGCATAACGGCCAACTGCCGAAGCCGCTCGTGCAAATCGGCGGCAAGTCCTTGATCGATTATTCGCTTGATCGGCTCGCCGACGCCGGCGTCGAGCGCGCCGTCGTCAATGTGCATCACCTTGCCGACGCTCTGCAGCGCCACCTCGCATCGCGCCGACGCCCGCGCATCGTCATCTCCGACGAGCGCGACAAGCTTCTCGGCACCGGCGGCGGCATCGCCAAGGCGCTGCCGCTTTTGGGCGCCGCGCCGTTTTTTCTGGTCAATTCCGACACGGTATGGCTCGACGGCGTCAAGCCGAACTTTGCGCGGCTGGCCGACGCCTTCGACCCCGATGCCATGGACGCGCTGCTCCTGCTGGCGCCGACCGCGGGCAGCATCGGCTATTCCGGCCGCGGCGACTACGCTATGGAATCCGACGGCCGCCTGCGGCGCCGTGGCGAGGGCGAAGTCGTGCCGTTTGTCTATGCCGGCGCCGCAATTCTGACGCCTTCCCTGTTTGCCGACGCGCCCGCCGGCGCCTTTCCGCTCACGTTGCTGTTCGATCACGCCGGCGCCAAGGACCGCCTGTTCGGCTTGCGCCTGGAAGGTGTTTGGATGCATGTGGGCACGCCGGAGGCGGTCGCGGCCGCGGAAGCTGCGCTGGCCGCCACGTAATGGAATCAGCTACGCAGTCGGGAGGCGCCGCTTCGGGATTTCCCGGGCATGAGCGCATTTCCGACAGAGTGCGAATTGATCGTCGCCATGACTCCGCGCGTCTTCACCATTCCGCCGTCAGCGCCGTTTTTGCCGACGCTGATCGAGGCGCTGGCGAACGGCCGGCTGGGCTTTCGGCTCCCTCGCGATCCGCTCGCGCTTGCGTCGGTCACGCTTTATCTGCCGACCCGGCGCGCCTGCAACCTGGCGCGCGATGCCTTTCTCGACACGCTGAAAATCGAGGCGGCCATCCTGCCGCGGATCGTCGCGCTCGGCGACATCGACGAGGACGAGATCGCCTTCGCGGAAGTCGCATCCGGCGACGTCGCCAAGGACGCGCTCGACCTGCCGCCGGCGCTTGGCGGCCTCGAGCGCCGGCTGCTGCTCGCGGAGCTCGTGGCCAAATGGGCGGGCGCAGCCGAGCTTCACGGCGTACGCGGCGCGCCGCTCGTCGCGCAGACGCCGGCCGCGGCCTGCGCGCTCGCCGACGATCTCGCCCGGCTCATCGACGATATGACCACGCGCGGTGTTCCGTGGGACGCGCTCGATCATCTCGTTTCCGATGAAACGCTCGACCAGTACTGGCAACTGACGCTGAAATTTTTGCAGATTGCGCGCGAACGATGGCCGGAGGTTCTGGTCGAGCGCGGTTGCATCGAGCCGGCGAAGCGGCGTGACGCATTGATCAAGGCCGAAGCCGCCCGGCTCGCCCGCAAGACCGACGGGCCGGTGATTGCCGCCGGCTCGACCGGCTCGATCCCGGCGACCGCCGAGCTGATCGCCACCATCGCGCGCTTGCCGCATGGCGCCGTCGTGCTGCCCGGCCTCGATACCGACCTTGACGAAGAATCGTGGCGGCTGATCGGGAGCGACGCATTGCCACAGCCGGGACATCCGCAGTTTTCCCTGCAAGCGCTGCTCGCCCGCATCGGAGTTGCGCGCCAGGCAGTCACGCCGCTGGCGCAAGCGACCGGCCGCGAGCGGCTCGTGTCGGAAGTGCTGCGGCCGGCGGCGGCGACTGATCTGTGGCGGCAGCGCGCCGCCGATGCTTCCTTCGGAGTTCATACCGATGCGGCGTTGGCAAGAGTGAGCGTCATCGAAGCGGCCAATGCCGAGGAAGAATCGCTCGCGATCGCCGTTGCGATGCGCGAAGCTGTGCACGACGGCAAGACGGTGGCGCTGGTCACGCCCGATCGCGCGCTTGGCCGCCGCGTGCTGGCGGCACTGCAACGCTGGAACATCGCGGCCGAGGATTCCGGCGGCGACGCGCTGGCCGATATGCCGGCGGGGATTTTTGCCCGGCTGGCGGCTGAAGCCGCGCTTGGCGGGCTCGCGCCGGTCGCATTGCTCGCGCTGTTGAAGCATCCGCTGCTCAATCTCGGGCTGCGCGATCAGGATCGCGCCATTGCCGCGCTTGAGCGTGCGGTTCTGCGCGGTCCGCGGCCGCGCGCCGGCAGCGACGGGCTCTCCCACGCGCTTGCGAGCTTCCGCGCTCAGCTTGAAAAGTTCTGGCGCAAAGAGCCGACCGATCTGCATCATACCGATCCGCGCACCGCGTTGACCAAAATCGATCTTGATGCAGCCAACGCGCTTGTCGCCAAACTTGCCGCCGCGCTCTCGCCGCTGGAAAGCATCGCCGGCGGTTCGCGGCCGCTGAGTGAGATCGCCGACCGCCATCGTCAGGCCTTGAGCGCGCTGTCGCGCGACGGCGATGACGAGCGCGCCTTTGTCGGTCCGGATGGCGCAAAACTTGCGGAGGCGCTGGACGAGCTTGCGACCAGCAAGGCCGCGGCTGCGCTTTTGGTCGATACCTTCGACTATGCGGAGCTTTTCGTCGCCGCGCTCGCCGGCCGCAGCATCAGGTCGCCGCCGCGCGCCGGCGCGCGCGTGCGCATCCTCGGCACCATCGAGGCGCGCCTGACCGACTCGGACCGCGTCGTCCTCGGCGGGCTCATCGAAGGCACATGGCCGCCGGAAAGCCGAACGGACGCCTGGCTCAGCCGGCCCATGCGGCTTGCCCTCGGCCTCGATCTGCCCGAACGCCGCGTCGGCTTGGCGGCACATGACTTCGCCCAGCTTCTCGGCGCGCGCGAAGTGATCTTGAGCCACGCCGCCAAGATCGCCGGCGCGCCGACGGTGCCGTCGCGCTTTATTCAGCGCCTTGCCGCGGTCGCCGGGCCGCGCTGGCAGGCTGCGGTCGGGCGCGGCGCCGCCTACCTTGCATGGGCGCGCGAAATCGACCGGCCGCAGAAGGTAGCCGCTGAGCCGCAACCCGCGCCCAAGCCGCCGCGCGCGGCCCGGCCGAAAGGCCTCTCCGTCACCGACATCGAAAACTGGCTGCGCGATCCCTATACGATCTACGCCAAATACATCCTGCGACTGGCGCCGCTCGATCCGGTCGATCTGGCGCCCGGCGCCGCCGAGCGCGGCAGCATCATCCACGCCGCGGTCGGCGAATTCACCCAGCGTCACGCCGACAGCTTGCCGTCCGATCCGGCGCGTGCGCTGATCGAGTTCGGTCAACGCTATTTTGCTCCGCTGGAGGATTTTCCCGAAACGCGAGCCTTCTGGTGGCCGCGCTTTGTGCGCATCGCGCACTGGTTCGCCGCCTGGGAGACACAGCGGCGTCCCGACATTGCGACGATAGCCGCCGAGACCCGCGGCGCTATCGAGATACCTCTCGCCGACGGCGCCTTCAAACTCTCCGGGATTGCCGACCGCATCGAACGCCGCAAAGACGGCCGCTACGTCATCCTCGATTACAAGACCGGCACGGCGCGCACCGAAAGGCAGGTGCGCACCGGGCTCGCGCCTCAGCTCACACTCGAGGCGGCGATTTTGCGCAAGGCCGGATTCCCGGAGATCCCGGCGGGCGGCTCGGTTGCGCAGATCGGTTATGTGCTCTTGAAAGGCGGTGCGCGGCCGGGGGAACCGAAGCTCATCGATTTCAAGACGGGTACCGTGGACAGCCAGGCCGATCGGGCGCTGGAAAAGCTCACCATCCTCGCCACGCGCTTCGATGACGATAACCAGCCCTATCGCTCGCTCGTTCACCCGCTGTGGACGACGCATTACGGCGATTACGATCATCTCGCCCGCGTCAAGGAATGGTCGGCGACCGGCGGCGAAGTCGACGATATCTGGAACGGCGGAGTCGGCGAATGAGAACGCCGGACGCCATTCCGAGCGACCTGCGGCGCAAGCAGCGGGAAGCCTCCGATCCCGATGTCTCGGCCTGGGTCGCCGCCAATGCCGGCGCGGGCAAGACCTATGTGCTGGCGCAGCGCGTGATCAATCTGCTGCTCAAGGGCGTCGAGCCGGAAAAGATTCTTTGCATCACCTTCACCAAGGCGGCGGCCGCCAACATGGCGAAGCAGGTGTTCGACCGGCTCGCCGCCTGGACCACGCTCGATGATGGCGCGCTTGACCGGGCGATCAGAGCGCAGTCCGACATGGCGCCGGACAGCCGGCGACGAGCCTTGGCGCGGCGGCTGTTTGCCCGCGCTCTGGAAACGCCGGGCGGGCTCAAGGTGCAGACCATTCACGCTTTCTGCACGCAGCTGTTGCATCGATTTCCGTTCGAAGCCAATGTCGCCGCCCGCTTTTCCGTGCTCGACGAGGCCGAACAGTCGCAGCTTCTGGAGCGGCTTACGCTTGACGTATTGCTCGACGGCGCACGCCACCCCGACGGCGCGCTGGCCCGTGCGCTCAATACGGCAATGACGGCCGCGGCCGATCAAACCTTTCGCGACGTGGTGCGTGAGGCCATCGGCAAACGCGATGTCATCAACGACTGGGTGATGAAAGCGGAGGGCGTGAATGCCGCAGTTGCCGATTTGGCGAAAACGCTCGGTGTCGCGCCGTCGGACACCATCGACGCCATCGAAGGCGAATTTTTCGCCGGGACGATCATTCCGCCTTCGGACTGGCCGGCGATCGCCAAGATCCTTGCGCGAGGCGGCTCCACCGATTGCGAGCAAGCCGACCGGTTCGCGAGTCTGGCGACGTTAGCCGGCGCGGAACGCGCCGAAACCTACCTCGATATTTTCTGCACCAGCGACGGACGCGAGCCGCGCAAATCCATCGTCACCAAAGCTATCGCCGATGCGCCGTTGCGCGAGCGGTTGGGCGCCGAGCAAAGCCGCATCTGCGCGCTCTTGCAGCGCCGGCGCGCCGCGGGTGCGCGGGATCGCAGCGCGGCGCTGCTGATTGTCGCTGATGAGGTGTTGCGCCGCTATGCGGATGAGAAAAAGCGCCGCGGTCTGCTCGATTACGAGGACCTGATCGACAAGACGCTGGCGCTCCTCTCCGATTTCAGCGCGGCCTGGGTGCATTACAAGCTCGATTTCGGCATCGATCATGTCTTGATCGACGAGGCGCAGGATACCAGCCATAAGCAATGGGAGATTGTGCGGCGGCTCACCGCGGAATTTACCGCCGGCGCCGGCGCCCGCCCGTTCGGACGCACCCTGTTCGCGGTCGGCGACGAGAAGCAGTCGATCTATTCGTTCCAGGACGCGGCGCCGAAGGAGTTCGCCGAGATGCTGCGCTATTTCAAGAGCGCGCACGAGAAGAGCGGACTGAAATTCGTCGTCAGCAAGTTCGAGCACTCGTTCCGCTCGGGCGATTCGATTCTCGCCGCCGTGGACGAGGTATTCAAAGGCCGCGACATCGCGGCGAGCGTCACTTCGGACAAAGACGGCTTTCCGCCGCATATTGCCTTGCCGGATGCGGCGCCCAGCGTCGTCGAGATTTGGGAGCCGTTGAAACCGGACGAGCGAAAGGAGATCGAAGGCTGGGACGCGCCGTTCGACGCCGTGAGCGAAACGAGCCCGCGCGTGCGGCTTGCGCGGCGCATCGCGCGGACGGCGCGCAGGCTGGTCGACGACGGCGAGGCGCGCTACGGCGACGTTTTGATACTGGTGCGCCAGCGCGGCGAACTGTTCGAAGCGATCATTCGCGCGCTCAAGAACCAGCACATCGAGGTCGCCGGCGCCGACCGGCTGATGCTCACCGAGCATATCGCGGTGATGGACCTGATCGCGCTCGCCGACGCGCTGCTCATGCGCGAGGACAATCTGGCGCTGGCCACGGTGTTGCGCAGCCCGCTGTTCGGATTTTCCGACGACGACCTGTTCGCGATCGCTTACGGGCGCGGCCGCGCCTCGTTGCGCGCGGCGCTGGCGGAGAAGGCCGGCGAGCGGCCGATTTTTGCAGACGCGGCGGCGTGCCTCGAGCGGCTGGCGCAGTCGGCGCGGTCGCAGACGCCGTTTGCATTTTACGCGCTGCTCCTGGGGCAGGGCGGCGCGAGGCGGCGCTTCCTGGCGCGGCTCGGGCCGGAAGCCAACGACGCGCTCGACGAATTCCTCAATCTCGCGCTGGAGTATGAGCGGCGCGAGACGCCATCGCTGCAGGGTTTCCTCACCTGGCTGCGCGACGCGCGCGCCGAGGTCAAGCGCGACATGGAAATCCGCCGTGATGAAGTACGCGTCATGACCGTGCACGGCGCCAAGGGACTGGAAGCGCCGGTCGTCATCCTTGCCGACACCATGACGCCCCCCGGTGGTCCGCGGCCGCCGCGGCTCCTCAAGCTCGCCGACGGCGCCATGATCTGGGCGGGCCGCATGGCCGACGACGTCGAACCGATCGCGGCGGCGCGCACGAAGGCGTTGGCCGAGGCCGAGGACGAGTATCGGCGGCTCCTCTATGTCGCGATGACGCGCGCCGCCAACCGGCTGATCGTCTGCGGCGCCGACGGTCTAAGACAGCGACCGCCGCGCTGCTGGTACAATCTCGTCTACGAACCGCTCGCACCGTTCTTGATCGAGGAGGAAGATTGCGGCGAGAAGGTTTTGCGCTATCGCAAGATGCCGCCTGGCAAGCCCGCCGCGCCAGCCTCGGTCTCGGCGGACACGGCACAGAGCCGGCGCCGCGAATTGCCGCGCTGGCTGGGCGAGCCGGCGCCGGCGGACACGTCTCACCTCCAAACGATCTCGCCTTCCTCCGCATTCGAGGAGGAGATCGGCCGCGCGTTTGTGCCGGCTGAAGGCGCCATCGATGAACGCCGCAAAGCGCTCGCCCGCGGCCGCCTCGTGCATCGCCTCATGCAGTCGTTGCCGGATGTTGCGCAAGCCGCGCGCAAGGATGCGATCACACGCTATCTCAAAAACGCGGCCGCGGATTTCTCGGCCGGCGAACAGGCCGAGATCGCGCGACAAGTTCTTGCCATGCTCAACGATCTGATTTTTGCCGACGTGTTCGCACCAGGCAGCCGTGCCGAAGTGCCGATCGTAGGCCGCGTCTCCGGCGGCGGCGCCGCGGCCGTTGTCGTGTCGGGGCAGGTGGACCGATTGGCCGTGACGCGCCACACCGTCCTGATCGCCGATTACAAGACCGATCGGGTTGTCCCGCGGACATTCGCCGAGGTGCCCGGAGCCTATGTCGGCCAGCTCGCGCTCTATCGCGCGGTGCTTGCGCGCGTTTACCCGGAAAAAACGATTCGCGCGGCACTCCTCTTCACCGCCGGACCTAAGATGATTGAGGTTCCGGCGGCGGCGATGGAGGCCAAACTCGGCGAAAGCGCCGCGAAAAGTCACGCTCCGGTGAAGCTATCTTGACGCTGATTAGTACGGTTCATACCTTCCGACTCCCGCCACGTTTCCCCGGCACCGGCCAGAACAGACGAGGTTTTCCATGGTCGACAAGGTCACCGATGCAACTTTCGATCAGGACGTGCTCAAGGCCAGCGCGCCGGTTGTGGTCGATTTCTGGGCGGAGTGGTGCGGCCCCTGCCGGATGATCGGCCCGGCGCTCGAGGAAATTTCCAACGCGCTCAACGGCAAGGTGAAAATCGTCAAGCTCAACGTCGACGAGAACCCGGCGACGACGACGAAATACGGCATCATGTCGATTCCGACCCTGATGCTGTTCAAGAACGGCCAGCTCGCTTCCCGCCAGGTCGGCGCCGCGCCGAAGCAGAAGCTCGAGCAGTGGATCACCGCGTCGGTGTGAGCCTGTCATTCCGGGGCCGAACGGAGCGAGGAGCCCGGAATCCATAATCACTGTCGGCACACGTTTCGTGCCGTTCGTGGTTATGGATTCCGGGTTCGCCGCTTTCGCGGCACCCCGGAATGACGTTAATGCCGGAAATGCCGGACACCAGTGAACACCATGGCGATGCCGGCCTCGTCGGCGGCCTTGATCACCTCGTCGTCGCGCATCGAGCCGCCCGGCTGAATCACCGCGGTCGCGCCGGCTTCGATGGCGACCAGTAAACCGTCGGCGAAGGGAAAGAACGCGTCCGAGGCGGCGACCGATCCTTTGGTCGCCGGCTCCTTGCGGCCGGCCGCCTTGGCGGCGTCCTGCGCCTTGAGCGCGGCGATGCGCGCGGAGTCGATGCGGCTCATCTGCCCGGCGCCGATGCCGACCGTCGCGGAATCCTTGGCGTAGACGATGGTGTTCGACTTCACATGCTTGGCGACGCGAAAAGCGAAACGTAGATCGCGCAATTCGGCGTTGCTCGGCGCGCGCCTGGTCACGGGCTGCAAGTCCATGTCGTCGACCACGGCGTTGTCGCGGCTCTGCACCAGGAGCCCGCCGGCCACGGTCTTCGCCGTGAGCCCCTTGGCGCGCGGATCGGGCAGGCCGCCGGCGATCAAGAGCCGCAGATTTTTCTTGGCGCCGACAATGGCAATTGCTTCGTCGGTCGCATCAGGAGCGATGATCACTTCAGTGAAAATCTCGGTGATGGCGCGCGCCGCCTCGGCATCGAGCTTGCGGTTGAGCGCGACAATGCCGCCAAAGGCCGAGACCGGATCGCAAGCGAGCGCCTTGCGGTAGGCCTCGGCCAGGCTGTCCCCCTCGGCGACGCCGCACGGATTGGCGTGCTTGATGATGGCGCAGGCCGCGGTGCGTGCGGGATCAAACTCGGCGACGCATTCGTAGGCGGCGTCAGTGTCGTTGATGTTGTTGTAGGAGAGCTGCTTGCCTTGTGCCTGGCGCGCGGTGGCGACGCCAAAGCGCGGCTCTGGCGTGCGGTAGAAGGCCGCCGCTTGATGCGGGTTCTCGCCGTAGCGCAATTTCTCGATCAGCCGGCCGCCGACGGCGCGGTAATCGGGCGCGAGCTCGTCAAGCGCGGCGGCAAACCAGTTGGCGATCGCTGCGTCATAGGCGGCGGTGCGCGCGTAAGCCTTGGCGGCGAGCCGGCGGCGGAGCGCGAGCGTCGTCATGCCGCCATGCTTGGCCAATTCCCCTAGCAGCGTGGCGTAGTCGGTCGGCTCGACGACGACGGCGACGTCGGCGTGGTTCTTGGCGGCGGCGCGGATCATGGCCGGACCGCCGATGTCGATATTCTCGACGCAGTCCTCGAAAGCGGCGCCGCGCGCCACCGTCTGTTCGAACGGGTAGAGATTGACCACGAGAAGATCGATGGGACGGATACGATGCGCGCGCATTGCCTCGGCGTGCGCCGGATTCCCGCGGATGGCGAGGAGGCCGCCATGCACCGCCGGATGCAAGGTCTTCACCCGGCCGTCCATCATCTCCGGATAGCCGGTGAGCTCGGAGACTTCGAGCACGGCGAGGCCGCCCTCGGCCAGCGCTTTGCGCGTGCCGCCGGTGGAAACAAGCTCGATGCCGTAGGCCGCGAGCGCGCGGGCAAACTCCACGATTCCCGCTTTATCGGAGACGGCGATGAGGGCGCGCGAAGCGCGGCGCAAATGCTCGGTCATCTTAATCCTCCCCCGCGCGCGGAGCAGAGCGGGGGAGGGGGACCATGCGTAGCATGGTGGAGGGGGCATCCGCCATTGAGATGGCCACTCTCGTGCCGCCCCTTCCACCGCGCTGGCGCGCGGTCCCCCTTCCCCGCTGCGCGGGGCAGGAAAATACTTATCACAACGGCAGCTTCGGTTGATCCTCGCGTGCCCGCCGCGCGGCGTCGGCGGTCGCCTCGGCGCGCGAGGTCGCCTGCTGCAAGCTCCAGAGCACGCGCGGCTGCGCTCCGGCGCGGCCGCGAATCACCACCTGCACCGCCCGGCGCGGCCCCTCATTGCCAGCGAGATAGACGTCGTCTTCGAGCTTGACCTCGTGCCCGCCGGCGCTGAACGTCCACACTTCTCTGTTCGGCAGCATGAGCAGCACGCCGCGGCCGTCGGTCAGTCTCGTTGCCTTGACGGTAGGATGCACATGGAAGCGGACCGCATAATGGTCGTACGCGCTGCGCACCTGCGGGCCGCCGTCGGCGGCGAGAAACAGATCCTCGCCGTCGAGGCGCGTGCCGTCGTTCCAGAGCGCGATGCTGCGCTCGTGCACGACGCCGAAGCGGTCGGCGTAGCCGTCGTGAGCGGCGCGCAATACGGTCGCGCCGCGGCGCTGCTCGCGCGCCACCGAGACGTGATGCGCGCCGTCAAGCATCGGCGAACCGCCGAGCAGGCGCCGGAATGTCCGGGACTCGACGAATTGCGCCGAGGACGCGTCGTTGAAAGTGACGGTCGAATGCGCCGCGGTCGCCCGCGCCAGCGGCCGCCATTCTTCCCGCGCCGTGGCCGGCATGCCGCAATTGACGACGATGAGACCGCCTTTGGGCGAGGAAAATTCGAACGACAGACAGCCGGCATGTGCTTCCAGGCTCGTCTCGATGGGCGGCGCGCGCCCGATATCCATGATCAGCACGCCGCCGGCGCCCTCGAGCCGCTGATAGGCGGAGTACGGCGCGTTCGAGAGCGGAGCGCCGTGCGCTTCGTCGTAGGCGAGAAGGGTGAGCAAAAGCTCCGCCGGCGTCGGGCCCATGCCGTTGAAATGCGCAAAGGTCCCGTCGGAATGCCGGAAAAAGCGCAGCATCGGCATCATGCGGTCGATGGCGTTGAGCAGCGTCGGCGGCGGAGCGATGTTGCGCGCGGCATAGACTTGGCGGATCGGCAACAGCTCGAGCAGCACCTCGATGATCGCCATCGGATTGCGGCTGACGTGGCCGCCATCGGGAAGGATCTGCCGCTCGATTTCCATGTTGAGCCGCGCGGTCGCCGACTTGACGTGGCGTGCCTGGCCGGCGACGCAGAGCGCGGCGTAAGTCAGCGCGACCACCGCTTGCATGCGGCCGATGCCGCGCTGCGCATCGCCCGCCGTGTGGCGGAGATAGCGGATCTGCCGGATCAGGCTGCGCAGGAAGCGCCGGTAGAAGCGGATGTCCGCGTCCTGCAGCAAGAGCGGCGCCTGGCTGAGCCAGGAGATGATCCGCCGCGACAGCACGTCCGGGCGCCAGCCGACCGGGTGCCAGGCGCCCTGCACGCTGATCCACTCGTCGACCAGCGCACGCGCGTTGGCGCGGCCGATGCCGGAATCGCCGGCACGCAGATGGCGCAACCAGCCGAAGCCGAGAAGCGCCGTCGCCCATTCTTCGGATGGCGGCTGCATTTCGAAAATCGAGCGGCTGTCGCAGACCACGACCTTGCCGGCGAAGGCAAAGCGCCCGGAATAGATTTCACTCGCCAGCGTCGGGTCGGCGGTGCGCAGGTCCTGCGGCGCGATCAACAGCCGGTCGGCCGTCAGCGGTATGATCCGCCAGCGCACCGCCGGATGCCCGTTGAGTCGCCCGGTGAGCCGCCGCAGCTCCCCGCGCAGCACAAGCCAGGCGAGCTTCGCCCGGTTCGCGACCGAAACGCGCGCCATCCGCGCCCGCCCCTCCTTCGGCGAGGGCGTCGAAGGCCGCTCCGCCGATTCGGAATCATAACGAATCGGTGCGGCAGCGGCCAACTCGCGGGTTTTGCGCTAGATTTTGCCGCTTTTCACGAGCCGCGCCGCATAGAAGCCGTCGAGACCGGCGAGCCGCGAATCGGCGTCGGGGAAGTGGCAGGGGAGCGTTCGTAAGTCGCCGTCATTGCTGATGAACTCGGCCCCGCCGCAGACCTCGGAGGCGGCGATCGGCGCCCGCCGCAGGCTCGCCTCGCGGGCGATGAGATCGGCGACAATGTGCTGTCCTTCCTCGGGCTCGAGCGAGCAGACGCAGTAGATCAGGGTGCCGCCGGGTTTGGTCAGCGCAACGGCGCATTCGATGAGCCGGCGCTGCACGGCGGCAAGCGTGACGATGTCGTCTTCGCGTTTCAGCCACGGAACATCGGGGTGGCGGCGGATGGTTCCGGTCGAGGAGCAGGGCGCGTCGAGCAGCACCGCGTCGAACGGTTCGGCCCGCCACGATGCGACATCGGCGCACACGAGTTCGGCCGTAAGCTTCAGGCGGTCGAGATTGTCGCGCAGCCGCGCGAGGCGGGCCGGCGCGCGGTCGACCGCGGTGACCTGCGCGCCCGCCGCGGCAAGCTGCGCGGTCTTGCCGCCGGGCGCGGCGCAGAGATCGGCGACGCGCAATCCGTGGACGGGGCCGAACAACCGCGCCGGCAGCGCGGCGGCGGCGTCCTGCACCCACCAGGCGCCTTCGGCAAATCCCGGAAGCGCGGTGACGGCGCCATGCGCGATCAAGCGCAGCGAGCCGGTCGGCAATACGCGCGCGCCAAGCTCTGCCGCCCAGCGCTCGGGCTCGTTTTTCACGGTCAGATCGAGCGCCGGCTCGCGGCCGTTGGCGGCGGCGATGGCATGCGCTGTCGCCTCGCCGTAAGCCTTGACCCAGCGCGCCATCAGCCATTGCGGCGTGTCGAGCGCGGCCTGATCGAGTCCGGCGAGGCGCGCGCGGCCCTCGCGCGCGACCCGCCGCAGCACGGCGTTGACCAGGCCCGCGTAGCGCTCCCCGTTGCGCTCCGCCTGTATGAGCCGCACCGAAAGATCGACGGCGGCGTGGTCGGGCACGTCGAGAAAAAGAATTTGCGCGGCGCCGATGAGGAGCGCGGTCTCGGCGCGCGGCGCATCCTTCGGCGGCCCGCGTTCGAGAAAAAGACCGATGAGATGCCGCAGGGTGCCGAGCCGGCGCAGCACGGCGCCGATCAGCGCGCGGGCAAACGCCCGGTCGCGCTCGGCAAGGGTGGCGAGCGCGGCCTGCACGCGGGCGTCGT
>Ga0187784_10003137_pt1 | contig 13320 bp, 13 predicted proteins | sample 1015_SJ02_MP15_2_FD_132964 | JGI IMG/M metagenome (GOLD analysis project Ga0187784, IMG submission 132964) | Tropical peat soil microbial communities from peatlands in Department of Meta, Colombia - 1015_SJ02_MP15_20_MG | ecosystem: Environmental > Terrestrial > Soil > Wetlands > Peat | place... | reverse complement strand
GACGACGCGGAGGTTAGTTCACTAAGCACTGACCTCTAACCACCAGGCATGGAGGTGATACATGGACCAGAATCAAACTACTACCTGCACTCGGCGATCGTTTCTCAGCCGGTCGATAGGGGCCGGAGCGGCAGCCTCGGCACTCACCTTAATCAAGCCCGAACTGGTGCGAGGCGCGGGAAATGAGCGCCTTCGAGCAGGTTTGGTGGGCTGCGGCGGACGCGGCACGGAAGCAGCCGTAGACCTCCTCACCGCCGACCCAAGTGTGGAACTCGTCGCCATGGGAGACATCTTCCAGGACAAGCTCCAGAAGTCGCTGGCCAACCTGCGCGATCCGAATTTCTTGATGGACACCAGTCCCAAGAAGGCGTCCCAATTTACGGGCCAGCCCTTGGCGGAACTCATGGATTCGATTCGCAAGCGAGTCAGTGTCGATCCCGAACATTGCTTCTGCGGCTTTGACGCGTATAAGAAGGTCCTCGCTTCCGACATTGACGTGGTGCTGCTGTGCACTCCCCCGGGCCACCGCCCCGTGCAGTTCCAGGCTGCGGTCGCGGCGGGGAAGCATATCTTCACCGAAAAGCCCATCGCCACCGATCCTGTCGGCACGTGCCGCTTCATCGAGGCTGTGAGAAAAGCCCAAGAGTCGAAGCTCACCGTGGTGGCGGGCACGCAGCGGCGCTCGCAGAAAGACTATATCGAAACGGTGCAGAAGATCCATGACGGAGCCCTCGGAGAGGTGGTGAGCCTCAGCGCCTCGTATCTCAGCGGACCCGTGCTGCACGTCGACCATCGCGATCCCTCCTGGGGCGACATGGAGTGGCAGCATCGCGACTGGTACTCCTTCGTGTGGATTTGCGGGGACCAGATGGTGGAGCAGCACATCCACACCATCGATTTCTGCAACTGGGTGATGGGCACCCATCCGGTGAAAGTGGTCGGCTCAGGCGGCGTGGCGTGGCGCCCGCGGGAAGAACTCTACGGCAATATCTACGACCACCTGACCGCCGACTTCGTATACCCCAACGGCGTTCACCTTTACAGTGTTTGCCGTCAGTATCCCAAAGGTTCTTATCGCAAGGTGTGGAACACAGTGGTGTGCTCGAAGGGGCAGACCGACGGCCTTGACCTGGGCACGCCGGGCCTCGACCCCTACGTCCAGGAACATGTCCGGCTGGTGAAAAGCATTCGCGGCGATATTCCTTATACCAACGACGGCATGACTGTGGCCGAAAGCACTATGACCTGCATTATGGCCCGCGAAGCCGCATACTCCGGCATGGAAATCACGTGGGACATGATCATGGCTTCGAAGCAGGACCTTCAGCCTAAGAGTTTCGACTATAAGCTCGCCATGACCGTGCCGCCCGTGCCTGTGCCGGGCAAGTACGAATTCGTATGATTCCCCTCCTTGGATAAGGAGGGTCCGGGGGCGGTTGATCGCTTGGCCCATCACCCCCAACCCCCTCCTCAATTGAGGAGGGGAGTCAGTCCGTCACTTTGGCGGTCAGCACGAGGACAAGGGCGTTATCGGGCATGTCGAGTGAGGTCTTTCCGACTACCACCTTTTGACCTTCCGTGACGTCGATATCAGTGCCGATTCTAGCCGAGTAACCTTGTGTTGTCAGCCCCTCCCCATGAGGGAGGGTGGGTGGCCCTTGCTCGGTAGTGAAGTTCAGGCCACCAATCCTCACCGTCTGCACTTTCCCCGCAGGGATGATGTTAGCGTCCCTAAAATTGAGACGGAAACTTACCGCCTCAGTACCTATTCTCGCCACGCCCTGAACCCCTGCTCCTGCTCCGTCCCGGCTCCGCAGGAACGCGGTGCTCAACAGTTGAAAGTTTCCATAGTTCAATACCCGCTTCAGTTGGGTGACTACTTCGCCGAGTTCCGGCGGCACGTCCGCGGCCTGCACGTGCTCCCGGCTCGCCAGCACAAAGTACGCTGTCAGGTCTACGTCTTTTGTCGGCGCGGGAGGCACATCCAGTTTCGCGACCGCGCCTTCGACCGCCGCAACCGCATCCGGTCGGCCCACGACCGTAAGCGCCTTCGACCTGTTATCCGATCTCAAATTCGCCCCAAAATCTTTGAGAAGATCGGCGATGTGGGACGGGTCGGCATATTTGAGTTGGATGACTTTGCGCACCCACTCTTCCTTTTCGGACCTTGGCGCCCGTGCCTGGGTTGTTTTGCTTTGGGACGGCTCTTGTTCCTGGCCGCTGCCCGGTATTGCTAACGCCACGAACGCAACAATGATAGCTAGTAGAACTCCTTCTGCTTTTCGCATTATTCACCTCCGACTCTTGGCGCTGGCCTTTAGCCCCAAACTCAGTCCACCTGCCAATAGATCACAACGTTGGGATCGTCGGTCATGAACTTGACCGTGAGCGGTTCCGGTTGCGGTGGTTCGAGATGCGCAGCGAGGGGAGCTTGAGATTGTTTTTGCCGGCGCACAACATGCTCTGCCTTCTCAGTTCGCGCCGGTGGACGTTCGGACGCCTTTGAGGCTGCGCGCGTGACCTCCGGTGAGGCTTGTTTTTCCCCGCCCCGTTGTGGTGCGGGCGTCTCGCTCGCTGTCGCGCCGCCATCTTGCCCGCGCTGACGCGTGCCCACGTCGGGATGCTCCTGCATCGGCGGCTGAGATATCCGCGCAACCTGCAGCGGCGTTCTGGGCCGCCAGAGGGTTACGGCCGCCACGATCGCCGTGGTGACCAGTGCCGCCCCGACCGCAAAACGCCACGCCAGAAACCGAGGCGGCTTCGCCTCGGCCGCAATCCCTTCCAGAACCCGTCCGCGAACCTCCTCCAGGACCGCTTCTTCCGCCGATTCCTCCGCAAGACTCTTCAACATGGCCTGGCTCGCCCGCAGCTCGTCTTTGAACTCCCGGCAGTTCCGGCAAGCTTTCAAATGCGCTCCCAGCTTCTCAGCCTTTAGCTCGGGCAGGTCGCCCTCGATGTCAAGTGCGATCAGTTTTTCAAAATCCAAGCAATTCATAACCGCCTCTTCTCGAACCTGTCGACGAACTTTCTGATCTTCACCCGCGCCATGCTGATCTGGGAGCGGACAGTGGTTTCCGACGATCCCAGGACGCCCGCCACATCTTTCGTTGTAAGCCCTTCAATGTCGCGCAACACGACGGCGGCACGCTCTTTCTCCGTCAGGGTTTTGATGGCCGCTTTGATAATGCGCCGCTGCTCGGAGCGCGTGATCTCAACTCCAGGATCATAGGTCAGCGTCGTCCAGTCCACTTCTGCAGCAGCCAGTGTGCTGTCCTGGCGCCGTTTGCGGTAGAGGTCGTGGCAGACGTTGACCGTCATTCGATAAAGCCAGGGCAGCAGTGGGCGTTTCTCGTCAAAGTGATCGAGGTACCTGTATAAACGCAAAAAGACTTCTTGGGCTGCGTCTTGGGAATCTTCCTTGCTGCCCAGCAAACGCCAAGCAGTTATCAACACACGACGCTCGTACTGAAGGACGATCTGGTCGAAAGCGAGCCGGTCGCCCGCGATAGCGCGCTTCAGGACCTGCTCTTCCGTCTTGCCTGACCCCTCAACCTCGAGGGCGGAGCCCGACATTGCTAACGCCAGCTCGTTGGATTCCATCTGCCTTCCACAGAGAGATACTTCTCAACCCAGCAAAGTGTTGAACGATTTTCGCTCTAACAACTCCAAATTGCTATGGGATAAACTTCGGGCGAGGGAAGAGGTGAAAAACGAACCGAATGTCCCTCTAGTAGGACTGTTTAACCGAATAATTCAGCAAGAGGGAGTGAGAAACCAGGCAGTAAATCGGGCTCCTCAAATCTATCGCCGGCTTCCGCTCTGCGCACTTCGGGCGCGGGGTTGCCGGGTACGTAGCGATACGCGAGCCGCTTATTGGGGTACAAGAGCCATACGGCTCGCGCCCCCGCATCGAGGTACTGGGAAACTTTTACGAGCAGGTCGTCAGCCCGGTCGTTCTTCGACACAATTTCCACCGCCAGGTCCGGCGAGACCGGCAGCGGTGATTGATCGTCGTCAACGTCCTGGAGCCGGCGAGATTGGATAAAGGCCACGTCCGGCCTGCGGACGACTTCACCGATCAGCTTCATGTCAGTTTCACTCGTTACACGACCCAGGTTGTGAAGCTTGGCGAACGCCCGCAAACGGCTGTTGAGTTCATCGCGAAGATCATTGTGGAAAAGGCTGGGAGATGGAGTCACAATCAATTCCCCTTCGCTCAATTCGTAACGCATTCCCTCGGGCTCCTGGAGGGCAGCGTACTCTGGAACCGTAAGCAAAGTCTTCGTCGCCATACATCAATTCCCGCCAGTCTTAGGGTAGCACGACCGCCAGTCATTGTCAGCCGGGGGCTCTTGCTGCCGTCCCTCCTTCAATGTTTGCGACGCCCGTTGCCGCACTGCCTCGTAACAAGGCACGCCGGTTGATCCCCCCACGGCCTCGATACAGAATGCCGCGCAGGCGTTTCCCAGGTGCGCCGCGGTGACGGCGTCTTCACCGCTGGCCAATCCCGCAATAAATCCGGCATCCCAACAGTCACCCGCACCAGTGGTATCAACGATCTTAGCTGGAAGGGCTGGAACGCGTGTACGATCGCTTCCCTTGGCGATCAGGCAGCCGTCCCGTCCCATTTTCAATACCGCGGCTCGCGCGCCTGATTTCAGGAGTTGACTCGCCATCTCTTCCGGCGTCGCGTCCGGATAGATTGCCTGTAAATCATCGAAGCTGGGAATCACGTAGTCGCAGTGCGGGAGCATGGCGGCGAGGGGCTCGATTTTTGGTCCATAACCAAAGTCCTCGTCCAGAAAGGTTACGACGCCGCGCCGCTGAGCCTCTGCCAGCAGGCATGCCGCAGGTTCTCCATCCAGTTTCGGCATCACGTTCAAATCATGATAGAGGAGAAAATCGGTGGCCAGCACTCGATCGAAATCCAAGTCATTAAGTTTGAAATTCAGGTTAGCGCCTGGTGTGTGGATGAACGTGCGGTCCCCGTCGGCACGCACTCCCACGAAGGTGAAGGGTGTGGCTTCGCCTGGCGCGACCCGAATTCCCGTCGTGTCCACTCCTAACTTAGCAAGTTCCCGGACAATGAATTCGCCGTTAATGTCATCGCCCACCTTGGCGAAGGAACCGGCAGGCAGTCCCATGCGCGCTATCGCCGACGGCATGTTCGCGGCGCCGCCGCCCGGCATCATGCGAAGCCATTCCGCAGTCACCTGGCTTTGCAGGCGCGGCACGGGGTACTGCTGGATGGGCCCGTTCAACAGGTCCATCACCACTACGCCGACGCAGTGAATTCGTTTCATGCGTTCGTCCGCGGGCGGGCATTTGTCATTCTGAGGTCTGGCTCTTTGGGGCCGAGGAATCCCTGCAGTTGATTTCAACTGCCCGCCGCGGGATGTTGTCGCTGGACTGCCGAGATCCTTCGTCGTCCCAAACTGCGGCACTCCTCAGGATGACATTGCAACATTGTGGAGGCCGAAATTGTTCTCCCTTGTTAATGCGCGGCTCCCGAAGCTGCTGTCGGCCGCATACCCAGCAGGTCGTAGGGCGTGTCGTAGAGGATTGCCCGCGCTACCGCCAGAGCGTCGTTGCGAGTGTACTGGCCGTACTCGATCTTCGTGGCCAGGACCACGGACAGTTGGTTGAGGATCATCTTCGCCTTGGCATAGGTCCATTCCAGGCAGTACGCGTCAGAAAAGAACCCGACCTGTTTATTTACCGGCACCATATCCAACCGCTCTTCCATCACCTGCCGCATGATCGAGGGGAAGAAGTTGTGCCACCAGATGCCGCAGAGCGAAAAATTGGGCAACTCGCGGCACATCGTGCACATCGATTGGTTGGCGTGGCGGCTGGCCAGATGGCACTGGAATCGAATCTTCGGATAGCGCGCGATCATCTCCGCCACCTGCCCGAGGGTGCGCTGCGAAAGCCGGCTGCCCGTCTCGAAGGGCAACGGCTCAGCCGCAATGCTGAACTGGAACACGATCTTGTCCGCGTGGGGTTCCAGCGCCTTCAGATACGCCTCGTTCACGTAGGACGCGTACACATCGCGTTCCCGCGGACCGGCGTGCGCCCGACGCGCGAGGGCCTCTGCCATCTCCTGGTCGCTCACGACGCGCAAGTCGAGATCCGTCGAGATGCCCGTCGCCACGGAAAGTATCTCGTCGTAAGGGATGTTGGCGACGTAGTGATCGATCGCCGCGTGCACGTCGTCCAAGGTCCTGATCACCCGTTCTGTCGGGGGACGTGTTCCGCCGATGGGGTTGGGACTCTCCGGTTTCCTGCCCCAGCAGCGTTCGAGTTCGTACAGCGCGGTGTCAAACTCGCCCCACTGGGAGCGCGTGAAGAAGGCCCACTCGAGCGAATATTGGAGAATGTCACGGTCACGGCCGCTTTCGCGCCGCGCGTACTCCGTGCAATAGCGTTGGATATTGGCGCGGCGCATGATTTCCCGTTGCCAGGCTCGATCATCGGCCCGCTCGCGGATCAGCGCGTCCAATCGCTGCCAGTTGTCTGGCCCCAGCGGCTGCTTCCAACCGTACAGATCCCCGAGAATAAGCCGGCTCCCCCAGGAAATACCGGTGTTGCGCACATATTTCAAGTAGGGCAAGGCTTCACTAATGCGTTCATGTGCCTCTTGCTGGGACGGCCAGCCGGGGAATTGAGTCAGGCGGGCGCCGCTTGGACAGCCCGCCGCATAGAGATCGCTTACGCCCATGTGATAAAGAAGCACATCATGCAAGCCCCGTGCTCCCAGCTTCCCATCCACAAGATGCGTGTGAACGTCCAGCAACGGCATGGAGCACAATTCCTCAAACAACTCTGCCTGCAGGGTCTGATTGTTCATGAGCGTTCCTCCTTTGGGAAGTTCGGACAAGCCGCTGAGAGAACCACCCGGCCTGCCGTTCCGAGGAGCCGTAGGCGACGAGGAATCTCGCTCTGGCTCAAAAACGCCCAGGGCGCGCTTCCTCGCTGCGCTCTCTCGAAAATCACGTCATTCCCGCGAAAGCGGGCCTCTATTCCCTTCCGGACCAACAATGGACCCCCGCTTTCGCGGAGGTGACGTCGCAGGTAATTTTCATTCCTTTGGGTGGGCCACAGGCCCATGGCCACTCGCAATGACAAGTTGAGCAGGTTTTGTCACATCCGGTCACGCGCGGCCCGCCGCCATGGTCAAGTGAAACCACTTCGCCACCACCTTGGCCATGGCCTCCATCGCCACCGCTTGCGCCATCGGAGCCCAGAGATTCTTTCCTGCGCCCCACTGCTCCAGCAGCGATTGTCGCATGGCCGTGATGGCTTCCGTGGCCACATTCACTTTGGCAATTCCCAGCGATATGGCGCGGCGCAGATCCGCTTCCGGCGTTCCTGAGCCGCCGTGCAGGACCAGTGGAATGCGGGTGGCTTCTTGGAGTCTTGCCAGGCGCTCGAAATCGAGTTGTGGCAGCTTCGTGTAAAGGCCGTGGGCATTGCCGATCGATACCGCTAAGGCGTCAATCCCGGTCTTCTGCACAAAGGCGGCGGCCAGATCCGGGTCCGTGAGGGTGGATTGTTTGCCGCCTTCCACGCTGACTTGATCGGCCCTGCCGACCACTCCCAACTCGCCCTCCACCGTCACACCTCGGGGATGGGCGAGCGCTACGACGCGGCGCAGAGCTTCGGCATTCTCTTGCCACGGCCGAGTAGAATAATCCAGCATCACCGAAGTGTACTTTGCCGCCAAACAGTCTTCGACCATGGCGATGGAATTACCGTGATCCAGGTGCAGCGCCGCGGGCACATCAAACCGATCCGCCAAAGCGTGTGCCACTGCGCCCAAGTCGCGCGGGGAGAGGAGGCCAAACTCTCCCGGGCCGTTCATCAGAATCACCGGGGCCTTCAACTCCGCGGCCACGCGCAGCACCACTTCGATGCTTTCAGCATTCCAGACGCAGAACGACGGAACGGCGTACCCTTCCGACACCGCCCGCTGCAACAATTGCAGCATGGGAACAAATTTCATGCCCTTTTCCCTTGTGCCGCCAGTGCCTCGACCTCCGCGCGCGTGGGCAGGGAAGGTTGGGCGCCCAATTTGCTGGCTGCCAAAGCGCCGGCGCAATTGGCGAACCGAATGGCATGTTCAAATTCGTAGCCGGCTGCCAGCTCAACCGCCAGAGCGGCGGTGAATGCATCACCCGCTGCCGTCGGATCAATCACCGCTACCTTGCAGGCCGGAAAGTGTTTTGACTTCTTTGCGGTCACCAGCATGGAGCCGTCGCTGCCCAGCTTTAGAACCACCGTTTTTACACCCATGGCAAGAAGTTTTTCGGCCGCCTCGCGTGCTGAGACTCGTCCCTGGACTTCCTCCCCGGTCAGTTGGGCGAGTTCCGTTTCATTGGGTGAGACGACATCTGCAAGGGTTAAAATCTCCACGGGGCAGTAACGAGGTGGACCGGCATCAAGCACCGTCAATTTTCCGGCCTTCCGAGCCAGACGTAAGGCTGCTTCTACGGCCTCGAGGGGGATTTCGAGCACGGTCAATAGCGCATCCGCGCGCTCAATGACGTCCTTGGCCCGCTCGATGTCAGCAGGAGTCAAGCTGAAATTCGCCGCAGGGTCAACCGCAATGCAGTTGTTCCCATTGGGGAAAAGCATAACGAAAGCGCTGCCCGTGGCGCGGGCGGAGTCTCGCCGCACCCACGTAGTGTCGACCTTCTCCGCCACCAATCCCTGAAGCAGGAAATCCCCGATGATGTCGGTGCCCACGGCGCCCACCAGCGACGTGCGGGCGCCCATTCGCGCCACGGCCACCGCCTGGTTCGCACCCTTGCCGCCCGGGAAAAACCTGAGATTTGATACCAGCAAGGACTCGCCTTCTTTGGGGAGCCGCTCCGACTTGACCACCATGTCGAAATTCGTGCTGCCCGCTACCACCACCTGAAGATCTTCCACGCGACGCGCCATAAGACCCCCTTCGGGCGCTCCATCCGATGACCGCAAGCCACCACGGGCCCGGGTAGCGTCTTATTCTGACAAGTAGCAGCCCGACCTCGTCGGGGCATTTGCGGACCTCAAGGACCGCACTACGCTCAAATTCGGACACTACCCAGACTCTCCTTTACAAGCTGAACAGGAAGAAGTATTTTATCATCACTCATTCACACTTCAGGGAGGCGATTTTACCATGCCCAAAGCAAAACAAATCACCGCTTGGTCGGAAAGCAAGCCGGGCGAACTCGGCCGAATCACCGCAGCCCTCGGAAAAGCGAAGGTCAACATCACCGCATTCTCCGCCTGGAGCCTTGCCGGCGAGAGTCCTATTCACTTATTGGTCAGCAGTCCGGCAAAAGCCAAAAAGGTCTTGGCAAACCTCGGCATTCGTTGCACGGAGGAGGAAGTTTTGTGTGTGACGCTTGCTGACGAGGCCGGAACGCTAGGGGCGGTCGGAACGCGTCTGGGCGCCGCGAACATCAACGTGGATTACGGTTACGGCAGCGTCACGGAAAACGGCAAGAAGGCAGATATCGTACTCGCCGTCTCCGACCTCGCAGGCGCTGCGAAGGCCCTGAAAGGATTGTAGCTTCAGGCGAACGGACAGCGATTCAGCTCCAGTGCACGGTCCGCGACTTGCCGCCGCAACGCGATGGTGTCCGGGGGCGTGCGCCGCAAGAAACGCCTCAGCACGGCGAGTTGAGTGCGAAGTGTGTCACCTTCGGTGATGCGTGCCAGCGCCCGGCGCGCCTCAACCTCCATGCGATCGCAAGCGTCGTAGGCAAACACTCGAGTGGCGGCGATTTCCGCCGCGCAAGCTTCGGACGGCCTCCCGGAGAGCTTCTTCAAGGTCCGAAGCAGCGCGCTTTCCATGGCATAAACTTCCATCACCAGGTTGCTGAGTACCCCGATCACCTCCTGCTCGTTTTCCAGTCCCATCATGAAGCGCTGAACAGCGCTTCCCGCCACCAGCAGCGTCACTTTCTTGGCACTCTCAACCAGCTTTGTTTCCTCGCCCAGCGGCTGATCCTGCGGCGGTCCTTCCTCAGGCCCCATCCCTAAGATTTCATCGAGGAGTTTCTGTGCTGCGGGAATCAATGCAAGCTGGCCCTTCATCGACCGTTTCATGAGCATGTCCGTGATCAGCAGCCGGTTGATTTCGTTGGTGCCTTCGAAAATGCGGTTCACACGCTGGTCGCGGTAGGTCCGTTCCACTTCATAGTCGCTCGAGAAGCCGTAGCCACCGTAGATCTGGACCGTCTCGTCGGTGACATAATCCAATGTCTCTGTCCCCATCACTTTCAGAATCGAGCACTCGACCGCGTACTCCTGCAATGCTTCCTTGAGGTGCCTGGGCGCAGCGGGATCCCCCTGGTCAATTCCTTCCAGCCGCGCATCGACCAATCCCGTGGTGCGATAGGAAACGCTTTCGGCCGCAAAGGTGCGCGCCGCCATTTCGCCCAACTTTTCCTTGATGAGGCCGAAGTCCGCAATTCTGCGGCCGAAAGCCTCGCGCTCCTTAGCCCACTTGAGCGCATCGGAGATAATGTACTTGCAACCTCCCACGCAGCCCGCGCCCAGTTTCAGTCGTCCCACGTTCAGGATGTTGAAGGCGATCAAGTGTCCCTTCCCGATCTCGCCCAGAACGTTCTCCACCGGCACAGGGACGTTTTCGAGATTCAGCGGCGTGGTGGAGGAGCCGCGAATACCCATCTTGTGCTCTTCCGCGCCCGCCGAAACCCCCGGAAACCCTCGCTCCACAATGAACGCCGTGAACTTTTCCCCTTCCACCTTCGCAAAAACCACGTACACGTCGGCGATGCCGCCGTTGGTTACCCACATCTTAGTGCCGTTCAAGACGTAGTGTTTCCCATCGGGGCTGAGGACCGCTTTGGTCTTGATATTCATGGCGTCCGAGCCCGAGCTGGCTTCGCTCAAGGAGTAAGCGCCCACCCATTCGGCGCTGGCGAGTTTAGGCAGATACTTGCCCTTCTGCGCATCGGTCCCGAAGAAGGCGATGGGCAGAATTCCTATCCCCGCCTGCGACCCCACGGTCGCCGCCCAGGATCCGTTGCGCGCCATCTTTTCGGCTACGATCACGGAAGATATCCTGTCCAGCTCCAAACCGCCAAACCTTTGGGGAATGTCCGTCGCGGATAAGCCGACGTCAGCAGCTTTCTTCAAAAGCTCCCGCAGCAATCCCGGCTTCTTGTCTTCCATCTCTTGCGCGCGCGGCACAATCTCCTGAGCGACGAACTCCTGGGCGGTTTGGGCGATCAACTTGTGCTGGTCGGTCATGTCTTCCGGCGTAAACACCTCGCCCGGCGGCGGGGCCTCGATCAAGAAACTGCCGCCTTTCGGATTCTGGATTTTAGATTCCGGATTTTGAATTGGCATTGCTGATTTCCACACGACCCATTTTCTAGTTTCTGATTTTCTAGTCTCTCAGTTGAAATAGGTTGTCATTCCGAGCGAAGCGAGGAATCTCGCTCTGAACTTTCATCCGCGATTGTCCCTACGCAGGGCGAGATTCCTCGCTTCGCTCGGAATGACATTTCGTGGCGTCGAGGGCGGTCTAAAGGACCGCTAACTACCGGGCGTTTTCAAATATCCCCGCCGCTCCCATGCCGCCGCCCACGCACATGGTGACCATGCCATACCGTGCGCTTCGCCGCTTCAACTCACCGAGCAGGGTAGCCGTGAGCTTCGCGCCTGTGCAGCCGAGAGGATGACCCAGAGCGATGGCCCCGCCGTTGACATTCACACGCTCGAGATCCAATTGCGCTAAGTCGATCACCGAAAGAGCCTGGGCGGCGAAGGCTTCATTCAATTCAATTACGGCGATGTCCGAGAGATTCAGGCCCGCGAACTTCAGCGCTTTGGGGATCGCGTAGACCGGGCCGATGCCCATCTCCTCTGGCAGGCACCCCGCGGTCGCAAAGCTTACGAACCGCGCGAGCGGTTTGAGTCCCAGAGTCCTCGCTTTCTCCGCCGACATCACCACGGCCGCAGCAGCGCCGTCGCTCATCTGCGAAGCGTTACCCGCAGTGACCGTGCCGCGGGCATGGAAGGCAGGCTTCAAGTTGGCCAGGGCGTCCAGGGACGTGTCACCGCGCGGTCCCTCGTCGGTGTCGAAGCGGATCTGACGCGTCTGCGGTTTGTGCTTGCCGTTCGGGCTGATCTCCACCACTTCGAGCGGAACAATCTCATCTTTAAACCGGCCTTCCGCAATCGCTGCCAATGCCCGCTGATGACTCCGGTGGGCAAACTCATCCTGCCTCTCGCGCGTGATGTGGTATTTCCGCGCCAGATTTTCGGCCGTCAAGCCCATGTTCAGGTAGGCATCAGGATAATGCTCGATCAGGTAGGGGTTGGGCGCAAAATGATATCCTCCCAAGGGAATCATACTCATGGTTTCCGTGCCGCCGGCCACCACGACCTCGGCAAAGCCTGCCATGATCCGCTCGGAAGCGAGAGCGATGGCCTGAAGACCTGAAGAGCAGAAGCGGTTGATGGTCATCGCCGAACAGCTCACCGGCAAGCCGGCTCGCAGCGATGCGACGCGTGCCACGTTGTTTCCTTGTTCAGCTTCCGGCATCGCACAGCCGAGGATCACGTCCTCAACCTCCTCGGGGTCGAGACCCGGCGCCCGCCGCAGCACCTCGCGAATGGCCGCCGCGGCCATCTCATCCGGCCGCGTGTTGCGAAGCGTGCCGCGCGGCGCTTTGCCCACCGCCGTCCGGGCAATGGATACGATCACGGCTTCTTTCATGATTCCCCCATTTGTGATTTGCGATTCTGCCATTTGTGATTTGCGATTTGTGATTTGTGATTGCCAGTGTCACCACTGCCTAACGTGAGCGCGCCGTGGTCCGCGTTGCCTGGAAGATTCGCACCAGTTCGTTCGCCTCGGCCCTCAGGCTTTCCAACTTCGACTCTTTGACAATCCCTGCGTCCACGATGAGCTCCAACCAAAAGGCCGTCTCGTCAGCTTCCTCAACTGTGATCCCGATCTTCGAGACGAAGTCAGCGCGTGACCTGGCCCGGCAAGCGCTCCTATAGTTGGCCGCAACCGCCGTCCCCGAGCGCAGTACCTGGCGTCCCAAAACCCGTGCTTCCTCCGATCTCGGCAGCGCGCGACACAACTTGATAATTCTTAGCGCAAACTCCTTAGTTCTGCGCCGCAAATCCTCCGGGCCGGTAACCGCACGTGCCACACTCTCAATCACAAATCACCAATCACAAATCACAAATGCCTTCAAATCACCAATCGCAAATCACAAATCAGTTTCTCAGTGGTTTTCCCCTCTTCAACATATATTGGATGCGCTCCACGGTCTGCTTCTG
>Ga0187784_10003136_pt1 | contig 13321 bp, 17 predicted proteins | sample 1015_SJ02_MP15_2_FD_132964 | JGI IMG/M metagenome (GOLD analysis project Ga0187784, IMG submission 132964) | Tropical peat soil microbial communities from peatlands in Department of Meta, Colombia - 1015_SJ02_MP15_20_MG | ecosystem: Environmental > Terrestrial > Soil > Wetlands > Peat | place... | reverse complement strand
AAGATTTGCAAACAAGAATTACCCATTCGGATTGAGTTGTCAAGAATTCAGGCCCAATTGGACCGGCACGGGAAGTTACATGTTTCGATGGCCTTGCCGGAGGGCCTGGGGGTCTATGACGGCGCGTGCGGGAAATGGACTATTGTAATGCCGGAAGCCAGACCGAAGAGGAAATCATCAGAAATCCCTCTGCCTTCCCTTGTGCGACTCAGACCTCTTTCTGAATGCCATCTTTCGGAACCTGCAGCTGAGAGTGGTTCTCGTGGCCAAGTCTTGACAGACTTGTCGCGCGCGGCCTGAATGTGTTATAGGCAGGTCGAAATTCTCCAGGGTTTATTTCTCACGACTTTAAGCCCATGGCCGACAGTGAGGCTTTCCCGAAAGCAGGTGCAACAACGTCCCTCCGCAAAATACCGAAAACGAAAGCATTTGGTCAGGTAAGGACACACGATGCAGGAAAGAGTCATGAAAGTTATGAGCTTGATGAGCAAGGGTGCCATCTCCTGTGGAGAGGAGACAAGCATCTGGGAGGTCGCTCAAATACTGGCCGTAAATTCAACTCGCTATTGTGTCGTTACGAACAAGAAACATGAGGTTCTGGGGATCATCTCCGCGCGAAGCATTCTGAAGGCGTTCGGCAAGGACCTGGACCACACGGCGGCCAAAGAAATTCTTGTCCCCCATACTTATACCATCAGCCCCAACACTCCGTTAAGTGAGGCGATCCGATTAATGGACAAGAAGAAAATCGAGCACGTTATCGTTACTTCAGACCGGCCCGGAAGCAAGGCCGTACTGGGGATGCTCCACGTGGAAGGCATCCTCGCCGCCATGGTACGGGAGGAGGATTCAAACAAACATGCGAATATGTGATCTCATGGACCGCGAGGTTATCACCTGCAATCTGGATGACAACCTCAAACAGGTATTGACAACGATGAAATCGAACCGGTTCCGCACGGTAGTGGTACAAGATGAGACCGGTGAGGTTTGGGGCCTCATATCTCGGCTGGCCATGATACGCTTCTATGGAGAAAACCTGGAGCAGATAAGAGCCGAGCACGCGATGAGGCCTTACAAGTTCGAGGTCGACCCGCAAATGCCGATTGAAAAAGCGATAGAAATCATGAAACGAACAAAATTCGAACACTTGATTGTCGTCGACCCGCACGCTGGACCTAAACGCCTAATTGGGGTTTTAGCCAATTTCAACATAGTCTGGTATATGTCCAAGATCGAACGGGGGCATTACGAGCAAATCCTGAAAATGCCCAGGGAATAGATGAAGGACAAAACAAAGAATCACAATGAAGGAAGCCCACAAATCAACCATCTCCTTTGATGGCCGGGGGTTCAACTCAATGCGCAAACCGCTGGCGGCAGCGGCATTGACCAGAGTCCGAAGCAAAGCCGCAAAGGCACCTGGAGACTAGAAGGCATCAGAAATTCAAGGCGTTAAAACCGGTGGCCGCCCAGACAGTGACAGCCAGCCAGCTGAAGCGCAAGACAGTTCGGAACAAAAAGGCTCAACTCCGGCCGGATATTGGCAGTATGCAGTAAAGGAAAGGCTGTGCGGTCGACGCCGCCTGCAAAATAGTTGAACAAAGCCCGGAGGCAAAGCGGCTTAGGAGTGACTGTTGAATGACCGTCATCAATAGTTGGATGATATGTGGTCTTGCCCGGTTGATGGAGCAAACCGCAGGCATTTTTCCAACATTTTTGCGCTTTTCAGCCAGGGAGGCAAGAAAAGGATGGTTTTGAAGACGAGCTCATCAGCGGCCTGTAAGGTGAGAACGGCAGCATCGTTGATAGCGGTCGCAACCTTGTGGGCGAGTTTTGTCTTCGCCGGAGCCAATGAAGATATGCTGGTAGCGGCAAAGCGCGGCGATTTGCCTCAAGTCAAACGCCTTTTGGCCAAAGGGGCGGAGGTCAATGCCAGAGACAAGGACGGATCGACTGCGTTGATGTTGGCCTCTTCGGGTGGCAATCGAGAGGTCGTGCAGGTGCTCCTAAGCAAGGGGGCCGATATCAATGCCAAGGACAATGATGGCAAAACCGCTTTGATGTTAGCCTCTATGAAAATCAGCATGGAGGTGGTAAAGGCGCTGCTCGATAAAAAAGCCGATGTCAACGCCAAGAACAACGCCGGCGAAACTGCACTGATGATGGCCTCTATGAGAATCAACCCGGAGGTGATAAAGGCGCTACTCGATAAAAAAGCCGATGTCAGCGCCAGGAGCAATGCCGGCGAAACTGCATTGACGATTGCCTGTAAATATGGATTCCCCCAGATAATCCAAGCGCTGCTAGACAAAAAAGCCGATGTCGAAGCCAGAGGCAAGGACGGGAAAACCGCCTTGATGATTGCCGCCAAGTATAATCACGACGGAGCCGTTCGGTTGTTGCTCGATAAAGGGGCAGAGGTCAATGCCGTAGACAAGGAAGGTTACACCGCATTGATAATTGCCTGCAAGGATGGCCATCCCAGGGTTGTGCAGGCGTTACTCGACAAAAAAGCCGATATCAATGCCAAGACCAACAACGGCCTAACCGCATTGACGGCTGCCTCCAAAGGGGCTAATCGCGAGGTGATGGAACTGCTTATCAAGGCCGGAGCAAAGTGATTTGATCTCGCAGACAAATCAAGTCTCCTTGCCCTGGTTTTCAGCTGGCAACTTTCATTGCTAAACGACACATTAATCCGCAGGTGTGCCCCCTTGGCTCCCTTGCGCACGTCCCTCAAATCCGCCTACAGTCGTGCTTCTGCCGCGCCTCGGCTGGAGATGTGAACGGGGACGAGGATGGGCTTCAAACTCGGACTTTAGAACAAGAGGCCCGCAGGTAACCCTGCGGGTAAGCAACAGGCCCTGGAGATTTGATCGAAGATGTCGGGGCTTTCTTTTCCGACAGTGTATTTCCAGTCACGAGCACGGAGGTCTAATAAAAATTGAACCCCAAGTGACCGTTTCAGTTGCCCAGCTTTGCCGCGTTTGGCTCAGCCCCGCTTCGCTTCTCAACTTCCCCAAAGAAGGTCTTGCACCTTCTTCTTTCCGTTGAGTATTTCCGCCGAGTATATTCACTGGACTTCTTACTTCGACCTCCCAGGGTCCGATTCTGTATTTAAACACAAGTAAAAATGACTGTCAAGAAAAGGGTTCCAGAAACGACTTTTCATTTATTGTGGAATCGACGCCCTGCCCGATCTGCGCATTCGACCCGTTGAGCGATTTTCACCGGCATAATCGCCCATATTTCATTCTCATTCTGAAACCCTGCTTTTCACGCTTCCACAATCCAGACGCTAAAAACCCATCCACGAGTCCACTTGCGTCGCGCCATAGAAGATCGGACGGCGACACTCCGGCCCTTTCGAGTCGATCTCATATCCGGAGCACGGGATGGACTCCCGGCATCGAAAAAAACGAATCGCTTATCATTGCACGAAAAGCCTTCGAGACTGACAGGGCAGCCTATCCAAGATGAAATTGACTGCCGATTTAAAAGGACTTTGGAACATGTGGTTGTGAAGTCGCTGTCGGCTGAATGGACATAGTCCGTCGAACCGAGAATCAAAATCAAAACGACCTCGCGGGCGCTTACCCTTGCCGGAAATCTGCTTTAAAAAATCATTGCATCCTTTTCCTAACCAACTAAAATCCATAGACCTCTGAACAAGGAAGTTTTCCATTACCCTCTCGGCAAAGGACCGCCAGTGCCGAAAAAACCCATCGAAATCGCATCGGAGACCGCTCAGACTCAAGTGAACCTGGCCTGCATGACGGCCGCCAACATCATTTTATCTCTTCGTCAGTTGTACAGCACTATCAGTGAACTGCACCGGGCGAAGCCCGTGGAGATCGGGCAGCACGACACACAAGAAACGGCGCCGGCAAGAGCACTCACCCCACTGGATTCCCTTCAGAACGATCAAGTAAGCTGTCTTGAACTCGGTGCTGAGATCAATCGGCCAACACAGAATCATCCGGTGGTCCAAGGCATGAAGACGAAGTATAGAAAGAGATATAGTTTCACTATGCAGGCAACGCCGGCCGCAAAGGCATTGACTAAAGCCCGAAGCGCCGGACACTGAATCCCCTTTGCACGGTCCCGGGACAAAGAAAACAAAAGGGGCATTAAGGAGTTCTAATTTATGGAAGGTCTAGGGATTACAAAAGAGCAAGCAGATAAGTTGGTTGAAATATATATCACAGAGCCAATGACAAAATTACACCTTCTGGAATCAGAAGCGATTATGAAAGCATTAGCCAGATACCTGGGAGAGGATGAAGAGAAATGGGGAATCATAGGATTACTGCATGATATTGATTGGGATTTAACAAAGAACGACCGTGAACAACATTGTATAAAGACCCAAGAAATCTTACGCCATGCTGGAGCCAGCGATTTTTTGATTGAGACAGTTGTATCTCATGGATATGGTAATGAAACGATACCTGACCTCAAGGGCATGAAACGTGATACAAGAATTCAGCATTGTCTGGTAGCGGCAGAAACCTTGACAGGAATTATTATTGCGTCAGCTTTGGTTCAGCCAGATAAAAAACTTTCCAGTGTCCAATTATCATCTTTGAAAAAGAAATATAAGAGTAAATCATTTGCTGCGAATTGCAACAGAGATTTGGTAGGCGAATGTGAAAAGGCTGGAATTTCTTTGGATGATTTTCTTAAAATAGGACTTAGTGCTTTGCAGGAAATCAGTGACAAATTGGGATTATAAATAATAACAGGCAAGAACCTGCGGAAAGCCCATACGGGTTTGCCAAGCGGAGAACCGATAATTCACGCGTGAGCCGTTCAACGCGCCTGCCGAAAAACGTGATTGCCGCTCAAATAAGTTACGCCCTCCCTTTTATTCCGTGCTAAGCCCTTCGCTGGTAACTATTATCGGGAGATCGCATTCCCTCAAATGCTCAACAAGCAGGAAGATTTTTAGAAGCTTCGGTATTTCGTTCTCTCCATAGTGGCGAAGAAACTCCCCCGCAAATATTACCTCGCGGCAGGTCCCTCCAGATCCGATTTTGAAACATTGAGCCTCTCGTCCCGAATCGTACCATTCCCTGATTTCAGAAGAAGGGAATTCGCCGACGAGGTACTGACGAACTATTGTGACTTTTCCCTCATCGATCATTGGATTATCCTTTCGAAACCGGACTGCCTGCCTTCGTCATGTTCCGGGCCTCGACCGGCAATCCCGCAGGCCTTGATGGCAAGAACACTTGTATGACAATTTATGAAGACCAGCCCGCTGGCGATGACGAACCTGGTGACAATCCATGCGGGTCGGCTGCGAAATCCAGCGGCTGATTCCATTTCTCCACTTCCGGTCGCCAGACAATCATATCACGGCATATCCGAAGGTTACCACCCTTGCCATCAAGAGTTTCCAGATTCTTTATTCGGGCATGGCCCAATCAAAATCGTGGAAAAATTTCCTCATGTAGACGAAATGCCGTGCTCAAATGTCTTTAGGCAAAAATCAAATGACGTAACTAAACCATCTTAACTTATCAGGAAGGTAAGAGGAGTTGAAAATGAAACTGCTGGCTTTTGGTATCTGCTTGGCGCTTTTGTCCGCCTTCACGGCCGTCGATGTTAACGCTCAGCCTCCATGCGGAAAGGTCTGGGTTGAAGGACACTACAACAAACACGGCAGATGGATTGAACCTCACTGGAAACATATGAAGTGGGTCCCAGGCCATTACAACGCAGCAGGCAGGTGGATTCCGGGGCACTGTCGTTAGTTTTGCTTTAGCCTTTCAGTTCTTTTTCCTACCATATCAGCGAGGTTTTATGCCTCATCGGAGAGCCGTGAGCAGGTCCAATTATGGCACCTTCCTTCCCGGCTCTCACCATTCAAGGGGGTTCATGACAACCGCTATTTCATATCGGTCGGTATCCTGCCCGCCCGCTGCAGACCGCAGAACATCGAGGCGCTTGAATGTTGATTCGATTCGGGGCTTCGAACTACCTTTGTTCGCCCCTCGCAGCTGCGCAGCAGTTGAAAACCCTGATCGTTGACACTAACAACAATGATCGCTAGCGTTTATATAGTTAGATTTATTGGGAGAAATGGAATTGCAGTGGAACTCGGTCGTGCGAGCTTTCGAAGGCATGGACGGATTTAGAGGAGTATCTTGGACTTTCCGAAATTACTGGGTGCTCCGGAATAGGCAAAAGGTATGAATGCAAGATTGGCCAGTAGGCATCGCGTTTCCAAAATGCTGATCTCCATTGCCTGTCATTGTTTTTGGGCTTTACAGGCGATAGCGTCTGAGAATCCGGAGCAAGTGATCAAGAGCGGCACGGACCAGGTGCTTAAAATACTCAATGAACAACCTGAAAACACGCTGGCCCGCAGGGAAGCAATCCAAGCGATAGTGGATGAATACTTTGATTTTGAGGGGATAGCCAGGTACGTCCTGGGACCCAGATGGAACGACCAGCCCCCGGAAAAGCAGCAGAAATTTACGCGGGATTTTAGCAAGCTGCTGACTAATACCATCGGGGACATTGGAAATTATGCCAACGCCAAAATCACATACAACCAGAAAGGGATGGGACAGGATCATGCCGTTATCGAAGCCCTTGTAAGTCGAAACTGGGCTGGACAGGTCGGTATCGATTACTACCTCTACCTGAAGAACGGGAACTGGAAGGTGCAGGACGTCACCGTTCAGGGAATAAGTCTTGTGAACAATTACCGCTGCCAGTTCGCAGCGATATTGTCGAGAAGCTCATTTGACGATCTATTGAAGCAGTTGGAGAAGAAAGTTACCCATGGCTGAAAAGTTCGCTTATCAGAACAGTCCCTACCCTTCTTGCAGTTCCCTGCTTTTCTTTCACTAAAAATTCCCGAACCCGCTGATCAGGGCATCGTCGCCGTTTTGGAGGGACTGCTTCATCTCCCCCAAAGGGTGCCGACGATCCGGGCTGCCCCCATCTTCGTGAAACGGCCTTCAGTGAAAAGCTCCTCCATGCTGTGGGCGTTGGTGGAAGTCATAAATTGCCTCAAGAAGTGACAGCGCGGAGATTGTGGATTGGAAATGATGCCGCTCCCGCCGCTTACCGGAGGCGAGGATAGAGCGCATTCGGTTAGCTGGGAGAAAACAAAAGAGGGCTAGCCCGTCAAGACCGGTTCGAGATCATCCGGGTTTATTTTTCAAGAATCTTCCGGCCCGGTTCGATTCTTTACCCGGTCAACGATCCACCTGGGGACATACCCGGCACTGATGAGGAGCCATCCTGAGTTTTTGCCCTGCTCGGCCCAATGGGCGGTATCATCAGGACTCTCAAACTCAAAGTCCTCACACTGGGAGCAGGAGAAGCCCTGCCATCCCTTGGAGAGACAAATTTCAAGGCATTCCGAGTAGCGGGAGCACAATACCCGTCTGTCTACCTCACTCGGTCGATTCACCGACTGGGCCGGCACAGGATTTAACATAATTCCCCTCCAGAAATTGGTCCTTATTCATTATTTCGGTAGACTTCGTCCTGTTCTCAAATGAAAAATTTCAGGATTTTATTTCGCTGGCAACAGAAACGGGGGGGAGATCAAGCTCAAGAGGGGAAAAGATCCGGTCGTCGGTTCCTTCCATATTCAATGTTGCTATGGATACGTATCGGACCTAACGTCGACTTAGGTCATACGCCGCTTCAAGACAAAGCCCCGGAGGTAAATACGTGGCAGATTATGAAGATTAGCCATGTCATGTCCAAACCATCAGGACCGGCTTGAAAAATAGGAGAACGGCAAGGAGCTGGAGAAGAACAAGGATCACTTTTCGGTAGACCTGCTCGTTTAGCCAACCCTCACAGGCGGAACCCAACAGTACCCCCACAGTAACGGAAGGAATGGACACCGCCGCCAGCAAAAGGACCTTCTCATCAATCAAACCTCCCGCTGCGTGAGAAATGGCTATGCCAACACCACCCAGAAAGAAAAAACCGCTCATGAACGACTTGGCGATTTCGACTTCCCATGGTTGAAGTGAAATGTAAATTAGAATCGGTGGCCCGTAGGCTCCAATACTCCCTCCTAGCAGACCCGAAGTGAAACCGGCTACGTAGTGCCAAGGTGATCGAAATTGCCTGCCGTTTTCTTTGCCAAACAATGAATAGAGGCAATAGACCGTGATCGTCGCGGCCAGACCGACTTCCAAGAAGCGCGCCTGAATAATCTTCAGCATCCATGTTCCAAAAAGGATGCCCGGCAATGCCGCAATAAGCAGAGGACGGAAGCTGTGCCAATGCTTGATCGATCGGAGACGGATGCAGAGGTAAAGGCTGATTCCGATGGCGAAGAGATTGGCAAGTGGGGCTGCTGTCTTTATCCCCGCCAACGCTGTGAAAACCGGAAGTGCCACTATAACCGAGCCAAAGCCGGCCAATCCCTGGGTAAACCCGGCCAGAAGCGCAGCGGCGCTCACCAGTAAAAACTCCATCGTACCTTTAAGCCCTCGTCAGCTTTTCCCTTGCAGACCGATTACGTTCGGGATACGGACTCCATTCAAGTCTACCGGTTCATTGCGAGCGGCAAGACTCATGAGCGCCTGAAAGCAGTTCCCTGCCGGAGTGGTTGCATTCAGGTGCTATCGCAGCACCAATACACCTTACGCTGTTTTCGGGGAAGGGGCAAGTTCCACCAACAGTATTTCATAATGCGGGTTTCTTTACTGCTCGAAGAGTGGGCCGTTGTTTATAATCAGTGGAGGTAACGGGAGATAGCTTCCATCGAAGAAAACTCATTTTAGGGCGCTGGGGTAAACCACGCGGGGACTTCTTTGTCTGACAATGTTTGTGTAATTCTTAACGGGAGGATGCGATTGACAGCAAGTTCGAATTATTAGGGAAATCTACGCTTCAATCTTTTAATAAGATTTCTTGAATCTAATGTTAGATAATATACCGCCAATATGATCTGGTAAAGAATAAATATTATAGAGAAATTAACAATAGGCATAGTTAGAAATATCGGAAGTTGAAGGAATTTGTAAATGATCAGGTTTACTCCCTCCCAGTTCGTAAAATTGTAGAAGAAGCACAATAGTCTTGGTGGGACGGTTTTATATGTATCAAGGTCCAGAAATTCTGCGAACCTCAACCAGTAATATGCCTCATATGCAGCAATGATCATGGCCGGGTACAGACAAAGCCATAGGGAAAGAATTTTAAACAGCTTGTTCCAATAAACTATGAACTTGTTATCATACCCGATCAACTTGACTGACGAATCCATAGTCATACCCCAAAAGGTCTCAGCGGCTGATCGTTTGCAGGGCCCGACGACGGGATTGATCCTGCCCCAGCCTTATTCATTAACGGGCTCCTGCTGGTGCTCGTCTTGAGTAATGGTCTGGTCTTGAATGATAGTTTGCAGGGTATTCCATCGAGTTCCGCCATCCCTCCTTATCTCGGTTATGCGCTGCAAAATTCGGTAGTCCTCGTGCTGCATCAACAGACGTCCCAGAAGAAGTTCGACCGATTCCGATCCAGGGACGCCGGCCTTGATTTCATCCTGGGTCATCGCCATCAGTTCTTCCAGGTCTTTTTCCTTGAAATCCAGAAACTCAGAAATGATCTCGAGGGCAAGCGATTCTTCCTCCATCGCGAATGCGCTTTTGACAAAAAATCTAAGCTTTCTGCAAAAACCGGTGTATTGATCGTAGAGTGACTCGAACAAACGGAGGCTTATAACTTTATCCTCAAAGATGCTTCCCGGCATACGAATCGCTCCTCCCTCATCTCTATTCCCTTATGCATTCTACCCGGCAAGCATTGAACACTGCCCGGGCATTGAAAGATCGAGCCTGCCGAAATGTCATTATCGGATAACCGCGCCTTCAGGCGTTCCCCGGTGCGCGCGCAGCTGCGCCAATCGGTGTTGCGCCCCTTCGTGATGCGGATTAATGAGAATGACTTCGGCGTAGGCTTTCTCAGCTTCAGCATAAAGGGTCGATTTATAATATGCGTTTCCCAATGCATAGCGGATTTTGTCGCTGTCCGGATTTAGCCAGCAGGCGATCCTTAAAGCCGTCAAAGCCTCATCACAATGGCCTGACTCGACGTAAGCAGATCCAAGATTATAAGGAATTTCCGCCAGATCTTTTCTAACCGATGCTAATAAAAAGCCGAAGCAAACCAGGACCAACAAATACACACCCGTGCGGCGAAGCAAAAAGAGGCGCCGATAAACCCGATGGAACGCAATCGCAGGCCGTGTGCCGCTGCCATTACCCGGCTCAACTGCTGTTTGGCGACGGCTGAGACTACCTTCGATTAATGTTCGGTATGCCGCATTTATATCCTTGAGCTGTTCCTGAGCCTTTTTTTGTAATCGAGAATCGCCGGAAAATCTGTCCGGGTGCCAGATTCTTACTAAGTCTCTATAGGCCTGCCTTATTTCATCAGGTTCGGCGTCGTCCTTGATTCCAAGAATTCTGCAACACCTTTGCAAATCTGCCATAAACCTAGAAATCCGTCAAAAAGATCAATTTCGCTCAATTCAGCGCACCTATTCACCCTTAATCCTGGTCAGAATCCTGCTCCAGCGAGAAGCTCTTTCAACAGGGGTGACAGCAACCAGTGAGGTATCGGGCCCGGTTGCCCCGTCATTATCCGGATTTCCCAGGGTGGAGGCGCGCTGCAAGCCGGTTGGTTTCCCTCTGCGGATCCATTCTTCCAAACCAGCTTGTCTCAGATTTTTGAGCTCCACCTCTTTACGCTGGAGATAATCCTCGATCATTTCCAATGCTATGGATTCGTTGTTGCCCAACTTTCCGGCTCGTATGATAAACCTCAATTTACGGAAAAGATCATACTGGTTCTCGTATAGATCGTTGAAAAGCTTCCAGCTGATTACCGCAATGTCTTCGGCCTTCTCAAGCATATGTTCTCCAGCAAATAGGGCGATAAAATGGCCTAAACGGTCACTTTTGAGGCTTTTTAGGCATATGCATCAATCTGACGCACACGTAATCCGGCTGGCGTCAAGTTCCTTCATCGAGATTGGAATTTAATCATACAGATTGGTCCCTGTCCACAAATTCTTCGCTACGGTGATGGAGAATATTTCTCGTCGGCAGCCATTGATAATTATCCGGAAAAGTGGGGTGAGTCCGGCTTTGCGGCGAATTTTCGAAGGATTGGGTGAAATTGAATGATCTACTTGATCTATAAGCGGAATTTCTGTAATTTTATTCTATCACCAAAGTGGGAGAAACTACCGTTGGAGTCGCGTGGGATGACCGCAGCCATCGAAAGAGAGCGCATGAGAGATACTTCGGATCGCTTGAAGACGGAGCGTTTGAGCCGGGGGTGGACACTGCAGGACGTATCCGACCGCACTCGCATCAACATTACCGTTCTTAGCGCTCTGGAGTCGGGAAAAACCGAGAAACTCGGTTCGTCCTCCGCTGTAGAGACGCTGCTCAAGAAGTATTCGGATGCCCTGCGAGCGCCAACGGAGCAGATCGAGGATCGAGGGCAGAAAACCACCCGGAGGGGTCCAGCCAGATCCGGCAAGATCCTTCGGCACGTAATGACCGGCTTGCTATGGTTGGCGGTTTTCGCCGCAGTTTTTTGGGGGCGCGCCTTCTGGCAAATCCAGGATACCGAGCACTTATCTCCGAAGCACGATGTTCGGCCCGTGACTCCAACCGAGACCACTCCTTCCACCACCCCGGAGCGAGAAACCTCCTCAGGTAGTGAAGAATCTTCGCTCCAGCACCGGGAGTTGCCCGAGATTAAGAACCCGGCTCCGGAACCATCTCCCCCAGAGGTCACTAACAATTCAGTTTCCACGTCCGAACAGGATATGACCGCCAAAAGAGAACCTGAAGGAAACCGAGTCATCCCCGACCAGCCTCCAGCACCTGTTCCACCGGCTCACTCTCTGGAGATAGTGACCGATCAAAGAACATGGATACAGGTAGTCGTCGATGGCAAAAACGCGGACACCGAACTTCTCCAGGCTGGAGAGAGCCGGAAATGGCAAGCCATGGAAAAGGTTAACCTAGTGGTAGGGAACGGCGGAGGGGTGCACATTCGATGGGACGGCAAGCCGATCGAGATTTCGAGCAAACCCGGACGTGTCATTCGGCTCACGTTCCCCCAATCCTGATCTCCCAGGGAAAATGAAATGCGTTTTGAAATGATCTAAAATCATGAGGTACCGGACATGAGTGAACCGAAGACCCCCTACGAGATTCTGGGACTTGTGCCTGGTGCTTCGCCGCAGGAAGTGAAAGAGGCCTACATTGAGTTAGCCAAAACCTGGCATCCTCTTTTTATAGATGATGAACAGCTTCGGCGCGCAGCCGAAGAGAAGATGGAGAAAATCGATGCGGCATATGACGCATTGAATGCCGTTTTTCGCTCGGCTGGTTACGGTCATTCGGTACCGGAAAGAAAAAATGTATCCAGGGGCGGCGGCGCTGAAGGTTCGCTTTGCGAAAGTCCTGGATGTACCGGTATTGTCGGGGCGAACGGCAGATGCGAGCTGTGCGGAAAATCACCGGTGTCGGATGAACGCGGCTACGCAATCTATTGTCCTTCGTGCGGAACCCGTAATTATATAAGGAATAAAAGGGATTATGATAGAGGAACCTGCTTCCAGTGTCGCGCCCCTTTCCGCGATTTTATAAGGCCTAATCGCACGACTTCACGTAAACTGGCCTATCTAGTCCTTCTGACAGTATTGATAGCTTCCGTCTGGCTCTTCTTTGTTTCATCGGAAAGCCCCAATGGCCCTCCAAAAAAATACCCGGTAACTGCAAGTCCGCCACAGCCTGCTCTCTCAACAGCGGATGAACCGCCGGCGACAATAACGCCCGAACCGGAGGAGGGCCCTCCGCCTGTTGAATCTACTGCGCCGGAAGCCGAACCGCCCGAGGGAACTCCTCCCGCTGTGTCTACCGCACCGGAAGCAGAATCACCGCAGAACTCTGCCCCTTCTGTTTCCGGCAACAGCGACGGTCCGAAACAGGAGGTGTATCAAGCCGACCAGATTCGGCCTGAGCCAGACAAGAAACAGTCAAATGAAAGGTACGAAGAATTAATAGATCATGTCCTGAAACAAAAATCCATAAATCCACAAAAACATGTAAGAGTTCAATAGTTTGGTATAAACACCGATATATTACAAAAGGAATCGATGCCGGGAGAATTTATGCAGAAGTGCTTCATCGTAGTCATTTTGAATATTGTTCACGTGCTGATCCTAGCTCACATTTCTTATGCTATTGAAATGGGTATTATAACTGGAAACGAAAAAGGTACTTACTATCAATTTGGTCTAAATCTT
>Ga0187784_10003135_pt1 | contig 13326 bp, 14 predicted proteins | sample 1015_SJ02_MP15_2_FD_132964 | JGI IMG/M metagenome (GOLD analysis project Ga0187784, IMG submission 132964) | Tropical peat soil microbial communities from peatlands in Department of Meta, Colombia - 1015_SJ02_MP15_20_MG | ecosystem: Environmental > Terrestrial > Soil > Wetlands > Peat | place... | reverse complement strand
CGACCGACCTCCCCGCTGTCAATATTAAAGTTGAGATTGCTATGTATCTGAAGCCCTTTCCCATAACTCCAGAGCGAATCTCTCTTTGATACAAGAAAAAGGCGAAATAACTGAGTGCAATACCCGCTGCAAGTTTTACGATATCAAACAACAATCCAATAGAGACGGTCATGATAAAATTATGTTACTCCGGTGTCCCGTTGAATCAACAGAAGACAATTTTTCCCTCGATTACATGATAACCTTTGTATAAGGCAAATCCAAATTTGGGTGACCTAAATTGGCTTCCAGACGCGCAAATCAAACCCAGGTTCTACTTTGTCTAAGATACCTCAGTCGTCTCGGGAGCGACTTACACCATTCCTTGAAATGACTACACGGTTACTGACAAAGGCGCGACTTTCATCCCTAACAGAAACTTCGACGTACGAGACTTCTTCAGGCTAGACCTTCCTTAGATTCAATTAGCCCCGTATGATGTTGAATTAATAGAGGAGAGTCTTTCCCCCGGCTGACTGGTGAATATTTGATAGTGACAAACACGACCACTTCGATAGAGCCACAATCAAAAGCACTTCGACCGGCTGGTTGGCCTCAAAAAGCAAATTCTTCTAGATTATTATTCCTCCTAAATCGGTAAATTTCTCTCGTTCTAGTAGTTGAACGCGCTCAGTAGGCATTGAACAGCTCGTTCTATTGTGCTGTTTCTAATAGATTTTCAGAATAACTCTCCCCTAAGTGAAAAATACGGATGAACGGAAAAAGCAAAGTAATACTCTCAGGCGTGGTCGCAGCGCTTATTGCGATCGCGCTCGTAGGAGCATTCCTATACACTCAGAATGTTCTTCCGGGAACATCTGCAATTTCGGCAAGTCAAAGCAATCAGTCTGGAACTTCTTCAAGCCAAGCATCCAACGGCCCAACGGGGACTTTGGCCGTTTTGATGACAGATCCTCCAACAATCCCTCAAGGAGTAACTGCAGTCTACATCAACTATAGCGACGTACTGGTCCACTTCCGCAACGCAGGCAACCAGAGCGGCTGGACCAATCTTCAAGCATCAGGAGAGATCAACCTCCTCAGTATAATCAACTCAACGCAGACCATTGCAGCTGCAAACATAACCAGCGGAGTATTCAACGCGATCAAATTCAACATCACATCGGCAATCGTAACATTCCAGGGACAGAATTACACTGCAGACTTGGTCTATCAAGAGCACTATCTCCTTGTTGTGATCCCGGGTGGAATAACAGTCACCAGTGGACAGACCGCGGGTGCAGTGATTGACATGACTCCAACCATCTTGCTCCTCGGCAACACGACAAACCCGACATTCGCATTCCTCCCAGTTGCAAAGGGCTACACGCTGCCAGCGAACTCGGTGTCACTCCATCCACACATTGGAGACAGAAATGACTACAATGGGCAGATCTGGACACAGATTCACGACATGACTCATTTCCAGATCACCGGTGCCGGTCTGACTCCAAGTTCCGTCAGCATCACGGTGCAGAACACTGGCGCAGCTACAGTCATCTTTAGGTTTGTAGCTCTCACTTCAACAACTAGCGTAAGTGGAGGATGGATTCCATCAACTTCGATCGGATCTGTATCGAAGATCTCCGAGTTCTTCATCATCGCTCCGAATGGAAGCCTGATTCCAGTTACTGACAGGGCATACCAGGGAATGGTACACACGCTCGCACAAGCAGGATACGCTCTTGCGCCACACCAGAGCGTCACGTTCACATACAGCGGTCCAATTACTCTCGGCGCCTTAGTTTTGCTTCAAGGTCAGACTCCCACCCAGGGCATTAACGATGGACAGAACTACGTGCTGACTATCACAGGCAGCGGGCTCTACGCGCAGACAGCTGTAACAGCTGGATCGACAACGACAGTCAGTGCCTCCACCACCAGTTCGTCCAGCACAACCTTTAGCCCGGTGACTTCAACGACTACCACATCTTCAAACTCAGCAACCTCCACTTCGAGCCCATCTACATCTGCAACGACTTCCTCGACTACAACTACGTCTAGCACTACAACAGCTACATCTACATCAGCCGGATAGACGAAATAAATCGGAATTATTGGGGCGAGTATCACTCGCCCCTACCCCCGTCGTCCTTCTTTTGGACTGTCTTTCGATTGAATGATATTTTTCCTAGACGTTTTTTGTCTTAAGCTATTTTGCTCTAATTGATCGTGAAGGTTGCCGTATCGGTGTTACCACTCGCATCAGTCGCGACAACGCTGTAAGCGCCTGCTGTATCATCGGGGACAGTGAATGTTGTCACGAATCCTCCAGTTGAATTTGATTTCACTGTACCGATCTCAACACTGTTGAAGGTAATCGTCACAGTGGAAGAAGCTGCAAACCCGGTTCCTGTGGCGTTCACCGATCTTCCTTCTTTACCCTTCGTCGGCGTCAGTGAGAGATGAGAAATTACAGTGAATGATGTCGTTGCCTCAACAGTTCTTCCAACCGTTGCGGTCACGGTCTGAGAACCAGCAGTTGCCTGTGGGACTTTGAATGTCGTCGAAATTGCGCCGGAGCTGCTCGAAGTAGTGGTTGCAACGGCCGTTGTTCCAAACTTGATCGTGACTGTTGCAGAATCTGGGAATCCTGATCCTGTGACTGTCTCGGATCTGTTCACGTCACCCTTGTCCGGTTTCAATGTGAGAGTCGCGGTGGCAGCACTCACAGTAAATGTTGCCGTCGCAAAGATCCCAACTAGAAACATCAATGCAAAGATCGAAGCAACAACCATCTTCTTTCTCCGGGAGACACCTTTCTGAATCACTTTCGAAGTTGACAACATACCAGCTCGCATCTCGTCGCTTGGATGCTCGAGTTTAAGCATAGCGCAAAATGTCATATCGAATCTCGATATAATCACTGTCAATCTCTTTAGAATCTATATTGTTCAAATTCCGAAATTTTGGGATCAGGTCGTTTTGTTTCTATCTTATTTGTAAAAGCTTGATCCATTATACGAAATTTTGCTCAATTCGGACACATTAATTTTTAGGGCAATCGCAGAAAATAAAATCGAAGTGTTCCGAACTTGAAAATCATTCGAGGTTGACTTTTGAATGTACTTTGGGAGGAGAATCTCTAGTATCCTAATCCAGAGTCGTTGTGGTTAGTGTGTACACCGCGACACCGAAAAAGAATAATCCCACGATGGCTAGAGCTACTCCCGTTGTGCCCGTGTTAGTGATTATCAATTGACCTTGTGCGCTTGTATACGCCGGTGAATAACCGTACAAAATGATTCCGGTGACAAGCGTAACTGCACTAATTATGAATTCTATCATTACCTCAATTCCATTCGGCATAATCCCTGATTCAAGATTCTCCTCTATAGAGTCGTACAAACCCACGCTGAAGGATCAACGCTAGTTCGATTCTGGGATTCCCAAAATGAACCCGGAATCAGTACGTTAAGACGCTACGACATATTAGAAGAGATTTCTGAAACAAAGAAAATTAGGCTAGCTAAGCTATCCTTTGACTATCTTTGATATTCAAACAGGATATACTTTTGATCCTCATACTGCTGTAATCAAAAGCCGTGACAACGGCTGGAGGATGGTACTGCTGGCCTCGGACGCATTCTCCTCGCTGCAGGACGGACTCTACAGAAAATTTTCCACCGGCGCGTCGGTCATAATTTTGGAGATGGGGTTCTCCTACGGTTCTGTGTTGTTTGAGTCGTTGAACCGGGTGGCGATGACCAAAGGGACAGAAGCCGATCCTCCAAACATAAAATCCTTGGTCGAACTGATGATGAAAACCGGCTGCGGAAAGCTAACTATTGAAGGCGATGTAGAAAGAGGAAGCAGGCTCTCGGTTACCGCAAAGAATTGCGTCTTCTGTGAAGGAAGGGATCCCGAATACACTTGCAATTTTCTGAGGGGAATAGTCCTAGGTCTATCGACAAGTCTCTACGCAAAGCAGTACAAATCCGAAGTTGATTGCAAACCGATAAACGGCGAGCACGTCTGCCGGATCGAACTCCTTGGAAAATAGGCTCGCGCATCAAACCAAATAGAGAAGAATGCGAATTTTGAGCGACAAAACGATCAATCAGCCGATCACAAAGGAACAAAAACGTAGCAAATCGATCAAAAGCTCAGCGTCAGACTTTGAACCTTCTCAGACTTACGCGATAACGCTGATCGCGGGAATTGGTATTTCACTCGTATTCGTACTCCAATCTTTTTATCCCAAATTGATTGGTCCCTTTTCAAACATAATCACGCCGATCACAGCATTTGGTACGTTCGTATTTTCCTTCATCTGCGCTCGCAAATATGGCTTCAAGCTTCTGTCTCGAAAGTTGGACTTGATATTTTTCTGTTTCACACTCGGGATGTTACTAAATGCGATTGGCGAAACGGTTTGGGCGATTTACTACTTCCAAGGCGTATCGATTCCTTATCCTTCATTGGCCGACGTCTTCTACATGGGTGCTTATCCCCCATGGGCTCTCGCTCTCGTGCTTTATTTCAAAGAATTTTCTAACGCACTGACCGGACGAAGACGCATCTTCTCCATCGTGGGAATTGTCGTAGGAGCTGCTTTGCTTTATTCGATCATACTGCCTGAAGAGCTGGCGAGCAACCCATCTTTCTTGACATTCCTAGACGACATGCTATATCTAATGTGTGACACCGCGCTCTTGTCGGCGTCTATCCTCTGCCTCGCAGTGTTTTTGGGCGGCACGATGGCAAGGTGGTGGACTTCGCTGGCCGCTGGATGCGCGTTATTCGTTACAGGAGATGTAATTTTCTTTTACCAAAATGCTCAGGGAACCTACTACAATGGCAGTGTGAGCGACCTGGTGTACGTACTTGCTTACTTGACCTTTTACGCCGCATTCTACTTTCATTCAAGAGAACTATGATTTCCTCTACAAGATATCCTAAATGATTTGTAATTTCTAGGCCAAGTGTCAAATACCGGGGAAATTTCTTTAAGAGCGGACTCGATTCTTCGAGTTAATCAATACAAGATCAAAACCGGTTTTTCTTGTCCATTACGTTAAGCAGATCTTCCCCGCGGCTGAACCTCTTGCAGTTTTCCAGGAGAATTTTCGTCCGTCGTTCTGGAACGTGATAGGAGTTCTGGTCTGCCGCAATGTGTGGAGTAATTATGACGTTGGGGTTGGACCAGAGCGGACTGCTCTGAGGCAGAGGTTCTTCCTCGAAAACGTCCAGACCCGCTCCCGCGAGGGTCTTTGCCTCCAGAGCCTTCACCAGATCCTCCAGAACAACGCAGGCTCCGCGCCCGACATTGATTAGGTATGAGGTTTCCTTCATCAAACTCAATCTCCTTGAGTCGATCATGCGCCTCGTCTGTGGCGTCTCGGGAGTGGTGATTATCACAAAATCTGCGGCTGGAAGCATACTATCCAGTGAGTTGGTGGAGTAGAGTGCGTCAAAGTGTACCGGCTTCACGGTGACTCTGGGATCTATTCCTATAACTTTCATTCCGAAGGCCTTACACAGGCGTCCAGTCTCTGCACCGATTCCTCCAGCTCCGATAATTAGGACGGTCGATTCGGGAAGGTACACCTTGAACGGTATTGGAGCCCATTCCTTTCTAGACTGCTGTTGCATATACCTGTTGAGATTTCGCGAAAATGCCATAAGAAAAGACATTGCGTGGGCTGAAACGTGCTCGTTGAATATGCCACGAAAGTTGGTGACTACCACAGCGCTCTGCACGAGCTCGTCAAACCAGAAAGAGTTAGCGGGACCAGCCGCATAGCACTGAATCCACTTTAGATTTTTTGCGCGTTGAAAAAGCTCGGGAGGTACAAGACCATATGCACAATTCACCTCCTCTATGAAGTCACCTATATCAGCAGGACTCTTGAAAGTTCTCACTTCGGAACCGGGTACCACCTCGCGAATTTCATCTTCCCAGCCTTCTATGACATCGGGTGGGAGGAGAGCCATTTTCAGGTTCATTTTCGAATTTGTCTTTTGTTACAGATGGTCTTTCAATGCTTCCATTGTTTAGATCAACGCAACTCTTCCGAACTTCTCGATGATTCCTGAATCCAAAAAGAGCGAAATTGAGATGAAATAAACAAAAACTTGGATCAAATGGATATAACTATCTGTCATTCGTACAACAGATCATATGACACAAGGAAGAGTGAGAGTTGGACAAGAAGGACAGATCGTCATTCCAAAGAAGATTCGAGATAAACTCGGCATAAGAGAAGGCTCGGAAGTACTGGTAAGTGCTCGGAACGATGAGGAGATTGTCATCAGGAGATCCTCACCTTCCACGGAAAGGTATGTGGATTATTTTGCGTCAATATATTCCAAGAAACTGAAGAAACATGTGAATATCAGGAAGTTCATCGAGGAAGAAAACATTGAACGCTGCTGTCTTCGTTGATTCCAATGTCTTCATTCTGCCGATTCTTTACTGGAGAGACAGGCCCCCTAGCGCGCGAATCACCCCCATTCAAAAATTTACGACATTACTCTGCGTCTGCTCCGTGATCTAAACCCAATGTCGAAAATCGAAATCAAAGTGTATCGATAAATTAGAAAACACCTAGAATTCACTTCGCAGTCGGGACATTTGAAGAAAGTATTTCTTACCGCTCTTTTTGAGGGAATCTGGATCTTCTCGTTGATCGCCTGGCTTTACTCGATCAGCAAGGAAGCCGGAAGAAAAAGTCTTTCATCATACCTACCAATTCCGACTGATCTCTTTGCACTCTCTACTTTTGCGCTAGCTTTCGTCGCTTTCGTAGTTTGGGAGACATTGAGACACGAACCAAATCTATAATTCATTATCGCTCAGAGTCCAACTGTTGGAGTGGATTTCAATGAGCGTTAACGCTTTTGATTTCTGAGAATTCTAGAAAAGAAGAAACCCAACACGCTTGCAACAAATGCGATTACTCCGAGAGTATCGTTTCTTAACCAATCTAACCAAGAAATTCCTTCCTGCAAGTGAAACACTTGTTTGTCAAGCCAGTAAGGTTGAAAGTAAGAGATCCCGACGACATACAGAAAAACTATCAGACCAAAGATAAAGATAGTATCAAAAATCGAAAGTAAGATAATTCTTTTTCTCTTTTCAACCACGAAAATCTTCTAACTACTGGAATAAAGGTTCATGGACTGTTAAGATTTGTCTCCTAGATTTTAGTTGGATTTGAAATACTGCAGTAACATCTCATATGAAGCAACACGTACCCTCTGGAGGTTCGGATTTTTTGGTGAATCGAACGATCATTCACGATCAATCTGTTTTGAATCTAACTTTTTATTTCAGGATCTGTTGAAATGTCAGGGTAGTTGTGACTTCGTACAGATCAGTCTTATTTGGTTCTAAATATCATTTAATAACAATATGAGAAGTAAAACGAAAGTAGAAGTTGTAGGAGTTCTTCTAATCATCGTTTTAGTTTTCTTCTTCGCTCCTGTATTGTACTGGACAAGTGCGACACCGCCGGTGCCTCCTGCTTATTTCAATACACCAGGTCTTTCACTTCCAGTTTATCGGTCCCTTGTGTGTGCTTTCTTCGATATAGGTGATTTGTATTCGCTGGGCAGTGTGAAGTTGGGCGGTTTACAGTATCCAGCTTTTGGATTTAGTCTTGGATGTAAAATTCCTTACCCGGTTTATGTTTGAGAAAGATGGAAAACCTGTGCAGGAGAGTTAGAGAAAGACACTCTCATTACCATTTCTTAATCGAAAAAACAAAGATTCCCCGACAGAGTCAGATGCGAATGGCCATTCTGACTGTGCGGCATCGAATGGTTTCGAGTGCAAGGCATTAGATCTGTGGGACAAATCTTTGGGCATTGATTTTTCTTAACTGCTTGTCGTGGCATGAGGAAGTTACAGTAAATTTACTGCAACAAAAGCCTTACTTTGGTTCAGGTATGAGGGTATGGTAGTCTGAAGATCGCCAAGATAACTCTCAGCACAACTTTTTTCTATAAATGCCAAGTTATGGAAACTTATGAAATCTATCCCAGCCTACAAACCTGAGGACTGTGATCGTCTCATAGTTGAGGCGGTCGAGAAAGGAGATATTGAAACGTCAGTGGCACTTTACGAGCCTGATGCTGTGCTTTTCACGGAGCCAAACCAGCTAATCAAAGGTCAGGACGCAATTCGCAAGCAAAATGAAAAGGGCATCGCCATGAAAACAAAATTTAACATTCACGAGATCAAAACTGTGATGAGCGGTGATGGCACAATAGCTACAACTCGGATGAAGATTACGACCATTGATAAGGATCCAAAAAGCGGAAACGAAGTGCGCAACCTAGTCAACACGCTGGAAGTAGTCAGAAAGCAGCCGGACGGAACTTGGCGCTTTGTGATAGATGACCCGTTCGGCGGCAATCGCGCGAATATGTGAACTCTCGAAAGACATGACGCGAGGCTCGGATTCAAATCCCATCCACTCGCTCGAATTCACCAAAAGATCGAGTTTCTTTCACGCGTCCAAGGTCAAGCTGGATTTTTTTGATGATCTGATTTCGATAAGCCAAGACGATCAAAAGGTCAGGGACGTCAGCTACTCGGATTCTGTGATGTTGAGATTCGATAAATCAGGTCATGCAATATCCAGCGAGTACCCCGCGGTTTTGTTCCTGCGCTTGAAGAAATCTGATGAGAAAGGATTTGAGAGGTATTCCACTACATCCCTTCCGGGTATAATCAGCGAAGGAGAGCTGTACGAAATATTCCAATGGTTGCGAGACAAAATTATCGCTGCGGGTGGAAGGGCCTGAAGTGAGAAAATGAGTTAACTTTAGTCATGCTGGACTACGCTCTGATGAGTAACTCGCTGGGGAATCGACTTTTATACCGAAGTGCCAAGCCGGTTTGACTCGAATTTTCGTTCTCATATTACAATCGTTTTTATTCCCATTTTCCTTGCCGCTTCAAGTTGTTTCGGATCGCGTGAGACCAGAGAACCTTCTAAGCGCATAGCTAGGGCTACATACAAGGCGTCGTAAGAAGTCAGGTCAGTTTCTTTTGCTATACGAAAAGATTCTAGAGCTAGGCTTTTTTCTTGTGGGAATATCCTCACATTGCTACCCATGAGGGTGAGGAGGACATCGATTGCATTTTCTGTCTGTTCGTTTTCGAAACGACTGCGCTTTAGGGCTGTTAGCACCGAATTAATCGATTCTGTTAAGATAAGCTCAGGAGCAAACGTACCCTCCAAAGTCCGCGTATTTTCTCAAATTCGTCTTCTTCCAAAATGAAAGCCGATAAAACCGATGCGTCAATGACGACTGTCACGATCTTCTCTCACGATTTTTGCAGCTTCGCCTTTACGTAATCTCCGGGTAGATTTGAGTAGCCGATCAGCCCTTTCGAGATTCTCTCTTCTTTGCTCCTCCTCAATTTTCCTCGAAATGAACAACCTGATCTCTTCCGACCAATTTATTTTCCCCTTTCGCTTTTCCATATCCTTCTTTAGTTCTGAAGGTACTTTTACACTGACAACGGACAAGAGTATTCTTTACTGGTTTACCAGTTTGTAATACACCACAATAAACATGTTGGCTTGAAATTAGCTGGAACACAGGTGGCTCGCGGTCTCAACACGTTTCTGTGGATTCTGGCATGCACGTCTCTGACGATCCTTCGAAGAGTCGCCCACTTTAGACAAAACCCAGTCAGACTGGATGAGTAAGTACGGAAAGAACTCGATTTTGTAATCAAAACTGTTTTTGTCCGCAATGTGTACAGAACATTGCAGACAACTGTATTTTTGATCCACATTTAGTACAGAATTTGTTTGTTTCCGTTGCAGAACTCTCAGAGGAGAAAGTTGTGGCAGTACCTTTAGTCACTTCCGAGAATTCCAGACCTGACCAAACAGGATCGATCTGAGATTTTGCAAACCCAAGTTCCATGCTGAGTCCGATTTGATAGCTCATATCAGGGCTATCAGCGATGACAAAGTCCTGCATCTGCCTCCCTCCAAAGCCGTCGGCGAAGATTGATCGATTGACTTGTGCACCGGTCGTCTCGAGAAGATCCTTTAGGGGCCCTCTGTGAGAGATGAATCCGGAAGAGAAAATCCACAGCATCTCCACACCGTTTCCCTTCTCGGGAGACCAGCTCACTTCCTTCAGACCGTTTTCCTCGGGAGTCAGTACTACAATGTCTTGCTGGATGGAATCCTGGAGTGAATCACGCCCGATTGCACGGTCAAGTGTGATTGTGATTTTTTTGTAGTCTGTTCCGCGCGCTGAAAGATTTACGACCAGTTTCGGTGGGTCGCCATCGACGCTCTTGATTGTGGCGGTTGCAACGGATCCGCCGTTAAGTAAAGTGAGAGTATCCTTTTCAGATTGTATTCTATAGCTTCGACCACCGGTGTTATCAAAGTAAACAAAGAAAGCCCAGATGTCCTTTCCCATCATTTTCAGGTGGATAGCAGGTGCCCTAACAGTTCCCTGTAAATCGCCGCGCACAAATCCCGAACATGGGAAGAGGCCCTGCGCGCCTTCGCCCAGAGTTACTTCGATCGACTCTCCGCCAGAATCCAGCCGTGAGGAGGACCACTTTGCAGGCGTTTCATTCGCAAGTGCAGCCTGTGCCTCCCACCGCTGGGCGGGGGTTCCAGGCTTTGCAGAGTGATCTGCCACGATCAGGTACTGGGCGTAGCCATCGCCCGAAGTTACCTGCTTTACGTTAAGCTTGGTCTTTTGATTTTTGAATGAGATTACGCATTTCTTACTCCCATCAGTCCGAGGCAGGATCCGGTATTCCGCCTCTAGTCCATCCACCGAACAGAGAACTGGCACACTTTCGGGAAATGACAAGTCGCTATAAACAGATTTTGTTGGAGTCAATATTTTACGTTGTCAACTGTTAAATATCGCAACTTCATTCGCGGCAATCTCTGCAAAGTAAAACCATGAGAAAATTGCTCGTTTCCCTTGCAGTCTCCATGATTCTCGTTTTCAGTTCGGCGTTTGGAGTTTTGATGGTTTCAGCTTACGCAGCTCCACCTGCTATAATTGTTCCAGCGCATCAGATCTTGGCGGTAAAGAATTCCATCATCACAGCAGAATCTGAAAATTGGGGCGGTTATGTTGTGACCGGTACTGCCGGCAAGATAACGAGCGTCAAGATGTCCTGGATCGTTCCAGCGGTCAGCTGCTCTTTGCTTTCAGAGACTTTCTCTGCAATGTGGGTGGGCATTGATGGTTTTGGGACAGATACCGTCGAGCAGACAGGTACACTTTCTGACTGTGGGTTGCTGGGGGCGAGTTATTCTGCATGGTTTGAATTTTACCCGGCGGGTTCCGTGACAATTCCCGATACCGTCAATGCGGGTGACGTAGTATCGGCGCAGGTGACCTATTCTACGAAAACCGGCGATTACACAACTCAAATTGAAGATCATACTGCAGGCTGGACTTTCACGACCTCAAGCGCTGTGAGCGGTGCGGAGGACGCGAGTGCCGAATGGATAGTAGAAAGACCGGAGGTTTGCGATGTATTGGGCATCTGCACGTTGTCGTCGCTCGCAGATTTCGGTCAGGCGTTTTCAGGTCCCAAGTACACTTCACTTCCAAACTCGCAGAGTGATGTTGCCACGATATCTGGAAAGACTGGAGACATTTCCTCATTTTCCTCGGCAAAGGGGGATTCCGTTTACGAGGTCACAATGATCTCCACTAACACTCCAACGTATTCGCTGGCTACGCCGTCAGCCCTGCAATCTGGAAGATCTTTCTCGATGCAGTGGGATGCGCCTTCATAAATTCGAGAATTGTTCCGAGCTTATCGAGCATGAAAGCAAAAATAATTTGAGTCAGTTTATGGTCATTTTATCGGGACATGTCAGACGATTCAGTGAAGAACCCCTTTGCTGGAATCTTTGAAGAACAGTCTCGTTACGCTCGCTATCTTAATTACATCGAGCACGAAGAGTTCGACAAAGTTCCTACCAGGTGGCTCGAGGATTACGTGAAGAAAAACGAACCATTCGTCCGGGTAAACATCGAACGAGACTTATCAATAGACGGAGAAAAAACCGAAGCTATGGTTCTATTTGAGAAAATTCTAACAGGCGTGAAAAAGGAAATTGAGAGAAGAGAGACGGAACCCGTGAAATTCTAAGCCGTTGTGCCGGAATTTCTTGTCATTATTAAACCTGAATCGAAAAAGTTAGGCGCTACAGCTCACTAAACTACCTTCAACTTCAGGTTCTCTGGAAAAGCAACAGCTTGACTGAATTTGGAAAACCTTAATCACGGTGAAAGTCAAAGGTAGTGGAACCGGACGATGATTCTGAGACGACAACGACGCTTTCGACCGATCTTGATCACGAGCTAAGGCTCGGCAAGGAATCAGTCGAGCTCGATGCGAAATCCCTCCGCGTCCTTAGAAATGGCTCCGTGCTTCAGGAGATTAAACTGGAGGACATTAGCAAAGCTTCCGTGGAAGAAGGGATTGGAATTGCACGGCTGGTCATCCAGACGACGAATGGCTCTGTAAACGATTTTGCGTTCTTCACCAAAAAGAAGCTGAAGGCGTTTCGCGCGCTGACAAACGTAATCAATAGCGGTATGGTCGCGAGCGCGCCTCCGATTCTGGGTGAGGATGAAAAGTCCACAAATTACAACCGCGGAAGCACTCTCCGCTGGCTACTGGAGTTCATGAGACCGTACAGGAAGAAGCTCCTCCTCGGGATTTTATTCTCGGTTTTGCTCGCGGGGTTCAACCTGGTACCTCCATATCTTCTGCAAATACTCATCGACAGCGTACTAATCGCAAACAAGCCCACTCAGGGACTCTTTGTTTACCTGACACTGGTCCTTCTAGTTTCGTTTGCCATAATCACACTGCTCTCAATCTTGCAGAGCTACTTCCTGAACACTCTAGGTCAGAGGGTGGTGAACAACCTGAGGGGCAGCGTCTACGAGCACGCAATCAGTCTCCCCACGTCGTTCATAGAGCGGATGACCACGGGACGAATTCTTTCCAGATTGACAACTGACGTGGGAAACACCCAGTGGCTGATGGTCTGGGGCATCCCTACTTTGACTGTGAACATACTGACTTTGATCGGAATTGGAGTGATACTTTTCATCCTCGACGCCGGGCTCGCCGTCTTTGTCCTCGTTCCGGTTCCGTTCATCATCTACGCGCTTGTCAGGTACAGGAAGGGGTCGTTCATGGTGTACCACAGGAACTGGAGGAGGAGTGCTGACGTCACTGCCATGATCACAGACACCGTGCCGGCGTACCAGGTGGTGAAATCGTTCGTGCGCGAGGACCGCGAGGCTAACAGG
>Ga0187784_10003134_pt1 | contig 13327 bp, 10 predicted proteins | sample 1015_SJ02_MP15_2_FD_132964 | JGI IMG/M metagenome (GOLD analysis project Ga0187784, IMG submission 132964) | Tropical peat soil microbial communities from peatlands in Department of Meta, Colombia - 1015_SJ02_MP15_20_MG | ecosystem: Environmental > Terrestrial > Soil > Wetlands > Peat | place... | reverse complement strand
GTTTCCTCGTGCTTGGCTTCCACCAGTCGCGAAGAAAGTGCGTTCAGCTCTTCCTCGCTCAGGTTCGCTGTTCCGTGGGGCCCTACATGGATTTCCTCATGGGTTTCTTCGGCCGGTGCGGAAACGGATTCCACTTCCTCGGCTGCGTGCTCTTCAGCACCATGTTCCGTGGCTTCTGCTTCCGCTTCGTTGTCCGCGAGCACCCAATGCGGCAAGCTTCCGCTAAACCGCCGCGGTCCTCCGCCCGACGGCGGCATTCCGATTGTCGGACGCGCCGCGGGCTGCTCGAAATTCGGTTGCCGCTCTTCGGGCCCATGATCGCCTAGCGGCTCGACGGGCGCCTGCTGCGGCCGTCCGCGATACTTCGCCAGTGACTCGCCCGGCAGCACGATATCGTCTTCGTGCCGCTCGCTGGGTCCCGAAGGTCCCCTGTCTCGGTCGCCTTGTCGGCGATTATCGTAGCCGCGCGATTCCCGATCGCCCTGTGGCGATGCGTACTTTGACGGTGGCAGGTTCCGTCCGCCCGGTCCGTGATGCCGCCGGTCGCCTCCGCCTCCGCGGCGCCGTCCCCAGCGTCCGCGCCGTCCTCCGCGCCCGCGATCTCCGCCGCGGTCTCCTCCCCGGTCACCCCGCTCGCCCCGGTCGCTTCCGTGGCGCGGCGGATAGTTCCGCGTCGGATTGTAACTGGGAGCAAAATTCTGCGGCGCCGAATCATTAGATTCCGGCTGGCGCTCCTCCGCCTCCGGAAATTCGCGCTCCTCTGCCCCTTCCACGTGCGCGCTTTCCTCGTGTCCTTCGCCGCTGTACTCCGGCGCGGGCTCTTCCACAGTGGAGGGCTCGCCGATGTGAGCGTGCTCGACCGGCGCAGTTTCCTCTGCCGGCGCGGTTTCCTCTCGCGTTCCCGCTGCAGCCAAGGTCTCTCCTGGCAGCAACTCGATGGTCGTGCTCACGCGTGTGCCAGGGCCGGTGGCAGGAATCTCTCCATGCCCGTGCCCATGTTCGTAGTCTTCGAGGTTTTCGAAAACGTCGCTGACGTACAGGAAGGCGTCCCCATCCAGGCCGATATCCACGAACGCGGATTGCATGCCCGGCAGGACTCGCGTGACTTTTCCTTTGTAGATGCTGCCGACGAGCGCAAACTCTTTTTCGCGCTCAATGTAAATCTCGACTAGCTGTCCTTCTTCCAAAATGGCGACTCGCCTCTCGTGGGAGGTCGCCGATATAACCAATTCTTTCGACATGAAAACTCCTTGGGATGCACCGCCGCGCTGACCTCTCTCCAGGAGGTACGGGGCAAGGCGCCGTCCCGCTTTCTTTCGGGACACGCTGGCCACACTTCCAGATTTGCGGCATGGCCTTCGAAGCCGGAGGGAGCGGCCGCTGGGCGGCCTGGGTATTGCTCTAACCTCTTGCTTTCGAGGCTTGGCCGTTGCCCGGATATTCCCGAGGTAACGGCGGACGTTGCTATCCTCACTCTAAAATTCCTTCTAACCTGGCAGTCCCGCCTTTCAGCGGCACCGCTGGCCGGCGCAATCAACCTCCCTGAACTGAGGTCCTGCGCCCGGCGCTTTGACAATGGCTTAGTTGACAAACCGGCGCAGCCGGACGTTCATCACCAGGCCTATCGCCAGAAATACAAACAACGTGGCCGATCCTCCGTAGCTCATCAGCGGCAATGGTATCCCCGTTACCGGCATCGCCCCGATGACCATGGCCACATTCACCAACACATGGAACCCTAGCGCCGCTGTTACGCCCATGACTAGAAACATTCCCGCGCGGTCCTTCGCGCGCTGGGCGTTCTGCACTAACCGCAACAACAACGCCATGTACAGCCCCAAAGCAACCAGCACGCCTTTGAATCCCTGTTCTTCCGCCCACGCCGACATAATAAAGTCGGAATAGCGCACCGGAATGTACCCAAGTTGATTCTGGCTGCCGTTGCCGAAACCCTTCCCCCAGAAACCGCCCGAGCCCACCGCTATCTTCGATTGCAACACTTGATAGCCGGAGCCCTTCGCGTCTTCCTCAGGATGCAAAAACGACGTGACCCTTTCCTTCTGATACGGCTTCATGAAATGCCACCCGACGGGCAGCATCAGGATCCCGATTAATATAATGACCACCGCATGTTTCCACTGCAGCCCCGCGAGAAATGCCCCCACAATTAGCATGGGCAGCAGCACCAATGCTGTTCCCAGGTCCGGCTGCTTCAGAATCAATACCAGTGGTAAGCCTACCAGAAGCCCTGCTTTTATCAAATCCTGCAGGGACAGCTCATCCGTGCGCACTTCCGCGAAGAAGCGCGCCAACACTATGATTATAATCAATTTGACCAATTCTGACACCTGAAAGAATTCGCCCATCAGCGGGATCCACCGCTGCGCCCCAAATCGCCGGTGCCCCACCAGCAACACCAGCACCAGCGCCGCCAAGCCCACTATGTACAACCACGGCGCCTGGTCCATGATTACGTGGTAATCAAAACGCGATAACACGAACATCAACACAAAGCCAATTACCAGCCAGCGCATCTGCTTCACGTGCATGCCCGTCAGCGCGCTGCCGTGCGTCGCCGAGTAAATCTCCACGACTCCAATTGCGCAGATCGCCGCCACTATGGCCAGCAGCCACCAGTCGTAATCCCGTGCTCCCGGTGCGTCCCTCATTTCACTCCATCACGTAGCATAGGCCTGTGCTCTTTTGCCGCGAACCCGGATTTAAAATTCAAAACTAAAGACCTTCCGTCACTCTGTGCCCGAATTCGCGTTCTCCGTCGCGGGCACTACCGCCGCAGTCTCTTGCGGCTTCACCCGGACCATCGGAGCTTCCGCTCGAACAGTCGTCTTCTTCAGGATGCGCTGCGGCGCCTGATTCTCCGCCGTCTCTTGTCCCGGCGTCTTCTTGTTCTTCTTGTCGTAATACGCCTTCACGATATCGCGGACCACGGGTCCCGCAGCCGTGCCTCCGTGCTCCGCCGTGTCTTGAACAACCGCCGCGACCACAATCTCCGGATTCCGCCGCGGCGCATAACCTACGAACCACCCATCATTCTTGCCTTTTCCCAATCCGAGGCGGCTCGCGGCGTTGTAACTCATCATCTGCGCCGTACCGGACTTCCCGCAAAATTCGATCCCCTGTAATTTTATCGCTGCTCCTGTTCCGCCGGGTTCGTTCACCACTCCATACATGCCTTGTGTGACTTCCTCCACGGTGTGCTCCGCGAGCTCTACGTGCTTCTCTCCGACGTTCGCCGCATCCTTCAGCAGATGCGGTTGCTTGAAGTCACCGCTCGACGCTATGCCCCCGATCACGTAGGCCACTTGCAGCGGCGTGACCATCACCGAGCCTTGCCCAATCGCCACCGATATGGTCGAGCCCGGATACCATTTGTGGTGGTACACGCGCTCCACCCATTCTTCCGATGGCATCAACCCGGGTTCCTCCGCTGGCAGATCAATCCCGGTCTTCTCCCCTAGCCCCAGCATCTTGGCATACTTCGCAATGGTGCCAATGCCCATGCGCATCCCAAGGTTGTAAAAGAATACGTCGCAGGAGTGCACGATGGCGCTGTGCAGGCCTACCTCGCCGTGTGCGGACTTCCCGTATACCCAGCACTTGTGCATTTGTCCATAGAACACTCCGTATCCAGGGCAAAATGCCGTAAAACTTTCTGGAACCGCTTTCGATTCCAGCATTGCCGTCGCCATTATGACCTTGAACACGGAACCCGGCGCGATTTGCGCCTGGGTCACACGGTTCAGCAGTGGCCGGTCCGGGTCCTCATTCAGGCGTTGCCATTCTTCCTTCGACACGCGAATCGCGAAATCATTGGGGTCCGGCGCGGGATGGCTTGCAAATGCCAGCACCTCGCCGGTCCGCGGATCCAGCGCAACTACCGCTCCTTGTTTGTCTCCCAATCCCGTTTCCGCTAGCTGCTGTAGGTCGTAGTCAATCGTCAGCTGAATCTGTTTTCCGGGAATGGCCTCCTGCTGCGGCAAGGGCATTCCCTTCATCTCTTTGCCGACGCTGTTCACCACCACTCGCCGCATCCCGTCCGTCCCTACCAGCAGGTCGTTGTATTGCCTCTCCAGCCCGCTTTTGCCGGCAAAATCTCCCGGCCGCAGTTTTCCGTTGCTCGCTTCGATCTGCTGCTCGCTCACCTCGCCCACGTACCCGCTGGCGTGCGCCATGAATCCGCCCGGCAGATATCTGCGCCGGTGCACCATCAGCATTTCCAGCAGCGGGATATCCGAACGGTGCGACTCAATAAACGCTACGTCCGCCGGCGTGGCTTGCGGCTTGATCACGATGGGTTGGAATTTCGGCAGCTCTTTTGTGTTGTTGAGCTGATCCTTCAGGTCGTCCAGCGAAAGTCCCAGGCCTTCGGCGATGGCCGGCAGATTCTTTTCCACCGCCGGAGGATCGTCGCGCAGCAGCAGCACGCTAAAAGAAGGATAGTTGTCCACCAGCACGCGTCCGTCGCGGTCCAACATTCTCCCGCGCGGCGCGATGATCGGGATGGAGCGCACTCGGTTGCGCTCCGCCATTTGTCCATATTTATCGGAATCGATGACTTGCAGTTTCCAGAATCCCAGCAGGAGCAGCGCGATCGTGCCCACGATCACGTAGGACGCGGCGGCAAGCCGTTCTTGCGGCAGGCGATTATCGTTGCGAAACCAGTACGACACGCAATTTCCGTGCGCGAGCCTCTTGTTTTTCGCGCCCGTTAGTACGGGCGACTTTCATCAGGGCTGACCGGAGCCCTCTCGCGCTTTTCCCCAACCCCACGCGGCGAATCTCTTCGAATTCTTCGTCTTGCGAGGCCTGTTCTCGCCTCGTTTCTCTCGGAAGCCGCCAGATCGCCACCGCGTTCCGAAGCCGTCACTCCGGAACTTTCTTCAAAGTAGCACTTGGCCCCATCAGCCGCAACCCGTCCCGGAGTACAGGTTTCCACCAAGCTACTGCAGCCCGGGTTTTGTAGCAGCCGCCTCTTGCCCCGAGCTTCGAGGGCTCCGCGGCGGGCGCCGATCAGCGGTCATGCTAAAATCCCTGATTCTCTCTATGTGGCCCAACTCCGATAAACCGCTCCGGCTCGCCCTCATCGGTATGTCTAGCTCTGGTAAATCGCACTGGGCAAAGAATCTTGCCGCGCTCGGTTGTCCCACCATCTGTTGCGACGACGCCATCGAAGCGCGCCTGGCGCCCGTTCTGCAGTCAGGCGGCTATGAGGGGATCAACGGTGTGGCTGCCTGGATGGGCTGGCCCGACACTCCCACCTACGCGGAGCGCGAAGCCGAATACCTTCGCGAAGAAATCGCCACTCTCGATGAAGTTCTTTCCACCCTCGAAAAGGATCCCAAGCGCGAACTTGTTCTGGACACCACCGGCAGCGTCATTTGCACCGGAAACCACATCCTGCATCGTCTGCGCCGCCAAATGACCGTCGTTTACCTCGCCGCCTCTCACGAGGAAACCCAATTGTTAATCGACCGCTATCTCCGCGACCCCAAGCCCGTACTCTGGCAAGGCGTATTTCATCCACGACCCGGAGAAACATCTCGCGACACAGTCGTGCGCTGCTATCCTCTCCTCATCGCCGCCCGACGCCGAAGCTACGAAGCCCTCGCGCATCTCACGGTCCCCACGGTCACAACGCGCGAGATGTCCCCGCCGGGCACGTCCCGCAATCCCACCGTCGCCCAAGTGTTTTTAGAGAGGATCGCCGAGCTGCTTGCCACCCGCCGCTAACCACGTACCTAAGGTTTTGTAGCGGCCGCCGTCTGCGGCGGGCGCCTTTCACTTCGACGCCAAAAACGGCGAAATCATTCCATTCGCAGGCGGGCGAAGTGAGCAGTTTCTCTTCCTCGTTTAACCTCCAACTTCCTCCGTCTGCTCTCGGCCTTTTTCGCCGCGAAGGGCCGCAACGCTCACTGCAACCACAACCTATTCCCAAACCACAACGTCATTCCGAACGGAGTCTGGGAAGTGAGGAATCTCTCTTTTTCCCTCCCAACTCCTGTCCTCCTCCGCCTTTTGCGCCACGAACGATCTCAACGTATCCTTAACTACAACCCTTGGATGGAACGCTAAACCCGGGCGCACGAAGGCACTAAACTCAAACATGCCCAGCGTTTCTGCAGGAGAGTCCGGCTGATTACCGATTACTGATTACTTTCTTCCATGCGCTACCGTTCCACCACTGGCAAAGCCCCGCTCACCTCTCTCCGAGGCGCGGTCCTCCGCGGCCTGGCTCCCGACGGCGGCCTCTACATGCCCGCCCAGATCGCCCGCCACACCCCCGAAGAACTTGAGGAATTCCGCCGCTTGCCTTTCACGGAAGTCTGCTTCCGCGTGGTGCGTCCTTTCGCCGCCCCCGACGTTCCCGAAGGAGTCCTCTGGCAAATCGTTGCCGAAGCCGTCAACTTTCCCGTGAAGCTCGTATCTCTTTCCCCCGCTCTCCACATTCTCGAACTCTTCCACGGTCCCACGCTCGCCTTCAAAGATTTTGGCGCTCGCTTCATGGCCCGCCTGATGGGCTACTTTGTGCGCGGCGAATCCCGTCCACTCACCGTTCTCGTCGCCACCTCCGGCGACACCGGCAGCGCCGTCGCCCACGGCTTTCTCGGGGTTCCCGGCATTCGCGTGGTGATTCTCTATCCCTCAAAGCGCATCAGCGAAGCTCAGGAACATCAATTCACTACCCTCGGCCAAAACATCACCGCTCTCGAAGTATCGGGCGCTTTCGACGATTGCCAGCGTCTGGTTAAGCAAGCCTTCGCCGACGAGTCTCTCAATCAGCGCGCCTTCCTCACTTCCGCCAATTCCATCAACGTCGGCCGCCTGCTCCCGCAGATGTTCTATCACGTCGCAGCCTATCGCCAATTACCCGTCGCTTCGGTCCCTCTGATCGTCTCCGTTCCTAGCGGCAATTTCGGCAATCTCACCGCGGGAATTTTCGCTAAGCGCATCGGCCTTCCCGTCGCCCGCTTCATCGCTGCCACCAACTGCAACGATGTCGTCCCGCGATATCTTCTCTCCGGCGAATATTGTCCCCGTCCCGCAGTGGCCACCTACTCGAACGCCATGGACGTCGGCAATCCCAACAATTTTCCGCGCCTCCTCGATCTCTGCCGCAATCGCATCGAATATGTTCGTAAGGAAATCTGGGGACACGGCGCCACCGACGTCGAAACTCTCCAGGAAATGCACGCGGTTTGGGACCGCTACCGCTACGTTTCCGACCCCCACACCGCTGTCGGCATTCACGCCTGGGAAGCCTACCGCAAGGAGCACCCCGAGCCTTCCCAAGGTTTAGTCCTGGCCACCGCCCATCCCGCCAAATTCGCCGACGTCGTCCAAAAAGCTATTGGCTCAGCCCCGCAGCTACCCGAGCGCCTCGCCCGTCACCTCCAACTGCCCAAGCTCTCCGTGCCCATGTCCGCCAACTACTCCGCCTTCAAACAATTCCTCCTCGCACATTAATCGGGCAAGGCCTTGTGGCGACACTCTTGTGTTTCCAGTCCGACTTAGCTAAGCTATATTAGCTAAGGGCTGCTTATGCCAGTCATCACTATCCATCACGCCAAAACCAATCTCTCCCGGCTTATCAAGAAAGCCGCGGCCGGGGAAGAGATTATCATCGCCCGCGGCGACAAGCCTGTGGCCCGCCTAGTCGCCATTGGCGAAACCAAGGGCAAGCGCCAGCCCGGCTCGCTGAAAGGCAAACTCCATGTCGGACCGGAGTTTTTCGAACCTCTCCCTCCCGAAGAACTGGCCGGCTGGGAGTGACTTCAAGTGCGCGCTCTGCTCGACACTCACGCGCTGCTGTGGTGGCTTTCCGATGATCCTGTACTGAGCAAACGAGCGCGAAGCTTCATCGCAGACACCGGGAATCACCTGATTGTCAGTGCTGCTTCTGCCTGGGAGATTGCCACAAAGGTTCGACTCGGAAAGCTTTCCGCTGCCACTGATTTGTGCGCCGGTTTTGTGGAGCAACTGGAACGCGAAGGATTCGAGTCGCTGCCGATCTCGCCGGATCACGCCGTCCGGGCGGGCTTGCTGCCCGGCCCTCACAAGGATCCTTTCGACCGGATGCTCGTTGCTCAGGCGCAAGCAGAGAACGTCTCCATTGTCAGTATCGATTCCGTGTTCGACACCTACGGGCTTCGTCGGATCTGGTGAGTGTCAGGAAACCGCACTAGTTGTGGTTTGTGGCACAGCCATTCCTGGCTGTGTTGGCATCCCAGGCGCGTCCTCTAGGGGTGGCTCTATGCCGCCGTTGGCTCGAGTGATCAGCTTTTGATAAGGCTGTAGGGGCACGATACATCGTGCCCAAGGCGAGTCTTCGAGCCTTGCTGTTCTCTTGCGGCGCTGGCTTTCAAGCCAGCGTCTTCCACTAATTTGCTGTTACAACAATGACCGGCAGGGATTCCTTGTACCGTCCGCCGCAGGAACCCTGATTCGACCAGGGTTCACATCAACCCGAACACCAATTGATCCTCACTGCGCCGCGGTGCCCGGCTCACACTCCGCACCGCTGCCAAAGCAGACGGCGTCGCTGCTACAATTCCGCATGAATCAAACCGCATGTTCGAAAACTCCAGCACTCGTTCCCCAGCGTTTGCCGAACGCACGCCTCCGTTTGGAAGGCGACGGCGGTAATCCCCCGGAAACGGCACTGTGTCCTCCGCCCAGATCGACTGAATCCCCTTCGGAAGTCCTCCCGCTATCGCCTCCACGGCTTCATATTTCGTGACGACGCCTTCCAACCGATGGTTTCCTTGCGTGACGCTCTCGGTACTGAATCCCTTCGCTTCGAGAACCAAAACAGCGGTGTCCGGGAGGTAACGAATGCGCCCCGCCAGAATTCGGTCTGGACAAGGTTCAGCGCTTTGCAATCGTGCAAGCGTCGCGCTCTCAATCGCATTCCTGTCCTGCCACAGTTGTGGTGCGATCTGCTTCACGTGACGGCATCCTTGCAGTCCCCAAAAGCAACTTAGATGGACCTCGAAGGCATGCTCGGTCAACTCGCGCGGTGCGTCATACGTGTACGCAACGCCCAGACCGTCCTCATTCCCATTGACCCGGAACTGCGGACTTTCGTCGTCAGTGCTCCGGATCTCAAATTCCCTCCGATATGCAGTCCAAAAGGAGTGCACGCTTTTCACGGAGACAATCTCGCCAAATACGCGAGGGCCAGTCAGCCGGTTCGCCACTCCGTAACTGATCGTCGATACCTTCCCATCTAACAGCGTCACCGACGCACCGAACGCCACATAACGGTATCCCAGTAGATTAGCTAACGGATATACGCAGCCATTTACATATCCGTCTTCCGTAACTTCGGCGTTCGGCGAACACCACTTGACCGCATAAACGTAACGGCAGTAGTTCAGCCAAAAACGCTCGTTGGAGACCTGCGCGGTATAAAGGTGTTCGATTCCCAGATCGATTTCACCTGTCTCAGGCGTTCTTGTCAACTTGCCATGCCAATCTCGGCGCACCACGTAAGGCACCACGCGCGCCACGTTACCTTCGCTACTCTTGTCGATCTCCAGTTTGCTGAGCCCGGCAATCACCGCCTGCATCCGTCGAGTAAGCGTGTACGTGTACACCCGAATGCCCGCACCTGTGGCAATCAGGACCGCGACAACTCCTGCATACACGCGTCGCGCGACCCTGCCTGTCAGAGTCCGCGAGATCCAAAATGCAGCTGGGAAACGCTTTCGGAGAGACATACTGCTACCTGCTAATTTGACACCATGTGAAGCGTGTTTGTTTCCTTATCTTGTGGGTCGTTTCGAAAGGATAGATGCGATCGCTAGGATCTTCTTCTCAGCCGGTCCATCCCCAAAAACAGCACCGTCCCCACCAACGCATTCACCGCCGCCGCCACAGCCAGGTGCGCGTTAAACCAGCCCTCCGGCTGCGCCAGCAGCAAGCGCCGGATCAACACCAAAATCGCCTGCTGCAGCACAAAAAACCCAAAAATCAACGCGAATCGCGCCGCCGGATGCTCGGTATCCAATCGCGCCCCAATCGACGACGCCAGGTAGCCGACGATCGTCTTCGCAATCCCATAAAATCCCAGCGGCACCGTCGGCCCGCTCAGCGCATCCTGCAGCAGCCCGATCACCGTTCCCAGCAGCAATCCTGTCGACGGATTCCTTCGGCTCAATCCAAAATAAATCGTCACCAGCAGCGGGAGCTCCAGCATCTCCAGCTTCGGGAAATACACTCGCGCCGACGACTGAAACACCAGCGCCCCAGCGGTCAGCAGAACAATCGCGCCGGGATAAAACTTATGCACCTCAATGTGCGTTTCGGCGCTTCGGAGTTCGTATTCCTGGTTCATGGCTTTTCCGACTTCGCGGCGGGGAGCGTCGCGTTCGCGTCGCTCTGCTCCGTGCCTGCTGCGTTCGGCGTATCCGTTTTAAATTCCAGTGGCGCTTGCGTCAACAGCACAATCACGGTTTCCAGCCGGTCCAGTTTCGCCGTTGGCTGCACGCGAATCTGCTTGAAAGGATTTCCTGCTTTCACCTCGACCACGGTCCCTAAAGGAATGTCGCGTGGGAAAATTTTGTCCATCCCGCTGGTTACGATTTTTTCCCCGACCTTCACTTCTTCCTCCGTGGGCACGTATTTCATCACCAACATCGGATCGCCGGTCCCGCCCACGGGACTCTGCACTCGCGAGCCCACCAGCATCGCCCCCGCACCGCTGTCCTTGTCCGTCAGCAGTAGCACTTGCGCCGCATCGCGATATACTTCGACTACTTTTCCCACTGCTCCGTCCGGCGTAATCACCGCCATGTTCCGCCGGACTCCGTCCCGCTCGCCCCGGTCGATCTCAATCGTCCGGCTCGCCGTTCCCGCGCTGGCCCCAATCACGCGCGCGCCCAGCATCGGCACGTCCGCGTGCGCTTGCCGGAAACTCAGCAGCGCCGCCAACCGGTCCGCCTCCGCCGCCTTCGTCTGCAATTGCGCGATGGTCAGTTTCAGCGCGTCATTCTCAATGCGCAGGGCTTCGTTTTCCCGTGAAGTGCTCCGCAGCGCGAAGTAGTGCGTCCACACGCCCCGCACTTTTCCCACTCCCCACGCTCCGACCTTTTCAAAGGGAGAAACCGCCGTCACCGCCCAAACCCGCAGGAGCCGCCCGCGCGAATCCCTCTTGATCTGTACCGCCAGCAACAGCACCTGCGCTAGCAGCACTCCGCCCAGCAATGCCAACGTTTTGTGTCTTGAAGGTATGACCGCCATGCTGAATCTCAGTCTTCCGTCCCGCTCGCCGGAAACACCCGTTTACCGGTGATACTCAAATCCAACTCCACAGTATCACTTCCCATCGAAACTCGAACCGTAGCCATTCCACACAGGCTGGGAAACTCTTAAACTCTTGAACCCTTGTACTTTTTCACTTTCTGAACTCTTGGGGTTCTAACCTCTAATGTCCAACCTCCAACCTCCAACCTCTGCCTCAATCAATGCACACTTGCCGCAGCAATTTGAAATCGCTCAGCATCTTCCCCGTTCCCAGCACCACCGACGCCAGGGGGTCATCCGCAATCGATACCGGCAATCCCGTCTCTTCCCGGATGCGCTTGTCTAGATTCTTCAGCAGCGCTCCTCCGCCGGTTAGCACAATCCCGCGGTCGCTGATGTCCGCCGAGAGTTCCGGCGGCGTACGTTCCAGCGCCACGCGTACAGCATTCAAAATCGTGGCCACGCACTCGCTTAACGCCTCGCGAATCTCGCTGTCGTCAATCGTCACCGTCCGCGGCACGCCCTCAATCAGGTTCCGGCCCTTCACTTCCATGGTCAGCGGCTTCTCCAGCGGATACGCCGACCCAATCTCCATCTTGATCTGTTCCGCGGTGCGCTCGCCAACCAGCAGGTTGTATTTGCGCTTCAAATATTGCATCACCGCTTCATCCATCTCGTTTCCAGCCACGCGCACCGACCTCGAGTACACAATCCCGCTCATCGAGATCACCGCGATGTCCGTCGTGCCTCCGCCAATGTCCACCACCATGTTTCCGCTCGGTTCGTCGATCGGCAGTCCCGCGCCGATCGCCGCGGCCATAGCCTGCTCCACCAGGTAGACTTCGCTAGCCTTCGCTCGGTACGCGGAGTCCTGCACCGCCCGCTTTTCCACCGGCGTGATTTCGCTGGGCACGCCAATCACGATCCGCGTGTGCACCAGCACGCGGCGGTTGTGCGCTTTCTCAATGAAGTGCGCCAACATCCGCTCGGTCACTTTGAAGTCTGCGATCACTCCGTCTTTCATCGGCTTGATGGCCACTACGTTTCCCGGGGTCCGCCCCAACATGTCCTTCGCTTCCCGACCCACGGCCACCACTTCGCCGGTCGCTTTGTTGATCGCCACAATTGACGGCTCGTTCACCACGATCCCTTTTCCGTGCGAGAACACCAGGGTGTTCGCCGTCCCCAAATCGATGGCCAGGTCGGACGAAAACAAACTAAACACCGACCTCAGGTTGTATCCATTCTTTTTCATTACTGCTTTCCCCCTGCGGAGGGTCTTGCTCGGCAGGATCTGCGCGTGCGACTTGCTCCGTACACCTTACACCTAGTCTATTAGTCTATTGTCGCCGGATTTGCCAGCCTACGCAAAATCACAATCTGCTGCTCCCCAAACGCACTGCTCCCACGCTTACTTCGGCACTACGATGGAAATCTTCCGTGTTGCGGTTCCGCCCCGCCGCGTCGACCCGATCACCACGATGGTGTGCTCTCCGGGCTCCAGCGGATCCGTGAAATGCCGGAACGTTCCGTCAGGCGCAATATTGGCCACCGGCTGCCCGTTAATAATCAGCGCCGCCCCTGGTTCCGTCTTGCCCACCACCTCCGCGACGCGTCCATTGATGCGCGGGATCCCGATGTCCAGGAGCATCTCCTGCGTCTTCCCCTGCGTCACCATGGTGAACTTAAACATCTCGCTGAATTCGCTGGTCTGCTTGTTGGCGTTGGAGGCGGTCACATTCCAGAAATAATCACCGGACTCCAGCCCCGTCACTTCCGTACTCGTTCCCGTCACCGTCACTTCTTTGACCATCTTCGTGAACATAGTGGTCTGGCTGATTCGCAGCGTATAGCTGACCGCCTGGTCCACCGGCTGCCATTCAAACTGAATCTTCGCTGTCTTGGGGCTTTCCGAAATGATGGGCTGCATATTCAGCGGGGAAATCAGCTCCGGCGGAGCCAGCACGTTGGTTTTCTGGATGGGCCCGCCGGATGGGAAGCTCGCCTTTTCCCACTGCGTCAATTCCACCTTTTCGTTCCCGCGCTGCACTTCCGCACCGCC
>Ga0187784_10003132_pt1 | contig 13331 bp, 16 predicted proteins | sample 1015_SJ02_MP15_2_FD_132964 | JGI IMG/M metagenome (GOLD analysis project Ga0187784, IMG submission 132964) | Tropical peat soil microbial communities from peatlands in Department of Meta, Colombia - 1015_SJ02_MP15_20_MG | ecosystem: Environmental > Terrestrial > Soil > Wetlands > Peat | place... | reverse complement strand
GACGTCGAACACTTCACAGAGGCCCAACGTTGGGTGAAGCTTTTGAAGGATCATGTAGGGATATTTAAGGTAGGGAAGCAGCTCTTCACGCATGCCGGGCCAAAGGTCATTCATATGATTCTCCAGAAAGGCCAAAAGGTCTTTCTCGACCTGAAGTATCACGATATTCCCAATACCGTGGCCAAGGCAGGCGAGGAAGCTACCAAACTCAATGTGTCCATTTTCAACCTCCACGCCCTGGGAGGATTTGAAATGATGAAAAAGACCGTCGAAGCCTCCAGGGCAACGGCTAAGAGTCTTGGCATTCCAAAACCTCTGATCCTCGCCGTCACCATCCTTACCAGCATGGATGAAAACGCCTTGAAGGAAGTTGGGGTTCATGGTTCCCTTTTGGAGGAAGTGGGACGTCTTGCCTCCTTAGCTTCTAAGGCGGGGGTGGATGGAGTCATTGCTTCACCTCAAGAAATCGGGGTCATTCGGGAGAGATGCGGAGAAAAATTCCTGATCGTCACCCCGGGCATCCGCGCCCCTTCCGATAAAAAAGATGACCAGAAGAGAACCCTCACGCCGAAAGAGGCGATCTCTGCAGGGGCTAACTATCTTGTCATCGGCCGACCCATCAAAGAGGCGAAAGATCCCCTTGAAGCAGTCCAGAAAATCATCGAGGATATTTCATAAGTCAAAGCCCCCTCACCCCATCCCTCTCCCCGATGGGGAGAGGGGAGGGGTGAGGGGGTGATGGCTCCAATCATCTATGGAATTCATCCTGTTGAAGAGGCATTGAAATCGTCTCACGTCCGGATTGAAAAGATTCTGGTCGGCACTCGAATCCCTAATCCTCCGCTCCAATCGATTCTCGATGTAGCTAATATGAAGAAAATTCCTGTGACGTTCACGACCAGGGAATCCCTCGAAGGCATGACAAAAGGGGGCGTTCATCAGAATGTCGTGGGCCTCATTAAGGAAACTCCATATGCTGACCTTGGTGAAATTCTCTCCCTTTGGAAGAGGGAAGGCGCAAAATCGCTTTTTCTCATCCTCGACGGCATCCAGGATCCACAAAATTTTGGATCCCTCATTCGGACGGCGTCAGGATCTGGAGTCCATGGGATCATCATCCCCAAAGACAGGTCCGTCGGAATCACTTCAGGGGTGGTCAAGGCCTCTGCTGGAGCCGCTGCTCATGTTTCAATTGCGAGAGTCGTGAACATCGCCGCCACCATCGATCTCCTAAAACAAGAAGGGATCTGGGTCTATGGTGCCTCAGGGGAAGCAAAAGATCTGATCTATCAACTCGATCTCAACACGGATCTGGCCATCGTCATCGGTGCGGAAGGGAAAGGGATCAGACCCCTGGTGAAGAAAAAGTGTGATCGGCTCTTTTCTATTCCTATGAAAGGCCTTCTCCCCTCCTTCAACGCTTCGGTCTCAGGAGGGATGATTCTTTACGAAGTCATGCGCCAGCGTTCTCGCTCGTTAGAGTGAAAGACAGACCATGAACGACGGACAATGGACAATGAACTGTTCATCGTTTAAAGTTTAACGCTCATCGTTCTAACGAAGTTGGCATCGTTACCCTTGCCGTTGGACCTAACACCTTTACTTTTTCTAACTAGGCAGGCAGTATGATCACCATTCAGAGACCCGGTCAGAGCAATTTAGAGATTGAATTTATCCTCATCGACTCTGAGGGGACTCTTGCTTCAGATCGCCGGGTTCACCCCAAAGCAAAGGATAAGATCAACCTTCTCTCCAAACGAACCAAAATCTACGTCCTGACGAAGGAAGAAAAGGAGCGCGGGGAAGAGGCTCTCAGAAAAGTCAAAGCGGAGATCATCTATTTAACGGAAGGAGAATCTTCCCAAAAAAAATTGGACTTATTGCGCCAACTGGGAGCGACCCGGACGGTTGCCATTGGAAATGGAGTGGACGACGTCCCCATGATCGAGGAGGCTGGTTTGGGCGTCTGTGTTTTAGGGAAAGAAGGAATCGCTTCGGAAGCGATGAAGAAGGCGGATGTGGTCTTTATGAATATTCTCGACGCTCTCGACTTTCTACTAAAACCCCTTCGTCAAAAAGCCACTTTGGGTAAGTAAAGGGCAGGGACGACCCTAATTCCCCCGCAATCCGCATTCTAAAATTCTTTATTCTTCCTCACACCGCGCCTCCCCATCTCTGCGTCCCCACACATAACCTTATTCATAGACCTTCGTTTCAATTCTGACGTAAGAGACATAAAAGAGTTCACAGGAGCCATTGCCTGTGTCCGTCCTGGATAGGCTCGTATTCCAGCTAACCGTCCGACCCTTAGCCGTTCCTCTTAAATTGACCAAGAAACCTTTTAGAACGACCCGATCTTTTCTTCTAATGGTCTTGACCGCCCGGCAAATATTTTCGTTCGCCGGGATGATATGGTTGTTGGAGGAGTGGGAAATGACGTAGGAGTTGTCAACGGGGCTTCCCTCTTTCCACTTGTAATGGTACCAGCGACTACCCTGGCTATAAGTGATATATTTCCCGTTTTCCGGTTCCGTCAGTTTTCCCCAAACAATGGCCAGATCCACCGGTGAAATCTGCCCGTCCCAGTCTGAGGAATACGTTTCGGTGCTGACCACCACTCCCGATATTTTGTATTCGGCCAAAGGAATCATCGTAAATCGGCAGCTCTTGAATTCTTTGATAATAGGTTCATCGGGTGTGCAGGGCTTCTGGATGGGATCTTGAGAGGTATCGATCTTATCGAACTCTATCCCTGTAGGAGTCGGCCGGTCGCATCCGGACAAAAAAAAGACAAACGCAATAACTAAGATAAGCGAAGAACAAGAGAATCTCATTCCACAGCCTACCTGTTTTTCTTCTCCTTCTTCAGCTTCCTCTTCTCTTTGAGGCTCATCTGCGGCGCCTTCTTACTTTCCTTTAACCCTTTGCTTTTCTCTTTCATAACACCCTCTCTTTCTGCCTCTCTTGGTTAGCCCCTACGCCGAAAGTAGTGACGAAAAAGTGTTAATATTCACCTGCGCCCCTGCGTTTCAATATGTCCCTGCATTTCGAAAGGACAGATCTAAGTGCTTGCTTGTAGAAATGCCACCAACGCAATTAGGATTACCCAAACCAGGATGCCTAAAATAATCTTTTTCCACATAAACTTACCCTTGTTATTTACCTGTTGCTCTGAAGTCTCCTTCGTCCCTCAATCAATATGAGCCAACGGAAGCTAAATAAAAGCAAATAATGTGCCGGATTTTTAGATTTATAATCATGCGAAATTTAATGAATTTCCTGGATTGAATTTTGAGGGGCAATCCTTTTGATGGTAAATTCCTGATCAATGATCAAGAAATTGTAATGTATCCTTATCGCTTTATCTCCGCGTCTCCCCTTGCTATTTCTTTTCGCATGCTCTCTCTGCAGAGTAGACGGGAATAAGTGCCAATTTCCCCTTACGTCCCCGTGTCGATTGTCTTAATCGAAGCTAATTTCCTGCAATCTTGGTTCTTAAATTCAATGAATCCATACAGTATTTCAAATAGTAATCGGCAAGTCAAAACTCAAAGCAATCCTGAATCCAGAATGAGCCAAGAGGATATCTGTTACTCCTCTGGAATCCCTCCATAAAAGTGGGGAACATGATTTAGGTTCTTGAATAGTCGTTTGTTTTGTGTTTTAAGTTCCTGAGTAGGGGGTTGATTTTAAGAACATAGCTATTCAATACGCTATGTTCGGCAACCCGCGGTCGGTTGTGAGCATGACTCGTTGTCATTTCCGGGAATACTAAAAGATGAGCGAACGAAGAACGTTGTTCTTCATTGACAACCTGAGAATCGCCCTCATCATGCTGGTTATTGCACACCATGCCGGGCAAGCTTATGGACCAACTGGTGACTTTTGGTATTTTGAGAACTCGGAGCGAGCTTCGATTCTGTGGGCCTTCTTCGCAGTCAACCGCTCTTTCTTTATGAGCCTCTTCTTCATGATATCGGGCTACTTCCTACCCCCGTCCTATGATCGTAAAGGGGCCAGGGATTTCCTCAATGACCGTCTTCGTCGCCTGGGAGTTCCCTTGCTGGTTTTTTTCTTCATTATGATTCCTGCCATGACGTACACTTATTACATCAATTTTAGGCACTATGGTCATCTTCCCTTCCTAAGGTACTACTCGCAGGTCTACTTCGGTAGGGGGACCCGTCCGTTCGACTGGAGTGGACGCTGGCCGGACGCACAGTTTGGGCACCTTTGGTTCGTCGAGCATCTGCTGGTTTTTGCAGTTTGCTATGTAATTTGGCGCCTGATTCATCCTCCTCTGGCCAGGATTGAGAGCAGGTGAGAAAAGCCTCCCCGGAATTTAGAGATACTTGCTTTCGCTCTGGCACTCGCTGTGGTTACCTTTGTTGTTCGCATTTGGTACCCAATCGACAAGTGGAGTGCCTTTCTTGGGTTCATCCAAGTTGCCTTTGCAGATGTTCCTCGGGATCTCAGCTTCTTCGTCATTGGTGTCATTGCTTATCGCCGCAAGTGGTTCCTCAATATGCCCAAGAAAAATGGCAAAGTGTGGCTGCTGGTCGGATTGGCTCCCGCTGGATGTTACTACGGCCTTTTCCTGACGGGTCATCCCTATTTCAGCCCGGGCGGACTCAATGTGCAATCACTCGCATACGACTTTTGGGAGGCGTTCCTTTGCAGCGGGTTATGTATTGGCCTCCTCGTCTTATTTCGGGAGAACCTCAATTCTCAAGGGACCCTGGCAAAAAATCTTGCCGGCAGCACCTATGCCGTGTACCTTTTCCACGTCCCAGTCGTTGTCTTCCTACAATATGCAACCTGGCACACCGACATGGCTGCCATCATCAAGTTTACCATGGTGACCCTTGCGGCGATTCCAATGACGTTTCTCATCAGCAGTTACATTCGGCGACTTCCGGTTGCAAGGCGGGTTTTATGAGGGTCTTGAATGTGTGATTTAACAACTTGAGTCAACTCGATATTTTACTATCTAACGAATCATGGGATATCCCTGGTAAACAACTAGACTAATGTCTTCCCTTTTGTGCTCGGTTCCATCTGGAGAATGTTATGAAATGGAGTTTCCAAAAGGCGCCGAGGTCGTTGCAGCCGGAATGTGCGAGAACGAATCAAAATAAGCATAAGACATGGTGATCTGGTAGAAATCAGTCATCATAGGATTCACCAGTTTGTTGGTGGGTTCCATCTTTCGTGCCTCCTTTTCCACAACAAGTCTTCACCCCATGATGACGCTTGAAGTCCATGATTGCAACTGAAAATGGGCAATAAAAAGGCAGGGCCTTTTTTCTGACCCTGCGCTTGCGGAGTTCACGATGTTAAGTTCGGTTAATTTCTTCTAAACCTCTCTTTAAGATTTCCAAACCAATTGTTTTGGAGATGCTGGAGGCACCAAGGGCCGGGACTTCACATCCCAGACTCCAAGATGCTTGAGGATTTTTTCGGTACTCTTAAAGTCATTTTCCTGTTCAGAGATAGGCTACCAGCGATTGCGGCCGCCGCCACGACCACCCCCGGATCCGCCACCTGAGCGAGGACTCTTTTCCTGTGCCTCGTTAACCTTAATGGTCTTGCCGTCAAGGCTTGTTCCATCCATCTTGGAAATCGCCGATTGAGCATCCTCATTTTGAGCGAAGGTTACGAAGCCAAAACCTCGGGAGCGCCCCGTACCCCGGTCTGTGATGACCTTGGCTTCGGTGATTTCCCCGTAAGGCGCGAACGCCTGGCGTAGACCTTCATCCGTCGTGTCCCAGCTCAGTCCCCCGACAAATAGTTTTTTAGCCATATCTTTAACCTCTCCTTTTCTGCGTTGGTTTGTCCAACGCCGTTTGATGGGTAGTACTACTCTTCAGCGGTTGCTCCCTTTGTTCAATTTTGTTTTCTGCAACGCCAGAACCGTTCGGCGGGATGGACACCAGTCATTATTCCCACCCCATCTGCCTCTGCCGAAAGCTCTGAGCCATGTGGGTTGAGTCTTGCCCAGGAGTCACGGTCAACCGATTGCATTAACCTTGCCGACTCATGATGAAAATACCCTCGACCTTACCGGAGGAGTGACTCTCTTGTGTTCGTGGTAAGAGAAAATAGAAAGGCTTACCCTTCGAAAGGCGTATCGAGTTAGGGCCCGGCTCACTTTTTCTTGCTCGACCTCTACAACTTTTCAAAACCATATCATAAAAAGGTAAAGGATTTCAACTCAATTACCTATTCAAAGCAAGCATGTTTTGCCGTAATAGCGACTCCCATCTTTCAGGAGGAAGGCGATGGTCTTCTTCCTCTTGTCACCCGGTGTGAAAATTCTCTTTTTGAAGAAAATTTTCTACCAAAAGGATGCCTCCAGAATAAGAGAGGAAGGAAAAAGGAAAGGGCGAAATATATCGGTTTTCATCTTCAAACTTGATTCAAAAGGGTCTCGCCAGAGTCCACTTCTTTGTATTGAGCTTGAGATATCGCTATGCTCTATGCGCCATACTCTTTGCGATCTTTTGTTTGCAGGGCCAACCTTTTTATGGATGACACCTGAAAATAAATTTCGTGACATTCGAAGATGTGACCTCTTATGTTTCCTCCCCTGACCCCGTAATCCCTCAATATCCTTCTTCAATGTCAAGGGCGGACCCCGGATCTCCTTATCTTTTTGGAAATGCTTGATTGCAAGACCTGACGCCGAGCTTTCCACAAAATCGATAAAGCATCAATATAACCTATCCTGGATATTGTCAATCAGCGAATCAAAGTAATCTGGCACTTTGGCTTCAAAAGTCATCTGCTCGCCGCTGGTGGGGTGTTTGAAGGAAATCGATCTGGAATGAAGCGCTAAACGTCTGTACCCATCCTTGGTTTTACCATATTTACGATCGCCTACGATCGGATGTCCCTTATCAGCCATATGTACACGTATCTGATTCTTCCTGCCGGTCAAAAGATTAATCTCCAGCAGACTAAACTGCTTGGTCTCTTTAAGCACCTTATAAGCAGTCTGTGCCAGTTTGCCTTTTGTGGCATCCGTCGTGGAATAGACGACATAAGCCTTGTTCTCAGACAGGTATGAGGTAATCATTCCCTCTTTTTGGGCGAACTGACCATAAACCACCGCAACATATTTCTTCTCCGTACCTTTCCACTGAGTCTGCAATCGTAACTTAACTTCCTCGCCTTTTGCAAATATCAGTACACCGGATGTCCATTGGTCCAGCCTATGAACAATGAAAATTCGGTTTCGCGACTTTAGAGAGCCTTTGCGTACATAATCCGTTAGAATGTAGTAAGCCGTCTTGAATTTATTAGTCTCCGTCCCCACTGTCAATAGCCCCGCAGGCTTATCTACCACCAAGATATCCCTATCCTCGTAGAGTATATCCAAACCTCTTGGCAGATGTTTGCCGGTCGAATGTTTTTTCTTAAGCATACTGAGTACTCTTCTATTTTGTGCAGGTTATAGCCTATTGGCACATTGCTATCGAGTCACAAAGCATGAGGAGCAATAAAGGGGATAGCTCTATCGATTTAGATTCTTTTCCAATATTGCAAGACCTGACCCCAGATCTTGTTGATTGTATTCCCATATTGCTGGCTGTGATAAATAGCAATAATTTTCCCCATAGTCTTCCTCCTGAACGCTCTAATATAGAAATAGTGAAGCTCCGCACCCACAGGTGGGGCTTCCCGGCAAGGTATCTTCATTTTATATTGTGCCCCTCCCTGCCTGCCGGTAGGCATGGACCCCGTCTATCGCGCTTTGGCGGGACGGGGCACTCGCCGGTCAAGGTCTAACCCCACAGACTTCCCTTGAAATGCTTCAAGGAATTTGACTGAAAAATGGAAGCACCTCAAAAAATTGTGCTTCCCGGAAAGGTTCACGCCGTTAGAAATTCCAGTTGTTACGACTCGAAACCGAGCGGGGCATTAGATCCCGCCGGAATTATTCTAGAATGTAATTCCGTCACAGGCGCGACCGCGAAGCAGCGAGGCATTATTTCTAACGGGGTGAGCCTCTCCCAAGGTGTTGACGGATGGCTCACTCTTACCAAGGATCAACAAAAGAATGGCTCCCCCCCTCGGTGCATGTAGCAAGAACGGAGGGCAGGGCCTGTAGAATCCATGTGCGCGTATCCGCCGGGTCAATCACCGCGTCGATTTCGAGATAAGACGCCATATTGATCGCCTTTCCCTGCTCATACGACTGGGCGACGAGTTTCTCGTAGAGGGCTTCCCGTTCCTTCGAGTCTTCAATCGCCGCAAGCTCCTTTTTGAATCCGGCCTTGACTGCGCCTTCCAGGCCCATGGCACCGAATTCTCCGGTAGGCCACGCAATCGTAAACGAACTTTCATGGAAACCGCCCTTAGCCATGGCCATCGCACCGAGGCCGTATCCCCTGCGCAAAACGACCGTAAAGTAAGGCACTCTCAAGTGTGAACCGATCACAAACATGCGGCATACGTGGCGCACCTGAGCACGCTTTTCGATCTCCGGCCCCACCATGAACCCCGGAGTATCGCACAGAGACAGGATGGGCAAGCCATGGACGTTACACAACTGCATTAATCGCGCGGCTTTATCAGCCCCCTCGGCCTCAATCGCTCCGGCCATGTGCATGCAGTTATTCGCAATCACGCCGAATGGCCGGCCTTCGATGCGCAGAAACCCTGTCACCATCCCGGGGCCGAATTTGGGCCGCATTTCCAGAAATGAGTCGGCATCTGCAAGGGCGCTAATGACCTTCCGTACGTCATACGCACGGCGGCTTTGTTCGGGAATCAGCTGGCGAAGAAGATGTTGATCGGATACCTCCCATCGGGAAGTCGTTCCCTGAAAATAGGAGACATATTTCTTGGTGACTGCAACCGCTTCCTGATCATCGCGTACAGCAATGTCGACGACGCCGTTTTTCGTCTGCACGTCCATGGGTCCTATGTCCTCGGGCCTGAAGACGCCGAGCCCGCCTCCTTCGATCATCACCGGACCGCCCATACCGATGTTGGAGCTCTCTGTGGCGATAATCACATCGAAACATCCAAGCAGGGCGGCGTTTCCGGCAAAACAGGGGCCTGATACGATCCCAACCATGGGGACCCTGCCGCTCAGCCTGGCCAGGGAGCTGAAAGTGGAGAGGTCGAGGCCTGCGATCATGGTCCCGTAGGCATCGACGTCGCCCGGCCTGCCGCCCCCGCCTTCGGCGAAGAGAATGAGGGGAAGGTGCTGTTCATGAGTGAGCTTCAGCATCCGATCCATCTTTTTATGATTGAAAAAACCCTGCGTGCCGGCCAGCACCGTGTAGTCGTAGGCCATGATCATGCAGCGGGCCTTGTCTTCTCCGAATAGGGATCCATTGACCTGGCCGATGCCTGTAATGAGGCCGTCTGCCGGGGTTCTGCTCATGAGATCATCCAATGACCGCCTTTGGCGTTGCGCCGCGATGGCCAGGGCTCCATATTCGATGAAATGGCCCGGATCGCAAAGATCCGCGACCATTGCACGCGCCGTTCTCTGGTTTCTTTCCTTCATACGCTGCACTGCTTCGGGGCGCCGTTCATCTAATCCGACCGCATGTCTTTCGATCACCTCGGCAAGATCAGAACGTATGGGATCCAAATTTTTTCCTATACCAACCGGTGTGGCGCTTTTTCCCGCCGCCTCTTCATTGTCCTTAGCTTTCATATTTTTTTACCTTCCAACTTTTTTCAGTTTCTCCTCCAACAATACGCGCCGGAGGACCTTAGTTGAATTCCTTCGTGTCCCTGCCTACCGACGGGCAGGCGCATTTGAATACGCCAACTTTTTTGGAGATAACACCTTGCGAAATCAACCTGTTTTCGCATAATCATGCGGCTTTTTTATTTTGACAGATTGGGATAAGAGATAAGTCACCAATGCATTTAAACTCACACCCTCCTCCTCCGCCTTCCTCACCAATTCTCTATGGAGGTCTTTTGGAACCTTGACATTAAACTGTCCACTAAAACAGGCCTTCGGCTTGGGAAGGGGCATTTTATGCTTTTTGATCGTATCAATGGTTAGGTCCAAGGCTTCCTGAGCATTCTTGATTGCCTCTTCAAGGCGATATCCTCCGGTCACGATCCCTGGAAAATCAGGAAACCTCACAGCAAAATATCCAGACTCTCTGTCCGGAATGATTTTTATTTCATAGCCCAGCAGGTTCTCTTTTCTATTCACCTTCATAAAATCAATCCTTCTCTATGAGTTTGATCACGTCTATAACATCCACTGGGTCCTTCACTTCGTAAATTTAGTCAAACCTTTTTATGAAATCCGAGGCATGAATGATTTTTATGGATTGATATTTTCTTAAATTGGACAGATCTTTGTCCCCGGTGACGATGCAATCCGCGTTTGCCGAGAGGGCACATGAGATAAACTTGTCATCTCCGGGGTCTCTGCATGCTCCTTTGACGTGTTTGCTTATATTCACCACTTCGAAAAACGGAAGGATTTCGTGTTCGATAAGTGATTCTATCTCGGCGCGGGATAGGGAGAACTTTGGATATTCAAGAACGCTCCTGAGTTCGCCAAAGGTCTCTTTTGAAATAACGGGAATGATCTTACCTTTTTGCCATAACCCCACAATCCTCGACAGCTCCCCCTTGAAAAGCAAAGCGGATATCAGAACATTCGTATCCAGCACCACGCGTATTATCTTTTTCGGCTTCTTGCCCACTGGACTGCCTCGCCCACATCTTTTTCAGTCAGGCCGAGCTTTTTCATTTTTTCTCTAACGCTATCAAGGGAGGATTGAACAGGAGTGATTTTCACCGGCATTAAACGGATCGTATTATCCTTGATGCTGACATCAAAATACTCGGCATCCGGGAGGGCTTTCACAATCTCCCTCGGCAAGGTGATCTGGTTCTTGGACGTCTTCTTGGCAAGCATGATTCCTTACCTCCTTATTGTAAGGATACATTGTTTTCCCTTTCTTTGTCAAGGACTCTTTACGGCGAGGGAAAAAGCTGCCTGAACAAAGGTTGCTCGCGGACGATTAGTTTCTCCGCGTTCCGCGTCTTTTTATCCCATTATACATTGTTAATTTTAAATCGGGGTGGGGAAATATGTTCGCTCTTGCATACGGGACAGCGGCTTGGAGTATTCAGGCGAGTCCGCTTTTTGAAAGAAAAATCGCATTGTTGACAAGAGGCTGGTTCTACAGTAAAGCCCCTGTGATGTGCTGACCTTTCAATATGGTTGAGATGATCAAGAACTTCTTTTTCTTTGATCCCGAACAATTGCGAAATCTCGCGCAAGTCAAAAGATTCTCCTTCCAAGGCTTCCGCAATCTTCTTCCTCAAGGTTGACATCTCAATTTCTAAGTTGCCTTCGGAGTTCTACCAGGAATTACTTATGGAATATCCCAAATGATCCAATGCCTCTGAAATTCGTGTTTACAATTCGCATTACGCAATTGGTACGACCAACTTTCTTATGGATGACACTGGATATCCTGGCTATTCTTCAAGGAATAATTTCTCAAAGGATTGGAGGAATTCTATTGGGCTTACCACCTTCAACATTGTTTTCTGTCTCGTTTTTGGATTGAGAAAGTGCCTCTTATCTAACGTAATTAGGAAATCTACATCGGCTTTCTGTGCTGCAGCCAGTATGGGCGCATCCTTTCGATCAACAATGGTGGCCGCCTTTTCCATAGACTCTACGGTCGGGTCCTCAACCATGAGAGGGGCTAAATTGTGCATGAGCTGACGGAAACGGCCAATCAACCGGGGAAACTTTGCTGCAAAATTTCTGTCAGCTTCAATTAAAACCTGCCGGCTCACCACCATCTGGAGAACTTGTGCCTCACATAAGTCCAGGATAGTTGCCGATGCCCCGGTAACCGAATTGACTCCGGCAATAACGACATTGGTGTCGATAAAAACCTTAATCTTCGGGGTAGGCTTCTGCAAGGTATTTCTCCCTTTGGATCCGCAGATCTGAAATGAGATCTTTCAATGTCAATCGTTGACGCTTCATTTCCCCTTCTACTTCCTTAGCCAATGAGGCCCGTTGCAAGCGTTTTGGGGACAGAATCAATACCTTGCCGACGCGAAAGATGTTGAGACCTGTGCTCTCATCAAGACTCAGTGCCTCTCTCATATCCTGCGGGATGGTGAGTTGGCCCCTTGATCTGACTCGCACCAATTTCGGAGCGGTAGCTATATTTTCCATAAAAATCCTCCTCATTCTGATAATCTGAATATATCAGAATATTTTATTAAATTCAACCCTATGGCTGTCTAACATTTACGAGATGCTATAGGCTTTGCCTGCCCGCCGAAGGTTGACTTGTACCGCAGGCAGGCCTGCCCGCAGGAGCTTCAGCACAGGCGGGATGTTTAGACTATGCCGTATGGTCTTTGCAGTCTTTAGTTTTAAATTCCGCAATCCGAAATCCCTGCCTGCGCGAAGCCCCGCCTGCCAAAGCCCTGCGCGGCGGGCAGGCGCTTCGGCGAAGGCAGGCGCATTCCGCATTGGAACGGCCAACTTTTTTATGGATGACCCCAAATTTCTCAAGAATGGGATACGTCCCTAATCTCCTATTTGGTTTAGCCACTCGTTGACATACTCAGCAATATTTTCCCAGCCCGGCTCCCCAACTACCCAGTGTGCGTGACCGGCAAACTCCTTGTAGGTCGCCTTCCCCTGATATTTCTCCGCCACTTTGCGCACGACCGAAACCGGCGTGATTCGGTCCTCGGCTGCCCCAATGACCAGTACAGGGCAGGTTACCTCTGAGTCATCCACGGCCGCTGCTTTTCGCCGATCAAACAGCCAGAATCCTATCTCTGAAGCGGCCCGGCCCGACTCGTATACGAATCGTTCGAAGGCTTTCTTCTGCTCCTCAACAGGAAGCAAGTGCAACATCGAGTACACTGCTTCTTCAAACTTCTGCCGCCCTGGCTTTCTCCAGAAACCCCACCGCATCAGCATGCTTCAGAAGCTCCTGATCACCGACGGTTTCAGTGCTATAATGCCAGCAGGAGAAGCCGTCGTGAGTAGAACCAAGGCCCTTGCCAAGCCCCGACTGCCAAGGATCTGGGCTAGCAGCCCTCCCATCGAATGACCCATCAGGATGGGGATTTCTCTTAGCTCACGGATCTCTTTCTCCAGATCTTCAGCATAGTCCAACAGGCTGGTCGTTCCCAGTTGGGGAGGAGGCGTATCGCGGGGGTCCATATCGTGGAAACGTAGCGTAGGCCGGATACAACGGTAGCCTCTTGCCTCGAAATACTTGGCGTAGTTCTCCCAGTACCACCCACTCCCCCACATTCCATGGATCATCATAATCGTTTTTGTCATGGCT
>Ga0187784_10003129_pt1 | contig 13337 bp, 10 predicted proteins | sample 1015_SJ02_MP15_2_FD_132964 | JGI IMG/M metagenome (GOLD analysis project Ga0187784, IMG submission 132964) | Tropical peat soil microbial communities from peatlands in Department of Meta, Colombia - 1015_SJ02_MP15_20_MG | ecosystem: Environmental > Terrestrial > Soil > Wetlands > Peat | place... | reverse complement strand
TCGCCGGCGTCGTCCCGGTCGTCGTCGGCCTCGACACGCCTGGGCGCCCGATCGCCGCGCGCGAGATGGCGCTGCTCGTCGCGCAAGTCTTCCTCGGTCTCGAAGCCGTAGCCAGCGGCGCCGGTCAGCATCAGAATCGCGCCGCCGATCGCCGCGAGGCCGAAGACCGCGATGACGATGCGGTTGCCCCCCAGGAGGTGGCGCGGCAGGGCGAGGATCGCGTCACCGACGATGCCGCCAAGTCCCGTCGGCAGCGGCCAGCGGTCGGTGACGGGCAACAGCGAGGCCGCGGTGGCGGCGCAGAACACGCCGCCGAACCACAGCAGCGTCCGGAGCCGGGCACGATGCCCGGCGCGGTGGGTGAGAAGGCGCAGACCGAGCGCCGCGAGCGGAAGCAGAGCCGCGACCGCCCCGCCGACGCCGATAAGCTGCATCAGGAGATCGGCGACGATGGCGCCGGGCAGCCCTAGGAAATTATGGACGCGCCCGTCGGTGGCGTGGTTGAGCGAAGGGTCGCGCGCCGACCAGGAGAACAAGGCCAGCGCCAGGGCGGCGGCGAAGGCGAGCACGCCGAGCCCGGAAACCTCAGAAAGGCGGCGCCGGGTGAACTCGCGAAAAGGGTCGCTGGCGAGGATCTGGCTGCGCGTCATCGTCTGGCCCGTGCTGGCGGAAACTTCGTTGCAGAGATTATAAGGGAAGCTAGGAAAAGAACGGTAAAAGCGGGATTAACCCTGGCATTGCGGTCGTCAGATCACGTCAAATCGCGCAGGGCCTCGGCCAGCGCCTGCGCATAGGCCTGGGGGCTGAAGGCCTTCTCATAAAGACGCCTCGTGTCGCTTGCGGCGCTCTCGACCGCCCGCCGGGCCCTTCCCGCCGCCTCGCGCAGGGCGATGGCGAAAGCTTCCGCATCCTCGCACAAAACGACATTGGAGAGCCCCCTCGCGTCGACGCCCATGCCGCGAAAGGCCAAGGGCGTCGCGATGAGCGGCGCGCCGCAGGAGAGAGCCTCGACCGCCTTGATCGACAGCCCGTGCCCTTCGATCGTGGGCAACAGAATGCACGCCGCGCGCTTGTAGACGGCGCCGATATCGACGACCCGTCCCGCGAACAGCGCGCGATGGCGCTCGTAGAGCGCCTCGTCGCGGGCCTTCACCCCGCCGTCGATATTGCCGTATATTGAGAGCTTCACATCGCCGGCGCGCGGCAGTACGTCGTTCAGGAACCAGCGCAGGCTCATGTAGTTGGCGTAATTGTCGCTCGCGACAATGACGATTTCCTCCGCCTTCTCGGTCAGGGGAGCAGGGGGCGCCGCGGGATAGATCAGCGCATGGCGCGCCTGCGGCAGCAGTCGCTTGAACTCCATATATTCCTCGGCGTTCAGATGGATGCAGAGATCGGCGCGGCGCGTCCACTCGAGCTCGACCTTCAGCATGTCGTCATAGCTCGCGTAGGGCGGAATGAAGAACCCGCCCTGATTACGAAGCTCGTATTGCCGCGCCTGAATGTCCTGGGTCTCGACGAGGATCGGCGCGCCGCGCCCGAGACGCTCGGCCAGCGGCAGCGTGAAATAATGATTGGCGTGGATGAGATCGAATCGCTGGTCGAGCAGCTCCTTTGGCGCTTCGGCGCGCTTCGCCAGCGCGATCAGCCAGCTCGCCTGATCGCCGTGGATGAGGGGCCACCAGCCGTCGAGCAGGAGGCCCGAGGCCCAAAGCAAGCGCGTCGGCGCGGAGACGAAATAGCGCGCGTCGGCCGAGAGATCTTGCGTCGCGGCGAGGTAGGCTGGCCAGCGGGCCCCTAACGGCGCAGGCGACGAGAGCGCGTCCATCAGCGCGACCGAGACGACCCGCGCGCCGAGCCCGCGATACGCCATAATCTGGCTGACATTGACCTGATAACTGCCGCAGGAGTGCCAGGCGGCATGGACGACCGCGACGTTCTTGCCCCTAAGAGGCGCATTCGCGCCCGCAGTGTTCGTCAAGATCGCCCTCTTGCTAAGGTGGAGACTCCTAAAGTAGACCCTCCTATATGACCGAGACCGCTGCAAATCCACAAGTTTCGTCGGCGCCTGGACAGGAGGGGCGGCGCTTCGCCGTCGCCATCGTCGGCAATGACAAGATCATCGACTGGCTTCTGCCGTTTCTGGAGAGCTACCTCGACACCAACCCGAGCCTGCCGCTCTATCTCATCCCCTATGACGAGAATGTCGAGATGACGCGCCGCGCCGCCAAAATCTATGGCGCGCATTTCATGGAAGAAGAGCCGACCGAGATCGACAGGCTCGCTAAGGAGCTCTACCCCGGCATCTTCAATACAAACCGGAGGCGGCTGCGCAAACTGCAGGCGTTGGCTCTCCCCTTCGACGAGATAGCCTACGTCGACGTGGACGTGATCCTGTTCCGCGACTTCTCAAAAATATTCGGCAAGCTCAAGGCCGGCGAAACCGAGTTCATCGTGGCCTCGCCGAGCTTCGAATATGTCTACAACGAGCGCCGCGACGCCTATCCCTTCCTGCGCGACGCGCTGCTGTTCAACGACGGCTTTTGGGTCACCTCGAACAAATTCTTGAAGCTCGCTGACTTCATCGAGACCATGGCGAAGGACGCTGAAATCTTCCATGACGTGCGCAAGCGTGGGCAGCTCTTCGCCCAGCCGCTCGTGAATTTCGTCACGCACCGGCGCGGCCTGAAGATCAGGCTGTTGCCCGATATCGTCGAGAACGCATCGCATGAGAGCTTCTACAAGGCGCCCGGCGTGACGTTTTCCGGCGACAAGCCGCTCGCTCCCGACGGCAAGGAGATCTACTTCGCGCATTGGGCCGGCGCAGTGGCGCTGCCTTCGCGCGGCGTGTTCGACGCCGCCTGGACGCGCTACTCGAAGGCGGCCTGGGCGAGGTTCAAGGGATGAGCGCAGCGGCGAGAATGACTCCTTACAGCCCCTCACCCCAGCCCTCTCCCCGCAAGCGGGGAGAGGCGGCGCATCGCGCCTGCAACAACTGATCGCGCTGAATGCCCCGCCTGCTCTTCTTCTATCTCGCGAGGCGGCTTGCGCTGAGCGCCGCGATCGTCGAGGCCGCGCTCTGCGTGCCGGTCGTGCTGTCCTATCTCCTGGACAAGCTGCCGGCGGCGGCCGTGCGCGGCGGCCTCGTCCTGCCGGCTATGGAGGGCGTCACGCCCACGATCGCCTATGTCGCTTTGCCGATGGCGATGGGCCTCTCCACGGCGCTGACATTCTCCAACATGGCGAGCGAGGGCATGATCGCCGTGCTCTATGCGCTACGGCTCTCGGTCTTCGCGATCATCCGCCCGGCGCTGGCGCTCGCCGCGGCTCTCGTCGTCGCGGGCTATGCCCTCTCCAATTTCATCGCGCCGTTTTACAACGGCAAAATGCAGGACGTCCTCAACGTCATCCACAACTCGCTCAACCACCGCATGCTGGAGCCGGCGCATTTCTACACCTTCGACAACGGCGCCAAGAACCTCTATTTCGAACGCTGGGAGACGCCGGACGTCGCCGCCAATCTTATGGTGCACATGGTCTCGGCCGAGAAGATGGAGGATCAGACCATCACCGCGGCGCGCGCCGAGTTTCGCCGCGTGCCCGCGGGCGTCGTGCTCGCCCTGACCAATGGCACGATTCAAACCAAGCCGCTGCCGTCCGGCGACGTGCGGCTCGTGACCTTCGACCAGCATGCGCTCGCTTTGCCCATGCAGGGCAGCGGCGACCTGCCGCAGCGTTCCTGGCACGGGCTCGACGAGCTCTCGGCAAGCGACTTCTTCGCAAGATTCGGCCCTTCGCGCGCCGACCATCACGAGCTTGCGACCTGGGCGACCGAGGCCGCCATGCGGCTCGGCGTGCCCTTGCTGGCGCTCGGCCACACGCTGCTCGCCGTGGCGCTGGGCTTGAGATGGGGCAATGTCACCGGCAGGCGCGGCGCCGGCGGGGCCTGGTGGACGATCGCCGCGCTACCGGCGGCGCATATCGGCTTTCTCGTCGCTCTGCAGTCGCTGCTGCGCGCCGACGCCCGCTTCGCCTTGCTGCTCGCCACGCTCGCCGCGCTCGAGATCGGGATTTCCGCCGTGATCCTCGCGCGGCTGAATTTCGCGCTGAAGCCGCGCCGGCTGTTTTGAAGTTGTGCGCGATCGGCGCCGTCGCCGGCCGCTTAGAGCTTCTTCAGCGTCGGGAACAGGATCACGTCGCGGATCGCCTTGGCGTCGGTCAGGATCATGATCAGCCGATCGATGCCGATGCCCAAGCCGCCCGCCGTGGGCATGCCCTGGTCCATCGCCTCCAGAAAGTCCGCGTCGAGCTCGCGCGAGGTCTCGCCCCGCGCATGCGCGGTCTCGACCTGCTCGACCATGCGGCGCCGCTGCTCGTCGGGGTCGTTCAGCTCCGAGAAGGCGTTGCAGATCTCCCAGCCGTTGCAATAGGTCTCGAAGCGCTCGACGAGGCGCAAATCCTTCGGCGAGGTCTTGGCGAAGGGCGAGACGTCCTTCGGGAAATCGATCACATGCGTCGGCTGAATGAGATCGGCCTCCATGGTCTCCTCGAAGAGAAAGGCCAGCGTTTCGCCCCAGCTCATGGTTTGTTCGATCTCGAAGCCGGCCTTCGCCGCCGCATCCCGCGCGTCCTCGTCGGAGGCGAGAGCAAGAAAGTCTATGCCGGTTTTCTCCTTCACAGCCTCAGGCATCGAGAGGCGCTTGAACGACCCCGCAAAATCGATTCGGTGCTCGCCATAGGCCACGGCGGTCCCGCCATTCAGCATTTTGACCAGCGCGCCGAACATGCGTTCGACGAGGTCCATGGCGTCAGTGTAATCGGCGTAGGCCCAATAGGCCTCGAGCATGGTGAACTCGGGATTGTGTCGCGTGGAAAGCCCCTCGTTGCGGAAGTTGCGGTTCACCTCGAAGACGCGGTCGGAGAGACCAGACACCAGCACCCGCTTGAGATAAAGCTCCGGCGCGATGCGCAGAAACATGTTCTGGTCGAGCGCATTGTGATGAGTGACGAAAGGTTCGGCCGTCGCGCCGCCGTAGATCGGATGCAGCATCGGCGTCTCGACCTCGAGAAAGCCCTCCTCGGCCATGAAGCCGCGGATCTTCGCGATGATGCGGCAACGCGCACGAAAGCGCTCGCGGCTCTCCTCATTGACTAAGATGTCGAGATAGCGGCGGCGGTACTTCACCTCGACGTCGGTGACGCCGTGATATTTCTCCGGCATCGGAGCGAGCGCCTTGCACAGCATGACGATGCGCGCTGCGTCGACTGTCAGCTCGCCGCGCTTGGTGCGGCGCACGACGCCTTCGACGCCGATGATGTCGCCGATGTCGATCAGCGGCAGCATGGCGCGCGCCTCTTCCGGCGTCTTGTCCTTGTGCGAGAATATCTGCACCTTGCCCGAGGCGTCATGGAGATCCATGAACATGGCCGAATTGCGCGACGAATAGACGCGCCCCGCGACCGTCACGCGATCCGTCGTCTCGTCGCCGTTGGCGAGATCCTTGTAACGCGCGTGAAGCGCCGCCGCCTCGACCGTTCGGCGAAAGCTGTTCGGATAGGGGTTCAGCCCTTGCGCGATCAGCAGGTCGCGCTTCTGGCGGCGGACTTCCACCGGATCTGAGGAGAGTTCTGGCGTTTCAGTGGTCATGTCTCAAGTCCGGGTGGATCGTTGCTAATTTAAGGAGACCGGCAAGCCTTATCACGTCTGAGGCTTCACGAGGCCAAACGTCGATAAGAAAGCGTTGAAACGTTCCGCTTCGCCGTCGAGGTTTTGATGGACGATGGCAATAATTTTGCCTGACATGTCCTCCACCTCCACGATCTGTCGGCACTGATGCGTGTGCCAGAGCTCGCCCTTGCGTATGCGATCCGTATAGGTCACACTGAAACAGTTCGTGTCGAGCGCGCCCACCGGCTCGATCTCCGATTCATAGACGACTTCGTCGAATGTGGCGCGCCCCCAATCCGAAGACGCGCGATAAGCGTCGATGATCGCTTCGCGTCCCGTCACTAATCCTTTTGGAGATTCGTACGCGCAGTTCTCGGCCAGAAAACGACCGGCCGCGTCGAAATCGTCCCGGTCAAGCGCCTTCGCAAGGGCTTCGACAATCTCGATACCGTCTGGCATAGCGTTTCTCCTGCGAGTTTGCCGAAGGCCGCTCGTTGGCCGTGGTCAGCTCAGCACGGCGACGGCCTGCGCAAGCCGCTGACGCACGATCGAGCGCCCGAGCGCCTCCATGCTGTCGAACAGCGGCAGCGACTTCGTGCTGCCCGTCAGCGCGACGAAGAGCGGCGGCACGACGTTGCGAAGCTTCTTCCCCATCCCGCTCGCAATTCCTTCGACCTCGGTGTGCAGCGCGTCTCTGGTCCAGGCGGGCGCCGTGTCGACGAGAGGCTGCACGGCGCGGATGATGGCGAGGCAATCGGCGGCGGTGAGCTTCGTCGCCTCGAAGTCGGCTTTGGTGAGGCGCAGATCGGCGGCAAGCCCGAAGCCGATGAGCGAAGGCAGATCGCCGAGCAGGCTGATGCGCGACTGCGCGAGCGTCAGGAACTGCTGCAGCCTTCCGTCCTGCGCCGCCCAGCCGCAGACGAGCTTCGCAAACTGCTCCGGCGTCAGTTTTTCCCTGATCCAGCGGCCGTTGAGCCAGGCGAGCTTGGTCATGTCGAACACGGCGCCCGCCTTCGACATGCCGGCGGGATCGAATTTGTCCTCGAGCTGCGCGAGGTCCATCATCTCCTCGCCTTCGGCGACGGAAATGAAGAAGAGCCCCAGGAAATTGACCAGCGCTTCCGGCAGATAGCCGACGCCGGAGAAGTAGGAGAGCGAGGTCGGATTGCGCCGCTTCGAGAGCTTCGAGCGATCGGGATTGCGCATGAGCGGCAGGTGATACCAGGCCGGCGGCGTCCATGCGAAATATTGGTAAAGCAGCAGATGCTTCGGCACGGACGAGAGCCATTCCTCGCCACGCGCGACATGCGTGATCTGCATGAGGTGATCGTCGACCACATTGGCGAAGTGATAGGTCGGCATGCCGTCGGCCTTGAGGATCACCTGCATGTCTATGCCGTCAAAGGGGATCGACACCGCGCCAAAGACGCCGTCCTCGAACACGCAGTCGCCCTCGGTCGGGACCCTCATGCGCACGACCGAGGGCGTCCCCGCGGCTTCGAGCGAGGCGAGCTCTTCCGCGCCGCGGCGTAGGCAGAGCCCGTCATACTTGGTCTGCTCGCCGCGCGTCTTCTGCTCGCGGCGCATGTCCTCGAGCCGCTCGCGCGTGCAATAGCATTTGAATGCATGGCCCTTGGCGACGAGCTCGTCGACATAAGGGCGATAGAGGTCCTTGCGCTCGCTCTGCCGATAGGGGCCGAAGGGACCGCCCTTGTCCGGCCCCTCGCTCCAAGGTAGGCCGATCCAGTTCAGCGCCGCCATGAGCTTCTCTTCGGCCTCGGGCGTCGAGCGGGTCTGATCGGTGTCCTCCACGCGCAGAATCATCACGCCGCCGAGCTTCTTGGCGAGCAGCACGTTGAACAGCGCGGTATAGGCCGTGCCGATATGCGGCTCGCCAGTCGGCGAGGGCGCGATGCGCAGACGAACGGGACGATCGGTCATGAAGCCGCTTTCATGGCGAGCAGGCCTTTTGGACGGGGAGCTGCGAAACCGCGCCGACGGCGCAACGCGCTCTAAGGTTTGTCTGTCGGGTTAGCTTGAAAAGCTGAAACCCCGCTGGAGGGGAGCTTGAATCGCCGTAAGGGCTCGAATCTGCCCCCTCTCCCCGCTTGCGGGGAGAGGGCACATATTCGGGCCTTCATTGGTTTTCCGGGCTCTTGGGCGACTGGTTATACGTATCTCGCCCGGGTTTCAAGATTTCCCCACGCAGTCCTCACAGAACCACCACGCGCGCGCCCTTGGAAATCCGCTTGTAAAGATCGATCACATCGGCGTTCAGCATGCGGATGCAGCCGGATGACACGGCCTTGCCGATAGTGTCGGGCTCATTGGTGCCGTGGATGCGAAACATCGTGTCCCTGTCGCCTCTGAATAGATAAATCGCGCGGGCGCCGAGCGGGTTATCGAGCCCGCCTTCCATATGCGTCGGCAGATCCGGGCGGCGCAGCAGCATTTCCTTGGGCGGCGTCCACCCCGGCCAGAACGCCTTGCGCCCGACTTGCGCCTGACCCTTCCAGGCGAAGCCTTCACGCCCGACGCCGACGCCATATTCGATCGCCTGCCCGCCCGGTAGCGAGAAATAGAGCTTGCGCGCCTGAGTGTCGATCGTGATCGTCCCGGGCGAATGGCCGGTCGGATCAGGTACGACCTCGCGGGTCGTCTCATTCGGATCGATCTCGCCGTCGTAATCGACTGGCGTTGAATATGCGGGATCGGCGTCAATCGGCAAAGGCGCCGCGCGGCCCTTCCGTTGCGGGAACCGCTCCGCCACAGACTCGTCGTCAAGCTCGCGCTCGCTTGGAAGAATGCGCCGGCTCCGCGGGCGTTGCCGCGGATCATAGCCGTCGCCGGCATCCGGATCCGCATAGTAGGGGTCAGCATAAGCTCGCTGGCGCGCCTGCGGATAATAGGGATAGGATGGCTCGTAGTAGTACGGACCATAATAGTACTGTGCTGCCGCCGCACCGGCCCATAGCACAACGAGCGCCGCAAGAAAAAACCGTGCTGTTCGCGGACGGGCCATGGGACGCTCGCTCAATTCAAGAGGCCGGGAGTCCAGTCTTTCCTCGACAATAACGGCAAAAAAGAGGACAGGCGCCCGAGCGTGGTCACGCTTGTGCGACAACGGTTTGGCGCTATCTGGCCGCTCGGAGCAAGACGATCCTCCGCTTCTCGTTAGGCCGGGAAACGGCGCATGAAGCAAGAGGGACCTCTTCCTCGCGAGCGAGGCGTCGGACCGCGCGTGAATGGGAAGTGTCCGCAATGCGGACGATCACGATGGTCGACGTGGAGCTCATCCCGGAGTCAGGGATGTTCGGCGCGTTTGCGGTCCTGGCCGTTGCGCCCTTCATCGTCATCTATGCAGCGTCTCTCATCGCGCTGACGCCCATTACCGGCATTCTGCTTTGGCTCGCCCTGGGGGCCGTACGCGCGTGCGCGCCGCGAAGATCGGTGGCGGATCGCGCTGCGCCGACCGAGCTTCAAGAGCCTTTTTCGCGCGCAGATCGTGAAGAGCGACGCTCGGTCGAACTCGAATCCCGGCGGTCTCGCCTTGCCGGACGCCACGGTCGTCGCAAGATCGCGTTGTGAGGCGAAGTTGACGATCTGGCGGAACAATTTTATGTCGCCGCGCGTTCTATGGTCGCTATATTGACCGGCGGGCGAGCGGAGGAAGCCGCCGTCGCCCGCATCCACTCCCCAAGAACCGGGCAAAGCGAGGGGCGCGCAGGGGGCGTAGGGCTCGTTGGCGGCTGGGAAGCTTGAGCGAGGACGTGATCCGTGCTGCCGCCTCTTCACGATATCGAGCGCTATGCCATCTTTCTGGATTTTGACGGCACCATCGTTGAGATCGAGGAGCATCCGGAGGCCGTGCGCATGGAGGCATCGACGGTGGAGCTGCTCGACGCGCTCCGCGAAAGGTTGAATGGCGCGCTTGCGATCATCTCGGGACGAGAAATCGCCGTCGTCGATCGTTTTTTAAATCCCTTGCGACTCCCCGTCGCCGGTGTGCATGGCCTACAACGCCGCGACGCATACGGAGAACTACACACGCGCGCGGCCTTTGACCTTAACCCTACCATAATTATGCTGGAAAAGCGTTTTGCCGATGCGCGAGGCGTCGTCATCGAGCGCAAGCGCGGAGCGATCGCTGTGCATTATCGGTTGCGTCCTGAGCTCGAGAGCGAATGTAGCGAGACGGTAGAGCGGATCGTCGAAAACAACCCAAAGCTTCGTCTGCTTCGCGGCAAGATGGTGTGCGAGATCGCGCAGAACGGGAGCGACAAGGGCGGCGCCATCAGCGCTTTTCTTTCGGAGCCTCCATTTAAGGGGCGCATCCCGTTGTTCGCCGGCGACGACATCACCGATGAGGACGGCTTTTTGGTCGTCAACGCGCGCGGCGGCGTCTCCATCAAGATCGGCGATCAGAAATCGGCGGCGAAATACGCCGCGGCAAGCGTTCGCGACCTGAAGGACTGGCTCAGCGCGTTCATATTCGAACGTTCCGAGGAAAGCGCAAGATGATCGAGCTTGGCGTCGTCGGCAATTGCTCCTTCGCGGCCCTCATCGATCGCGACGCGCGGGTTGTCTGGGCCTGCGTTCCGCGCTTCGATGGCGATCCCGTCTTTCACAGCCTGCTCGGGGCGCCAAAAGGCGCGGAAGGCTCCGGCGAGTTCGCAATCGAGCTCGAGGACCATGTTCAGAACGAGCAATCCTACGACAACAACACCGCAATCCTGCAGACGCTCATGCACGGCGAGCACGGCTCGCTGCGCGTGACCGACTTCGCGCCGCTATTCTGGTGGCGCGATCGCCCGTTCTTTCCACAGATGCTCATCCGGCGCCTCGCGCCGATTTCCGGCAGTCCGCGAGTTCGCATCCGCCTGCGTCCGCGCTTCGACTATGGCGCGACGCCGCCGGTGCTCACCTTCGGCTCGCATCACATTCGCTATGTCGGGCCCAATCAGACGTTGCGGCTGACGACGAACGCGCCGGTGGACTATGTGCGCGAAGAAACGCTGTTCAACCTTTGCCATCCGATTGATCTCATTTTCGGCGTCGACGAAACGCTCTCGGAAGGAGTCGTCGAGACCGCGCAGGCGTTCGAGACCCGCACGCGGGACTATTGGCGGCAATGGGCGCATCGTCTGGCGACTCCCTATGAATGGCAGGACGCGGTGATCCGCGCCGCCATCACCTTGAAGCTTTGCACATACGAGCCGACCGGAGCGATCGTCGCCGCCTTGACGACGAGCATTCCCGAAGCGCCGACGAGCGAGCGCAATTGGGATTACCGCTATTGCTGGGTGCGCGACGCCTATTTCGTCGTCAGGGCGCTCAATCGCCTCGCGGCCATGCGGAAGATGGAAAATTACTTCCGTTGGCTCATGAACATCGTTTCTTCCGCGCGCGAGCGGCGCATCCAGCCGTTTTACGGGCTCGGCCTCGAGCCCGCTCTGCCAGAGAGGATCGTGACGTCTTTGCCTGGCTATCGGGGGATGGGCCCGGTCCGCGTCGGAAATCAGGCCTATCAGCATCTTCAGCACGACAGCTACGGCAATGTCGTACTCGGCGTGACCCAGGCCTTTCTCGACAAGCGGCTGCTGTCGCCGCCGACGCGCATGGATTTCATGCGGCTCGAGGAGATGGGCCACGGCGCGCTCGAGGTCTACGACAAGCCCGACGCCGGCATGTGGGAGCTGCGCTCGCGCGCCCATGTCCACACCACATCGAGCCTCATGTGTTGGGCGGCTATGGACCGGCTGGCGATCATCGCCGCGCATCTCGGCGAGCTGGAGCGCTCACGCGACTGGGCCGCCAAGGCCGAGCATGTCAAGGGCGCAATTCTCGACCGCGCCTGGTCACGCAAGCGCGAAGCCTTCGTCGATTCCTTCGAAGGGGAGCATCTCGACGCCGGCGTGCTGTTGATGTCGGAGGTCGGCTTCCTCGAGCCGGACGATCCACGTCTGGTCTCGACGATCCGGCAGATCGAGAAGGTCCTGGGGCGCGGCCCTCATGTCATGCGCTATGAGGCCGCCGACGACTTCGGCCTTCCGGTCACGGCGTTCACCACCTGCTCGTTCTGGCGCATCGACGCGCTGGCGCGCATGGGACGCAAGGAAGAGGCGCGGGAGTATTTCCAGGATTTGCTCGCCTGCCGCAACAGGCTCGGCATCATGTCCGAAGACGTCGACGTCAAGACCGGCGAATCCTGGGGCAACTTTCCACAGACCTACTCTATGGTCGGGATCATCAACGGGGCTATGCGGCTGTCGCGTTCATGGGAGAAGGCGGTATGAGGCGTCTCGTCATCGTGTCCAACCGTGTGGCCGATCCCTGCTGCAATGCGCGCGGCGGCCTCCAAGTGTGCATCCTCGACGGACTGCGCGAGCGCGGCGGCCTCTGGTTCGGATGGAACGGCGAGGTCGTGGAATCCGAAGAAGAGATCGGCGTGGCGTGCAAGCAGCACGAGCGCGTGACCTTCGTGACCATGCCGCTGACCGAGCGCGACTATCAAGAATATTATCTCGGCTATTGCAACGGCGCGCTCTGGCCGGTACATCACTATCGGCTCGATCTCGCGCGCTTCACCCAGGAGAACAGCGAAAGCTACCGCCGCGTCAATCGCCGCTTCGCCGAAACACTCGCGCCTTTGCTCCAGGCCGACGATCTGATCTGGGCGCACGATTACCACTTCATCCCCCTCGCAGCCGAGCTGCGCGGCTTGGGCGTCAACAACCGCATGGGCTTCTTCCTGCACATTCCATTTCCCTCGCCCGACGTCATCGTCGCGGTGCCAGAGCACGAATGGCTCGTCGAGAGCCTCCTCTCATACGATCTCCTGGGTTTCCAGACGACGACGGATCAGGCGAACTTCTGCCGCATCGTCTGCGAGACGATGGGCGGCGACATGCTCTCGGCGGAACTGCTGCACACGCCGGCCAAGACGGTTTCGGCAAAGGTGTTTCCCGCGGGCATCGACGTCGAATCTTTTGCGGCGATGGCGCAGCTTCCCCAGGCCGGAGCGCGGATCGAATGGTTGCATAGGCGCGGCGAGCCGCGCATCAACATTATCGGCGTAGATCGGCTCGATTATACGAAAGGCCTCCCCGACCGCTTCCGCTCGTTCAAGCGTTTGCTGGAGCTCTATCCACAAAACCGCAAGGCCGTGACCCTCATGCAGATCGCCCCGCCGACGCGCGAGGAGGTCAAGGCTTACGCCGACATCCGTCACGAGCTCGAGGCGCTTTCAGGCGAGATCAACGGACAATTCGGCGATTTCGACTGGACGCCGGTGCGTTACGTTCATCGCAACGTGCCGCGAGAGACGCTCGCGGCGCTCTATCGCGGCAGCCAGATCGGTCTCGTCACGCCGCTGCGCGACGGCATGAATCTGGTCGCCAAGGAATATGTCGCCGCGCAGGATCCGCAAAATCCCGGCGTGCTGGTGCTGTCGCGCTTCGCCGGCGCCGCCGAGGATCTGCAGGAGGCGCTGATCGTCAACCCCTATGACGCAGACGAGGTGGCGCAAGCGATGCAGCGGGCGATTCACATGCCGAAGGAGGAGCGTATCGAGCGACACCAGGCCTTGCTGGAGCGCGTGCGCGAGCGCAGCGCCTGCGCCTGGATGAAGGGTTTTCTCGCCGCGCTCGATAATTCGAGCGTCTATCCG
>Ga0187784_10003128_pt1 | contig 13338 bp, 10 predicted proteins | sample 1015_SJ02_MP15_2_FD_132964 | JGI IMG/M metagenome (GOLD analysis project Ga0187784, IMG submission 132964) | Tropical peat soil microbial communities from peatlands in Department of Meta, Colombia - 1015_SJ02_MP15_20_MG | ecosystem: Environmental > Terrestrial > Soil > Wetlands > Peat | place... | reverse complement strand
TCGCACTTCTGGCGAACTTGCAGCCAAGGCGCATATTCCAGCAAGCAGCCGAGCGCAGCCAGATCTTCCACAATCACCTCGAGGGTAGTGCCCTCCCCCGGCAAACTGAGGCTGGCTTTCAGATGAGCCGAATAGCGGGCGACGCGTCGTTGTCTCGAGACCATGACCGGACTGTAATCCCTCCTTGACTGAAGTGTAATTCCTCTTTTTTGAAATTACAACCAAAAGCAATAGCCCGTTATCGTCGACCGTTCTTTCCAACCCAATCTTAATCTGCCGGGCCGGCCAGCTATTCGAGCAACAAAACCACGGCATCCTGGTACGGCACGCTGACCTGTACGGCGTTGCTGACAATCGGCCGGTTGACTCGGCTGTGAAGGTCGGTAGCCTTCTGGTAACGTGGCGGAAGATTGAGGCTGGCGGTCTGGTCTTTGGGCGTGTCGTTGAACGTAATCAGCAGGCTGCGCTTCTCTCCCTCCAACAAACGTGCTCGCACTTTGCCACCCGTGACCGGAGGCTTCACAACCTTGGTGATGATGGCCCGCAGTAACTCGATTCCCCCTTCGCTTCCCGCCGCGATGCTGGCGCCGAGGTTGGTGCCGAAATAGTAGACCTGTCCTTTCCCCACCTTCCGCGTTGCAGCCACAATCATGCCTTCAAACTTCGCGATGGGCTTTGCGGAAGTGACTTCAATCGGTGTCAGGTAAGTCTTGCCGACGACGCGAATCGCGAGGGGCGCTGTGAATACAATCTCTGGGTTGTAATAAACCCGATCGGAGGCCGGAACGTCCTCGGGAGCTTTTTCATTCTTGAGCCAGAATGCTTCCCCTTCACGATAACCAAATACCTGGTCCAGGGCATAGGGCGGAACGGTGGGATTGTAGTAAAAGTTCTCGTCATAAAGACCAAAGCCCGTTTCGATAATCAGCGTGCCGCCCTCCTCTACAAATCGCCGCAATTGCGCGCAGGTGCTTTTCTTCCCAATAAGGTGCCAGGGCGCGACGAGAACCTTGTAATGGCGCTCGCCCAAGTTCGAGGGCTCGAGGAAGTCCACCCAAAGGTCCAGGTTCCAGAGCGCCTTGTAATAGCCCAGAAACGAAGAGGTGGAAGGATCTTCATCGCCTTGCGCCGCGTAGGTAAGGATGGCGTTGTCCTGATCGGCGAGGATGGCCACCTCCGCTCGGGGATGGAAGTCCTTGATGATGTCCCAGTGGGCTTGGATGAGGGCGTTATTCTTCGCGGCTTCCTTGGAGCGCTCGGTTGCCGCTCCACTTCTCGCGACGAGGCCGTATCCTGTTGCCTCGCGGCCCGTGGCTTCAGCCAGGTAGTTCCAGTAGATGATGCCCCTGGCGCCCATGGCCACCGCAAGCCAATTGTAAACGCGAATGTCCCGCGGGCGCATCTTGGGGCTTCGCCAAAGGCCCTCGTTGCCATGACCCGCCTCGAGTTCCGTCAGGTAGAAGGGTTTGCCGGCGGCATTGGACCGTGTGATTTCGTACTTGGCGGAAGCGTGGTAAATGAGGGGAAACTGCCAGCGCGGAAACAGCGACATCCCCCAGGCATCGAGCAGCTCGGCAAGGCGCCAGGCGTTCGTGCCGGGGGTAACGCAACCATCCACCGGAGGATGATGCGCGGCATGGCTTTCCAGCACGTGCTGGGGATCGGCCGCCCGCGCCGTTTCCACGCGGAATCTCATTTCCCGTGTGCAGCGCTCAACGATGAATCGCCGCCAATCGACCCAGTCGGCATACGTACCCAAGGCGCGCGGTGGGTCGACGACCTCCCAGTTCGGGTAGCGGCGCGTCCAGGCCTCGTTCAAAGCCTCGATCGTTCCGTACCTCTGTTTCAACCAATCCTGGAAAGCGGCAATGGTTCGCTCGCAATAACAGAACAGGATTTCTTGCGGCTGGGCCCAGATGTTGCGCGCCCAGGCAGGCTCGAGGTGCGGCTCGTTCCAGCAATCGTATCCGAAGAGCGACTTGTGCGGCGCCACCACCTTAATCAATTCCTGGATATACTTAGCGCCTGCTTCGCGTACCGGCGACCAGTCAAAACACAATCCCGGCCAGCCGCCGGTAACATTATTGGGGCTGCCTCCGAGACGTACCTGCTGGCCCCTCGCGTCTGTAAAGCGCGCCCCCGGATATTTCTGCTCCAGCCACCAGGGGGCAAGTTCGAACATCAGGCCGCAAAGCACCTTGAGCCCGAACTCATCGCAATAACTCATGACCTCTTCCACTTCGTCAAAGATCCACTTGTCCGGTTCGGGGTTTACATAATCCCAGTTGGGCCAGATTCGAATCAGGTTGAACTTGTACTCCTCGGCGATGGTCCTCAGCATATCGCGGCGCATGGCGCGTGGGGGATTGGGCGGGCGATAGAACTGCGTTCCGTAAAGGAACTGATCCGCCGGCACGGGATTGGGGTTTGTAGCGCCTGGACGGGCCAGCGCCTCTGCATTGCCGGCTCCCGCGGTAATCCGCACGCCGCTCCATGCCAGTCCCACGCCTCCTGCGGCGTTCCGGATGAATTGTCTCCGTGAAGATGACATTTCAAGCCTCCATTGTGTTTAAAAGGTGGTAGGGCTTGGCGCGACCCGATTCAACTCGCAGGCGTCATGGCACGATTCTCCATGTTGCACCCCATCTGGATCGTGTCGCGGCATTCAGGCGCCTATGGTCGCGCATTCTCTCACCTGCGCCAATGTCACGGATTAGCCCCCGAACGTCAAGAGGAAAAATTATCCGTCCCTGCCTATCGACAACCACTCACTTCCGTGTCGCCCCCCGGCTCGGGAACCTTATGTTGCTTCCGGTCATCAAATAATCTAGGATAAGAGTGTTCTCCGAGCCCGGGGTGCTAAAGGCACAACACAAGCCCACGCCCTGCGGGCCGACAGGGTGGCTTGAGAAATCGAGCCACCTCCCGTGTTTGGAAAGGAGAGCAGGACCTACTCCAAGCGCGGGTAGGTCTTTCTGTTTTGGGCCACGGTTTGCAGCGATGATGTTGAAAGACAAGTTCGGGCGTGACATCCACGACCTTCGCATTTCGGTGACGGACCGGTGCAACTTCAGTTGCGTTTACTGCAAGTCCGCCGATCCGAAGAACTATTTTCCGCACCGGGAGCTGCTGAACTGGGAAGAGTTTTTGCGCCTCAGCCGGATTCTGGTAGGGCTGGGGATCCGCAAAGTCCGTGTAACGGGGGGCGAGCCTCTGTTGCGCCCTGGGGTGGTGGATTTCATCGCGCGTTTGCGGCAAATCGACGGCCTGGAGGACGTGGCGATAACTACCAATGGTTACCTTTTGCCGGAAATGGCTAGGGATCTCGCGGCGGCGGGCTCGCCCCGCGTCACCGTGAGCCTGGATTCGATGGACCCGGAAAAGTTCCCGCATGACCCGCACGCCGCGATCATTTGAAAAAGTGATGGCAGGGATAGATGCGGCGTTGGAGGCAGGCTTGAAGCCTGTCAAGGTGAACATCGTGCTGGTGCGAGGAATCAACGACGATGAAATTGTGGATTTTGCCCATCTCGCCCGGAAGCGTGACATTATCCTCCGCTTTATCGAATTCATGCCCCTAGATGCCGATCATTCCTGGAAGCGCGAACTCGTGGTTACCGCTCGGGAAATTGTCGCGGCCATCGACCCGGTCCTTCCCTTGCTCGAGCTGCCTCGGCATTCTCCCAGCGAAACCGCTTTGCGTTATCGTTTCGCGGATGGGCAGGGCGAAATTGGGATCATTGCGCCGGTTTCCATCCCCTTTTGCGGGCAATGCAGCCGGATTCGTCTGACTGCCGACGGAAAGCTGCGCACTTGCCTGTTCTCGATGGAAGAGTACGACGTGCGGCATCTGGTTCGCAATGGAACCAGGGACAACGACATCGAGCGCTTCTTTCGCGATGCCGTTAACCAGAAAGAGCCCGGCCACCGCATTAATGAGCCCGATTTTGTTCAGCCGGATCGCACCATGGTGTACATCGGCGGCTAACCTGTCCGGCTTGTCATTCCGAGCGAAGCGAGGAATCTCGCTCTGCTTCGCCCGGGATCGCAGAAAAAATTTCAGGGCAAGATTCCTCGCTCCGCTCGGAATGACAGCTTTGCAGAATGGACCAGCGATTCCCGATGTCCCATAGGTTAGAATGGTGTGAGGGAGTAAAATGGCGACGGCAGTCTTCAACACGCTACCGGAACTCTACGTGGCGCTTCCTGAGCCTGAGCTCGAGGACCGCATAGCCGGCGCAAAGGCCGAGTTGGGGTCGCACTTGGTGATTCTGGGGCATCACTACCAGCGCGATGAGGTTGTGAAGTTTGCCGATTTTCGCGGCGACTCTCTCAAGCTCTCGCAATGGGCAGCCCGCCGGCCGGAAGCGCATTACATCGTCTTTTGCGGCGTACACTTCATGGCCGAGAGCGCGGATATATTGAGCGCCGAGCATCAAATCGTAATCCTTCCCGACATGAACGCGGGCTGTTCGATGGCTGACATGGCCGACCTCGAGCAGGTGGAAAGCTGTTGGGAGGAACTGAATCGGGTCACCGGCGCCAAAATCGTTCCTGTTACTTACATCAACTCGACGGCGGCCATCAAGGCTTTCGTGGGTCGAAACGGTGGGGCTGTTTGTACCTCCTCCAACGCCTGTAAGCTGATGGAATGGGCTTTGGGGCGTGGCGAGAAGGCCTTGTTCCTCCCCGATGAACACCTGGGTCGCAACACCGCCTACCGCATGGGCATCCCACTGGATCAAATGGCGGTGTGGAACCCCTGGAAGGAGGCGGGCGGGCTTTCCGAAGCAGAAATGAGGAAGGCACGCATCTTCTTGTGGAAGGGGCATTGTTCCGTCCACCTGCGATTCTCGCCCCAACACGTCGAGCGGGCGCGCCAAGCTCATCCCGGCATCCGGGTGATTGCTCACCCCGAGTGCTCCTGGGAAGTCTGCCAGATGGCGGACGAAGTGGGTTCGACCGAATACATCGTCAAGCGCGTAGTGGAATCGCCGCCGGGAAGCCAGTGGGCCGTGGGAACAGAAATACATCTGGTGAAGCGGCTGGCGGCGGAGCATCCGGACCGCCGCATTATCTCGCTCGACGACTGCGTGTGCATGTGCAGCACGATGTATCGAATTTCGCCACAGCACCTCTGCTGGACGCTGGAAAGCCTGGTGGATGGACAAGTTGTGAACCAAGTTCGCGTGGACCCGGAAACTAAACGCTGGGCGCGTTTAGCGCTGGAACGCATGTTGGAGAGCAGTTGAGAAGTCGAGAAGTTGAGAAGTCAAGGAGTCGAGGAGTCAAGAGTCGAAAGTTGACGAGTGAAGCCCAAGGGCAGTCTGCACTGGTGATGGCCAAAAATAGGAGAGTGGGCGGCTGCAGATTTGTGATTTTCAACTTCTCGACTCCTCGACTTCTCGACTCTCGACTGTACTTCCATGGCTGAAAAATATTTCAACCGCCACGAAGCCGAAGAACTTCTGCCCGTGATCGGGCAGTATCTCGAGGAGGCTCGCCAGCAGAAGCGCACCCTGGACGGCATTGCAGCGGAAATCGCCAACGCCGCACTGCGCATTATGAAGCTGGGTGGCTCACTGCCGCCTTTCACGGAGCTCCACCGCAAAAAGGCTCAGCGCGATAAATTGGCCGAGCAACTGGCCCGTACAATCGAGGAGATTCAACAAACCGGCTGCCTGGTCAAGGACCTCGAAGTTGGGCTGGTCGACTTCCCCAGCCTGCGGGAAGGCGAAGAGGTTTATCTCTGCTGGAAGCTCGGTGAAGCGCACATCGGGTATTGGCATGGAATTGAGGAAGGCTTTGCGGGGCGCAAACCCTTGGATGATTCCCGATCGGAGGGCGAACCGCCCAAGTCATCGCGCCTGCAATAGCGGGGCTCGTACAAGCGTGCCGGTAGACCATTGCGGATTCCGACGAACAGCAGCCCTCTCCTTGGGGAGAGGGTGGCGAGCGGAGCGAGCCAGGTGAGGGGTCACTTCACTGCGCGGCGTCCAACAGACCCCTCACCCGTCCCGCTCCGGCTGGTGAAAACGCCGACAGCGGGACACCCTCTCCCCAAGGGAGAGGGCAAAGGCCCAATTCCTTGCCTCTTTCCCTGGGAAATGGGCAGAAGCTAGAGGTGGGGCCACGGTGTTCAACAAGGCGAGCAACGAGTTGGCGCAAGCCGCGAGCGCCTATCTGCGCAGTGCCGCACACCAACCGGTCAACTGGCGGGAGTGGGGAGATCGCGCCTTTGCCCAGGCTCGCGAAGAGGACAAACCCATCCTTCTGGACATCGGGGCGGTCTGGTGTCACTGGTGTCACGTCATGGACAGGGAGAGCTATGACAACCCGGAAGTCGCCCGCCTGATTAATGAGCATTACGTTGCGGTGAAGGTGGACCGCGACGAACGGCCGGACATCGACTCCAGGTATCAGACTGCCGTGAGCGCTATGAGCGGTCAAGGTGGGTGGCCGCTGACGGCCTTCCTCACTCCCCAAGGCAAACCCTTTTACGGCGGCACCTATTTTCCCCCGGAGGATCAATACGGCCGTCCGGGAATGAGGCGCGTGCTGGAAGCTGTGGCGCACAGTTTCAAATCCCAGCGGGCCCAGGTCTTGGAGAGCGCGCAAGAGATCTCCGAGGCGCTGGCGGGGATAGAACGCCTCGAGCAAGGAGACAAGAAAACCTCAGAGGAAATCCTCAAACCCCTGCTCGAGAGCATCGGAAGAATGTACGACGCGCGGTTCGGTGGGTTCGGCAACGCCCCCAAGTTTCCTCACCCCGGCGCCCTCGACCTGCTGCTGGAGGCGTATCTCGGCAGCCGCCAAACCTGGCTACTGAGCGTGGTGACCAACACCCTCGAGCATATGGGCCGCGGAGGTGTCTATGACCAACTAGGGGGTGGTTTTCATCGCTATGCGGTGGACGAGCGCTGGAAGGTGCCCCATTTCGAGAAGATGGCTTATGACAACGCAGGCTTGCTTCTCAATTACCTGCGCGCCTATCAGATAACCCGGAATAATTTCTTTCGAGATATCGCCGTAGGCATACTTACCTTTGTCGAAAACGTTCTCTCCGACCCACAGGGGGGATTCTACGCCAGCCAGGATGCTGACTACAGCCTGGAAGATGATGGCGATTACTTCACTTGGACTTTGCAGGAGACCAAGGCGGTTCTCGGCGAGCTCGAGGCGCGCGTCGCGTCGCTCTATTACCACATCGAGCCGCAGGGTGAAATGCACCACAACCCCGCCAAGAACGTCTTGTTCGTCGACCAACCCTTCGAGGCCGTCGCGGCCCGTGTGGGATTGAAGCCCGAGGAGGTCGGCCAAGTCCTGGCCGGGTCCAAAGCCAAGCTGCTGGATGCGCGCGCCAAGCGGCCGACGCCTTTTGTAGACAAGACGATCTACGCCAGTTGGAACGGGATGATGATTTCGGCCTTCATCGAGGCCTTCAAGGTCCTGGGCATGGCAGGGGCGCGGGATCGGGCCCTCGCCACTCTCGACCTCCTTCTTGCCCAAGCCTACGATCCCCAAAAGGGGATGTACCACAGCCTTGTGAACGGACAGCCTCGCGTCGAGGGGTTGCTGGACGACCAGGTGTTTATGGTCGCGGCACTCTTGGACAGCTATGAAGTCTCTGGCGCGCGCGTGTACTTTGACCGCGCCCTGGAGTTGATGCAAATTACTTTGCGCCGCTTTTGGGACGACGACACCGGCGGCTTCTTCGACACCGCGCGCGACCTGAGTGACCGGTTGGGTAACCTGACCATGGCCCGAAAGCCGTTCCAGGATTCACCCACCCCGGCGGGCAATTCTGTTGCAGTCATCGTTCTCGACCGGCTCGCCCACCTCGCTGCCTGTCCGTATTTCCGCGCAAAAGCAGAAGAGACCCTGGCTCTCGCTGCGTCAAAGGCCGTCGAGTACGGCCTCTTTGCGTCCACCTATGGGCTGGCCCTGCTTAACCACTTGCAGCCTTCTGCGGAAGTGGTGGTGGTAGGCGAGGCCGAGGATGGGCGGACAGCCGAACTCTTAACCACCGCATATCAGACGCCGCGCGCCGGCATGCGAGTACTGGCGTTTGATCCGGGAGGAATAAAGAAGGGCGAGCTTCCCCCAGGACTCGCCGCGACGTTACCCCATTTGCCGCTTGCGGGCTCGCCTTTGGCGCTGGTTTGTATTGGGTCTTCATGCCACCCGCCTGTCAGTACGCCGGAGGAGCTTAAGCGAGTCCTTGCGGAAAACGTTGGGCCGGGGCAAGTCCCGGCCTAGGGCACCGCAAGGAGTGGCCCTGCGTTGAGGCAAAGTCGTCTCAAGGTTCCGGCCCTCTCCCCCTTGGGGGAGAGGGTGGCCCGCCGACGGCGTTTTCTTCAGGCGGGGCGGGCCGGGTGAGGGGGTCGAGAGGCCGGCCAAGGGGTGGTGCATCCCGGCTTGCGGCGCGTCCTGGCAGGCGATAAACTGAATCTTTGGGGATTATGCTCGTAGCGCTGGGCCCGCCTTGCGGGGTCAGCACGACAATGCCGGCCCCACAGGCGCGGGGTCGGCGCTACAACTCGTCTTTCGGGGAAATTCGTAAGGTAGGAGAAAAAGCCTATGTTGCCTCTGATTCGGAGTGACTGGGTCAAGTATCGCACCGGGCCCGTGGTGACGCAGATGCACTACGCGCGCCAGGGGATCATTACGGAAGAGATGGAATTTGTGGCCAAGCGCGAAAACCTGCCGGCGGAAACCATCCGCTCAGAAGTGGCGCGTGGACGCATGATCATTCCTGCCAATATCCGCCACCTCGAGCTCGAGCCCATGGCCATTGGCATTGCGGCGAGGTGCAAAATCAACGCCAACATCGGCAACTCCGCCACTGCTTCCAACATCGAGCAGGAGTTGGAAAAGCTCCACGCTTCCGTCCATTTCGGGGCCGATACCGCCATGGACCTCTCCACGGGCGGCAACATTCACGAAATCCGCGAAGCCATTCTGCGTCACAGCCCCATCCCTATCGGCACGGTGCCCATTTATGAAGCCCTTTCGCGCGTTCCCCGGATCCGCGAGCTGACCCCGGAGATCATGCTCGAGGTGATTGAGGAGCAGGCGGCGCAGGGTGTGGATTACATGACCATCCATGCCGGCGTCCTGCGCGAGTATATTCCCATGACGCGCCGGCGCATTACCGGCATCGTCAGCCGCGGCGGCGCAATTCTGGCCCAGTGGTGCGTGGAAAACAAGCAGCAGAATTTTCTCTACACGCACTTCGAGGAAATCTGCAAGATCTTCCAAAAATACGATGTCTCCTTTTCTTTGGGGGACGGCCTGCGCCCCGGATGCCTCGCGGACGCCAGCGACGAGGCGCAATTCGCCGAACTCGAGATCCTGGGCGAACTCACCAGGAAGGCCTGGGAGTATGACGTTCAGGTGATGATCGAAGGTCCCGGGCACATCCCCCTGGACCAGATCAAGCTTCAGGTGGACAAGGAAATCGAGTTGTGCCAGGAAGCGCCCTTTTACACGCTGGGACCCCTGGTCACCGATATCGCACCGGGATACGATCACATCACATCGGCCATCGGGGCGGCGATGATCGGCTGGCACGGGGCCTCGATGCTCTGCTACGTTACCCCCAAGGAACACCTCGGACTGCCGGATAAGAACGACGTCCGCCAGGGTATCATCGCCTACAAGATTGCCGCCCACGCCGCCGACGTTGCCCGGCACCGCCCCGGCGCGCGCGACCGCGACGACGCTATTTCTTATGCCCGCTTCCTCTTCGATTGGAACAAGCAGTTTGACCTTTCCCTGGACCCGGAAATGGCCCGCTCCATGCACGACGAAACCTTGGCCAACGAAACCTACAAAGACGCCGCCTTCTGCTCCATGTGCGGCCCCAAGTTCTGCTCCATGAACACCACTCAGGTCATGGAGAAGCAATTGGGACTCGATCAGGGCGAGCGCGAACAGAAGTTCGTGGAGTTGCTGGCAAAAGTCCAGTCATGAGATTCCGTGAGTTGGTGCGTTTGGCGGAGGGCGAGGGATGGGGTTCTGTCGAGGGTTTGGGAGCAGGAATCCGCAGGCCCCACAGGGGCCTTCCGTGAGTAGCCGCAGGTTTCAACCTGCGGGCGACGAGGCCGAGGCGATTACGTCAACCCCAACGGGGTTGACCTGTTGTTCGGCCCCTACAGGGCCGGAATAGTCTTCCCGTTTTCATTCCGTGGGTTTCACCCACGGCTACTCACGGTTTGCCCCTTCGGGGCAATTGTGCTACCCATATGGCTGACAAACTGGTGGAACACGAAGTCCGCGAGGAATTCAACCGCTGGGCGGAAGCGGGGCGCGGCGACGAGATGGAAGAACACCATCTTCCGATCGTCGAGCCGATGCTTGCCCTGATCGAATTCGAGCCGTGGGACAAGGTCCTCGATGTGGGCTGCGGGACAGGTTGGCTGGTGCGGAGGATTGCGCCGCTCGTTTCCGCTGGTCTAGCGGCGGGGATGGATGTCTCCGACGGCATGGTGGGGCGGGCGGAGGCACTCAGCGCCCCACTGCCAAATGTCGTCTTCGGGCACGGCGCAGTGGAGGCGATTCCCTGGGACAGCGGCCACTTTACAAAGGTCCTCTCCGTCGAGTCGGCCTACTACTGGCCAGACCCCGCCCAGGGCCTGCGTGAAATCTTCCGTGTGCTCTCGCCGGGGGGCGCGGCCTGGATTCTCATCAATTACTACCGCGACAATCTCCACTGCCACCAATGGGGAGGGTTGTTGAAGCTGCAGACCCATCTTTTCTCAGCCGAGGAGTGGGCCGCACTCTTCCGCCAAGCCGGATTTCGCGAGGTGGGCCACCGACGCATTCCCGACCGCTCGCCTACGCCGGATGTTTACACGGGGCGCTGGTTTCGTGATGCGGAACATATGCGGAAATTCAAGGAAGAAGGAGCCTTGCTGCTTCACGCAGTCAAACCCTGACGCCGGTGCGGACTTACAGCTGACCACCCCCTGTCCCCTCCTTAACTGAAGAGGACAGTTAATTTTCGTGGTTTCCGGGTGCCCGTCAGCCGACGGGCATGAGTGACTGGTTTATTGCACCGGAGGCTCGCCGGGATGAGTTGGAGCGGGCTGAGGCGGCTCCCCGGGCCTCGGGACGGGTCTGGCGTGCGCTCCCCCTCGTCCTTCTTCGGCAGGCCCGCCCTCCCCTCGGTTCTCGATGATGAACATTACTTTCCTTTGCTGCTCGGGGGTAAGAACAGACTTGGCCGCAAGGATCGCCTCCACAAGCTGTTTCATCATTCCCCCGCGAAGGTCCGAGATTTCCTGCACCTTTTTCAGAATCTCATCGCGGTCGGGTTTGTCGGCGCGGAGGGCTTCGCGCAGCTCGATGCTCCGCACTTCTATCTCGGCCCTGATTTTCACATTAGCCTTCTCTGTCTCGAGCGCGATCTGGCGCAGCCGATCCACCTGCGAGCCTTCCAGGCCCAAGTAACTTCTAAATCGGTCGCTATCAAGCAAAGCCAGAAGCTTCTCAATCCCGACGCGTTCCCGAGGCTCCCGTGATCGGCTGGCCCACCTCCCCTGGCAGCCCGCCGAGGCGAAATTCGCCAAGCCGAGAAATGAAGCGACCATCAAGCTCGAAGCGAATATGCCTTTTTTAACCATGCTATTTGGCATCTTTCAAGGCTGTATCAACGGCACCGTAGTAGGCCTCAGGTGTAGTGAATCCCACCAGCATTCGTCCGTTGATAAAAGAGGTTGGCGTACTCCCAAGATCCAACTCCTTTGCTTCGCGAGCCCCCTCTTCGACGCGGGGGAGTGAAGCTTTTGAATCCAGGCACCCTGCCAGCTTCGCGCGGTCCACTCCCAACTGGTCCGCATAACCCAAAAGGTTGTCGCGAACGTTGGCCACGTTGGTGGTGGACTGGTTCTGGAAAACCAGAGAACGGTAAGCCGCGAAGGCCTCGGGCTTGATCTTGTAAACGCATTCGTTGGCGATAGCGGCCGTCAACGACCAGTCATGGATTTGCACAAGCGGAAACTCCTTGAAGATAACTCGAACTTTGTCCCCATATTTTGGAAGGAGATCCTTTTCAAGAAATTCGTGGAGCTTCCCGCACATCGGGCATTCCAGGTCCGCGTATTCCACAATGGTCACCAGAGCATTCGCCGCACCCTGGGTTGGCTGGTTGGTGGTTACCATCGTTCGCAACGCTTTCTGCCGGAGATCCACGCCCAAGTTGAAGATTCTCCCCAACACCAGCACACGATTGTCCGAGGTAATGTAAAAATCCTCAGTTTGCTTTCCCTTCGGGTTGTCCGCGGTCACGGTGGTGGCCAGAAAGTTGGGAATGCCGGAGTTATGGAAGGGCGCCGCGGTGAGGGTAGTTTCACTAGGGACCTTGAACTCTTCACGGATGTGTTGAATAAGTTCCTCTTTTGGATCCTCGACGACCGCAAAGAGCATGCCGATGATCAAATAGTGGTGGTCACTCGTAAGGAATATGGGGGTGTTTCTCTGTTGTTTACCATCGTCAGTGGTAAGCATGGAGGCGAGAAAGCCCGGAAAACTCGACGCCTGAAAAGGCGACACGGTAGCTTTCAGGGTCTCAGGCCAACCAAACCTGGCGCGAATGTAGGAGGCGACCTTCATGTCCAGGGGCATCGTCCGGGCCATTCGCTTTGACCTTCGCCATTCCGCTCGCAATCACAACTCCCGCAACAAGTAGTAACGCCCCGCCCCAGACTTTATAGCTAGCCCAGCTTTTCCGGATCAATTTATGGACCTCCTCAGTCTATTCGAGAAATACCCGCCACTCCCCATTATCTGATTCTAAAGGCCGCGCGCGCGAAAATCAATTAGACCTGGAGCACGTCACCGTCGCGGGCCACCAACTGATACAGCACGGGACTCACTATGCGCCCGAGAAACAGCCGGGAAATCAAGCCGGCGACAATGACGATGGCAAAGGGTTTCTGCGAGTCCGAGCCGATCCCCGTCGAGAGCGCCGCAGGCAGAAGGCCCAGGCAGGCGACCAGAGCTGTCATCATGATGGGCCGGAGTCGAATCAAGGAAGCCTCGAACGTAGCCTTTCGGATTCCATCTCCTTGTAAGCGCAGTTTATTGATATAGGAAGCGTCGATGACCGCTGTCTCGACCGACACGCCCATCAGGACCAGCAGTCCCAGAACGGATGACACACTGAAGGGAGTGTGGGTCAGCTTGAGGGCCAGCAACGCCCCAACCGGCTCCGTCATGACGACGCTGAGCACCACGATGACGGGGAACTTGAAATTGCCGTAGAGAGCGAAAAGGATGAGAAAGATGAGCAGCACGGTGATTGGGCCAATGACGCTGAGCTGAGCCTTGGCGGCG
>Ga0187784_10003127_pt1 | contig 13339 bp, 14 predicted proteins | sample 1015_SJ02_MP15_2_FD_132964 | JGI IMG/M metagenome (GOLD analysis project Ga0187784, IMG submission 132964) | Tropical peat soil microbial communities from peatlands in Department of Meta, Colombia - 1015_SJ02_MP15_20_MG | ecosystem: Environmental > Terrestrial > Soil > Wetlands > Peat | place... | reverse complement strand
TTAACCCAGAAGTTTCTGGGCCATTTCAACAGCTTCGCCCGGACTTGTGGTCGTCCTCAAGGTAACACCAAACACCTTAGCGGTGCACGTTCCTGTTTCCGGTGCTGGGTTGGGTCATGACCATTCTCGGCGGTGCGAAAGACGCTCTGCGAGCACACGGCTTCGAGCCGCGATGGCGATCGCGATGATTATCAGACCCGCGGCCACAGCGAACGTCGCTCGCATGCCGGTAGCGACGGCCTCGGGACGCGCCGTCGTCGTGTCGGTCGTCGCCGATACGAGTGCAAACACGGCGCCCATGACCGATGCTCCGGTGATGAGTCCGAGATTGCGCGACAGGCTGAGCATACCGGAGATGACCCCCCGCTGGTCCGAGCGCACATCCGTCATGATGACGGTATTGTTGGCCGTCTGGAACAATGCATAGCTGGCGGTAATAACGACGATGGGGGCGATGTAGCCGGCGATGCCGAACCTCGGTGGCATGGTTGATAGAATTGAAGAGCCGCTCGCTATGCCGACGAGTCCAACGATGATCATGTGTTGTGCGCCAAGACGGTCCACGATGCGCCCGGCGGGCACGCCGGTCAGCGCGGCGACAAGCGGGCCGACTGACAAGACCAGTCCGACAAGAGCCGGTTTGAGCCCGAGCGCGCGAGAGAGATAGAACGGCGCGACTACCAGGGTCGTCATCATCACCGTCATAACGAGCGTGCTCATCGTGAGGCTCGCGCTCAGCGTTGGGTCGCGGAACATCGGTAGGCGGAGCAACGGCGATGCTGTTCTCGCTTCGGCCAACACAAAGAAGCCGGCCCCGAAGACGGCGGCCAAGAGCAGAACCACGTTGAGCGGACCAAACCTGCCACGCCCTATCGTCATGGCGAGGGCATAAGCCCCGAGTGTCAACATGAGCAGCAGTGTACCGATAATGTCGAAGCCGGCCCGATCAGTTTTCGCCGCCGGCCGATCAAGGGACAGGTAGCGATGCGCGAGGAGAAAATTCAGGATACCCAGCGGCACGTTGATAAGGAAGATTAGTCGCCAGCCGAATCCGGCTATCAACGCACCGCCGAGCGAAGGACCGAGCGTGGTGCCAATCGCGGACATCGTATTGAGCAGCCCCATGGCGGTACCGGTCTTTGCCTTCGGAACCGTCTCACCCACAAACGCCACGGTGAGGACCATCATGATAGCCGCACCGAGGCCCTGCCACGCCCGGGCGGCGATCAGGAACCAGAGTGTGGGCGCCACGCCGCACAGGAGCGAAGCCATCGTGAAAAAGAAGATTCCGGCCAGCAGCAGCCGTCGGCCGCCGATGATGTCACCAAGGCGTCCGACACTGACGATCAGCGTCGTGATCGCGAGGAGATATGCAAGGACGATCCACTGGACTTCCTGGAAGGAGGCAGTGAACGCCCGGGCCAACGTCGGCAAGCCCGCATTGGCAATGCTGGTGTCGAGTGAGGGCATCAACATGGATAGCGAAAGGCTAGCGAGCGCCCAGCTAGCCGAAGGTTTCAGTTCGGCAACTTCCAGCGACTGCTTCATCTCGTTCTTCAATGATTGGCCTTAACACGACGTCCGTAGCCTTGCCCTCAAGAAGTGGTAAGCTGTATTCTGCCAGTTCAAGTCGACTTGAAGTCAAGGGGGTGAGGCCCCTGGACATAACTGAGGTCGTACAGCGCTCCGGTGTTCCTGCCTCGACGCTGCGGTTCTATGAGGAAAAGGGCCTGATCACCTCTATTGGCAGGCGGGGCTTGCGCCGTCTGTTCGATCCCGGCGTGCTGGAACGGCTGGCGCTGATCTCGCTGGGGCGCGCGGCCGGCTTTTCGCTCGATGAGATCGCGCGTATGTTCGCGCCGGACGGGCGGCCGCGCATCGACCGGCAAAAGCTCGCGGCCAAGGCGGAGGACCTGGACAGGACGATCCGCAAACTGAGGGCCATGCGTGACGGCCTACGGCACGCCGCGGCGTGCCCCGCGCCGAGCCACATGGAGTGCCCCACCTTCCGCCGCCTCTTACGGGCCGCCGCGTATGGAGCTATTAGAGCGCGAAAGAAAAAAGACTCTCACCCCACTGTAGCCTCACGCTTGTCAACGCGATCAGGCGATTACCCTCGCTAATGAGTGAAGGGTAGGGCTTACCTTGGGGCGGCACCGTTCTGGGACCCTGCACGGGTCCTGCTGTCAAGGGGATAACTGCCGATTATCTTAGCAGCGATGCGCCTTAACCTGACAACGGCGCGATTCCGGTCCACAGAAACGGAGGAACTTCTTGATCTCAACGCTTGACAAGCATCCCTGGTGCTTGTTGCAGAACCGCACTTTCGGTCAGGTTCTGCAACATCGGGCGAGACCAAGCCAACGGCTTGATTTGGTGCGATGCAATCGTCGCAAACGATTGTTATCATGCCGTTGTCAGGTTAAGAGTTGTTCGGCAGGAACCTCATACCGAACACCGGTAGGGAAGAGGCATGATAGACGTAGCTTGCCCCTACTGCAAGCGGGGCCTTTCGGAACTACGACGGAAGCCCTGCGAACGTGCCCTGATCGAGTTCTCGGACGGCGGCACGTCCGGCGCCTCTACGTTGAACGGGAGACGTGCATCAACCTCTACGCAGTCCCCAACGGTCTGCGCCTACTCGATTCCGTCCAAGCCATGCTGTCCAAGCATACTATCGCCGTCCCTGGCCTCATCCTGGCGACTGCCGAGGGTAGGGGGAGGGCAACGGAAGCAATGATACGATTGTTGAGGGGAGCATGATATTGAGGTCGGAGGTAGAGAGTAATGTTGTTGCAGGGCGGTTACTGGTACTGGTATTTGACGCACGAATCGGGCGGATATTGGAGATGGGAAGTACTCCATAAGCCCAACGAGAATCGTGTAGTCAAAGCTGAGATACTGGCGAAGGGCAAGGAACGGACCAGGGAAGAAGCCAATGCCGTCGCACAAGCCGCGCTGGAGCGGGTTATGCGGGAGAATCGGAATGCCTCCAACTAGCCTCCAGACTTGCGAGAAATAAGCACGAGAAGAAGCGTTGGACCTGCCGTTGGTCGAAGGAAGTACAATTCTAAGACATGATCTCCAACATCCAAGGCGTCGTCCGAAGGACCGCGCGGGAACGTTTGCAAGAGTGGGCCCCGGTCGTAGAAGATCCGTGTGAGGGTGCCGGTTGAGCAACGCGTTTCCTACAATTTACCTGGCCAGGCACGGCGAAACTGCGTGGAGTCTCTCGGGGCAGCACACGGGACTCACCGATCTGCCACTGACTGAGCGTGGCGAGCGCAACGCCCGCAGGCTTGGGGAACGGCTGACCGGCCTGACGTTCGCCAAGGTGTTTACCAGCCCCTTGCAGCGCGCGGTCCGGACATGCGAGTTGGCCGGATTCGGGACTGGCGCGGAAGTCGATCACGACCTGGTTGAATGGAATTACGGCCTCTACGAGGGTCTCCGCACTGCCGAGATCCTTGCAAAGCGACCAGGTTGGCAACTGTTCCGTGACGGTTGCCCCGGAGGGGAATTACCTGACCAGGTTGGCGTGCGGGCGGACCGCATCGTAGCCCGGGTGCGTGCGGTCCAAGGGGACGTGCTGCTGTTTTCGAGCGGGCATTTCCTCCGGGTATTGGCCGCTCGCTGGCTGGGGCTCGAACCGGAGGCCGGCAGGTACTTCCTGCTGGACACGGCGAGCCTGAGTGTGCTGGGCTACGAACACGAGTGCCCCAAACCGGTGCTTCGATTGTGGAACGAGACTCGACCTGCGAACCTATGAACTAGTCCGGTGGTCGGAAGGTCGATGTGCCCCATGATCCACTCTATGTGGCGAGCGGACCCGGGATCGCATCGGAAGTGGCCTACCCGCTCATCGTGGATGGGCGTGTGCTCGGGGTGTTGGACGTCGCGAGCCCAGCTGTCGATGTGTTCCCGCGAGACGTTCGCGACGTGCTCGAGACGTTCGCCACCCTGGCTGGCCTGGCGATCCTATGCGCGCAGCATGACGACGATCTCAAGCGGCTCGCGCTGACGGGCGGCCTCACGGGGCTCGCGAACCATCGGGCGCTGTGGGACGCGCTGGAACGCGAAGTCACGCGGGCTCTGCGAGACGGACATTTCTTAATCCGTACTCATGGTGGAGATCGACCGGTTCAAGCTCGCGAACGATCATTTCGGTCATCTCCAGAGGGACGCGATTCTCAGCGCCGTGGCGGACGTGCTCAAACAGCATACTCGGGCTGGAGATCTGGCAGCCCGATTCGGGGGCGATGAGGTCGTCCTGCTCCTCCCGGGCGCATCCAAGGAAGATGCCGCCGGGATCGCGGAATGCGTCCGGCGCCGCGTCGAGGAGATCTCTCGGGGTGTGGAAGGGAGACAACTCACGGTGAGCATCGACCTGGCGGGCATGCCCGACGACGGGGCATGCCGACCGCGTTGATCGAGACCGCTGATCGAGCGATGTATCAGGCCAAGTACATCGGCGGGAATCATGTGAATATCGCCTGACGGCTCGTGGCCGCCCTCCCACGAAGTCAGGTACTTCGGAACAACGTCAGCAGTCGGCACCCTGAGCGCTGACTTCTCTCCCGAAGGTCATGCCCCAGTCCTCCGACCCAGAGATGCCGGCACGGCTGCGTGCTTCTTGTCGGCCCACCGCGTACCGGCTGGAGTCGCAAAGCCGCGTGAAGATCACGTCTGGGGCGCGGTACCCTTCACCGCCGCATCCGCAGTCCCCGTCCTCGGCCGCTCGGTGAGGAGCCGGATGTGTACGCCTTGCGCGTAGTCCACCCCGTATTGCCGGAGGAGATCGAGGGACGCTGCGTTCCCGACAAACTCGGCCGTCGTTTGCTTGTCGAGCGCCCGAGCCAGCGCGACGATGGCCCGGACGATATGCTGGTCCACCATGGTATTGGCGAGACCCTTGACGAAAGCCCCGTCAATCTTCAGATAGTCCACGGGAAGGTACTTGAGGTGGTAGAAGGAGGAGAACCCCACCCCGAAGTCGTCTAACGCGCACCGACAGCCAATGGCCTTGATACCCGTGACAAAAGCCTCGGCGTGCGCAAGGTTCGCGATCGCGACCGTCTCCGTAATCTCAAACAGCAGGCGGCCAGGCGGCACCGCCGCTGCGCTCAGTTCCTCCCGAATGAACGGTAGCAAATCGGGATCGGTGAGAGTGCGGCCGGAGAGGTTGATCGCGTATGTCGGGTCGCGGCCGAGGCGCCGCGCGTCGGCGATGAGGCGAATCGCGCGCCGCACGACCCACCGGTCGATCTCCTGGATCTGTCCAAATCGCTCTGCGGTGTCGAGGAATTGGGCCGGGAGGATCAGCTCACCATCGTCCCCCACCATGCGGAGCAGCAGTTCGTACTGTGCGACGGCCCCCGTCCGGAGCGCGAGAATCGGGTCCATCTCAAACTGGAACCGATCTTGGTCGAGCGCAGTCCGAACCCGCTCGTTCCACCGTAAGCGCACCTGGCTCTCCCGCTCGGCGCTCCCCCCGTGCCTGTACACCTCCACCCGATTACGGCCGTTCCCTTTGGCCTCGTACAGCGCGATGTCCGCTCGCGACAGCAGTTCTTCCAGTATGCTCCCATGAGCGGGGAACAGGGCAATCCCGGCGCTCGCGGTGATGCTAAGGGGTGTCCCCTGAATCACAAGCCCGCTGTTGCGAACGCTCTCCAGGACCTCGTGGGCTACCTTCAGCGCGTCGGCCGGGTCCGTGTGCGGTAAGAGCACCGCGAACTCATCCCCTCCCAGACGCCCGATCACGTCACTCTTGCGCATCCGGTCACGTAGGATGGCCGCCATCCATCTGAGCATCTCGTCGCCGGCGGGGTGGCCCAGGCTGTCGTTCACGTCCTTGAACTGGTCCAGATCAAGGAGCATGAGGGCCCCATGGGTCCCGTATCGGCGTGACTCAAGCAGGGCCTGCTCCAAGCTCTCTTCCAGCCGCCGTCGGTTATAGAGATTCGTCAGCGTGTCGTGGTTCGCGAGTTGGGCCAGTTGCGCTTCAATCCGCTTGCGCTCAGTGATATCGCGGGCGACGATCGAGTAACACTTCACCGTATCGTCGGCACCGAGGTGCGCCAGGACCACCTGCGACACGTCGATCTCCGCACCGTCACGAGCCTGGAGCACCATCTCGCCACTCCAGCCCCCATCCCGGACTGCCTTGGGAAGCATCTCGTTCAGTACCCACATGCGCAGACGCTCGGGATAGGCATCGGCGACCGTGAACCCGGAGACGTCGGCGTCGCCTGGGAGGCGGAGCATCTGGCGCCCCGCCCAGTTGATGTACATCCCTTGGCCCGGGACGTCCGTGATCATCACGAAATCGGTCGTCGAATCGAGGATCTCGCGAAACTGCAGGTAGGCACCCTCGGCCTGCTGCAGCGCCGTCACGTCGGCTACCACGGCCAGCACGCCAAGAGGTGCCGAGCCACGGTCTCGCACCAGCATGACCGCGCCGACGAGGTTGACCGGCGATCCGTCCTTGCGATGATACCGGAAGTTCACCGCACCGTATTCATCGGCCCCGTACTCCTCGCCACCCACGATCTGCGCACACTTCGTGAGGAAATCGTCCTCTACGTCCGCCTTCGACGGCAGCGGCCGACCGAGCACCTCAGACGCCTCCCAGCCGAACAGCCGTTCCGCAGCCATGTTCCACTGCGTAATGTTTCCGGCAAGATCGAGCCCGACGATTGCCGTGGGAGAGACGTGGAGTAGGGCTCCGAGGATCGCTTCGCTGGCCCGAAGTGAGGTGGTGGAGTGGACGCGGTTCAGCATGACGGTCATTACACTCGCGGCCGCTTCTAGAAACCTGACGTCATCGGCGGTAAACACCCGACGGTCGGCCGATGCGACGAGCAACGCGCCGCTCGGGGGACCCTGCTCGTGGAGTGGCACGCACAGGGCACTCCGGCATCCCAGCGCCTCAAGCACTCCGTCTTGAAATCGTCCGTCCCGCTCAAGGTCTTCTGCAACGGTGGAGGCGTTGCTCATCACCGTATAGCCGGGAAGCGATGCCACGCCGGGCTCGGCAACGGCATAGCCGATAACGCCCTCCGGCCACCCCCTGCCAGCACGCATGACCAGGCCGGAGTCATCGGGCCTCGACTCGTACACTGCCGCGTACTCAACGCTTAATGCCTCAGCAACCAGGGCGGCTGCTTCGTCGAGCCGCACGGTCGTAAGGTTCTCTCCAAGCCCCTTCCGCACGAACCTTAGCAGCCGACTCAGATAGTTTGTGCCGAGCGCGGAACGGGCGGCCCGCGTGAGCGGGTCAAGCGGGCGCGACGACTCGGGATGGGGAGTATACATCTATCGGCGCGCACCCATCGGGACGCGGGACAATCGCACGGCTATAGACGATGGCAACGAATCAGCCCGCGTGAGCCCGAGCGGAAACGGACGGAAGCACCTGGACGATTCCATCACCATTCACATGCCCAAAGACCGCCATGCGGGAGACAACGGTTTTGCCCTTGCCTGGGACCGGCGTGATTCCGGTCCTAGCCGTGCCGGTTCGGGGGATCAACGTCAACGGGCGCTGCAACGGCGCGATCGTATCCGAACTCTCCCGCGAACCGCGCGCGTCGCTGTCACCTGCCTACACCGCCCATCCCAGTTGGATCTTCGCGTCATCGGACATCATCGCCGGATCCCACGGAGGCTCCCACACCAGATCGACCTGAACGGATCGCGCCTCGGGGACCCCACAAACAAGCATCCGTCGCGTGAGGGCTCAATCACGGGGGCCCGTGGGCTCAGGCTCTCCTAAGTTGGAGCCACCGTTCGTCGGCTGAACGCCTGCCTCTTCGATTTCGAATACCTCTGCCAACGTCTTTTGGAACGCCGCTTGGAGTAGGCGGCGCACCTTGGGCCCAGGTGGGTGACGTCCGGAGAGTACCGCGGACAGGTGCGTCGGGTGGATGCCGATCGACCGCGAAGTCTGTCCTCGTGAGATCGCACTCGACAAAAGCCAGCTCGACGACGCGGGCGCGCACGCGAACCCGTATGCTAATTGCTCGATGCGGCACGATGTGAGCGCCTTTTTCGTCGATGGGCGCAACGCCTCCTGGCCGTATCGGTTACGCTGCGTGGTCCGCCGAAGTGGTCGCAGAGGACCGGGCATTCTCTGGAAAGATCTGTTCCCGCGTTTCCGACGAGAGGGTACACTGCGTCTCTGACGAACGAGCAAGGCATGCAGACGACGCCGGGCTCGACCACGGTGACCACTGTTCTTAGCGTTGAATCGGCAGTGAGGACGCTCTTCGACCAGGCGGAGGCCGAGTGCGGGCCAATCGACGTGCTGGTGAACAATGCCGGGATCATTAAGCTCTCGCCGTTGGCGGAGGTCGCCGACGAGGATTACCAGCGCCTAGTCGCTGTCAATCTCACCGGTACCTTCAACGGTATGCGCGAGGGCGCCAAGCGAGTGCGTGACGGGGGGCGCATCATCAATCTCTCGACGAGCATCATCGGCCACTACCTTCCCAACCATGGTGTCTACGTGGCGACCAAGGCGGCAGTGGAAGCGATGACCCATGTCCTCGCGAAAGAACTTGGCCCCCGCGGCGTTACCGTCAACGCTGTCGCGCCCGGGCCGGTCGCAACAGAGCTGTTCCTGACCGGCAGGTCTGAAGAGCTCATCCAGCGCCTGACGAGCGACATCCCGCTCGGCCGTCTCGGCCAGCCCGACGACATCGCCCGCGTCGTCTCCTTCCTGGCGAGCCCAGAGAGTGGCTGGATCAATGGTCAGGTCGTCAAGGCGAACGGCGGCCGGAACTGATCGACGGCTGGGAGCGGGCCGCCCGGCATTACAGGGGGGTCTTCACGTTGGTTCTTCGGACCCGTTTGCTGGCGACATGATGCCCAATCGTGTCCTGTTGCTCACAGGCGGCGGCTCCGAGTGGCTTCGTGCGGAGCTTCTGGGCGCCTTCCCCGGGAGCCGCTGGGTGGCGGAACCAAGGTGGGCGAATGTCCGGGGCTTCTACCGGTATGTCCTCATGATGAACGCCCGGCAGAGGTCGCGTGACCGCGCAACGGAAATGACTGCGGGTGAGTAATGCGGTGGGCACGTACCGGAAGCTCCAGCTTCGGTTGAACCTCGACCATCACCCCTATCGCCGCATCTCGGATGCCGTGACGCGATTCGTCGAGAACTCCGGGATCAGCATCTCCAGTTTGCTGCGGTGGGCGCTGCGCGAGTATCTGCCAGACGCTGCTTTTGCGACTGCTCAGCGGCAACCGCGGCCAACGGGCGGAAGCGTACGTGGGCAGTGGACGCCGCTCCTGGAGCTGACGGCGCAGTCGAGAACGCTGCCTGTGGCATCTGCGCGAAGCAGCGCCGACGTAGGGCGCAAGCTACGCATTTACGGACCGTGAGGCTCACGACGCGGACGACGTTTCGGACCGTATCATGGATACGCTTGCCGCCCTTGGCGTTCCGCCAGCACCACCACAGGAACCGGATGGCACGCCTATTTCCACCGTTGTGCAGTTTCGGCGTCACGAACCATCTGCTCAACCCATCGAATGGCTTCCTCCTGATCGGCACTCGAAAGGCTCGTAGCGCGGTTGCCACTTCCGGGGCCCCACGGTCTCATGTGCTTCTTCCAGAGGTTATATACAACCGACCCCCTGGCTGGTGTGGGGTAGACGCCCAGTGCGAAGCTTAGCATCTCCCGGTGCCGGTCATCCATGTGGTCGAGTTCATCTACCAATCTGCGGAGGTCGGCTTTGAGTTTGTCGCCAGCGACGAAACTTTGGTCGGGCCGAAGAAGCAACGGTGCGAGAGCTTGATGGACAAGGTCGCCTGAGGCGAACACCATGCAAAAGGGAAGGTAGTAGAGGTATTGGACGTCGAGCAGACTCGTTGGACGCCACCGGACGAGGTTGTAGCGTGTCGCGAGCAGCAGCACGAGGGTCGCCCGTAGAACGAACCAAGCATACGGAGCAAAGTCTCTGAGAAGCGAGCTGATACGGGATCTCCACCGTGCGCGGATCGCCCTTTCGTAAGGGGCCGGGAGCGAGAGTTGACCAAGGAGCCACTCCAACCACGCATCTTGGAGAGTGTGTGTGGCGAGGAGCCCATCCGCTGTGGGCGTCAGATGCTCTAGCTGCTCAACGTGAGGTAGTGTGATGTGGTGCGTGTCGAGTCGGCTCCGGAACGCGTCTAGGCTGATGCCCTTCGTGATCTGTCGCCAGTAATCCGCGAGCTCTCTTTCAAATTCCGAGAATCGCCCTCCGCTCCACTGGAGCAATGCTCGATTGAAAGCTGAGGGGCCGATGAGCGCGCCTCGTGAGCCGCCCGGTCCCTGTACGTGCGTGACGTTTTCGGGGATGATTTGACCGGTTGTCGGAACCGGAGCGCCCAACAATGCGGTGTAGACGAGCGTCAGATAGTCAACGTTCGTCACTGGGCCGCTCCCACCGAACTTCCCCGCGATTTCGGAGACTTGACTCTCAGCCGATTTCTTCCGACGCTGGCGTTTTGGCTGTTTCGCAAGATCGCCGAGGAGTTCCATCGCGAGTATGGGAGTAAGATTCTCCGTGAAGTGCTTATGAAGTAGAACGTGCTCCCGGCGTGACAGCGATTGGAAGGTCGACTTGTCTAGAATGATGACCGGTCCCACCCGTGCTCCCTGCCTTCTCGATCACTGTGAGGCTTAAGGTTAGGATTGCGGCGCAGTTTTCCTGCCACCCGCCGTCGTTGCTCTTCGCGGACACCAGTCGTTCAGCTGATCGACAGCGCAGGACCATCTTATTGTCGAACCAAACCACGTGTACGCGGCCGCGTCCACGAGCGGCGCGGTGGGGCGGACTGGGCGCGGTATGAGGTGCATGCAGATAGGGTATGGCGGTATCTCTGGGCGGCAAGGGAAAGACGCGCCTCTTGGGCCAGCCTCGTGTGCCTTGCCCGTATCCTGGCCCGATTGGAGGCACAATATGGGCCCCCAAAGGGATCGAGACCCTTTGCTACAGCGCCCCCGGCAGAATCTATGTACCCGTCAGTCCCGCCTCGCGCAGATCCACCGTACCATCCGGCGTCGCGTACACGCCCGTGGCGCCATTCCGGACGCCCGCGATGATCTGCGAGTTGTACAAGAAGACCGACGGCGCGTCGTTCCAGATCTGCCGGTTGATCGCTGCATAGTCCGCGTTACGCTTCGACTGGTCGGCGGTTGCGAGCGCGTCCCCAAGCAGCGTGTCGACTTGCGGATTCTTATAGAACGATAGGTTGAACAGCGTGGGCACCCACGATGCCCCTCCGTAGAGCGGTCGGAGCGCCCAGTCGGCGTCCCCCGTGGACGACGACCAGCCGACTAGGTTCATCTGCGACTGGTTCTCGCTGATCGGCTTGAAGCGAACCGCGGTTAGCGTCCCGGCCTCCATCGGGGCGAGATGCACGGTTACGCCCACCTTCGCCAGCATCTGCTGGAGCATCTCCCCGACGCGCATGTTTTCCGTTTGGTTGGTCGACCAAAGGGTCGTCTCGAAGCCCCTGGGGAAACCCGCCTCGGTCAGCAGCGCTTTCGCCTTGGCCACATCGTACGGCCAGCCGCCCGCTTGGACCGGGGAGTACCCGGCGACACCGGGCGCCATCGGCGCCTCCAGCGGTCGGCCGAAATCCCGTAGCACGATCTTGACAAGTGCGTCCTTGTCCACGGCGTAGTTCATCGCCTGACGCACCCTGACATCCCGGAACGGCTCATGCTGGCAGTTCATCGCGACGTAGTACTGGTAAATGCTCCATCGCTTCTGAATGGTAACCCCGGGCGCCTTGGAGACCGTGTCCACCTGCACCCCAGGGATCGGATAGACGAATTGCGCTTCGCCGCTCAACAGCATCGGCACGCGCACGGCGTCCTCGGGGACGGGCTTGATCACGAGCCGGTCCACCCGCGACTGGCCGGTTTGCCAGAAGTCCGGGTTCCGTTCGAGCATGACCTGCTGGCCCGGCGCCCAACTCACGAACTTGAACGGGCCGGTGCCGACCGCGTTGCGCGCGACGTAGTCTGCGCCCTTGGCGAGAGCGGTCGGGCTAATCATGCGCGTGGCCATGTGGGCGAGCGCGTAGAGCATGGCGCCGAAGGGGCTATGCAGAGTCAGACGTACCGTCGAGTCGTTGACGACGTCGACGGACGAAATGGGCTCGTAAAGGCTGGCCCGCTTCAGCTTGTTGCCCGGGTCTCGGGCGCGGTCCAGGTTCACCTTCACCGCGGCTGCGTTGAACGGTGTCCCGTCGTGGAACCTTACCCCTTGGCGCAGGTGAAACGTGAACACGCGCGCGTCTTTCGAGACTTCCCACGACGTCGCCAGCTCCGCGCGAAGCTTCATCTCTTCGGGCGTAAACCCCAGCAACCCGTCGTACACCAGGCGCGCGATTGAAGGAGAGAGGTTGTCGTTGCTGTCGTAGGGGTCTAGGCTGATCACATCGGCCCACAGACCGATCGTCATCGTCCGAGCACCTTGCGCGGACGCCATCCGCACCCCCGGTACTCCAAGCCGGTACAGCGCGGCTCCGGCAGCGCCGGCCCCGGCCGCGCGCAATAGCCGCCGCCGCGTGATAGTCTTGTATCTCCGTGTGACCATAAACTTCACCTCCTTGCTCAACGCTGCCTCATGAGCAGCCACGGAAACGGTTCGGAGATACGATTATCCTCATCGGTGAGGTGCATTGGCAATGAATGTCGTGGAACCGAACAACCGCCCGGAACACCTATCATCCGAGACGACGTATATTCAGGATAGAAGCATTGGCATCCCATCGGACATCAGGCCAAGGCTCGATTTCCCATCTGGCAGCTTTAATTCGCTGATGGTACTTGTGGTTCCTCGACGTGACAGCCATGTCGATGCTCAAGGTCAATAAGGCGGTCGCCCGCAAGGCCCGTTTCCTCCTGAGTTTCTCGCAGAGCCGCTCCAACACGAGTTCCCCCGGATGCAACGCACCAGCAAGCAACGGCATGCCAATAGGCACTCTCGGTGGGCGAGCGGTGAAGCAGCAGAATTTCGTGTCGTTGGCTCACGAGCCGGTGGAGAGGCGCGCAAACTTCCGTATGCTCCTTTCTCGCTCCCTGTCTCAAGCGCTGCACACGACCAGTTCGTATCGTTGCGCCGATGGCGAGACGCGTTACGATGTCCGGATTCGCGGGACGCTGATAGCCGACGCTCTACGTTCCGCGCCACCGCGCAAACGTGTTCTCTCGTTGGCCTGCATACAGATCCATCATGTTCGACGGTGCTCGTATCCTTGTGGCGAGCGGTTGCGGCGTGAGCACGCATTACGCACCGTAGTTGAAGGCAAGAAATCGACCGTGGCGGATCGGAAGCCTAG
>Ga0187784_10003126_pt1 | contig 13340 bp, 10 predicted proteins | sample 1015_SJ02_MP15_2_FD_132964 | JGI IMG/M metagenome (GOLD analysis project Ga0187784, IMG submission 132964) | Tropical peat soil microbial communities from peatlands in Department of Meta, Colombia - 1015_SJ02_MP15_20_MG | ecosystem: Environmental > Terrestrial > Soil > Wetlands > Peat | place... | reverse complement strand
CGCGAGTACCTCACAGTGGCGGAGGTCTATCGCATGCAGCATCGTCTGATTGATCTTTTCGGCGGGCTGCACGGCGTGCGCGATGCTGGTGCGGTGGAAGCAGCGGTGTTTCGTCCGCAAACCGGCTATTACGATTCTGTTGAGGAGGAAGCCGCCGCCTTGATGGAATCGTTGGGCATGAACCACGGCTTCCTCGATGGAAACAAAAGAATCGCATTCACGGCAGCTGACGTCTTTCTACGGCGCAACGGTCGGTACATCGATGTAGCCGCTGACGAGGGACACCGTTTTATTGAAGGATCGCTAGAGCGCCAAGAGTTCCGCTTTGGCAAGATCCTGGAGTGGATTCGCAACCACGTCAAGCACACAGAGTAACTGGGCTGCTTCTATTCCAGCTGCTTGGTGATGTTCAGCAGGACGCCGACGCAGATCAGTGAGAAGAACAGCGATGAGCCGCCGTACGAGACCAGAGGCAGGGGAATGCCTTTGGTGGGCATCATGCCGAGCACGACGCTGATGTTGATGAAGGCCTGCAGAGCAACCATGGTCGTAATGCCGACGGCGAGGTAGCGGCCGAACAAATCCTGGGTGCTCCACGACGCTCGCATTCCCCGCCAGAGAAAAATCGCGAACAGCGCAACCACGCAGAGGGCGCCGACCAGGCCGAGTTCTTCGGCGATGTTGGCGAAGATGAAATCGGTGTGCGGCTCGGGTAAATAAAAGAGCTTCTGTTTGCCCTCCATCAACCCGGTGCCGGTGAGGCCGCCGGTGCCGACCGCTATCAGAGATTGAACGATGTGAAATCCGGCGTGCTGGCGGTCGGCATATGGGTGCAAAAAAGCGAAGATGCGGTCGCGGCGGAAGGCCACGTGAAAGATCAGGAAGTAGAGCGGCACCGTCGACGCAAGGAACGCGTAGCCGAAAAAGCGCAGGCGCATGCCGGCGACGTAGAGAATGCAGGCGGCGATCCCGGCGCAGGCGATGGCGGTGCCGAGATCGGGCTGGAGCACGATCAGTCCCAGGAACACGAGTATGGGCGCGGCCGCGGGGAGCAGCGTGTTGCGCACGTCGTTCATGGCGTTGGCGCGGCTTTCGAGGAAGTAGGCGAGAAACAGAATCAGCACCGGCTTGGCGAGTTCGGAGGGCTGGAAGGAAAAGCCTCCGGCGTGAATCCAGCGATGGGTGTGGTGGGAGCGGTCGAGAAAGAAAACGGAGATGAGCAGAAGCGTGGTCAGTCCCATCAGCGAAAACACCAGGGCGGGCTTGTTGTAGCGCTTGTAGTTGACGCGCATGGCCACGACCATCGCCGCCAGGCCGGCGACGGCCCAGATCAACTGCTTCGACAGAAACGCATATTCGGAGCCGAAACGCTCGCGCGCCATCACCGCCGAGGCGGAGAAGACCATCACCAGGCCGACAAAAACCAGCAGCAAAGTGACGGTGAACAGCCAGCGATCGACACTGACGCGCTTCGCCATGGGACATCTATTTCACCATGAGGCAGGCTGGGAGATTGCGGATTGTTGATGACGGATTGTTGATTGTCTTGGTTCGGGCAAAGAATCATTCACCACAGAGGCGCGGAGGCACGGAGAAAACCTTCAACGAATTCTCCGTGGCGCTGTGTCTCCGTGGTGAGAACGTTTTTCACCTGAGGCTGAGGACAATCTCTTTGAACACCTGGCCGCGGTGCTCGTAGTTCTTGAACTGATCGAAGCTGGCGCAGGCGGGGGCTAGGAGCACGACGTCTCCGGGCTGGGCGAGGGAGTGGGCTTTGCGGACGGCGTTCTCCAGCGTTTCAGCGTGCAACAACTCCGGGCCGCCGTTCTTCTGAGAAATAATCTGCGATTCGATTTTTGCTGCGGCGGCGCCGATGGTGTAGACGCGCTTCACGCGCTGGCGCAGCAGGTCGTTCAGGACTGAGTAGTCGCTGCCCTTGTCTTTGCCGCCGAGAATCAGATGAATGTTGGCGGGGAACGATTCGAGCGCCTTGATGGTGGCATCAACGTTGGTGGCCTTGGAATCGTTGTAGTAGCCAACGCCGTTGATGGTGGCGACGAATTCCAGGCGGTGCTCGACGGCCTTGAAGTCGTGCACGGCCTGGCGGATTTTATCGGGAGCGCAGCCCATCAGCGCGCCTGCGCAGACCGCGGCCAGTACGTTTTCGAGGTTGTGCGCGCCTTTCAGCGAAATTTCTGAAACCTGCAGGATTTCTTTTTGTGACGTTTCTGACTTAGAGCCCGGACCGCGGAAAACGATGTTGCCGTCGCGAACCCAGGCGCCCTGCTGCACTTCTTTTTGGCGGCTGAACCAGAAAACTTGCGCTTTCGTGCGGCCGGCCATCGCCACGCAGGTGGGATCGTCCGCGTTGAGCACGGCGAAGTCGCTTGCCTGCTGATTTTCGAAAATGCGCGCCTTGGCATCCACATAGATTTCGAACGTACGGTGCCGGTCGAGATGGTCGGGCGTCACGTTGAGCACAACGGCGATTTTCGGACGGAAGGTTTGAATCGTTTCCAGCTGAAAGCTGGAGACTTCGAGCACGATCACGGTTTCGGGGCGGGCGCACTCGGCAAACGATATGGCGGGCGTGCCGATGTTGCCTCCGACCAGCGTGGAGAGCCCTCCCGCGGTCATGATTTCGCCGGCGAGCGTGGTGGTGGTGGTCTTGCCGTTCGATCCGGTGATGGCGACGATGGGCCCGGGCAGGAATTGTGCGGCGAGTTCGATTTCGCCGATCACGCTTTCGCCGAGCGAGCGCGCCTGCACGAGCGGCGGCGCGTCGACGGGAACGCCGGGGCTGACGACGATCAAGTCCTGTCCGCGGAAGGTGCGCTCGCCGTGGCCGCCGGTTTCGACGGTGATGCCATGATCGAGCAGGGTAGGGATTTCGTTGCGCAGTTCGTCGCCGCTCTTGGTGTCGGAAACCGAGACGCGGGCGCCGTGCTTCTTCAGGAACAAGGCCGAAGCCACGCCCGACTTGCCGAGGCCGACTACGAGGACGCGTTTGCCGTTCAGTTCCATGCTGAAATCGATTGTTGATTTTTGATTGTTGATTGTTGATTGAAAACCCAGAGCTGCATACCAGGAGATTTTATTCAACAATCAAAAATCAACAATCAACAATTTTGCTTCCTCGGAAGCTTTACCGCAGCTTCAGTGTGGTCAGCGCGAAGAGTGCGAAGACCAATGACGCAATCCAGAAGCGCACAATGATTTTCGATTCCGACCAGCCCATCAGCTCGAAATGATGGTGGATGGGGGCCATCTTGAAAATGCGCTTCTTGCGCAGCTTATACGATCCGACTTGAAGAATCACCGACACAGCCTCGATGACAAACACGCCGCCGATGAACGGGAGAAGCAATTCCTGCTTGATGATGACGGCGACGGTGCCGATCGCGCCGCCGAGGGCAAGCGAGCCCACGTCCCCCATAAAAACTTCCGCGGGATGCGCGTTGTACCAGAGGAATCCGATGGCAGAGCCGACCATGGCGCCGCAGAAAATCGTGAGTTCGGCGACTTGCGGCATGCGCTGCAGTTCCAGATAGGTGGCGAAGGTGGCGTGGCCGCTGACGTAGGTCAGCACCGTGAGGGCGCCGGCGGCGATCACGGTGCATCCGATGGCGAGCCCGTCGAGGCCGTCGGTGAGGTTCACGGCGTTGCTGGAGCCGACGATCACCAACGCCACGAATGCCATGAACGGCAGAAAGGCGAGCGGCCACAGGTGCGGATGCCGCTCCAGTGCGCCGACGACCAGGTCGGGATGAAACTGCTTGAAGAATGGGACGATGAGCCGCGTGGAATACATGCCGTAGGTCTGCATGGCGATCAGCATGGAGGCAACCACGATGCTGGTGGCGATCTGCAGTCCAAGCTTGGCGCGGCCGGTCAAGCCGAGATTGCGGCGGTGCGTGACCTTGGTGTAGTCGTCCGAAAACCCAATGGCTGCGTAAGCGCAGGTGGAAAACACGGCGATCCAGATGAAACGGTTGCTGAGATCGGCCCAGAGCAGGGTGGGGACGACAATGGCAATGACGATGAGCAATCCGCCCATGGTGGGCGTGCCAGCTTTTTTCTGATGAGCTTTCGGTCCTTCTTCGCGGATGTATTGTCCGATCTGAAATTCCCGCAGGCGATTGATGACGAGCGGACCGACGATGAGGGCGGTGAACAGCGCGGTGAGGCTGGCAAAGGCCGTACGAAACGTGACGTAACGAAAAATGCGGAACGTAGGGACGTAGTGCTGCAGCTTGAGAAACAACAGCCAATAGAGCACTCTGCCTCCGGTAACGCCAGCTGTCAGCTTTCAGCCGTCAGCTTTCAGCAACCGCATTGTTGAATTTTGATTGTTGATTGTTGAATAAGAACAATGTTGGACCGGTTTTCATTCAACAATCAAAAATCAACAATCAACAATTTCGTTTGGCCTGCCACGCTTCCAGCGCTTTTTCCAGCTTCACGCCCCGAGAGGCTTTGAGCAGCACCACGTCTCCGTCGCGGGTTTCGCGGGCCAGCCACTCGCCCGCTTCTTCGGGAGTTGCGACGAACTCGGCGGGCATTCCCGATTCGCGGGCAGCATCGACCATTGACTGGGCCAATCCGCGTACGCCCAGCAGGAGATCGATCTTTCTCTCCGCGATGTGCCGGCCAGCCGCGCGATGCAATTCTGCCGCCGCCGGACCGAGCTCCAGCATCTCCCCGGCGACCACGATGCGACGCTTGGCTTTCATGCCTGCCAGCGAATCGACCATCGCGTGCAGAGCCTTCGGATTGGAATTGTAGCAATCGTTCACGACCGTGAGGTTACCCAGTTGGACAACCTGCCCGCGTTTGTCGGCGGGACGCAAGGCTGAAAGTGCTGAAATAATTTCGACCAGCTTCAATCCTTGAGACAAGCCGACGGCGACCGCGGCCAGCGCGTTTAGGATGTTGTGCGCGCCGACCAGCGGCAGCGCGGCTTCCATGCGCTCATTGCAGACTGCAATCCGGAAGCGTGATCCTTCTGCGCCGAGGGATTCGCTATTTTCGGCACGCACATCGGCAGTCATGCTCGTGCCGTAGGTAATGACTCGGCCTTTGAAGTCGCGGCCGAATTGCGAGACGTATTCGTCGTCGGCGTTGAGCACCGCTGTGCCATTCGCAGGCAGCGACTCGATCAGCTCATACTTCGCGCGGGCGATGCCGGCGAGCGAATCGAAAAATTCCAGATGCACGGGCGCGACGTTGGTGACCACGCCGACTTCCGGTTGAGCAATCTTCGCCAGGGCGCGTATTTCGCCGGCGTGCGACATGCCCATTTCAATCACGGCCAGATCGTGCTCGGGTTCGAGTTTCAAGAGCATCAGCGGCAGTCCGAAATGATTGTTGAAGTTGCCTTCCGACTTCAGCACGCGAAAGCGCGTGCTGAGCACGTGGGCGATGGCTTCCTTCGTGGTGGTCTTCCCTGCCGAACCGGTAACGCCGACCAGAGGCTTGGCCCAGACGCGGCGCACGGCGGTGGCCAGGGTTTGAAGGGCGAGGAGCGTGTCATCCACCGACAGAACGCGGTTGGTCCACGAGTAGCGATGCCATTGATCCTTGCGCACGACCGCTGCTGCCGCGCCTTTTTCCAACGCCGCGCTGACGAAGTCGTGGCCGTCGAAGTGCTCGCCTTTTACCGCGAAGAAAAGCTCCCCTGGGCCGATGGTGCGCGAGTCGATGGAATAGCCGCGGACAGCATCGTCGTGCGGGAAGTCACCCGAGGCGGAGATGAATTCCGCAATTCTTTCTAACGCAAGTTTCATGCCTGAAGCTCCGCGGTTGACGCACATTCGAAGCCGATCGATTTCAGCGCTTCACGCGCAACTTCCACGTCGTCAAATGGAATGGTTGCGTCACGCGTGACTTGGACTTTTTCGTGACCCTTGCCGGCGATAAGAACGATGTCTCCGGGGCGCGCTTCCCCGACGGCGAGGGCGATGGCCTTGCGGCGATCGGCTTCGATGCTGTATTTCGCGCCGGTTTTCTGCAGACCGACGAGTGCGTCGTTAATAATGGCGCGCGGGTCTTCGCTTCTGGGATTGTCGGAGGTGAGAACGACCAAGTCGCTGCCGCGGCCGGCGGCCTCGCCCATGAGCGGACGCTTGGCGCGATCGCGATCGCCGCCGCAGCCGAACAACGTAATCACTTTCGCTTGTGCGCCGCTGCGCGCCACGAACTCTCGCGCGAGAGATGTGAGATTTCGCAAGGCATCGTCGGTATGCGCGTAGTCGACCACTACGGTGAAGGGCTGGCCGCAATCGACGCGCTGAAAACGTCCGGGAACATGAGTGAGCGAGGCGACGCCGCGAATGATCGAGTGAGCATCGCAGCCGCGTGCGAAACAGGCGGCTGCAGCGGCGAGAATGTTGTAGACGTTCACGCGGCCGATCAGCGGGGAGAAGATGGCTAATTTCTCCTGTGGCGTAACGATGTCGAAGCGGGTGCCGCGCGGCGTAATGTCGGGTTTGTCGGCATGGAAATCGCCGCGCTCCCAACCGTAGGTGAGCACCACCGCACTGCGCTTGCGGCTGAAGGCGGCGAGTTTGGCGCCATATTCGTCGTCGAGATTGGTGACGGCGGCGCGGGGCGGGTCGGTGCCGCAGCCTTCGAACAAGACGCGCTTCGAGGCGAAATACTCGTCCATCGTCTTGTGATAGTCGAGATGATCGCGCGTCAGGTTGGTGAAAATGGCGACGTCGAAGGGCACGCCGAACACGCGCTGCTGGGCGAGCGCGTGGGAAGAGACTTCCATGACGGCATCGGAAGCGCCTTGAGCAAGCGCTTCCTGGAAGATGCGGGCCAGTTCGAGGGCCTCCGGCGTGGTGTGCGGGGCGGCGTCGATGCGGCCGGCAATGTGATATTCGATGGTGCCAATCAACCCGCTCTTGCGGCCTGCGGCGGTGAGAATGGATTCAATGAGAAATGCCGTCGTGCTTTTTCCGTTGGTGCCGGTAATCCCAGTAATGGCGATTCGTTCGGCGGGACGCTTGTAGAAATTCTCGCTCAGCCGCGCCAGAGCGCGCCGGCCGTGGGGCACCACGGCCCACGCCACATTTTCGCGAGGCTTCTCGGTGGACGAGTCGGTCACGATGGCAACGGCTCCGGCTTGAATTGCCTGATCGATGAACTTGTTGCCGTCGGAGGCTTCGCCGCGCATGGCGACGAACACACATCCCGGGGTTACCCGGCGCGAATCGTATTCCACACCTGTCACGTCAGGGTTTCCGCTTTGGGCGAGAAACTCCGCGCCATCCAGCAGATGTTGGAAGGTCATTGGGGAAATTATAGGGCATGGGGAACAGGCACCGGGCTGGCTTCCGGGTGGGACGAGTGGGCATTCTTCATGGGCAGTGGCCAGTGGTTAGTGGTTAGTGGGCAGTGGGCGGAGTGAGACTGACCACTGATCACTGACCACTATGTTCTTGTTATTACCTGCGTCACATTTCCAGAAGCGCCGTGGCAGGGTAGATTAGGTTCATGAGCGCTGGCCCCAGCCATACGGCTTTTCGCTGCTCGCAGTGCGATCAATTGGAACCCTACTGCCAATGCGACAAATACTGCTGCTTGTGCCAGGCAGTCGAGGACATCCGCATTTGCGCCGACGGCTTGATGTACTGCCAGCCCTGCCGCGAAGCCTGCGATCTCGAACTCATCTATTAAGCCCCGTTCACCGCTTTGCGGGCAGACCCCGAGCAAACGCTTGCAGCGCAGCCCCCAGTTCGCGCCCTCGCTGAACGCCTCCCGCAAAGAGGCCGTCCTTGGCAAGAACCCCGCATTTGAGGCAGAATAAGGCCTTCCGGCGCGTGCCTTCTGCGCGCCGTTTTTCGTCAGGAGACTTCTTATGGCTACCACGATGCACGTCGGCGACGTTGCCGAATTGCTGAGCGAGGGCCGCACGCACTTCAACCTCTCTCCGGCCGTGCTGGTGGAGCATTCCCTGCGGCGCCATGAAGCGAAAATGGCGTCCAACGGCGCGATTGTGGGCTACACCAACCGAACCGGACGGTCGCCCAAAGACAAGTTCATCGTGAAGGATGAAACCACCGCGCATACGGTGAACTGGGGCGCGGTGAATATTCCGTTTGAGCCGGAAAAGTTCGACGCGCTCTATGAGCGGGTGATGGATCATTTGCGCGGACGCGAGCTATACGTGCAGGATCTGTTCTGCGGCGCCGATCCCGCCTATCGCCTGCCCGTGCGCATCGTCAACGAATATGCCTGGCACAACCTGTTCGTGCGGCAACTGTTTCTGCGCCCGGCGCCAGAGGAGTTGAAGCATCATCAGCCGGAGTTCACGGTGATTGCGGCGCCGGAATTCAAGGCCGATCCCAAGCACGATGGCGTGAATTCGGAAGTTTTCGTCATTTTGAATTTCGTGCGCCGGACGGTGCTGATCGGCGGGACTTCGTACGCCGGCGAGATGAAGAAGTCGATTTTCAGCATCATGAATTTTCTGCTGCCCCAGCGCAATGTGTTTCCCATGCACTGCTCGGCGAACATCGGGCACGACGGCGTGAGCGCGCTGTTCTTCGGACTTTCGGGTACGGGCAAAACCACGCTGTCGGCCGATCCATCGCGCGACCTGATTGGCGACGACGAGCACGGCTGGAGCGCCGACGGCATCTTCAATTTCGAAGGCGGGTGCTATGCCAAGTGCATCAATCTGTCGAAGCAGAACGAGCCGCAAATCTGGAATGCGCTGCGCTTCGGCTGCGTGCTGGAGAACGTGACGCTCGATCCGCACATGCGCATTCCCGACTACGACGACGACTCGAGGACCGAGAACACGCGGGCGGCTTATCCGGTGGAGTTCATCGACAACGCGGTGATTCCCGGCATCGGCGGACATCCGAAAAACGTGGTGTTTCTTACTGCGGATGCCTTTGGAGTGCTGCCGCCGATTGCGAAGCTTTCGCCCGAGCAGGCCATGTATCACTTTCTTTCCGGGTACACGGCGAAGGTTGCCGGGACCGAAGCGGGAGTGAAAGAGCCGTCGGCGACGTTTTCGACGTGCTTTGGGTCGCCATTTCTGCCGCTGCCGCCGAAGGTTTACGCCGAGATGCTGGGACGCCGCCTGCGCGAGCACAACGCGCAATGCTGGCTGGTCAACACCGGATGGCAGGGCGGTCCGTATGGCGTGGGCAAGCGCATGAGCATTCCCTACACGCGCGCCATGGTGGATGCGGCCGTCGAGGGACAACTGATCCGCGAGGAGTTCGAGATCGAGCCAACGTTCGGCTTCACGATTCCGAAGGCGTGCCACGGCGTGCCGGCGGAGATTTTGAATCCGCGTAATGCCTGGGCGGATAAAGCTGCCTACGTCAAAGGTTCGGAAGATCTGCGGAATCGCTTCGCCAGGAACTTTGAGAGCTTCGACGCACCACCGGAAGTAAAGGCGGCAGGACCGAAGGCGCAGAGGTAGCTCGGCTAAAGCTGGTGGACAATAAGTATGTACTGTCTCTCGTTTGTCATCCTGAGCGGCGTTCTTCGCCGCCTCAGGATGACAATCCCAGGTTGGAAAACAGCTACACCACTCAAGGCCATGCGAAAAGCTCTGCTTCATTTGAAGAAAAACGATCCGGTGCTGCGGGCGATTATCGAACGCGTGGGGCCTTACCGCATGAACTATGGCGCGGCTGATTTTGCCAGCGTGGCCGAAACCATTGTCTATCAGCAGCTCAATGGCAACGCGGCGGAGACGATCTTCAATCGTTTCGCGGCATTGGCCGGGGAGCCGATCACGCCCGAGGGAATTCTCAAGCTGAGCGACGAGCAACTGCGGGGCGTGGGATTGTCGAAACAGAAATCCGCGTACTTGAAAGATCTGGCCTCGAAGACGGCTGAAGGGCTGCTCGACTTCGCGCGGCTGGCGGAGTTCTCGGACGAGGAAGTGATCGAGCACCTGACGCAAGTGAAGGGCATCGGGGTTTGGACGGCGCACATGTTTCTGATGTTTTCGCTGCGGCGGCCCAATGTGCTGCCTACGGGGGACTACGGCGTGCAAATGGCGATCAAGAAGCATTACCGGAAGCGCAAACTGCCGAAGCCGAAAGAGATGGAAAAGATTGCGCGGCCGTGGGAACCGTATCGCAGCGTGGCGTGCTGGTACATGTGGCGGAGTTTGGACATCAAGACCCTTTGACCACAGAGGACACAGAGGTGGACGAGCATACGTTGTCTTTGCTCTGTGAACCTCCGTGTCCTCTGTGGTTAAATGAATGGCGATGGCTGAAGCGAAAATTCGCGTATTAGTGGCCAAGCCCGGCCTTGACGGGCATGATCGCGGCGCCAAGGTGATTGCGCGAGCTCTGCGCGATGCGGGCATGGAAGTGATTTATACCGGATTGCGGCAGACGCCGGAAATGATCGTCACCGCGGCGTTGCAGGAAGACGTGCAGGTGATCGGGCTGTCGATTCTCTCCGGAGCGCACAACGCGATCGTGCCGCGGGTCATGGATCTGCTTAAGCAGAACAAGATGCAAGACGTGATTGTGCTGGTCGGCGGCATCATTCCCGACCAGGACATCGACGGATTAAAGAAGGCGGGCGTGGCCGCGATTTTTCAGCCCGGCACGGCGATGGATGACATTGTGCGGTTCATTCGTGCGCATGTGAAAGGACCCGCTGTTCCGACCGCGTAACGGCCGCGATGCGCTGTTCGCACCTTTGGCGCATCACATTTGACCTAATCCGGATGTCCTGCCAGATTGAATCTCTCCAAGGCACACGAATTCTCAGGCTGCATTCGCTCGACGGAACCAACCGCTTGACGCGGGAGCGTGTGCTGGAGCTCATCGCCGCGGTTCGGCAACTCGCGCACACAGCGGCTCCTCTGGTGATTACGGGAAACGATCGGTTCTTTTCCGCGGGCGCGGAGTTGGCCGAGATTGCGGCGCTCGACGGACCATCCGCGTATGAATTCGCGAAGATGGGTCAGACGTTGATGAACGAGATGGAACGCTTCCCTGCCCCGGTGTGCGCGGCGATCTTTGGCTATTGCCTGGGCGGAGGGCTGGATCTGGCTTTGGCTTGCCATGCGCGGATTGCCTCGCCGCATGCGGTGTTTGGGCATCGCGGCGCCGCCTTGGGACTGATCACGGGCTGGGGCGGAACGCAGCGTTTGCCGCGACTGGTCGGCAAAGGCCGCGCGCTGGAAATGTTTGTCGCGGCCGAAAAGGTCCACGCTGGGCAGGCACTGCGCATGGGGCTGATCGATGCGATTGCAGACGATCCTGTCGCGGAAGCAATTCGCCGAAGCGGACGCTGACGAACGCAGCCAAGACGATTGACCGCGCGCATTGCGCCGTTGCGCCCGGCTGGTATACGGTAATCAGGCCGCTGTCTGGCGGAACTCATGGCTGACCACAACGGAGCCCTCGCCACCAATTCGGCCGCAACGGGAGCAGAGCTGGCCACCAAGGTTGATCCCACGTCGGCGCGCTTTGAAGCCAACATGCGCTTTCTGGCCGACCTGATGTCGCAGGTTCACAACGAAGAGGTGAAAATTGCGGAAGGCGGCGGCGCCAAGGCCATCGAAAACCAGCACGCCAAGGGTCGATTAACGGCGCGGGAGCGCATCGAGAGATTGGCCGATCCGGGAACTTTTTTTGAGCTTGGCCTGTATGCGGCGCACGGCATGTATGAAGAGTGGGGAGGCGCACCTGCAGCCGGAGTGGTTACCGGCTTGGCCCGTGTGCACACGCGCCTGGTAATGATCATCGCCAACGATGCCACGGTTAAGGCGGGCGCGTTTTTCCCCATGACGTCGAAGAAGGTGATCCGGGCGCAGAACATCGCCATCGAGAACCGTATCCCGACGATTTATCTGGTCGATTCGGCGGGCGTGTTTCTGCCGCTGCAAGAAGATGTGTTCCCGGATACCGACGATTTCGGCCGGGTGTTTCGCAATAACGCGGTGATGTCGGCCATGGGGATTCCGCAGATCGCCGCCATCATGGGAATGTGCGTGGCCGGGGGCGGATATTTGCCGGTCATGTGCGATCACGTGCTCATGACCAACGGCAGCGGATTGTTCCTTGCGGGCCCGGCGCTGGTGCAGGCCGCGATTGGACAGGTCGTATCGGCGGAAGATCTGGGCGGAGCGAAGATGCATGCGGCGATCAGCGGCACAATTGACTTTCGCGAGCCCGACGACGAAGCCTGCATTGCGCGGATTCGCTCGATCGTGGAGAAATGGGGATATCGCCGGCTCTCACCCTGGGACCGGAAGAAACCGGTGGAACCGGTGTTGGCGGCGGAAGAGATTTACGGGATCTACGATCCGTCGCCCGCGCGTCCCTACGACATGAAGGAAATTTTGGCACGCGTGCTCGATGCCAGCCGCTTCGATGAATACAAACCGGAATACGGCAAGACGCTGATCTGCGGCTATGGCAGGATTGGCGGCTTTGCCGTGGGCATCGTGGCCAATCAGAAATTGCATGCGCAACAGACCGATCACGAAGGGCACAAGCGAATCGAGTTCGGCGGAGTCGTGTATACGGAGTCGGCCGAGAAAGCCGCGCGCTTCATTATGGATTGCAATCAGAACCTGATCCCGCTGGTTTTCTTCCACGATGTAAACGGATTTATGGTGGGGCGCGATGCCGAGTGGAGCGGGATTATCAAGGCGGGCGCGAAGATGGTGAATGCCGTCTCGAATTCGGTGGTGCCGAAAATTACGGTGATCGTGGGAGGATCATTCGGCGCGGGGCACTATGCCATGTGCGGCAAAGCGTACGATCCGCGCTTCGTGTTTGCCTGGCCGACGGCTCGTTATGCGGTGATGAGCGGCGATTCGGCGGCTGGGACACTGGTCGAGATCAAAGTGAAGCAACTCGAACGCGGCGGGAAGAAGCTGAGCGAGGAAGAAAAGAAGGAACTCTACGAGTCGGTGAAGCGCACCTACGACGAGCAAACCGATCCGCGCTATGGCGCGGCGCGGCTGTGGATCGACAAGATCATCGATCCAATTGAAACGCGGGACGCGATCACCGAGGCGCTGGAAGCGGCCGCGCTGAACCCGGATGTGCCCGAGTTCAAGGTGGGGGTGCTGCAGACATGATCCGCGACCATTTGACCCACCACGGAGGCACGGAGACACGGAGCAAACTTCTTCATGAGGAACTCACCGAGCGCGTCATTGGTGCTGCGATCGAAGTGCACCGGGCTCTGGGTCCGGGGCTACTAGAGTCCGCCTACGAAGAATGCTTGTGCCACGAACTGCGGCTTCGCGGGATTCGATTTCAGAGGCAAGTGCCGCTGCCGGTTAACTACAAGGGCGTTAAGCTGGATTGTGGATATCGCGTCGACTTAAT
>Ga0187784_10003125_pt1 | contig 13346 bp, 11 predicted proteins | sample 1015_SJ02_MP15_2_FD_132964 | JGI IMG/M metagenome (GOLD analysis project Ga0187784, IMG submission 132964) | Tropical peat soil microbial communities from peatlands in Department of Meta, Colombia - 1015_SJ02_MP15_20_MG | ecosystem: Environmental > Terrestrial > Soil > Wetlands > Peat | place... | reverse complement strand
TGCGTCAGGACCCGGACGTGATCCTGGTGGGCGAAATGCGCGACACGGAAACCATCGGCACGGCGCTACATGCCGCGGAAACCGGGCACATGGTTTTCTCCACGTTGCACACTCTGGACGCGGTGGAAACCATCAACCGCATCATCGCCGTTTTTCCTCCGCCCGAGCAGAAGCAGATTCGCTTACAGCTAGCCTCCGTCTTGCGGGCCGTAATAAGCCAGCGCCTGGTTAAGCGCTGCGACGGCGAGGGTCGCGTGCCGGCGGTGGAAGTCATGATCAACACCGCTCACATTCGCGAGTGCATTCTGGTGCCGGAGAAGACCCGCTCCATCCGTGACGCCATCGCTTCCGGAACGTCACAATACGGCATGCAAACCTTCGACCAATCGTTGTGGGATTTGTTCCAGGCCGGCTTGATCGATTACGACACGGCCCTGTACAACGCTTCCAACGCAGACGATTTCAAGCTGCGCATGCAGGGAATTTCCTCGTCGAGCGATATTGCCAAGAACGCCATGCAGTCGGCCGGCTACGTTGGCCGTTGAGTTATGTCCTCCTGAGACTATGGGCGCGCCCGCTTAGCGCGCCCACTTTTTTCTTTCCATCCCACGCCGGCACCACACCCAGAACCCTCCGCGGCGGATCTTGCCGCCCGCGAAGATCAGGCGACGGCTCCTATTTGGCGCTACGGCGTGAGCTCGAAGACCACGCCGTTGTCGTACGCGCCGCCGCCGACCGTGCCGCCGTACAGGTTGCCCTTGACATCGATGGCCAGGTTGCCTACCGGAAGGGCGCCTTCGGGACCTCGGAACGTGTGCAGGACAGTGTATCTCCATTTCCCCTTTCTGGTGGGCGCCAGCCTGTACACTACGCCGCAGTCGCAATCGGGGTCGCCGCCGGAAACAGTCGTCCCATACAGGTTGCCAGCCTCGTCCATGACCACGCCGGCCGCCGGAAAGCCTCCGCTGGCCCCATTGCTGAAGCTGTAGAGGAGCGCCTCCTTCCAGTGGCCGCCCGGGCCGGGCGTAAGCCTGAAGACCGTTCCCCAGCCTCCTGCCCCGCCACCAACTTCCGTGGTCCCATAAAGATTGCCGGCACTGTCGATCGACAGCGCGCCGTTGCCGGGCGTGCTGCCGTCCTTGCCGCTGTTGTCGAAGCGGTGCAGGATAGTCTCCTTCCATTTGCCGCCCGCTTCGGGCGTCAGTTCGTACACCGTGCCGCAGCCGCCCTCCTCCACGCAACCCTCGCCGCCCCCGTAGCTTGTGGTGCCGTAGAGGTTCCCAGAGCTGTCGAGAATCAGGCCGGCAAACGGATCAATACCGCCGGGGCAGGGAGGTCCCTTGGCGCAGAATCTGTGCAGCGTCGTTTCCTTCCAGTGGCCGGAAACCAGCGATATCCCGAATGCTGCGTCAATCTCCCCGCTAGTGGTATAAAGGCTACCGGCTGGGTCCATGACGACGCCCGAGGACGGCAACCCAATACATCCCTGCTGGTTGCAAAAGCTGTAGAGCGTGATTAGTGTCCACCCATCGGCGCCCGGCGTGAGTTCAAACACCGTGCCCCCGCCGCGTGCCCCGCCCGCGGTTGTGGTGCCATGGAGGTTGCCCGATGCGTCCAGAAGGAGGGGGCTGATCGGGCCCCCGGCGTCCGTGCCCCCGGTGAAATCGTATAGCACAGCAAACGCGTATTTGCCGTCGGAGTGCGGGGTTAACTCGTAGATCAGCCCGCACCCGCCGGGCCCGCAGTTCTGACTCCCTCCGCCCACGCTGGCCCCGTACACATTCCCCTTGCTGTTGAGGGCCAGGGCGTTGCCTCCGTCGCCGTCGGCCCCGCCAGTGAAGCTATGGAGCACCTTGTACTTCGACGCGCCCTGCGCGCCGCTGCAAAGCAGCATGGCGATGGCCAAGCTGCGGGCCAAATTCTGCTTCGAGAGTTCCGTTCTCATGGCTCACCTCCCACCGCGCTCACAATCACCCCAAAACAGCGGGGCTGGCTTGCGCCAGCGCCCGCTGCGCTTTTGCTTCACTCGTTCGCATCGTTGTCCGGATCCATCGGATACGTGCCCGGAAAGCAGCCGGTCTGGTTTGGGTTGTGGAAGCAGGTTTCCCCGTACTTCGCGCCCTGGATGGTTTGAAAGCTGTGGAAGCTGCTCGGGCTAAAGTTGAAAAAGTCCGAGAGGGAATACGAGTACTGCACGTGCGGGCTGTAGTCCATGGCGAAGTAGTCGGCATAGGGCCACGTCGGGTCCTGGCTGATGCCAGCCCCGTTGGGTGGCGCGATGCCGAGGGGGTAGCCGCCGGTGCCGAAGGCGTACTCGATGAAGTTTAGAATGCTGCCGAAGTCGTGGCAGTAGTAACTTCCCGGGCAGGTGGGGTTCGATTGCGGACCGGAAATGTAGCCCCCTTGGGGAGTCACTTGCTGGGTATAGGCTCCGACGACCAGCAGCGGCACGCGGAAACCGTAAACGTACTGTTTCCCGTTGCCGCCGCCGCCCGAGTAGCCCGTGCAGGGGTTGGAGGCGCAGTCCGGAGGAACCACGTCGTCGTACCAGCCGCCCCAGTCGTCCCAGACCACCAGAATGACAGTGTCATTCCAGTACTTATCGCCGTTGGCGCATGTCGGTTGGCTGCCGACCGCGTTTACGATGGCTGCCACCCAGGACGGGCCGCCGTCGCCGGGCGAGTTCTCGCTGCCGGCGTGATCCGACCAATTGCCGTCCGGTATCACCCAACTGACTTGTTGCAGGCTGCAGCTCGCAATATCAGTCAGGATGGGCGCCTCGTCGTTCAGGTACTTTCCCTGGTCCGGCCGGAAGGGCCCGACATGGGTCTGCCAGTCACTGTTGGGCCCGCATTCCCCTCCCGTGCCGGTAGTGTCGCACAGGTCATTAATCGCCGTCGGCGCGGTCCAGATGCCGCTATACCCGCCCATCCGGTCGCGCGAGTAATACACCCAGGAGATGGGATTGGGCTCTGCGTTGTCCAGAAGCGTCGGCAGGCTGTTGTGGGTGTAACAAGGGAAGCCCGGGTTGGCGCCCGGGACGTAGTTCGGGGCGTACGCGTAGCTCTGGTTTTGGCCAGGGTCAATGTCGAGCGACTCGATGCCGTAGTCGGCGGTACAGCCGAACCCTGTCGCGCCTTCGACTGTGGCACTGACGTTGTTGCTGTCAAACCATTTGTAGCATGGTATTTTGTTGCTTCCGCAGCCGCCGTCATCGTAACCGTTGTAGTCCGGCGCCGAGGTCCCGGACAGCAAGAACTGATGGGCGGGGGAAATGGGTCCCTGGTTGGTAGCGAACGTGTAGTTCGCAAAGCCATACTGCTCCGCGATCTGGAAATAGGGATCCAGAATGCTGTCCTGCTGGGGTGGCGCCCACGGGGCGTTCTCCACGTAGGCATAAGGGCAGGTGCTGGTGCCGCCCGGGCCGCTGTTGGCACAGGGTGGTCCTGGCGGCTGGCAATAGTCCTGCGTCTGTTGCCAGAGGACCTTTATGTTGCAGGCGCCATCCATGGCGCCGCTGTCCCACGTCTCCAGCCAGCCGTCGGGATTGGGCTGGCCCGCCGTGCCGTGCGAGTGGGTCAGGTCCCAACAAGTGTAGAGCGGATTGGATTGCAGGGCAACGTAGCTGTCGCCCTTGGCGTTGGGCGGCAGACATGCCCCGTAGTTGGTTAGCTGACCCGGGAGGTTGGGCCGGACGTGTCCGCCGTTCTTGTACAGGTTCGCGTCCTCATTGAACAGGTTGTCCGGCGTGCGGTTCTCCTGGATTACGACAATTACATGCTGAACGTATGAGGCAAGGTTGGTTTGCGCCATGGCGGTGGCCGCCGCGAGCGGCAAAAACGCTAATAAGAGGATTCTACTGACTGACTGACTGACTGACTGACACCTTCTCTCTTCGGCTTACGCGCTGAATTTTTAGGTTCATCTCCGTGTCCTTGTCTTCGTTCCCTTGGGGGAGCGGTTTGGTCGAACGTTAACAGGTCAGGACAGCAGTGGGAGCTCCGGACTGAGACGAAATGTTACCAAGCCAAGGACGCAGCTGTCAGTGACCTATATCACCGAGCGCGAATATTTCTCGTCGCAGGGGCGCAGCGCCGAAGCGGCTCCCGGAGCGGTCAGACCCGTCGGCAAGGTCGAGGGTTGTGATTAAACGCGCTCAGGAAGGCAGGGGTCTCAGCCCGCTCACGCAGCGCAGTTCGCTTGCTGCCGCTCGCATCCGCCCAGCACATAAAGTGCGTGATCGAAGCGCGAGATGTCGAAGACGCTGTCCAGGCGTGTGCGCGCCAGCACCTCCTGCACGAAGTGCGAGGGATTCACCAGCTTCAACTGCACATCGCGTTCTCGCGCCCACTGCCGCAGGGAAAGCAGTGCCGCCAGACCACCCGCGTCGAGCGCCTGCACATCCGACAGGTCCAGCATGACAATGCGGGTGTTGTTCTCCGACACCACCGCTTGACGCAGTGTCCGCACTTCCGCCCCGCGCACCAGACGTCCCGCGCATCTCACCACGGCCACATCGCCGGTTTTCTCGACTTCGATGGTCAGCATGACTGGTTACCTCTTCCCCTATTTACGTAAATAGACGCCCCACGGTTCCATACGTCACCAAGGTATTTGTGGTAACATGAAAAAGAGCTGCAATCCGCCGCATCCGTATCGCGCACTCCAGGCTCGCGCTTGCCACGTTCACCGTATTTTAATCCTCGGTCTGCTCCGCACAGGCTAAACTTGTATATGGCCGACAAACTTGTGAAACATTATCTGTTTGCCAGCGACTTCGACCAGACGCTGACCTTCAACGACTCCGGCTACGTTCTGAGTGAGCTGGCCGGAATCCCCACGGCAGAGTTCGAACGCAAAGCCACCGGTATGGCCAGGCTAAACCTGGTGCAGCAAGGGGCGGAGCTTGCCTACCTGCTGCTGCACGATCCGGAATTTCGATCGCGGGTGCGGAAAGAGCATCTTGCTCAAGTGGGCAAACGTCTGCGTTTGAAAGACAACATCGCCTTGCTATACGAAATTTTGAACAGCGGCATTGACGGCTACCATTTTGACTTCTACGTACTTTCAGCCGCACCGGTTGAAGTAATCCAGTCGGCGCTAGAAGGAATTGTTCCCCCAGATCATATTTTCGGAACTGAATTTCGCTACCATGCGTCCGGACAGATCGAATCGATTGCCCGCACCACAGCCGGATATGGCAAGGTGGCGGTGCTCGACGAACTGCAAACGCAGCAGCAGGTCGGTCCCGACCACATCATTTATGTCGGCGACGGCAGCTCCGACGTGCACGTCATGCTGCACGTGAACGTGCGCGACGGTTTCACGATTGCAGTTTCCGAAGCGCGCCATGTCTCGCTGGTCGCCAAGCGCACCGTCCTCAGCGACAACGCGCTGGCCGTGCTCGCCCCGATTCTCGAAGATATCGCGCGCTGGGAGCGCCCGCAGATTCGCGCGTTTTTCGAGTCCCACGGACTGCTGATCCAGGAGTGGGACCGGGTGCGCACTGACTGGCTCACGCTGCGGCCCGCAGCCGAGGCTCCGGCCCAGGCCGCCGAGGCGGTTTAGCCCTTGGCTGTAGAGCGTGGGGACAGCCGCCCAAACCTGCCCTGAGCGCAGCCGAAGTTGAGGCGCTTGCGCGGCGTCTGAGCCGCGCGCCGAAATCCCGAGCGAAAGTCGAGGGAGCTTGGGGCCCTCGCCCGCAAAGAAGCACCGAGCGAGCTCCGCCGCGCTGTCTGGGGCATAATGAGCAAATGTTACGTGACCGGAACCTCGTCCCGCTCTCTCATCAACACCAGCATGCGCTGGCGCTGTGTGTGCGGCTGGATCGGGCGCTCCAGGCAGGCACGGTCGATTTGGCAAGCTGGCAGGAAGAGATTCGAGGCCGTTACGAGCAGGAGATTAGCGGCCACTTCGAAGCGGAAGAACGAGTGGTATTTCCGGCCGCCAGCGAGATCGCGGAACTGCAAGCCATTGTTAAAGACCTGCGGAGGGAACACGTCGAGCTGAGACAGTTCTTTGCCAAGGCTGCAGAGCGGAATCTGGCGCTCAGCAATCTCCCGGAATTCGTGGAAAAGCTGGCCCACCACATCCGCAAAGAAGAGCGTGAGTTATTCGAAGGAATGCAGAAAACGATGAGCCTGCAACAACTCGCCGTGATCGGCGCTGCATTGGATGAAGCGCTCAAGCCGGCGACCAGAGTTTGCTCGCTGCCTCGAAAGCCCCGCCCGACAGGCGAATAGGCGGGAAGGACTGGTTTCCGTCTCCCTTGAATCCGCGCAGCCCGCGCTTTCATCTATCGTGCTATGACTGCGCAAAGCATTCTTTCGCCATTGGCCGATCGCTCCGAAGCCATGGTACAGCCATCGGCCTCAAGCAGCCTCAGCGATGCGGCACTGCTGGATGCTTATTCTCAGGCAGTAGTCGCCGCAGCCGAGAAGATCAGCCCGTCCGTGGTGAAGATCGAGGTGGCCAAAGCCGCCAGGGCGCGAAACGGCGAGCGCCGCGAACGCCAAGGCGGCGGGTCGGGGTTCGTGTTCACGCCTGATGGGCTGATCTTGACCAATAGTCACGTCGTCAACGGGATGACGCGCGTTGCTGTTTCTTTGGCGGACGGGCGGCATTTCCCGGCGCAGACCATCGGCGACGATCCGGCTACTGACTTGGCTGTGATCCGCATCGACGCTCCGAACCTGGTGGCGGCTCCGCTGGGAGATTCCCAGCGCCTGCGCGTGGGACAACTGGCTATCGCGATTGGCAACCCCTATGGTTTTCAATACACCGTGACCGCAGGCGTAGTCAGCGCGCTGGGCCGGTCGTTGCGCTCATATTCGGGGAGGTTGATCGACGACGTAATTCAAACCGACGCATCTCTCAACCCCGGCAACTCAGGCGGCCCGCTGGTCACCTCCGACGGCCGCGTGGTGGGCGTGAACACGGCGACCATCATGGGCGCGCAAGGGCTGTGTTTCGCAATTGGGATCAACACGGCGAAGTTTGTCGCCGGCCGGTTGCTGCACGATGGCCGAATTCGGCGCAGTTACATCGGCGTCGAGGCGCAGACCACTCCGCTGCACCGCCGCCTGGTTCGCTTCTACGATCTTGCCCAGGAAAGCGGCGTGGTGGTGGTCGCGGTGACAGATGGCAGCCCGGCAGAACGCGCAGGATTGCGCGAGGGTGACGTGATTATTGCGCTGGATGGCAAGCCGGTCGCCGGCGTGGACGATCTGCACCGCCTGCTGACCGATGCGCGGGTGGGAGTGAGCAGCGGTCTGACCGTCCTGCGGCGCACGGAGAAGTTGGAGCTGCGGGTCGTCCCGGGAGAGGTGCGGGAGTAGCGGGATCGCGGCGAAATGCAGCATCAGGTTTCGGACACACAAAGATAATGTTCCACGTGGAACATTATCTGGGTGATATGGTCGCGGGCGGAGGTCCGGGTGGAGCGGGGCGGGCCGCTGATGTTTACTATTCGGCCATTATTCTTTTGACCACATTTTTCGTAAGTTCTTGATTCCGTTGAGGCGATTTTTGTCGATCGCCGTAAAATCTTCAATCTAAAGGCCGATTCATATCAACATCTTGGAAACAAGGGAGTTGTAGCCCTGTTTTTGCACTGTGCCGCCCGGGCATATCTCTCCGCAGGGCCGGACGCCGTCCCCGGTAGCCCCGGCGGACAGAGCCTGTCCTGAGGCGAAGGGCGAAGGGAATGTCCGCACCACAAGCTGAGCTAATTGTCAGTGAGCATGAATATCTATTAGCAACTATGACAGGGACTCGGTGGTGAGGTCAAGCTTCGCTTGCTTTGGCCTCAAGTCTTAAACGACCGAGCCGTTCGAAATAACCGCCAACGCGCCAAAGGCGGGCGCGTCGGGGACCCGGCTTCGGCGTCCATGTTCCACTCCCAGGTATCCTCGAAGGCCATGATTTGCGAGGCGGAGCGGGTGCCCCTTCGACGCGCTTCGCTTGCTCAGGGCAGGCTCTGCGCTCGGCGAAGAGCACGTTGTAGTCCTGCACCCCGCCACGCCAGAACCGGGCGTGACGGGGACCCCGGTTCCTGGCGGCTGTTGAAGGGCAGGTCGAGGTAGATCAGGTCCACCGACTCGTCCCTGATGTGCTCACGCAGGACGGCGAGGTTGTCGCCGTAGTAAAGCTGGTTCTTCGGCGGCGCGTTCATTTGTGCGCTTCTCCCACGTTTCGAAAAGCGCGAAACGTGGGGCACCCGCAATTCTAGCGCGGATTGGGGGGGTGGTAATGTGCTACGGCGTGCGAAGCGACCCGGAGGACACGCAAGGTCCCTCGACTCCGCCGAAGGATTCGCCAGCGAATCCTCCGGCTTCGCTCGGGATGACAGAATTGTGGAGGTTGGCGGTCTTCGCGGGCGAGGCGCCCGCGCCACATAGTCAAAAGCGGATTCCTCCGGCCTGAAGCCCGTCGGAATGACGAATACAAAGGGATGGGCGCACGGGTCAAGCGACTCTTCTTTCACTTTTGGGCGAAATTTGGTATAAATGAAGCACAGGAGTGGGGGAGCCTCTGCAGCAGACGCACAGCTCGATTCCGCCTTCGCCCAAGGTATGGGGTCGATATCCTGGTGGATCATGCGGTCGATGTCGTGGATCTAATCAGACGCGAAACTGTACGTTCATCTTGTCAGCACGGAGATTTCTAAACCCCGGAGAGTTCAGAAGTGGCAGCAAGCAGGCACACAGCGGCGGTGATTGGCTCATCAACCCCTTTGTATGGGGCAGAAACCGCGCAGCCGCGACATTCGCTGTTGGATCAGATCGGTAATACCCCGCTACTGCAACTGACCCGCATTGGCAGTGAATTCCCCAACGTTGAGTTTTACGCAAAGGCGGAGTGGTCTAATCCAAGTGGCTCAGTGAAAGACCGTCCGGCACTGAGCATGATTGAGGCGGGACTCGCGAGCGGCCTGCTGCGGCCAGGGAAAACGATCGTCGACGCGACCAGCGGGAACACGGGAATCGCGTACGCCATGGTTGGCGCTGCACTGGGGTATCCCGTGAAACTATGTCTGCCGGAGAGCGCGTCGCCGGAACGGAAGCGAATTCTGAAGGCTTATGGCGCCGAACTGGTGATTACGCCAGGAGACCTGGGGACCGATGGAGCGATTCAGCAGGTGAGGGCAATTGTGGCGAGCGATCCGGGCGCTTATTACTACCCGGATCAGTACAGCAATCCTGCCAACTGGAAGGCGCACTATCGCGGAACGGCGAGGGAAATTTGGGAGCAGACGAGGGGGTGGGTAACCCACTTCGTGGCGGGGCTGGGGACCAGCGGCACATTTGTAGGGACCGCGCGGCGCCTGAGGGAATTGAATCCAGCCATTCGGTGCATCAGTTTGCAACCCGATGCGAGCTTCCACGGGCTGGAGGGGTGGAAGCACATGCCGAGTGCAATCCGACCGGCGATCTATGACGAGACCCTGGCAGATGAGAATCTGGAAGTGGGAAGTGAAGACGCGTATCGGATGGTGAAGCGGCTGGCACGGGAGGAAGGCTTGCTGGTCAGTCCGAGTTCGGCCGCGGCGTTGGTGGGTTGCCTTGCGGCCGCGAAACGGATCCCGCCGGAAGCGAGGGCGGTGGTAGTGACGGTGTTCCCCGATTCGGCCACGAAATATTTGAGCGAACGCTTTTGGGATGAAGACTGAAGATTGGGTATTTGTGGCAGACGATCGAGATTCGTTTGCAAGCAGAGGGCCAATGTTAGTCAGGAGAAACAGGATATGGCAGTAACAGTGATGATTCCGCCGCCACTACGTCCCCACGCGGGCGGACAGTCGGCTGCGGAATTTCCGGCGAAGACGGTCGCGGAAGCCTTGACTCATCTGATTACGGAATTCGCGGATTTGAAACGCCATTTGTTCACTGGAGAGGGCAAGCTGAGAAGTTTCGTGAACGTGTATGTGAACGGCGAGGACATCCGTTTCCTTTCGCAGCAACAAACACCAGTAAGGGACGGCGATACGATCGATATCATTCCATCGATAGCAGGGGGAAGGGAACATTAGCGCCAAGAGAGAAGGTTTTTCGGGGCGCACCTGTCGACGGGCGCAAAGGGGAAGGTAACACCATGGCCACTCCGATTCAAACCTCTACACAGACTAACGGGAACGGGAATCTGACCAACGAAGAAATTCTTCGCTACAGCCGGCACCTGATCATGCCTGAGGTTGGCATGGAAGGGCAATTGAAGCTGAAGAGAGCGAAAGTGCTGCTGATCGGCAGCGGCGGTTTGGGTGCGCCCCTGGGGCTATATCTCGCCGCGGCAGGGGTCGGCAAGTTGGGCTTGGTCGATTTCGATGTCGTGGATTTCACTAACCTACAGCGGCAAGTCACTTTCGGCACGAGCGATCTCGGCAAAGCAAAGAGCTATGCGGCGCGAGCAAGACTTTCGAATCTCAATCCAGACATCGAGATCGAAGCCTTCGAAACAAAATTAACAAGCGAGAACGCGCTGGAGCTGTTCCGAGATTTCGACATTATCGTGGACGGCACAGACAATTTTCCTACGCGCTACCTGGTAAATGACGGGTGTGTGCTCTCGGGCAAGCCCAACGTGTACGCTTCTATTTTTCGCTTTGAAGGGCAGGTGACAGTTTTTGGAATGCCCAATGGGCCCTGCTATCGGTGTCTGTACCCCGAGCCGCCTCCACCCGGTTTGGTGCCATCATGCGCCGAGGGCGGCGTGCTGGGCGTGTTGCCGGGAATTGTCGGGTCGATTCAGGCGATGGAAACTATCAAGTTGATCCTCGGGCGGGGAAGGAATCTCACCGGGCGGCTGCTGCTATTTGATGCTTTGGAGATGGGCTTCCGGGAATTCAAGTTGCGAAAAGATCCGAACTGTCCGATTTGCGGTCCCCGCCGTACCATCCACCAACTGATTGACTACTACGAATTCTGCGGAGTGCGCGGCGAAGAAGCTCCGGCGCCAGACCTGAAAGTGCCGGAGATTACGCCGCGAGAACTAAAAGCGCGGCTGGACCATGGGGATGACTTATTCATACTGGATGTCCGCGAACCGCACGAATACCAGATTTGTAACCTCCGCGGCCATCTGGTACCTCTGCGCGAATTGCCGCACCGCGCACATGAACTGGATTCGGCACAGGAAATTGTGGCCCATTGCCGAAGCGGCAAGCGTTCGGCGGAGGCGGTTGATTTCTTGAGAAAGGCGGGCTTCCGTAAGATATTTAATCTAAAGGGGGGGATCCTCGCATGGTCCGATGAAGTAGATTCGTCGGTGCCCAAATACTGAGAATGCGATACCACGAACCGACCGGTTGTCGGCTATCGAGACTCTGGTCGTCACGGAGAACCGGCTTCACGAGCTTGGCCATGAAAGTAGTTTCCCACAATCATCGGTTTGACAAAGCTCTGTGGGAATCATAACTACCGACTGCCCGCCGACGTTGTGGGATTAGGCCAAAAAGTGTATGCCTTTACTGGCACTTTGCGTGCCCGCCATGCGAAATCCGCGTGCGCAGCTTTCTTTGGGGGGTCGTGAGCAATCACGATCCCTATTCCGGTCAACAACTACGCTTCCCCAAAGGGAGTCGCCCAGGCCGGATACATTTTCGCGCACTGTTCTCATCCAAACCAATTCCTCGGGCCACGCTTGCGAGCTATTTCTCGATGGCGATGCCGTAGGGCGCGGAGAATTCTCCATTGCCCTGTCCGTAGGATCCAAACTGGCTCTGGTACGATCCGTGGCTATTAAACTTCTCCACCCGGTTGTTGCCCACGTCGGTTACGTAGATCGTTCCACCGGCCCCGAAGGCGATGCCAACCGGATAGTTGAACTGTCCGTTGCCCGAGCCGTCGGATCCGAACTGACTCTGGTAGACCCCGTCCTGGTTAAACTTCTCGACGCGGTCATTGCCGCTATCGACAACGTAAATGTTGCCGCCCGAGTTAACGGCGACGCCCTGGGGATCGTTGAATTGCCCGTTGCCGTTGCCGGCCGATCCGATAGTGGCGAGATATTTGCCGCGGCTGTTGAACTTGACAACGTTGAAGCCGCCCTGGGATGGATAAACGTTGGTAACGTAGATGTTGCCGCTGGCGTCGACCGCGATGCCGTAAGGTTGGACATCAAAAGTGGTCGCTGGCGGACAATTCTTTACCCCCACATTCGCCATGCAGACGATCCGCAAAAACTTGCCGGAGCTGTCGAACTCTTGCATGTAGTAAAAGTCGGGGCTGGTGACCCACACATCGCCGGCGGCGGTAGTGGCGACCGCGCCCGTGTTGTCGAAAATTCCGCGGCCAATGGTGCCGCTGCTGCATGCGCCAAACTGGAGGATGTACTTCCCCTTGCTGTCGGACTTGTCCACCTGACAGTTCTGGTTGCCGTCTTTCACGTACACATTGCCGGCGCCATCCAGGGCGATGCCGGTCGGCGCACTAAACGAGTGGTCGAACTGGCTCCGGTAGACGCCCTTGCCGGTGAAGATCTGGACGCGGTGGTTATCGGTATCGAGCACATAGATTCGCTCGCCGGAGGCCGCGCCCGGCATACCTACTCCCAGCGTGCTGTTGGCAATCATCAGCAATAGCGCGAGGATAATCGTTGCGTAATGTGAGCCCGCGATGTGAATCTTCATGTGGGCTGGAACCTCCTCTTTGACTTTCAAAAACGGCACGATTGTACGCCTATCTCCCCTCCCCTGTACAGGGTGAAGGGAAAACGGCAGTGGACGTTAACCCCCCATTTATTACCCAGCTATCCGTCCAGAATCGCTTTATCGCAGCGAGCAAAATGCCCAGAAGAAGAGGCCAACAAGGAAGCCGGAGCGTGGCTTGGCAGGACGCGTGAACAAGGCGGCCACGGTACCGCAGTTCCTCGCGATTCCTTCGCCCCCATCATCCGCGCTGCCGGCTCAAACCACCGATTCTTGTTCTACAGTCGTATCTTCCGGCCGTGACCACTGTTAGTCCGCGCTATCCACAATCAGTTCCTTCACCTGCACGACCGTTGGTCCGGGGTATTTAGCAAACAATTTCGCCGCGAGGTTGGTCACCTGCGGAGCCGCCCCGCTGGTTCCGCTCCCGGCCACGTGATCTCCGCCGGGTAAACCAGCCTTTTCGGAGCTGGCCTCAAACACTCCTAACCCGTCTTGAATCAAGCACTTCACTTTTTCCGCTAATGCTTCGGGTAGAAGAAGAAATTTGACACCTCGATGGTATCATCGCCCGGCAGATAGAAGCCGAACTTGCCTTCGGTGAAACTTTTCGGTCTGGCTTCGAGGGAGGGAGCCGTGGCGGAATCCCAAGTATCGAGCGGCTGCCAATCGTTACCGGAAAGGCTGTAGCGATGGACCAAGG
>Ga0187784_10003123_pt1 | contig 13347 bp, 7 predicted proteins | sample 1015_SJ02_MP15_2_FD_132964 | JGI IMG/M metagenome (GOLD analysis project Ga0187784, IMG submission 132964) | Tropical peat soil microbial communities from peatlands in Department of Meta, Colombia - 1015_SJ02_MP15_20_MG | ecosystem: Environmental > Terrestrial > Soil > Wetlands > Peat | place... | reverse complement strand
GATTTCTTGAGAGAGCCTTTAACGAGCTTGAATATGCCAGAATCATTGCGAAGAAGTTTTCCACCGATCATCACGAATATTTTGTGAAACCCGATGCGATGAGCATTTTAGAAAAGTTAGTCTGGCATTTTGACGAACCCTTTGCTGATGCCTCAGCCATCCCCACCTACTATGTTTCTCAAATGGCCAGGAAGAATGTGACCGTGGCCCTTTCCGGAGACGGAGGAGATGAAATCTTTGCAGGATATATCCGACGCTATTCGTTGAGTTGCGCTGAAAATGAATGGAGGGAAGTTTTACCCCTATTCTTCCGGCGATATATGATCGGTCCAATTTCAAGGGTCTATCCGAAGGGGGACTATCTGCCAAGGTGGATGAGGGCTAAGTACTTGTTGATGAATATGCCTCTCTCTCCGGTTGAGGCTTACTTCCGGGATATGTCCTGTTTTTTGCCGGAAGAAAAGGAGAAACTTTATCACAAAGATTTCCGAAGATCCCTCCACGGTTATAGCCCTGTGGATTATTTTGAATCTTTTTTTAGGAATTCGGAGATCGAAGACCACCTTTCCAGAATTCAATATGTGGATTTCAAAACCTATCTTCCTGAAGATATCTTGGTAAAGGTGGACCGAATGAGCATGGCGAACTCACTTGAGGTTCGTTCACCCCTGTTAGATCATAAGTTTACTGAATTTACAGCGACCATTCCCTCAAATTTAAAGCTGAACGGAAAAATCTCAAAGTATATCTTTAAAAAAACATTGGAAAATCGACTGCCGGAAAAAATTCTTTATCGAGGAAAACAGGGTTTTTCCATTCCCGTTGGATCCTGGTTAAAAAATGAACTTCGGACATATGCTGAGGATGTCTTATTTTCAGATAAGGCTAAGCAAAGGGATTACTTTGATTATGATTATGTGAAAAAGATTTGGAACCATCATCTTAAGGGATTAAGAGACCATTCAGACCAACTATGGACTCTACTGATGCTTGAGCTTTGGCATCGGTTCTTCATGGATAATCATGGACGAATCCTCTGAGCAGTATTGGCGAAAACGATTCCAACGCTATGCTGAAAAGTATGAAAAAGAGTCCCAAATCTCCGGCTGGTCAGATCATGGTTTAAGCCGAAGAGTGACTACCTTTGAGAGGGTTCTTGACTCGACTGATCTACCATCAAATGCCCTGATCCTCGATCTCGGCTGCGGAGCCGGGACATACTGCCGATTTCTTAAAAAAAAGGGATTTAGAATTGTTGGCCTTGATTATTCTTTTCCTATACTCAAGAGGGCGCAGAAATTACAGGGAGATGAGGAAATTCAGTTCCTAAATGGGGAAGCTTATAACCTCCCGTTATCGAGCCAATCCGTGGATGCTGTCGTTTGTATCGGTATCTTACAGACGCTCACTCATGCGAACAATGCCCTCAAGGAGATTAAACGAATTTTAAGGCCGGGAGGTATCTGTTTTTTAGATGGAATTAACGCTCTCGGATTAAATGAGTTGTTCCAGTGGAAATCAATTAATCATCTGAAAACCTACAATCCGTTTATTCTCCGTAACTATCTTGAACAAAACGGATTCAAAAACCTCAAAATTACAGGAACCTATATCTTGCCTTCGTCTTTCCTCTTTTTAGAAAATTACCTGGAATCGAAGAGGATCTTCAAAAAAATGGATTTTCTCCTATTCCTATTCATCTTCTTCGCACGAGCCTTCATTCTCATCGGTTCCAAAAAGTAGGAACTTCAAAAACGGAATACCCAAGATGCTAATTTTAAGATTTGTAAAAGTCTTTTCGCTTCTCTTCCTTTTAGTCGCCCTTGCTCAGGCCGAATCGGTTAGGCCAATGATACGGCCTGGTATGGTTGCTCCTGCTGGAGTCAATAACCTGAAGGTAATTTGCAACAACTGGCCGGACACCTCAGGTCTCCAGGATTTCGCTGAAAGCTCTATCAAGATCTATCAGGCAAAATCGAATGAGGAAAAGGCCATTGCGGTATGGCGTTCCATTCAGCATCTCACCGTAGCAACAAGCGTAATCCCGAAAGAACCGGCTCTCGGGATCGATTATGTCCTTGATCCACTTAAATTGCTCAATGTGTACGGGGGCCATTGGTGTGATGGGCTTTCCAGAGTGATGGAAATGACCTGGCGGTCCCTGGGTTATCGGGCGCAAAAACTTTATAAGTTTGGTCATACTTTTGCCGACTGCCACTGGAAAGACAATGATGGCGTTGATCGATGGCATGTCTTTGATGTGTCACAACATTGGTATGTTTATGATCGGTCCGGCAGCCACATTGCCACCAAAGATGAACTCACTTTAGATCACTCCCTGATCTACTTTCCATCCCGAACTCCCATTCCTTCCAATCCTTCCCTGATGCAACCAAGTTATGTACATGCTGGACATTTAAAAATAGAGCCCCATAGTACAGGTATCACTTTGAGGATTGGTGAGTCCATGGAGCGGGCCTGGGGTAATGAAGGTAAACCTTATTACAATCTTTTTGGGAACGAGAAGAGGAAGGATTTTATACACGGTCCTTATCCTGTTACTTATGGAAATGGTCGTATCGTTTATGAACCAGACCTATCAAAGCGAATTTATAGGCAAGGGCTATTTCAAGAACCGGTTAACCTGAACTGTACAGAAGAAGACGGTCTTAAGCCAGCACTTCATCCGTCAAAGACAAGCGAGAAAGGGGTTGCTATTTTTAGGGTTTCGTTACCCTATATTGTTTCAGGCGCCTGGGTTAAGGCAAGGATCGTGCGTGAAAGTTTGAAAGATGAGATCAGGTTTTCCCTTTCAGTGGATGAAGGACATACGTGGCGGACTATTTGGGAAGCAGGAAAGGAAGTTGGGGCATTTAATCTGGATTATTTAAATTTTTGTGAGTCCTTCGATCCTGCTCAAGAAAATCTGCCGAAGATCATCACTCCTTTTGGGCGCTATGAATATCTTGTTAAAATTGAGATGAAAGCTGCTGAAAAGACCGCCAGTTGTGGATTGGAAAGTTTTTCCTTAGTCACAGTGTTTCAACACAACCTCTTCTCACTTCCCATGCTCTGGCCCGGCAAAAACATGATCACGGTTCAAGGCAATCTTGATCCGAATTCAATATTAAGGGTTACCTATGTATGGGATGATTCACACAGGAAAGGGCAGATGCACGTTGAAACAATAAAGACTACTCCTTTCCAGTATGAGATTAATGCCAAGGGGAAGAAATGGGAGGATGTTGTTTGCCGCTCCCTGGAAATGGAAGTGCTGTTGAAGGATGAAAAGGAGGAAGTTCAACCTACTCACAATAAAGACTTCGGTAACCATGGACTATCCTCTATTTACCCAACTGATAAGTTGATTGGTAATTATCGTCCACACCCTCTCAAGGATGCGCCTTATTACATCAAACAGATTGAAAGCGGAAAAGAAATCGGCCAGGCCGTGCTGGCCCTTGGAGCCTTAAGAGATTCAAGAGCAAAAGAGGCTCTTGAACGTGTCATCGCTCAGGATAGAACCCACCCATTCCAAAATAAAGTGTGGGCTTGTCAGGCCCTTTTTCAATCAGTGGGTCGGTTGGCAGCCCCCATGATGTTACGTGTCCTGGAAAAAGATAAATCGATTACGTGGCATGACCCTCAAAACAAATGGTCTCAGGACGCCATGTGGTTATATACCGCTGCGATGGCAGCAGCGATACTGGCCTCTATCGAAACCTTTGATGGGAGAGAACGTGCAGCCGATATTATCGCAGAAACGTTAACCGGTAAGAGAACGGTTACAGATCCGAAGTCAATATGGCGTGGTGAAGAAATATGCTGGGGTTTGATTAAAGCACTGGGAAAATTGGGTAATAAAAAGCACATCCCCCTATTAAAAACATACCTAAAAGAAGATTCCGATGCCAGAACTATGGCAATCCAGGCACTTGGAGATATAGGTGATCCGTCAGTAGTACCGGATCTCCTATCCATTTTGAGGAACTTTAAATATTCACCAAATGGTTTGAGTTCTATAGCGGTCCTTGGTGAGATCGGGACAAAAGCAATTGGACCTGAACTTTATCCCTTCCTATCCCATTGGGACGAAGATTTTAGAGGTGTTGCAGCCATGGCACTGGGAAGGATGGGGGATTCTAATGCTATTCCCAAGCTGAAAGAGTTGATCGAAAGAGAGAGTTTCCCATGGGTCATTACTGCAGCTAAAGAAAGTTTGAAGTTATTAGAAAGAAATTGAGCCGATTTATTAGGATAGAATATTTTGCTAAAAAGACGGGAAGACATCGAAAGAATAGTCGTCTTAACAGGTGTGAGGATCCTTATTCAATGATGAATCCATTTGTTATGCGTAATATGATTTTCCCGGATAAAACTTCCCTGAATTTCACAAATAATTAGGATAGGCCTGTGCGACATGGAAAATGTTGAGATAACAGAGGCAGAAATGACCGATGCTTCGGAAATTGTGGAATTTCATAACAATTATTACCATGAATCCAGAAAAATAGAGCAATGGCTATGGGCACATGCTTCGAATCAAGACCAGCTAAACGTTTTTGTAATTGCAAAGAATGGAGCCAAAATCATCGCTACCCAGGGAATGATTCCCATAGACTTGGATGTCGCTGGTGAGATTAAACTGACCGGTAAAAGTGAAAACACCCTTGTAGACTCGGCATATCGAGGAGGCCTATTATTCTCCAAGTTGTATGAATATGCTGTAAATTTGTGCGCAAAAAATGGCATGCAATTCGTATGGGGATTCACAACAGCGACTAAAGCATTCCAAAAAGTTGGATTTACCGTTTTTCCAGATATCATCTCAAGCAGTATTGCCGTACTGAACATTCCTGCATCTATTCGGTACACCTGGCGTTCAAATAGAAGCTTTAGAGAAAAAACAATTCGTTCTCTCTTGCTGATAGCTTTGGGTTCTGTATTTAAAACCAGGGCATTATTTACTTCATTAAATCATGACGAATATCATGATAAATATATCATTCTCCCGAGGCTAAAATCTTCCAAGGATATGATAGAAATGTACCGCCGGATCAGAACGATGCATGAAAACTTAATTACAATTCACATGAATGAGCAATACCTATCCTGGAGAATATTTAATAACCCTTTCATCAAATATGAATCTTATTACCTTTACGAAGGGCATGATCTTCGTGCATATGCTTTTGTAAATGTTCAGAACAGATTTTGTGCTTATCTAACAGACTTCACATTTGAGCACTGGAAACCCGGTCAGAAATTGCTCTCTCATATTCTTATAGACTTGACTACGAACAAATTTGGTATTGTGGCTTTTTGGGCAAACAGAGCTAATAGTATCCTTCGAGGAACAATATCTTTACTGAGATCCAATGGCTTTGTAAGTAAAAAAGAGCCATCGGATTTTATAATGAAAAATTCAGTGTTTGCTAAACCGGATGCGCTTTTGAATCCTGAAGATTGGTACATCAATGGACTTTGGACCGAAGGCTCTTCAATATAATTGAAAAACAATTTCTTTTCGACCAACCTGAGGATGCAGGGATTTTCGTTGTGAAAGACAAGACCGACTTCGTTATTAATGTTGACCGTTTCAAGGATAGTTGGCACCAGTCCTACCTCATCGATAAAGGAGCTGTTGTTTTTATTCAGGGCTACGCTTTTTACAGAGGAGCCTTTCTAAGCGGTTCGACCTTTGGAAATGCCTTATTGGAGATGTTTGAGTCCATTAAAGGGAGGGACTTGAAGAACTTAGTATCGGAAGTAGTTTGCGGTCTCAACGGCTTCTTTGCAATAATATACAAGAGGGACAATCTCTGCTTGGGAATTGTTGACCGAGTTAGAAGCGTTCCTCTTTTCTACTCCAAGGAGGATAATTTTTTCCAAATTGCTGATGATCCACACGGTTTGATAGATCCAAATTCTAAATTCAGATTCAATGCGCAATCATCAACCGAATTCCTCTTAACTGGTTATGTTACAGGAGATGAGACTCTTCATGAAGACATATTTCAAATCAGGCCAGGGGAATTTGTGATCGCTGAGAAGAAGAGCAACGGTAAAACTGAATTGAGCCAAGTCAACTATTTCACTTATTTCAGTGATATTATCTTGGACTGGGATGATGAAGCATTAGAGGAGGAACTCAATAAACGGATAGAAAAGATATTTGACAAATATTCTTCGTCTCTCCGCTCAAGAAATTTATTTGTCCCCTTAAGCGGAGGCTTGGATTCAAGATTAATCGTTGCGATGTTCAAGAAAGCGGGAATGGAAAAAATTACTTGCTTCACTTACGGCAATCCGAAGAGTGAAGATGCCGTATTGAGCTACAACGTAGCGAATAGTCTTGGATATAATTGGCGCTTTTTCCCTTATCGAGGGCGCCCATTTTGGGCTAATCTAGCTAACGATCATCTGCTCGATCGTTTCATTTCATTCGCGAGTGCTTATTCCTCAATTGCCCATCCTCAAGACTGGCCCGCTGCTCGACATCTGATATCCGTATTAGGGGATTTAGACCCAGTTTTTGTGCCTGGGCACACTGGGGACTTTCTATCGGGGGGACATGTTCCCTGGGAGATTATGAGGGAAAATGGGAATGAAAACTTGGCGGATTTGGTGGCAAATAGTATTTTCTCTCATCATTATAATTTGTGGCCACTACCGCAAATGTGTCACGATCTGAGGCAAGACCTCCTCGATCGTATCAAGAGATCATTTTTTACCTACCCAAGAGATAGAAATTCGGCCGTAAAATGCTATGAACAGTGGGAGTGGGCAGGCAGACAAGCTAAATTCATCATTAATTCTGTTCGAGTCTATGATTTTTTTCGGAAAGATTGGGCTTTGCCTCTTTGGGATAATGATCTTATGGACTTTTTCATAAAATTAGGGCCGAGTGAAAAGTATCAGAAAAGAATTTACATTAATACGCTTTGTAGAAAAGTATTTTGCGGAAGGCTTTCGAAACTTCAAAGTATTCCCGTTTCATCAACGACGAAGTTAATCTACCAGAGAAGAGGGGCCATTCCCGAAAAAGTGACTAAAGAAAAAATTTTGGGCACAATACTTGAAACCCGAGGCTTGAACTGCTTCCCTATTATGTTGAGGAATTGGAGAAGGGATGTATTCAACATATATGGGTACTTTGGTAATCAGAAGGGCATAATATATTCGCTTAAGCCACGAAATTTAAATAATGTTTGGCAAAAACTAGACCTTCCGTTTATGCGAATTATGGCTCCGAATCTCCGAAAGCCATTGGTAATGCATTCATTGAATGGACTCTTTTCGGGACGATATCTCTTCAATATATGCCATGGATTAGACATCCCAAATTGTTTTTCTGATTTCTAAACTAATACAAACGTAATAAATAAAATGACATCACCCCCTCCCTAACCTTCCCCCCTTGCAGGGGAGGGGAGGGTGGGGGGTAAAATAAATTAATGCGTTTGTATTAATAACGATTGCTCGAGTAGAACTGTATCGCAGCTTTTCAAAAAGTTAAGCTTAAGAAATAAGAAAAATGCAAGTGCTTATTAATTGCGAGAAAAACGTGGAAGCGGTTAAATATGGGTTTTTCTCGATGGGAGATATCCTTGGCCTAGACATCGAATTTGTGGATCAAATTTCGACCAATGCTCCATTTCCGGTGCTTATATATTACGGAGAAGCAATTCCAGAAGAAATTGTTGGCAAACCGTTTGAGATAGCATTTCACATTTTGCCCTCTGAACGGTCAAATATTATTGCGCCCGCTCTCTCTTGGGGAGACGATCGAATTACGTCAATTCCATTTGCCTTTGGTACCGGGCTAACCAGTATTGATCCTGGGCGGATGGTCAATAAGTCCCCATCATCAGTATTTGCCGGATGGGTCGATCAGAGGACCCTCCGGTGCAGCATAGATTTTCCACTATCGGTTTCTTACTTTCTTTCGCTCGAACACGAAAGGGACCAGCGAACAGACGAATTAGGAAGGCCTATTGGGCCGGAATCGTGGATCTATAACAAAGGTTTCTCAAATGTACCAATGGTGGACCGCCTAGTTGCAGCTTTTTGGATGCTCTGTTGTTGTGCTTATGCCAGGGGAAAGGCACTGCTCGTCCGTAAGATTCCGTGGCCAAACCATCGTAAGTTTTGCATGCCGGTGAGCCATGATATCGATTTGGTTCAGAAGTGGACTATCAACGCTGTAATAAAAGAGGGGATATCGATTTTGACTGACAAGCAAAAGAGACATCTAAAGTACGCCACTCAAACGCTGAGATCAGTCGCCTCATCTCATCGCGACAGAAAAAAAGACCCTTATTGGAATTTCAACCAAATAATTTCACTCGAGAAGAAATATGATATATCATCTACTTTCTATTTTTTGACTTACCGCAAGCATCATAGGATAAATAATCAGAAGATGGTAGGAAACTACGGAAGAAGACACAAAGACGTGTGCTCTATCATGAAGGAAATTTACAGAGAAGGGTGCGAAATCGGGTTGCATGGAAGCATTGATGGTTTTAAAGATGGTAACATATTGGAAGCTGACCGAAATCAGATTGAAGGCTGCTTTAATGGGGCATGCAACGGAATCCGTCAGCATTTCCTGCTTCTTGACAAAAATAGAACTCCTTCCGAGCAGCTGAAGGCAGGGTTTCAATATGATTCGACTCTAGGATACAGAGATATCTGTGGATACCGCTGCGGAACAGGTTTTCCTTATTCGTGGTTTAATTTATTTACGGACGGCAATGATAATTTTTTGGAAGTTCCCTTGATAGTGATGGATTCTTCCCTGGTCTTAGAAAGAAAAGGCGATTTCAATGGGTGTTATGAACAGCTGTTTGACTTGTTGCGGCAAGCCCTTAACCAAGAATCCTGCATGACTCTGCTCTGGCATAATACCAGTTTTTCCGACCCTTCATACCCTTGGTTACGGCAATTGTTTGAAGATGCGTTGTCGTTCGCGCACAAAAACGATGGATGGGTGACGAACATATCGAGCCTTTGCCAATGGTGGCTGCAGAGGCGCAAGATTAAGCTACAGGTAATCCAGAGTAATAGAATGAGTTATATTAACATAATAGATCCTCCGTCCGATTACATATTTGGTCTCGATGTGTTCGTCCCCGAAGGACTTCCGTATGAATTCAGGAATCTTAATAATTTTGAGATAGAAAAAACCGGAGAAATAGAGATGTTCAAGAATCACAGTGGCTACAGGGGTAAAATCTGTAGGCTCTATGTACATCCAGGTCAAAAGGGGCTTCAGCCTGCACGTAAACATCCAAATCCAAGTTGAAAGCATCTTTTTTTCGCACCCTTATCGAACCGGGGATATGGCCCAGTTTGACATAGAGAAGTGTGGATGCGGGCGGCATCTCGGTACCATGAAAAGATACAAGGACGAACTACCGATTTTATCGATTCCCCGGATGGCCGATGGCAACACGGATTGTCGTTGGTCTATGTGGTGCGAGACATTCCTGGAGTAGAAGAATTCAAGATCATCCAAATGAGGCCGGATCATGTCCGAGTATTGATCAGGACTGATTTGAAACAGTTTCCGGAAGATGGGATGAAATGCATCGTCGATGGATTCAGAACGAGAATGGGACAGAAGGTGAACGTAACGATCGAGGTTGTCGATGAGATTCCCAGGGAAGACTCCGGTAAGTTTCGTTATGTTGTGTCGAGGATAGCAGAAAAAGGATTCAGATGAACACCAGTAAAGCAGTTGGGATTTGCATGGGCGCGCGCTCTTAAATCCACCTGCGGGTCAGGAGGCTATAGTGATGAAGGATGAATTAAAATTGCGGTTTTGGGGCGCGCTCTTTTCGGCGACTCAATTGTGGTTCACTCTGTGCATCTGTGTTCCCTGTACGATCTACCTGAGAAACGCACGGGGGTTCTCCATACAGCTTCACGACCTCCTCCTGGTGGCCATTCCGTTACTGTTGCTGATGATAGCATTTTCCACGCTGTTGATTCGTTTCCTGGGCCTGCTGAAGCGCCCACGATTTATTGCACTGCTCTTTGCGCTGGCTACGCTGGTTTGGTTCCAAGGCAATATCCTAGTGTGGAACTACGGCCCCCTCGATGGGCGTTCCATCGAATGGGCCCACTTCCGTCTGAATGGTGTGATCGACAGCACGATCTGGTTGGCCGTACTTGCACTGGCAATGTGCAAACCGCTAAGGTTTTTCAGGTCTGCCTTGACAGTCGCGCCAGCCATCATCGTCATTCAGGTACTGTCGCTCTTCTTAATCGCTGCCACCCAGAAACATGACGACTTCCTGGGCACGATCAAGGCCTACTCCCTCGACCAGACCCAGAAGTTTTCATTCTCGACCGACCGCAATGCCATCTTGATCGTGCTTGACGAGACGCAATCCAACATATTCGCTGATGTCATTAAATCGGATTCATCCTACAGGGACATGTTTGATGGTTTCACATATTTTCCGAATGCAGTCGCCGGCTCAAACTACACGGAGCTTGCCGTCCCGGCTCTTCTGACGGGACGACTATACGACAACAGGATTCCCAAGGATCAGTACCTTAAAGAGGCATTTCTCCGTGACTCCGTGTTCGCAGTCCTGAAACGAAATCAATACCGCGTGGACATATTTCCTTGGATGGGCTGGGCTAATGAGGCGGTCTATTTCGACAAAGCAATTGCAGATAATCTCACTCAGGCCGATAAGTCATCCTGGAAGGAGGGCCTCTACTTAAGCGAGAAGAAAATCAAGGAGGTAGTTAACCTGGCGGATCTCGCAATATTCAGAAGTGCGCCGCACTTCCTCAAGCCGCATATCTACAACGATCAAAGGTGGTTCTTGATCCAGATCATTTCCAATTACGTACCCGACAAATACAAACGGTTTGTCTCTAATGACCCTTTTGAAACCATCGTGTTCGCCCATCAGGCCGATCGCGAAATGCGTGCGGACCGACACGGCAATGTCTTCAAGTATTACCATCTGAAAGGCAATCACAGCCCGTTGACCGCCACCGAAGATATGCAAGTCACGAAGAATCCTGTGCCATTTACCAAAGGTAACTATGTTCTGCAATTGAAGATATCACTCAAGGCTTTGCGGATATTCTTCGCAGCGCTCAAGCGGCTGAGAATCTATGACCAGACCCTGATCGTGATCGTCGGGGACCACGGTAGCGGAATGGCAGAGGGCCTATACCTGAACTCCACGGCGGGCTCGCGAGCGAAAGTCGCCCCGGGAATAATTCACCACCGTGGGAATTTCCGTAAGGACAAAGCTCGCGGTGTCCCCCTTGTGCTCGTGAAAAGAATTGGCGCCATGGGCCCGATGCAGGAGATATGGGAATCACCCGTATCACTCCTTGACATTCCGGCCACAATCGCCGCCGAAATGGGGCTGGCCCCAGGCACCTCGGGAATTTCGATGTTCCACGCCTGCTCGCAGCTCGGTCGCGTTCGCCGCTATGGCGCAATCGAAATGACCCCGTTCAAGGCGGCTTACATCGGTGATATCACGGTATACGATGTGGATGGCAACAGTTGGCAAGACGAGTCCTGGACAATATCGGACATCCTCTCTCCTCCACCCCTCGGCAAGCAATCGAGTCACTAGCCTGGATACACAGGTACAGAAAAGGCCTCTGACCCGTATCTCCTCAAAATCCATCCCAAGATTTTCATTCTTTGCATTGAGAGAATGGCAAAACATTCTTTAAGAGAATACCTCTTCAACTTCACAATAACCGCTATTGGAATGGTGGTTTGGTCTTTGTTAGGTTGCCCCCTATCTGCGGCGGTTGTGAGTTTGGAAAACGTGGGAGGAATTAAAACAAGACCTGAATGGGACCGATTCAAGATACTGGTGTGGCAATACAAAACCTCTGTATTGAATGATTTTCATCTTTATCAAAAGATTGGACTTGGGGGATTTCACATTGATCGCGGTGCGGGTCGGGAGGATCTGGTCGCTTTTTCCTTAAAAGAACAATTTCCTTATTATGTGGATCATGCGGCAGATAAAGGTTTGTTGCACTTGAAGGGAGCGGATGTGGAGGCCGTGACCGGTAAGCATGGCTTAACTATTCGTCCTTTTAGTCTGGCTGATCCAAATACGCTAAGACAGATCAAGGAGCATCTTAATCGTAATATAAAGGCTACAAAAAAGGGCTTGGTTTTGGCTTATGCCTTCGATGATGAAATTTCTCTCGGAAGTTATGTCATCCCATGTGATGTAGATAACTATCCCTTGTCTCTTGGTTGGTTTAGGAATTGGCTCCGGAATGAATACCAGACGATCGGTTCCGTAAATAAAAGTTGGAATGCAGACTTCAAAAACTTTGACGAGGTGATGCCAAAGAGTTTTGAGGAAATCCGGAGAAAAGCTCAGAAACCACCCCTTTCTGTGTGGAATCTTGCTCCTTGGATGGAATTTCGGCAATTCATGGACTTTCAATTTGCGTCAGTCCTTTCAGAATTGACTCGTTATGCGAATAGTCTTGATCCAAAGGCCCCCGCTGGCTTTGTTGGAGCGCAAGGTCCGGGGCCGTGGGGAGGGTATGATTACGCAAAATTGAGCCGGGCCGTTCAATGGATGGAAGATTACAATATTCATAGTTCGAACGAAATTCTAAGATCCTTTTGGAATAATGAACGTCGCCCCATTATGAAAACCTTTTTTTCCACGAAAGATCCTAAATTGGATTCGTGGTTTCTATGGTATTACATGCTGCATGGAAATCAAGCAGTGATTGCATGGCCAGAGGGATGGTTTGGATCCGATGGGAACGAAATTGCCCCGTATATCCTGGCCAATAAGAATACCTTCGAGGAAATCCAGGGAAAAGTGAGCGAACCTATTGTAAATCCGAAGACCTTATTCGATCCCGATCCCGTAGGGATCTACTATTCTCATCTCAGCCTTCAGGCGGGTTGGGCGATGGACGCAATCGTACATGGCAACAATTGGGTTAATCGTAGTGGGTCCATCGACAGTAAGAATCAGACAATGGGAATTCTCCGTAATGTTTGGTGCAAGGTTCTGGAAGACCTTGGCTTTCAGTATGATTTTATCAGTTACCTCGACGTTCAAGAAGAAATGCTGAAACTGAGCGATCGGTTCAAAGTTATTATATTGCCAAAGACCGTGTGTCTATCTGAAAAGGAGGCTCAGACTTTGAAAGAATTTGTCTATCATGGTGGAATCCTGATAGCTGATTATCTTTGTGGGATCATGGATCAACACGGAAGGGGGCGCGAGAGAGGGATCCTGGATGACTTATTCGGTATTATCCGAGATGAGACCGCAGGGTACCTGAATGGAGTTGGGTTGACCGAAATAG
>Ga0187784_10003122_pt1 | contig 13349 bp, 14 predicted proteins | sample 1015_SJ02_MP15_2_FD_132964 | JGI IMG/M metagenome (GOLD analysis project Ga0187784, IMG submission 132964) | Tropical peat soil microbial communities from peatlands in Department of Meta, Colombia - 1015_SJ02_MP15_20_MG | ecosystem: Environmental > Terrestrial > Soil > Wetlands > Peat | place... | reverse complement strand
GCGGACGACATATTATGGACGATTTGGCTGACCCTGCCTTCGCCGAGGCCCGCCTTCGCCAAGGCTACGGCGGGCAGCCTTCGCTGCCTCGCCCCTGTCCCAAGACTGGCTTGCCAGCCGTAGCTGCGAAGCAGCGAAGGCTGGTGCCCGTGGAGGGAGTCGAACCCCCATGCCTTGCGGCGATCGATTTTGAGTCGATTGCGTCTGCCATTCCGCCACACGGGCTCGGCGCAATTATATAGGCGGAGGCGTGCCGCCCCGCCAAGGGAAATTCCGCCGGTTCGGAATGAGGCGATCTTGCGCGGTTTGCGCATGCTTGTCCGGGGCCTTGCTTCCACCCCAATGATCGGCCATTGGGGCGGCGACGAAGCTTCGCGGAGCCGAACGGTCATGGATCAGACCGCAGCGATCAACCACGGCGTGCTGCGCCGGCTGAGCGGCGGCGCGCCGGCGCAAGCCGCGCTCGCCATTTTCGTGGTCAGTCTCGCCACGCTGCTTGGCGCCTGGTTCTTCCAATTCGTGCTCGGCTATCCACCCTGCCCGCTCTGCCTGCAGCAGCGCATCCCCTATTACATTGTCATTCCGCTGTCGCTGCTGCTGGTGCTGGCGGCGCGCGGCGGCGCATCGCCTCGGCTTATCGGCGCGGGCCTGGCCGTGATCCTCATCGCGGTGCTCGCCGGCGTAGCGCTCGGCACCTACCACGCCGGCGTCGAGTGGCACTTTTGGGCCGGTCCGACCGACTGCACCGGCCCGATCGGCGACCTCAACAGCGGCGGGTCGCTGCTCGACCAGCTCGGCGCGATTCACGTGGTGCGCTGCGACCAGGCAGCTTGGCGTTTCCTCGGCATTTCGCTCGCCGGCTATAACGTGCTGATTTCCCTCGCTATGGCCGCGCTCGCGGCTTACGGCCTGCTGGCACTGCGCAAGCAAACGGCCTGACCGCGGGGCGCGTGCAGGCCCCCCGCGACAAAACGCTGCTTGGCCACCCTGCTCCACCTATGCGCGTTGCACGCGCTCGCTCGATCAATTACCGTCCCAACGACGACGCTTGAAGCGTAACCGCGCTGCGACGCGCTTCAAGTTCACAAGCAACAACAAACCCGCCATCCGGCACCAACACTGGCGGCAAAAACAAAGGGAGAAAGCATGCGCTCCAGAGTACGCGTCATCGCGGCGCGAATGGCGGCCGCCGCGGCGACCTGCATCGTCTCAGCCGCGCTCACGCTTGGCGCGGCGCAGGCGCAAAGCACGCCTTATGTGATGAAGATTACGACGCCGACCATTCACGCGGCGCCAGACCAGTATGCCAGGGACCTTGCCGCCGCCGTCGAGAAGGATTCCGGCGGTCGCATCAAGGCGCAGGTTTATCCCGCGAGCCAGCTCGGCTCGATTCCGCGCCAGATCGAGGGCACCCAATTCGGCTCGATCCAGTGCGCCGTCATCCCGCCCGAGTTTTTTGTCGGTGTCGACCAGCGCTTCGAAGTGCTGGCCGCGCCGGGACTCATCAGCACGGTCAAGCAAGGTCAGGGCGTCGCCGCCGATCCCAAAGTGCTGAAAGCCATGCTCGCGCTTGGCGCCGACAAGGGGTTGCTCGGCGCGGGACTGTTTTTCGCCGAGCCGGCCGAAGTGGTCACCAAAGCTCCGATCCGCCAACTCGCCGATTTCAAAGGCAAGAGGCTTCGCATTTTTGCGTCCGAGTTTCAGTCCGTCGCGTTTCAGCGGCTCGGCTCAACGCCGGTAGCGATGTCGCCCAGCGACGTCCTGCCGGCCATTCAGCAGGGCACGCTCGACGGCGCGGCGTTCGGCGTTCAGCTCCTGTCCGGCCTGCATTTCTACGATAGCGCCAAATACGTGGCGATGACGAGCCACTCCTCCATCTTCATCATCGTCGAGCTGAGCAAGAAATGGCACGATTCGCTGCCCAAGGATTTGCAGGAGATCGTCGACCGCGATGCCGCGAGCGAAGCCGTCGCGATCAATCCGCAGGCCCTCGACATTCTCAACGGCGCGCGCAAGACTTGGACCGACCATGGCGGCGAACTGATTTATTTGCCGACGGATGAGCAGACAAAAATGCTGCAAATGCTGACCAGCGTCGGCGACGACGTCGCCGCGAAGAAGCCGCTGGTCAAGACGGACTACGAGATCGTGAAGGAGGCCGCACAGCGACTGAAATGACCATGTGACCGCAATTCCGCGCCGCATGGATGCCGGGCTTGGGGAAGCTCGGTAGGGAGGATGACATGCGTTTTCTGGAATGCGAATTACGCGCGGCGGCGCTGGCCACCGCCGGCGCGCTCGCTTTGTCGCTCGGGTTGTCGCCCGGCACGGCGCGGGCGCAGCAGCCGTATGTGATGAAGATTTCGACGCCGACGATTCACGACATTCCGGACAAATGGTCAGCAAACTTTGCCGCGGCGGTGGAAAAAGATTCCGGCGGCCGCATCAAGACGCAGCTTTATCCCGCCAGCCAGCTCGGCTCGATCCCCAGGCAGATCGAAGGCACCCAGTTTGGTTCGATCCAAATGGAAGTGGTGCCGCCCGATTTCATGGTCGGCCTCGATCCTCGGTTCGAAGTGATGGCAGCGCCCGGGCTCGTGGATTCACAGGCGCACGGTCAGCGCGTGTCCCACGACCCGGCGGTGCTCAAGCTCATGCTTGGCCTGGGCGCCGACAAGGGGCTGCGCGGCGTAGGTCTGTTCATGGCCGAGCAGTCCGTGGTCGTTTCCAGGATGCCGCTCCGGCATCTCGCCGACCTGAAGGGCAAGAAGATCAGAATCTTCGCCTCGCAATTTCAGAGCGAAGCATTCGAGCGGCTCGGCGTCACGCCGGTGGCCATGACGCTGGGCGACGTGCTGCCCGCTATCCAGCAAGGCGCCATCGACGGCGCCGTGACCGGCATCGGTCCGGTCGCCAACTTTCACATGGCCGACGCGGCGAAATTTGCAACGCAGACAGGCCAGCCGGCAATTTTCTTGATCGCTGAGGTCAACCGGAAATGGTTCGATTCTCTGCCAAAGGACCTGCAGGGCATTATTGAGAAAGACGCCAAGGAGCAGTCCGTGGCGGTCGATCCATACGCCGTCGAGCAGGTGAAGCAGTCGGAAGCCGCATTCACCGCGGCCGGCGGCGAGCTGATCACTCTGCCGCCCGCCGAGCACGCCGCGATGATGAAAACCATTGCGAGCGTCGCGCCGGACGTGTCGCGCAAAAACCCGGCGCTCGCCGCGGCCTATAAAATCGTAGCGGACGCCGCGGCGCGTACGCGCCAGGCGCAGAGCCAATAAAGGCTGCCGCCGCTGCAGCGTAGCGGCGGCTGAAGTCATCTACTTGGTTGTCTTGGCCGGGAGGTGGGATGATGGCGATCAGCACACGCACGGCATTGATCTGCAATGTCGGCGCCGTCGTTTTGCTGGCGGCGACGCTCGGCGCGCACGCTGCCAACGACAAGACCTACGTCATGAAGATTTCGACCGCGACGGTCGGCGAAGGGCAGCATCAGTTCGCCAAGGAATACGCCGCCGCGATCGAGAGAGATTCAGGCGGCCGTATCAAAACCGAGATCTACCCTGCAAGCCAGCTGGGTTCGATCCAGCAGCAGGCCGAAGGCGTGCAATTCGGCGCCATTCAGTGCCAGATCGTTCCGCCGGAATTCCTCGCCGGCATTGACGAGCGCTTCGAGCTGTTGACCGCCCCCGCGCTCGTCACGTCGATCGAGGCCGGCCAACGCCTCGCCGCCAACCCGGCCGTTCGCGACCTGATGCTCGGGCTCGGGGCCGACAAGGGACTACATGGTGTCGCGCTTTTCATGGTCGGGCCTTCTGTCATTGTATCGCGCAAACCGATCGCCCATCTCGCCGATTTCAAGGGCAAAAAAATTCGAATTTTCGCCTCGCAATTTCAGCGCGTCGCGATGGAACGGCTCGGTGCAGTGCCTAAACCGATGACACTCGGCGACGTGCTGCCCGCGCTGCAGGATAACGCACTCGACGGCGCAGTTTCGGCGATGACGGTGTTAAACGCGATGCAATTCATACACGCAGCAAAATATGTCACCGAAATCGGTCAGCCGGCGATCTTCGGTGTCGCCGAACTGAGCAGGAAATGGTACGGTTCGCTGCCGCCGGACCTGCAGCAGATCGTCGACAAAGACGCAGGCGATGCGGCGGCGGCGATCAATCCTTGGGTGATCGATTTTAACGCCAAGGCGCGTAAAGCCTGGACGGACGGCGGCGGTCAATTGATCAGCCTGCCCCCGGACGAACAGGCGGCCATGCTGCGGACCTTGGCGAGCGTCGGCGCGGATGTCTCCAAAACCAAGCCGTCGCTGGCCGCCGCCTACAAAATCATCACCGATGCGGCGAAATGAGCGCGCCATCCGGCGGATATTTCCATTGTCCGCGGATCGGCGATCCTTTAACGTTGCCGCAAGGAAATTGCATGGTCGCGCCCTACGCCGCAGCCAATCGCCGACAAAAAAAGCCGTCACCGGGAATTGTTGCCCGCCTCTGGCTGAGGGGCCAGCGGCGCATGACAGGGAGGAATTCATGCGTGCCAAGGGGCGAAGTGTCCTGACGCTGGCGGCGTTTGCCGCTGGCGTATTGAGCCTGTCGCTTGCAGTGACGTTCGACACAGCGACAGCGCAGGACAAGACCTACGTGATGAAGATCACGCTGCCGACGCTCAACGATACCATCCATCAAGTCGCCAAAAATTATGCCGCGGCCCTGGAAAAGGATTCGGCCGGCCGCATCAAGGTTCAAATCTATCCCGCAAGCCAGTTGGGTTCGATACCGCGGCAGATCGAAGGCGTGCAGTTTGGCGCAATTCAATGCGCAATGATCCCGCCGGAGTTCTTTGTCGGGGTCGATGACCGCTTTCAGCTGATGGCGGCGCCGGGACTCATCAGCTCGATGCAGCACGGTCAACGCCTCGCCAAGGACCCCGAGGTGCTGAAGCTGATGCTGTCCTTGGGGGCAAGCAAAGGATTGCACGGCGCCGGTCTGTTCATGGCAACGCCGTCATCCGTTATTGCCAAAGCGCCGATCCGCCATCTCGCCGATTTCAAGGGTAAAAAGATCCGTATCTTCGCCTCAAAATTCCAGAGCGTAGCGTTCGAACGGCTTGGCGTGACGCCGGTGGCGATGACGCTCGGCGACGTGTTGCCTGCGCTGCAGCAGGGCGCGATCGACGGCGCCGATGCCGCTCTCAACGTGTACGTTCCGTTTCACTATGTCGACGCCGCCAAATATGTGACCGAAACCAATCAACCCGCGATTTTCGCCATCATCGAAATCAGCCAGAAATGGTACGATACGCTGCCAAAGGATTTGCAGCAGCTCGTCGACCGCGACGCCGCCGCGGAAGCGGTGCAGATCAACCCCTGGGGACTCGCTTTCCGGCATGAGATGCAGAAGAAGTGGGTGGCTCAAGGCGGCGAGCTGATCAAGCTGCCGCAAGCCGAACAGGCGCAAATGATGGCAACGCTCGCCAGCGTCGGCGAGGATGTGTCGAAGTCGAGCCCCAGCCTGCATGAGGCCTACGAGACGGTGCTTGCCGCAGCCAAACGCACCGCGGCCGGACCGGGCGAATAACCGGTCGCCCACGTCATGCGACCGAACGTCATGGCGACCGCCCGGGAGGGTAGCGGTCGCCCCGACGATTGTGGCACACCAGCGAGACGGCTCACGCGCCAAGCTTTTGGCCCAGGATCGGGGCGGCGGAACGGACGATGATCGGCACGATACACAAGGGCGTTGAATGGCTGCTGAGGCTGACGCGGACGCTGTCGGCAATCTGCCTGCTCGCCAGCGTGGTGATCAACTTCATCAATATCGTCGGGCGTTACGCGTTCAGCATCTCGATCCCCTGGGCCGAGGAGATCATGCTTTTCCTCATGGTGGGTTGCGTGTTCACCGGCTGCTGTGCAGTCGCCTGGCAAGGTCGCCACATCCGCATGGACGTGCTCATCATCGCGCTGCCGCCGAAGGTGCGTGCTTTCTTCAACCTCCTGTCAGACCTGGTGCTGATCGCCGCCGCGATCACGGTCACCGTATTTTCATATCCGGTCGTCACCCAATTGGCGGCATTCGATGAACGCAGCGAGGCGGCCAATTTTCCGCTGGTGATCCCGCAATCCATGGTGCCGATCGGCTACAGCCTGATGGCGATCCTGGTGGCGATCCGGCTGCTGACCGCGACAAGGGCCCCGGCCGCCGCTCCCGCTGACGACACACACGGCTGAACGGGCAGCGACGATGGCCTATCTCATCTATTTCGGTTTGCCGGTGCTGCTGCTCATCATCGGCTTTCCCATTTTTCTCGTTCTGCTTGTGACCTCGATCGTTGCCGTCGTCACCGTCGCGGGCGTGCCGACCGACGCCGTGCAGACCTACATGTTCGGCAGTCTCGATAACTTTCCGCTGCTCGCGGTGCCGTTCTTCGTGCTGGCAGGCGAGTTCATGGCGCAGGGCGGCATCGCGCGGCGCGTCATTGCCATGGTGATGGCGATCGTCGGCGGCGTGCGCGGCTCGCTCGCCGTCACCACGGTCGCGGCTTCGGAGCTGTTCGGTGCGATGTCGCACACCGCCATCGGCACCGTTGTTGCCATGGGACGGATGATCTATCCGACTCTAAAAGACAACGGCTACAACGACCGGTTCTCGGTCGGCCTGATCGCGTCGTCGGGCGCGATCGCGGTCGTGATTCCACCGTCGATCGCCATGATCCTGTATGCGGTGTCGGCGGAGCAGTCGGCGGTGCAGCTATTCACCGCTGGCATACTGCCGAGTCTTCTCATCGGCATCATCGATGCCGGCTTCGTCATGGCCTACGCGAAGATCAAGGGCGTACCGCTCGGCGCCCGGGCGCGCTGGGAGAATATCTGGAAGACCACCAAAGACGCGAGCTGGTCGGTCGGGACGCTGGCGGTGATCTTCGGCGGCATTTATGGCGGCGTCTTCACGCCGACCGAAGCCGCCGGCGTGGCGGTGGTTTATTCGGTGTTCGTCACGATGTTCATCTATAAGGAAGTCGACATCTTCCGGTTTTGGAAGATCCTCGTCGACTCCGCCTATCTGATCTCGCAGATTCTGCTGATCGTAACGTCGGCCGGCATCTATTCATGGCTGCTGACGACCAGCGGCATCCCGCAGCAGATCGTCGCCTCGATCGATTCGCTGCATATGTCGAAATGGGAATTGCTGCTCATTCTCAATATCGGGCTCTTGATCGCCGGAAGTTTTCTCGAACCGCCGGCCGCGATTCTCATTCTGACGCCTCTCCTGTTGCCGATCGTGCAGGGCGTCGGCGTCAACCCGATTCACTTCGGCATCATCGTCGCCGTTAATCTGAGCCTCGGCATGTACACGCCGCCGTTCGGGCTGAATCTGTTTTCCTCGCAGGCAATCTTCAACGCGCCGCTGAGCCGCATTTATCTGGGCGTGCTGCCTTTCCTGCTGTTGAATTTCGCGGCGCTCCTGCTGATCACTTACGTGCCCGAGATCTCCATGGTGTTGCTGCACCACTGATGCTGCGGCGCAGCACCTGGAACGCTTGCCCAATCAGGATCGCAACAGTGACCATTAAAACGACCGGGACATGAGCCGGAGCATCGATGCATTGCGCTGACACCGGGCCCCTGGCGTCGATCTTCCCGGTCCACTAAGCTGCCGTCGTTGTTCTGACACCTCTGCGACGTAGCGTGGTCTCGTCTAATTATGGAGGACAATCATGGGCTTACTCGATGAACTCAACCTTGGCGGCGCGCTCAAGGGTGCTCTCGGCCAGATCGAAGCGACGGCTGCACCGGCGCTGATCAACGCCTTGCTGGCCAAAACCCAATTCGGCGATCTCAACGGGCTTGTCACACAGCTCCAGCAGAGCGGTCTCGGCCCGCAGGTGCAGTCATGGCTCGGCAACGGCGCCAACCAGCCGATTACCGCCGATCAGCTCAAAGCGGTGCTGGGTAATGCCCAGGTTCAGGAAATGGCGCGCCATCTCGGCTTGCCTGTGGATGCTGCGCTCAATATGCTTGCCCAACATCTGCCAAATGTCGTCGATCAGGCGAGCAAAAACGGCCAGCTGTAACCGAGTACCTGATCAACGGCTAACTTTTCAGTCAACAAATGAGGAGGATGAAACCATGAAAGTCATTGCAATCGTCGTCGCTTCGTTCTGGCTGGCAGGCGCCGCCATGGCGCAAGGCGCGATGGCGCCGGCCGCCGCGCCCGCCGACACGCCAAGCGTCGCAGCCGGGAAGAAATGCCAGGATCCCAAACTTCATGGCGCATCTTTGACCAGCCATGTGAAGAGCTGCTGCCAGAAAGCGGCGGCGAAGCTGAAGGGTGCGGCGAAAACTAGTTTCGAAGGCAGCTGCGAGAAAACCGGTATGGGTACCTGATTGGCGCCCCTAGTCCCGGTTAACGACCAGCTAGGTTCTGCAGAGGAGGGATTGTCATGAAAATTCGCTTGTGGTTGGTGTCCGGAATTGTGTTTGGAGCACTCGGCATTGCAATTGCCTCGGTTCCGGCGCAGGCCAAGAACAAAACCGTGAAAGAATGCGAGGCCGAGTGGAAGGCGGCCGAAGCCGCAAAGACCACAGGCGGCAAGAAGCGCGCGGATTTCATCGCCGCCTGCCGGCAGGAGGAAGCGCCCGCAGCCGCAGCGGCACCTGCCGCGCCACCACCGCCCGCCGCGGCGCCGGCTCCAGCTCCCAAGCCGGCGGCCAGGAAGACGACGCCGGCACCTGCTCCAGTTGCGACCGGCAACGCGGTGTTCCCGTCCGCCGTTTCGTCGAAATATTCGAAGGAGTCAGCTGGCAAGGCACGCATGCACACTTGCCTTGACCAGTACAACGAGAACAAGGCCAACAATGCCAACGGCGGGCTGAAGTGGATTCAAAAGGGCGGCGGCTACTACAGCGAATGCAACAAGCGCCTGAAGGGCGCTTGATTCCGCGTTAGTTCGGGTGCGACCACAGATTTGACTGCCGCGCCGATCACGGCGCGGCGGTCTTCTCATTGCAGCGTCGAAAACAGCCGGTGAAACCGCAGTCTTAAAGCAGCCGCTGCTGCGCCCCGTGTCAGCGCGGCGATTTTTAATCGCGGTTTACTTTGCCAAAAATGGTGGGCGGTACAGGATTTGAACCTGTGACCCCTTCCATGTCAAGGAAGTGCTCTCCCACTGAGCTAACCGCCCGGAACTGGATCAGCATGTAGCGTTCCGCTGCCCGCCGGGTCAAGACCGCGCTTGATAGGCCCCGCCTAATAGACCGCGCGGCCGCCCGAAATATCGAAAACGGCGCCAGTCGAAAACGAGCAATCGCCGGATACGAGCCACGCCGCCATGGCGGCGATTTCATCGACTGCGACGAAGCGATTCATCGGAATTTTCGACAGCATGTAGTCGATATGTTCCTGCTTCATCTGCGCGAACATCTCGGTCTTGGCCGCCGCGGGCGTGATGCAATTGACCAGGACGCCCGTAGTGGCCAGTTCCTTGCCGAGCGACTTGGTCAGCGCGATCAGCCCGGCCTTCGAGGCCGAATAGTGCGAGGCGTTCGGGTTGCCCTCCTTGCCGGCAATCGACGCGATATTGACGATGCGGCCGTAACCCGCGGCGATCATGTGCGGCACGATCGCCCGGCAGGTCAGATACGGGCCGATCAGGTTGACCTCGATGACGCGCCGCCAGACGTCGGGCGCAAGCTCCCACAGCGGTGCATTGCCGCCGGTGATGCCGGCATTGTTCACCAGGATATCGACCTTGCCCAAGGTGCGCATATGCAGGGCGGTCGCGGCGGTGACGGACGACTCATCGGTCACATCGACGGCCTTGACGTAAACAACCCCGCTATCCTGCAGCGGTCGCGCAGCCTCGTGGATTGCGGCGCCGTCAATGTCCCACAGCGCGACCTGGGCGCCCGAGCGCAGCATCCTTTGCGCAATGGCAAAGCCGATGCCTCTCGCCCCGCCGGTCACGATGGCGATGCGGCCTTTCAGATCGATGGCGTTCATGGCAAACCGCCGCGACGATCGGGGCGGCTAAAACTTGACGCGGTCGCCGCCTTTGAGGCCGAGCATTTGCCGCGCCTCCGCGGGCGTCGCAATCTCGAACCCCAGATCCTCGATGATGCGGCGGATTTTCGCCACCTGCTCGGCGTTGCTCTTGGCGAGCTTGCCGGGGCCGATATAGAGCGAGTCTTCGAGGCCGACGCGGACGTTGCCGCCGATCATGACCGCGGCGGTACAGAAATTCATCTGATGGCGTCCGCCGGCCAGCACCGACCACAGATAATCCTTGCCGAACAGCCGGTCGGCGGTGCGCTTCATAAAGAACAGATTGTCGAGATCGGGACCGATGCCGCCGAGAATGCCGAAGATCAGCTGCAGGAAAATCGGCGGCTTGAACATGCCGCGATCGACCATGTGGGCAAGATTGTAGAGATGGCCGGTATCGTAGCACTCGTGTTCGAATTTGACGTTGTGGCCTTCGCCCAGCGTCTTGTAGACCTTTTCGATGTCGCGGAACGTGTTGGGAAAAATATAGGCGTCGGAATTGAGCAGATAGCTCTCCTCCCAGTCGTATTTCCAGGTCTTGTAGCGGCGCGCCATCGGATAGAGCGCGAAGTTCATCGAGCCCATGTTCATCGAGCACATTTCCGGCGACAGCGTGTTCGCCGCCGAAATGCGCTGGTCGACCGTCATCGTCACGGCGCCGCCGGTGGTGATGTTCACGACCGCGTCGGTAGCCTGCTTGATGCGCGGCAGAAATTGCATGAACACGGACGCCTCAGACGATGGCCGGCCGTCCTTCGGATCGCGGGCATGCAGATGCAGGATTGCAGCGCCGGCCTTGGCGGCGTCGATCGCCTGCGTCGCGATCTGATCGGGCGTGATCGGCAGCGCGTCCGACATGGTCGGCGTGTGGATCGAGCCGGTGATCGCGCAGCTTATAATGATCTTGTTTGCCATGATTTTTTCCCTCCCTATCCGCTGTCCGCGCGTCGTCGCGCTCTCAAGGCGCGCGCCGGGCGGCCTGACCAAGCGCTATTGCTTGTCTGTAATCATTGCCATGGCGTGCTTGAGACTTTCGCGCATGCGGTTGAACGACACTGAAAGCGATGAAATCTCGTCTTTGCCGGGCTTGACGTAGGACTCGACGGTCTCGTCACCCAGGCTGACGGCATCGGCCATCGCGGTCACGCGCTTCACCGGCGCGATGACCAGATAGTGCAGCAGAAGGTTCAAGATCACGCAGATGATCGCGAATATGACGACCAGAATGATGAGAAAAGTAAAATAGGTTTCGCGCGCGACCGCAAGCGGCACTGCCATGGGCACCGATACGACCTGCGCGCCGACGATGTCATGGAGTTTCCAGCCGAAGCCGTTCGCCGTTCCGTAGGTTTGCGTCAGCGCCGCCGGTGCGACCGCCGCAGTGCTGTGGCAGGTCAGACAAGCCTGATCGCTTACCGTCACCGGACGCACCAGATTGAGCGTACGCCCGATTGGGGTGTCGCGCTCAACGACCAGTTCGGTTTCCTTCGGATCGTTGATGAAATTGCGAATGACATCGGCTTCCCAGTCTTGCGCGCGGTCGGCGAGATTCGTCGGATTGAGCGCCGGTTCCCGGTAGGTGTAGCCAGCGAACGCCGCTGCCACGTCCTTGAAATTGGTCTGTGCGGCGAAGGCCGGAACCGTCTCGGCGACAAATTTGCCGTTGTGCTCAATTGGCAGCAGCGGCACAAGGTCGTCAGCGGTGTATTTGCGTATCGCGTTCGCCGCAGTCATCATGATACGGGCATTTTGCAGGACCTGGTCGCGCGCCGTGTCGATAAAGATACCTCGCAGCACCACGGCGGCAACCCCGAATCCGATCAGGAAAGCGACCAGAATCGCAAGGTTGAATTTGGCTCTTAGACCCATGGCCCCGAACCCCAAAGCCCGTCGCCCATGCGATACGCTATTATAAGCGACCCGACGGAGCAACGGATCGGCACAAAGTTTCCCTGCTTAACCACGGCACATAACGTGCTGGCGTCTACGTGACAAGCGGATTACAGTTCAATCGCCTGTACGGCGTTGCCTTCGTCGGCATGCTAGTTGACCCCGTCGAGAGATTCTGCATTGCCTGCTTGCCATCTTTTCGTGTGCTTCTCATCAAAGGATGAAGCGGTTGCACGCGAAGTCGTCGAAGCTCTCGAGGCCAGCGGCCTGCAATGCTGGATTTCGCTGCGCGACGTTCTGCCGGGGCAAAATTACCAGGAGGCCATAGTTCAGGCCCTCGAGTCGGCGAGCGGCATCGTGTTTCTGTTCTCGGAACACTCGAACAAGTCGCAGGAGATCAGAAAGGAACTTTCGATCGGCGGCAGCATCAACATACCGGTGTTTCCATTACGTCTGTCGCCGATCGCCGCGAGCGGCGCGCTGCGTTACGAACTGGCGATCCGTCAATGGATCGATATTTTCCCGCATCGGCAGCACGCGCTGGCCAAGCTGGCGCAGACAATCAAGGACACCATTGATCGGCCAGAGGCGAGCGAGGGCCAAGTGCCGCTCAATCGTCCGCTCGCGGCCGCGCCCGGCAGTTCGGCGGCGCCCAAGCGTTCGCCAAGCAAAAAGCCTGCGCCGGCACCGCGCGGTCCGGTCATCGCGTCAGGCAGCCCGCAATTCGAGGCGATACGCGCCCTTCTCGCGCGCCATATCGGCCCAATCGCCAAAGTGTTCGTTGAGCGGGCTGCCAGCCAAGCCGGCACCCCGAGCGAATTCTGCGATCAGCTCGCGAGCCACGTTGCCGCGCCGGCCGATCGCGCTGCCTTCGTCCGCGCGGTGCAAGAGCAGCTCGGCAAGAACTGACAGTTCCGTTCACGCCTCGCGCTGTTTCGCCTCCTGGATCGCCTGCCACACCTTGAAAGGCGTCACCGGCATCGACACGTCGCGGACACCGACTTCGCCCAGCGCGTCGAGGATGGCGCTGACCATGACGGCAGGTGCGGCCGTGGTGCCGCCCTCGCCGCCGGCCTTGATGCCGAGCGGATTGGTCGGCGACAGCACTTCGGCGATCTCGGTGCGGAACGACGGCAATATATCCGCCCGCGGCATCCCGTAATCCATGAACGATCCGGTCAGCGGCTGCCCGCTGTCGGGATCGAGATACACTTGTTCCCACAGTGCCTGGCCGACGCCCTGCGCAATTGCCCCGTGGGTCTGGCCGTGGACGATCAGCGGATTGATGCAGCGGCCGACATCGTCGACGCAGGCGTAGCGGGTGATCGTGATATCGCCGGTGTCGGGGTCGATTTCCAGCTCGCAGATGGCGGTGCCGTTAGGAAATACCGGATCGTGCAT
>Ga0187784_10003121_pt1 | contig 13353 bp, 13 predicted proteins | sample 1015_SJ02_MP15_2_FD_132964 | JGI IMG/M metagenome (GOLD analysis project Ga0187784, IMG submission 132964) | Tropical peat soil microbial communities from peatlands in Department of Meta, Colombia - 1015_SJ02_MP15_20_MG | ecosystem: Environmental > Terrestrial > Soil > Wetlands > Peat | place... | reverse complement strand
TTGGGCATTATCGACGGTCGAAGATGTGGAGAGGCTCAATAAGTACGTGCCCAGCGTCGCGTTTGGCTCTAACGGATACGAGATGTCCGGAGGCACTAGCCCTCCAGAAACAGGGAGAAAGCTGGTGTTAGTATACTGCGTTCTATTCTGTGCTGGTCCTCTCACCCACACGTAGTATGCCTGTCCGGAAGTCAGCCCAGAGCCAGTCAGTGTGACTTGCTGATCGCGAGTGGTGTAAAGGGGTTGATTGGTGCTTAGTGCTGGCCCTGCCCTCGCAGAAGCCGGGATTGATAGAAGCACTGCGCAGAGCGCCATCAGAGTGACGATTGCTTGGCGCTTCATCTCTACCTCCATCCTCCTCCGCGAGGTGGGTGCGTATGTGAATTGGTTGGCGCCGGGAGAGGGATTCGAACCCCCGAGGCCCATAAGGGCCACAGGCTTACGTTGAATTTGACACTCAAGGCCTGCGCCTCTGGACCATGAATCATAGTGTTAATCCACTCGGCCATCCCGGCTGCCGTATTCCTGAGGCCGATTCCTATTTAAGTTCCCGTTGAGTTCGCGCACGCGAAAAACCCCAAGAGATTGTTGATTTGCTAATCCCCGGCTACAAATTCCTCCCGCATACTACCGACGCGTACATAGAATCCGTTGGCTCAACTTTCGCGGTTGCGCTAGAGAACGCCGGCCTCGCCCTCTTCGACACAATGTGCGATCTGAATTCAGTTGCCGAGACACTACATGACGTAATCGCTGTCGAGGGTGAAGACGACTTGGAACTAGCGTATAACTGGCTGGAATCTCTACTGCTAAAGTTTGAACTTGAGCAGCGAGTCTATAGAAGGTTTCAGGTCTCCGTAGCGAAGGAGCCCAAAAGCCTGAAGCTCAAAGCCCATGCCTACGGCGAGCTCTTCGACCGGAGGAGACACGGCGCAAAGGTCGAGGTCAAAGCCGTAACGTACCACAGGATGGAAATCTACAGTTATGAGAACCAAGTCGTGCTAAGGTTCATACTTGACCTTTGAGCGCTCGAAAGTTCGGAATCAACGACAACTTGGAAGGGTCAACCCCGTTAAGCATGGCTAGATAGAATGAGACAAAATCGCCGAACGTGATAGCGCTGATGAGCCAACCTAACCTATCAGTCCCTATCCCACTAAAGAAGCGAGGGGGCGGATATCCAAACTTTGAAAATGTTTCTAAGAGTTTTCCATGTAACAGCTCTTCATGCAGATTCCGACGCGGGGACTCCAGGACTATTGGTTGAGCGTTGCTTAGACGGGCTAGCGCCCCGAACCCCTCGATGTCATTATGGTAAGCTTCTGGGAGCATATAGCAAAACGCCGGTAACTTACTGTTTTCATTCAGCTCGTTCTTGAATCGGCGCAGCACACTTCCGTTCTCTTCGTCGCCGATCAGCAACGGAAGGCGCCCAAAAAGTGATGAGGCAACTTGCTTGGCCGGATTCTGCGCTAACGGTACGTCTACTTTCACAGCGTCTATCACCGCGCGAGTCGAAACAGAGGCAGACTCAAGCACTCCCCTGCTGTCTTTGAGAACGCCGGATTCACCCGCCAAGTGTACCAACGCGGCGACCAACTCGGGAAGAGCGACCCGGGGAGGCATACCCGAAGTAACTTGAAGGTATGGGACGCTCTCCTCGAGCGCCAAAGCGAGTAGCCGTCCTCCGGAAGTGATTATGGCGGAGGCTGCACGCGCCTCCTTCGCTTGCTGAAACATGTCAAGTGTCTCCCGGGTGTCTCCAGAGTAACTGACCGCAACGAAAAGCGCACGCTGTCCCACGAATCTTTGTAGGTCCACAGATCGACTGACCATCACCGGAATCTCAGAAGCGTCTCGGCAATAGTCCGCCAGAATGTCGCCTGCTATGCCCGACCCACCCAAACCACCGAACACGATGGTCGTCGGCCGCTCGATGTTGATGTGGCAAGTTGACTCAGCATCCGTCGGAGGTTTAAGCCTATCAGGGGTCTTCTCGATCGCCGACGACATATCCGATGCGTCAATTTTCCGCATCGCTTTAGGATCATCTAGGAGCAAAGCTATCACGGGCTCAAAGACGATCTAGAGCAATAAAATTCATCTTTTTCATTGTCTTTGTTAATTAAGAGCGTACGTGTTAGATAATTCTGGGATTATTGCGCGTTGACGATGCAGGTTTGTCGTTACAAGCTTGATGAGACGTGGCTGGAGTCTCCGTCTATTCAACGTTGGAAGGCGCGATTGAGCGGGGGCGCCTTCAAGACCTACACATCTCAGCTTAAGGGCTATCTCGAATGGACAGGCAAGAACCCTGAGGACCTCATACAATGGGCTCGAACCACAAGTGACCCCTACGTTGTATTGGATTCGATTCAAGACTACGTACTCAAACGCCGAACCGGTCTCCGATTCAAGACGCGCGTCAACGCATACGCCGCCCTACGAAGTTATCTAATTCACAATAGAATTCTCCTCCCGAAGGACCCCTCCTTCAAGATTCGTGGGGAAGCCCCACCAGTAGAACGCAAGATAACGATTGACAACCTACGCGAAATCATCGGCCTCGCAGCGCAGCCATACCGAAGCATGATTCTCGTCAAATGGATGGCCATCCTGGACAATGAGGGCCTAATCTACTTCTCAACCAACTACGCAGAGAAAGTCGTCAACGCAATACGCAACAACGAAACCTCCATGCGAATTGACATACCCGGCCGCAAGAGCTCAAAGAACCGCCGCTCATTCTACACCTTCATAGGCCGAGACGCCCTCCAGTCCCTACGCGAATACTTCGAGCGCGGACGAGGCTACCCCGAAAAAGGAGAACCAATATGGGTATGCGGCAACCCACCCAGACCAGTGAAACCGTTCGCGTTCTCCCACGCATGGCTACGCCTCCTACGTAAAGCAAAACTAATCCCAAGAAAACTAGGCGGAAGCACCACTCGCTACGGATACAACGCCCACAACACCCGCGACCTAGCCATCTCGCTCCTTAACACAGTTCCGGGCATAAACCCATTGACCATCAACTTTCTGGCAGGGCACGAAATCGACGAGCTGGGTTACAACGAATTTTACTCCGTCAAACCCGACTATGTTCGAGACCAGTACATGATAGGCGAACCTTACCTAAACATAATGAGTAACCCGAAAACTGAAGATGTGAAAAGCATAGCTAGAGAGAACCAAGAACTTCGCGAACGCATCCAGAGGTTGGAAAGCCGACCGGCAGCTACGCCCGAGGCAATCACTGAGCAAGTTAGACGAATACTAAGGGAACAGGGTGCAGAGTTGCTGGCAGAACTGGCTAGATAACTCTAAGATGCCTTCAACACTACTTGACTAAGTCCCATAAAATTCAGTTCGAATTCGGTCTTTCAGCTTCTGAACGATGCTTTCGTGAGCAGGAGAAAGCTCTCCGTATCCAACAATGAAAGCCTCTTTCACAAACCCTGTTATGTAGTCAACTTCTGCAGACAGAAGACTCGCGGACGATATGTCGCGAGCGGTTCTCCTAAGCCGACATAGATGCTCACATTTTTCCATCGATGCCTTTCCTCTTTGTGTTACGGAGACATAGAGGTGGCTTAGTGTGCTCCTCCTGCCATTTACGCGAATCCATTCGACACGAATGTAATCATGTTTCTCCAGCCAATTGCGAAGCGCATAGTGTCTGTGAAAGTCCGACTTACAGGCCGCTTTCAATTCGGACACGCGCATCCCTTCCTTGACCAATCTCAAGATGTCAAGAGCATTTTCCAGAATTGTCTCGGGAAGTGCGAGAAGTGAATCTGCACGTTCCAATTCTCTTCTTAGGCTCACGACGTCTGAGGGCATTAGTGTTCCAAACCTGATTTCGCACACCAAATGTCACTAAAGGGACTATATTTGAATTAGTATCAAGGCCTCGGACTTTGCCTATTCACACTCGTCGAAAAGTGATAGAACTCGGAAGGAGTAAATCGCTAACCCTACCTAGTGATTGGGCCGATGCTACAGGAATCAAGTCCGGTGACATGATGGATGTCTACGGAGACGGTATTCTTCTCGTCGTGCCGCCCACAACCAAGTTGGATTCCGAACAGGCTCTAAGAATTCTGAGCCGTTTTCACGGCCATGACAGTTAACCATGGTCAAAGGAGAGGCAGATTAGATGGATGCAAAAATACTCGCCGCTATTCTAAAGGAACTGAAACGGGCGGGGTGGTCAATTCAACCCCCACCGTGTGCAGACAAACCGAATGCAGAGCCGAATACCGGTTCGTGACTCAAATATGCCAGTCATTCAGACAGAAAACCATGGACAATTCGCCGTTTCAAAGGACCTCAAATGGCTTCTCGACTGGGATGACATCGGAGACCGATGGCGAAACGAACACGATATGACTTTTGGCGACGACGAGGTCATCGCTTTTCCACCTGAATGCAGAACGCCGTCGGCGGCAAAACAGCGTATCCAACACATGCGATTGGATGCCGAAATACGGGGACGTGAAAACGCCATCCAACTACTTTGCGAACCCGACTTGTGGAGTATCGTAGACCAAGAGCTCGCTGTGAAGGTTCGCGAAGACTCAGAAGGCCGACAGGCCGCATTCGCCATCATGCTAACCGCGTTCTTAGAGAAACCAGCGAACCTCATGTTACTAGGCTCAACGGCCATCGGGAAAACATGGCTAGCAAAGCAGGTAAGCGCCTTCCTGCCATCCGAGAACGTCGTAATTCTCGGTTCAAGCACTCAGCGGGCTTGGTTCTACTGTGGCGAACCCGTCTACAAGCCTCACCCCGTAATCTCAGGAAAACAGATTATAGACTACTACATGGTGGACTGGACCAACAAGGTAGTTGTAATCCTCGACAACGTCAAGCCCGAAACCCTGAAAGACCTCAAACCCACAATGAGTCATGACCAAAAAGAAATCGACTTGCAAACAACAGAGAAAACCCAAGCCGGCCACTTCAGAACCCGGCGTGTGAAAACAGTGGGAGCCCCAGCGTTCGTCAACTGCTCCACTTGGCTTCAATGGGATGCCGAATTAACGAGCCGGCACTTCTACCTAACCCCCAAAGACGACCCTGCAAAGTATGAGGCAGCAGCTCAATACCTAGACCAAGAGTATACGACCGGATTAGCGCCTACTAGCCGAATGGTGCCCATAATTCAAGAGGCCATCCGTTACCTCTTGTCTCGAAAGTTGCAAATCGTAATTCATCCTAATGTCATCCAGAAATTGAAAGAGAAATTCACTTGGAAGAGCGGACGTGATGTTCGCGATTACGAGCGTGCCGCAACGGTAATCCAAGCCATTGCATGGTTTCACGCACTCCAACGGGAACGCAATGAGCAGGGCCAAGTCATCGCGGACGAACGTGACCTTGAAATCATGAAGCGATTCATACAGCCCCTGCTCAAAACAAGTCGTTTTGGCACAAGCGGCCAGGTTCTCGACTACTATGAAAGAGTACTCAAACCTCTGTCAGCAAGCGACGGGGATATCCGGTACGATATCATCCGGGGCAAATACCTTGAAGTCTACGGACGCCAGCTAACCCGAGAAGATTTGCAAATCATGAACAGGGCATTGGAAAGCCTTGGTCTCATAGAACTCGTAGTGGACCCGACGGACGGACGACGTCGCTTAGTACGGTTGCCTACAATTCAACAGCAGTTATGATGTAACACAGAAAGACCACACTGAATAGGCAACCTCACACATAGGTAGTTTCACATTACATCATAATACGCCCTCTGCAAGCCTAATACCGCGATAAGGTATTCTTTATGGGTCAAATGACTCACGAACGAAAACAACTCGCCGTTCAGGAGACAGAACCAGCGAAGTCGCTAATCACGTCATACATACACGCGCACGCACAAGACCAATCCGTCCCGTCTGATGTTGACAGCGCTGACGCCGTGATTGGCGTGGGGTATCTTTCCATGAATCCGGCGCAGCGTATGCGAGCGAAGCGTCTATTGTGGTTGTTCGAACGCATTCGGATGCAGAGTTCTAGTACGTTGTCCGAGGATTTACGGCGTGAACTCATGGCTAGGTTTGGTGTGACCTACAGGCTTAGCGGCGAATACTTGCGCGTCCTTGCGGGTGCGCGGCTCATAGTTTGCGTCTTCGGACGCTGGATGACCGCGCAACAGTTTAGCAGTGACCCATTCTGGAACTCGCGTGAAACGTCTCAAGCGAAAAGAGAAGAAACGGGCGATACCCAGAGTAGACGAAATAACAACGCTGAATTGAATGCGGCGCTTTCCTTAGTGCAATCTTCACCATCGTTTTCTTGCTAGTTCCATATTCCTTCGTTATAGGCGGAAGAAATATACTTCCAAATATAGAAAGCCCACAAAAAGAACCAAAATGAACACGAGAATTCCAACAACTAGTAAAGTCTTCGCCATTTGCTCATCTTGGTCTTTGACTGCAACGTAACCAATCAATCCTCCAACGATACTGAAGAGAATGGGAACTAGGTACCAAGCTTCCGATGGGCGGGTCACTTTCTGTGGTAGTTCAGGACCAACGACCGTCTTCTGTTGACTGCCGCACCTATCGCAAAACTCGTCCTCAAGCTCAAGCTGGTTCCCGCATCGCTTGCAGTACTTTACTTCTTGTGATGACTCTCCGCTCCGTGGCGGCGTGGGTTCGCACCATTTTCCTTCTTTGCCGAGCCAAATTTGGTCATCCTTGAAACAATACCATTTGTCTATGTCTTCGTCAAGGAGTCGCATTGGTAGCCTACAAACTCTGCAGCGTGGCGGCGTTGCACGAGATGTTTTCAGTTGGTGATTCATCTCTGAAATATTTCCAGACATATCCAGACTAGCTGGCGTTAGGGGCTTTCCGCAGTCGCCACAGAACTTGGCATCAGACTTGTACACGGCACCACAATTCGGACAAACTATCAGCGGCATAACTGATGAATGAGTAGGCTCCTTCTCATCGTTCATCGTAGGAGCGGTCATGGTTATTGAAGAAATCAGTAGCCGGGCCTAACAGATTTGCTTTGTGGTCCGGCTTTTGCAAGTCTGCTATACCACCACATATGGCACACATATTTAACGCGAGAAATCGCGGTGTGCCAACATGGACGAGACACGTGACGTTGCTAAGCTGAGACGGTGGTGCATCAGAAAACGTGGGGAGGGGGTCCGGGTCAGCGAGATCTGCACCGCCACGCAGATTCCGCGAAGAACATTCTACAATTGGTCGAACCGATACCGCCTCCACGGTCCAGAAGGACTGGATACAAGAAGCAAGGTGCCTCACACAATCCACAGAGTAGACTCCATCATAGTTGAGAAAGCGACAGTTCTCCGACGAGAGAATGGGTGGGGCCCGCAACTCATAGCTGGATATTTGGGAACTCAAGGAGTCAAGGTGGGCTCAACAACCATCTACCGCATCCTCCGACGAACAGGCCTCAACCATCCCTTAACTAAGCCTAGAATCAAACGAACATACCGCCGCTGGCAGAGAATGCATCCCAATAGCCTGTGGCAATGCGACCTGAAACTCGTTCCGCCGAAATGGCTCATAACCATCCTCGACGACTGCAGCCGATTCGTACCCGGCAGTGAACATTTCGTCGACGGCACTGCAGAGAACGTGATCTGGCTATGGGACAAGGCGATTCATGAGTTCGGGAAACCGAGAGAGGCGTTGACGGATCATGGGTCGCAATTCTGGAGTGTGCGGCGTGGTGAATCATTAGCTTCGACCAATACTGTCAGCAGCAGGGGATCAAGCACATCATGGGAGGCATCGGGAAGCCTACGACGCAGGGTAAGATTGAACGGTGGTTTCGCACCTACGATCTTGAGCATGGTCGATTTGATCTCCACCGGAAATTCGTTCACTACTACAATTACGAACGACCGCACATGTCGTTAAACTATAAAACGCCAGCAGAAGTCTACTTCGGAAGTGTGCCACATGTCATGGTATAGCACAGTCCGGCTTTTGCAAGAATTTTCCTTACATCGTGTTCTCCTAATGCTTGAACTCTCATAGGCTGCCCTCTCTGAACCAGTATTCATGTTTGCATTATTCACATCTGAAATCGAGTTCGTACACTTCCCGCCGGTCTACTGTACGCGTGACTTATCCAGATTAGCTGTTTATTGCAGTTCGGGCAGCGGTCGTGCTGGTTTCGGACAGCATTTCAGTTCAACGCCGAATATAGAGTGGGTCCGCTCAACGGAATAAGCTCCTGGTTTTCTAGTTCATACCATAGGCCGCATTTGTCGCAACGTTTCAACGGATAATATTCTTGACCTAACAATTCGGTTTGGCAGAATGGACACCTCAAACCTGAATCTCCTCCGCTGGTTGTTCCTCCCACGTAGGTTGGATTTGTTCAGCTTGCTGGTAGGGTTCAGTTCCGAAACGTAGGTTGCAATCCTCGCAATAGTAGGTTAGTCGGTGTTCAAACTCCGGTCCACGCCAAATCTGTTCGAAGCTTGCTTGGCCAATAACCTGCTGTGGGTCGGTATTGCGATAACTGTGGTGCTCATCATTCTTGCACTTTTGTTTATTGTTTAGCGGTGGATTGGTATTCAGGAGACGCATGGTATTCAAGAGCTATGCAGGCTTAGGTAACCAAACTTCGGGTTTCACGCCGTTCGAGACCGACGTTGAAGCTGAGAGGTTTCTGAACCAGATGTCAGCTAAGTTGGGGTTAAGCTCTCGGCACTGAAATATCGAAGCGCTATAGTTCCAAGGCCTTCACTCTAGTTGTCTTTGGCGGACTAGCTCGTTGAATGGTTCGTCCACGAGTTCCTTGAAGTGCGTGTCTATAACCGGAAATTGAACCGACAGCATCTAGGTAGGCATTTGACACTGGGAGCAGATTATGCGTTCGAGAGGCACTTCCGCGCCGCAGTACTGGCATTTCCTAGTATTCCTGGATTGCACTGGCTCCTGCAGAACTGCCTCCACGCTGCTGCCGCCTGACCATCGCGATGCCCAAGCTTGAGCCGTTAAACGTTTGGCTTCAAGGCCTATTGCGATTTCTTTCACCCGCGTTCGTTTCTCGCGATAGGCCAGGACTGCTGAACCGATGATGACCAGAACCGTCAAGAGCGCCGGTCCCATTGGGTACGGCACCCAGTTCGCCTTCAAATCATGAGATTCGTTCATTACGATTGATGTACTGGGTGAATTCGTGACTAGTTTCCCGGATTCGTACCAGCCACCGAAGTTCATTTCGCCGCCCCACCAACCTAAGGTTGCTATGATGGGTTGGGACTGCGGTGCATCAACTTGCGCGGTTGAGCCCTGGTCGTACCATCCTTCGCCTGAGGCTGCGATTGATGAGTCGATGGTAAGCTTGTATTGTGGCACGTAGTCCGCTTGAAGCGATAATACGGGTGAGAGGTTCACCGTTCTGTTGACCGCGGTGAGGCCGTCATTCCAACGGTCAAACCTAAGCCTCGTATTCGCATTAATCGTGATGAGTTCAGGAACTGAGAGGTTATGTTCTCCTCCTGTGAGCGAAATCTGCATTGGTCCGGTTCCATAGTAACTGCCATCAATCATGATATTCACTGATTCGGGCACGGCTAACGTTAGCGTGTTGTCGCCTGACCACAGCGGCACGCCAGCCGCTGGCGCTGGCAAACCGGAGCCTGCAACGATATCATTCGACCCAGCCACAGATACGCCGTAGGGGTTAACCTCAGCACAGCTCACATCCATTCCGCAGTCGTAGAGAGCATAGAGTTGCCTCACTGTATCCCAACCGTTTCCTGTGAGGTAGGCTAGATTCCGGAATTCCACTGGTCCTAAGTTCTCGGGAATTGAGGGAGTTACTTTCTCCGCGACGAAATACGCAGCGTTCTTTGATGGAGACGGTTGAAAGGGAGCACTGGCCACCGTTTGACCGTCAAGCACAAAGTCCCAACCACCATCCATGTTTGGAGTTATAGAATACGAGTGCCATGTTCCGTTGAAGCCTACAGAGTTGGACGGCCCGATTCCGATGTAGTTAGTGTTTCCGTTCTCGTCCGGCCAGTACTCCCATTGCCAACGCGCATCTGAAACTCCTATGGTCGCTGACCCGCCGGGACACGATGCTACTTGGCCTCCGACCATCTCTCCCTGTAGACAGTACTCCCCAGGCGAGAAGCTGTAGCCGAATTGAATGAACGCGCCATTAGCTAAGTCATCCCCAACCCAGAAGTAATCAAAATCACCCGGGTTAGCATCATAGATGTGTGTCCTTATCTCAACCTGAACTCCCAAGTTACCTTGAGAGGCGCCGTCGCCATATGCTCCAACTTGAAACGAGTAGCCGGAATCAGCCTTCACAGTAGGAACAAAAATAAGAACTGCCGTTATCACGAACAGGCAAACGATCAGGCGCAAGTGAAGGACGCCAACGACGCAATGTTTTGCTTACGCTTTGCAAATATCTAGTGTTCCACAACTTCCGGAGGACAAGTAACACTATACTCTACGGAAAAGACGCGTAAGTCGAAATGAAACGTCTCAAAGCGTAATCGTTCAAGCGGAAATTGAACGAACCAGGGCGTTTTCTCTTCTTAATTATCGTTTCTGATAAGATAGATTCATCTTATCCATTATTCTTGTTAATTAACGAGCGTCTGGGCTAGATAAATCCGTGATTACTGCACGGTGTGGATGCAGTTTTGTCGGTTCAGCTTGACGACGGCTGGAGAATCCTCCGCAAGTCCCACGACAGAGCGACGGCTTAATCCACGAAACCAGGCTAAACGACAGCAGGCGATTTGTTAGAAGCCTGGCTTTCGTGCGTGGCAGACGGGGACATTACGTTACCCTAATGCAATAGATTCATCTTTTCCAACGCAATTCCTTCGTCGTTGTGTTCCCTTTTGTCTAACGAGTCGAACTCAAGGCGGCGCCTTTCAATCGCGATACCTGCCTCCGTTATTTCAGACACTCCCCATTTGCGCGAAAAGACCGCCAAGCTCGGAGTTGTTGCACGTGCATGTTCGCTCTTCGGAGTGGATGAGATCGTTCTGTACCGAGACGACCCACAGCATAACCAGGAAACCGATATCGGTTTGTGTACCCAGGTTCTTCGCTATCTGGAGACGCCACAGTACCTGCGTAAGAAATTGTTTAGGCTAAGTCCCACGTTGAGGTATACAGGAATTGTACCGCCACTCCAGGCACCACACCACGCCGTCCCTTCAAAATTAACGGATGCAGGGCCTGGTGACTTCAGGGAAGGAGTTGTGATTTCGCGACGCGGGTCTGACATAACGGTAGACGTCGGCCTAGACAGACCCGTATCGGCCAGGGCGAATCATCGAGTTGGTGAGAGAGTAACGGTTAGATTAACGGGGATCGAGCAACTCCAGGGTTACGTAGTCGAATCGATCAACGACCCTCGACCTGTTTCGTCTCAGAGGCCCGGATACTGGGGATACACAGTAAGGGAAGTATCCTCGCTCGGTAAGTTACTGCGAGACCGAACGTCGGATTTGCGTGTCGGCACATCTCGCTACGGTGAACCAATTCATGAGATCATGCAGCCCCTTTCGAGGGCGCTCAGAGAGAGCAACTCTACGGTTCTAACTTTCGGGGCACCTAGGATGGGGCTCACCGAGATCCTAGCGAAAGAGGGAGTCAGCCCCAAGGACGTGTTCCAGTATCTTGTCAACACGGTTCCCGCGCAACACACAGTCACGGTCCGCACCGAAGAGGCACTTCTAATCTCGCTTGCCGTTCTGAATGTCGCGGGCAAGGTGCGCCTTTGACAGAATCGATCTCCACGCGACTTCGGCGCGTGCAATCCGCCCTCAACCCGGGGGACACCTGATAAGCATATATTGCTGCTTCCGGATTAGCGGTCTGAAATTCGGGTCGTAAAGAGGCCCAGAAACGGAGATCAATAATCCAAAGAGTGTGTAGTAAGCCCTCGGATGAGGAGATTTTTTTGAGTAGAACTGTTAGCTTATATGACGTGGAAGGAAAGGCTTCCGGAGATTTTTCCGTCCCGTCTTTCTTTGACGCGCCTGTCCGTGGCGACTTGGTACGGCGTGCGGTCGTTGCCATTCAGAGTCACTCGTTCCAGCCACAAGGGCGCGACCCGATGGCGGGTAAGAGGACCACTGCCGAATCTATGGGTGTGGGACGGGGCATGTCGCGAATTCCGCGGGTCAAGGGTGAGAGGTACGCTAGGGGTGGCATGGCGGGGTTCGCCGCGGGCACCGTTAAGGGCAGACTAACATTTCCCCCTACTTCGGCAAGGATCAACGCCAAGAAGATCAATAAGAAGGAACTACGCGCCGCAATGCTATCCGCTGTCGCTGCCACTTCATCCAAGATTCTCGTGCGGGCGCGGGGCCACCGTGTTCCGGATGCATTGGAGTTTCCGCTAGTCGTGTCCGACGAGGCCGAGAAGATTACTAAGAATGCGGATGCTGAGAAGATTTTCAAAAATCTAGGGCTGTGGGAGGATGTCGAACGCTCCTCGCGGCGCAAGATTCGAAGCGGCAAAGGAAGTGTGCGCGGTCGCCCTCACAAGTTGCGTGCCGGCGCGTTGGTGGTAGTGTCGAAGCGGTCAGGGGCGGAGCGTGCGTTTGGCAATTTCAACGGCGTGCGGGTGGTAGATGTGTCAACTTTGAACGTTAGCGATCTGGCCCCCGGCACACATCCGGGTAGGCTGACAATTTGGACTGAATCCGCGATCAAAGGCTTAGAGGCTCGTTTGGGAGGGGTCCATGCTTGACGAAGCTCGCGACACACCAGGTTGTGAAGTACCCGCTGCTTTCGGAAGACGCAGTTACCTTGCTGGAGTCGGAGAACAAGATCACGTTCATCGTGGACTTACACTCGGACAAGCACGAAATAATGCGGGCAGTGCAGGAACTATACGAAGTCAAGGTCCGCGACGTTAAAACATTGATCACCCCCGAAGGTGAGAAGAAAGCCTTCGTGCGGCTCATGCCGGATTTCAAAGCCTCGGACCTAGCCGTTAGACTTGGCATCCTCTAGACGGTTCACATAACGGGACGGTTGGCGTGGGCAACTTTAATTAGAATAGGCTTCAAGAAACATGGTGAGTGGTAGAGCTTGCCTCGAGAGTTCCTATATAGAGGTCATACAATCGAAGCCTTGCAACAGATGTCTATGGATGAGTTCATCCGCATCCTCCCGGCAAGACAGAGGCGGTCCCTCACCCGAGGCTTGACAACCGACCAGAGAACGCTCATGGAACTAATCCGAAACCACCGAAGAAGCAAAGGCAAGGACAACAAACCAATCAAAACACACTGCCGAGATATGGTAATCATCCCAGAAATGGTCGGCCTCAACCTACTCATCCACAGCGGAAAAGAATTCA
>Ga0187784_10003120_pt1 | contig 13354 bp, 9 predicted proteins | sample 1015_SJ02_MP15_2_FD_132964 | JGI IMG/M metagenome (GOLD analysis project Ga0187784, IMG submission 132964) | Tropical peat soil microbial communities from peatlands in Department of Meta, Colombia - 1015_SJ02_MP15_20_MG | ecosystem: Environmental > Terrestrial > Soil > Wetlands > Peat | place... | reverse complement strand
TCGTCGCTCATGGTCGCCATGGTCGTGTCGAGATCGCCGGCGAGCTCGGCGTTGACATGCTGCTGAAACAAATCGACCATCGCTTGCGGCGTCATGTCGTCGTCCTGTTGCGCGTGCGCCCGGTGCGGCAGGCACGTTAGCCGTTCGCCGTCGCGCGATAAAGCGGGCGTTACAGCCCCGCCTTCGCCAGCGCCGCCGCCTGACGCTTGGCGACGCGCTCCAGCGAGAACTTCTCGATTGCCTCGTTGAACAGCCGGTAAAAATTCAGCTCCGCGCGCAGGTGCAAAAACACCGCGCCGAGCCCGATCGCGGCGCGGTCCATGAACACGAACTCGCGCGGCACCGTCACCGGACCTTTAACTTTAAGCGCCTGGTGCACGCGGAACGCCTCGCGCCGGCCGTATTCGGACGGCTTGACGCCGTCGGCGATGGTGCGCACGCGGTCGTCCAGCAGCGGCGCATAGATGAACCGCGCCCAGATATTGAGCGTGTCGATGAGATCGCGCGACAGCCGGCGGAAGCCCCAGGTCTCGTAGGCGCTGACGATCAGCTCGTCGTTGCCGTGCAGAAGCCCGTGATAGAGGTCGACGACGCCGCGCACGAATTTCGGCGCGAAAATGCGGATGCAGCCGTAGTCGAGCAGATTGATGCCGGCCGGTTCGCCGTCGCGGGTGAACACCGTGTAATTGCCGAGATGCGGGTCGCCGTGAATGACGCCGAAGCGGCTGAACGGGAACCACCAGGCGGTGAACATCGCGGTGGCGAGCGTGTTGCGCGCTTTGAGCGGATCGTTCTTGTGGGCCAGCATGCGGGTGCCGTCGAGCCAGTCCAGCGTGAGCAGCCGGCCGGTGGAAAGCTCGGGCCAGGCGCGCGGCACGCGCACGGTCGCGACGCCGTCGAGCATGATGCGGTAGAGCGCGACGTGCTTGGCCTCGCGCCGGTAATCGAGCTCCTCGCGCACGCGCGCGCCGATCTCCTTGCCGATCTCGGAGGTGTCGAGCGCGGTATCGAAGCGGCGGCGGATCGCTAGGAGCCACTCGAGCTGCTGCAGATCGGCTTCGACGGCCGACTGCATGTCGGGATATTGCAGCTTGCAGGCCAGCGGCTCGCCGGTCAGCGCGCGGGCGCGGTGCACCTGGCCGAGCGAAGCGGCCGCGGCCGGCTGATGCTCAAAACTTTGAAACTTCTTCTCCCAATCCGGACCGAGCTCCGCCATCATGCGGCGCTTGACGAAGGCCCAGCCCATCGGCGGCGCTTCGCTTTGCAGCTTCTGCAATTCGGCGGCATATTCCGGCGGCAACAGATCGGGAATGGTCGCCATCAATTGCGCGACCTTCATCAAGGGACCCTTGAGCCGGCCGAGCGCCGAGGCCAGCGCGCTCGCTTCGGCGGCGCGGTCGGCCTCGCCGCCGAGCATGCGCCGGCCCGCATAGCGCGCCGCGACGCCGCCGACATTGGCGGAGACGCGCGCATAGCGCGCGGCGCGGGCGGAGAAGCGGTTCTTTTCGCGGTCGGATGTTTCGCGGTCTGCCATTGCGCCTTCAGTCCAGGCTTTCCAGCTCGGAAATCAGCCGGTCGATGACGCCGAGCCCGCCTTGCCAGAACGTCGGGTCGCGGGCGTTCAGCCCGAACGGCGCCAACAGCTCGGAATAATGTTTGGTGCCGCCGGCCGCGAGCATTCCGAGATAGCGCTCGGCGAAGCCCTGCTCCGCGCGCTCGTAAACCGCGTAGAGCGAATTCACCAGGCAGTCGCCGAAGGCATAGGCATAGACGTAGAACGGCGAGTGGATGAAATGCGGAATATAGGCCCAGAAGGTTTCGTAACCCGGCTTCAGATCGATAGCGGGGCCGAGGCTCTCGCGCTGCACGTCAAGCCATAATTGGCCGATGCGCGCGGCGGTGAGTTCGCCGCTTTTGCGCTCGGTATGGACGGCGCGCTCGAAGCTGTAGAACGCGATCTGGCGCACCACGGTGTTGATCATGTCCTCGACCTTGGCGGCGAGCATCGCCTTGCGCTGTTTGCGATCCGCGGTCGCGGCCAAAAGTTTCCGAAACGTCAGCATTTCGCCGAACACGCTCGCGGTCTCGGCTAGCGTCAGCGGGGTCGGCGCCATCAAGGCGCCGTTCGGGGCGGCGAGCACCTGATGCACGCCGTGGCCGAGTTCGTGCGCCAGCGTCATCACGTCGCGCGGCTTGCCCTGATAATTGAGCAGCACATAGGGGTGCACCGAGGGCGTCGTCGGGTGGGCGAAGGCGCCGGGCGCCTTGCCGTCGCGCACCGGCGCGTCGATCCAGCGCTCGGCAAAGAACCGCTCGGCGATCGCCGCCATCTTCGGCGAGAACGCGGCATAGGCCTCGAGCACGGTGCCCTTGGCTTCGTTCCAGCCGATGGTTCGCGTCGGCACCTGCGGCAGCGGCGCGTTGCGATCCCAGTGCGGCAGCCGCTTCTTGCCGAACCAGCGCGCCTTGAGCGCGTAATAGCGGTGCGACAGCCGCGGATAGGCGGCGCGCACCGCCGCGACCAAAGCATCGACCACTTCGCGCTCGACCCGGTTCGACAGATGCCGGTCGTCGGCGATGTCGGCGAAGCCGCGCCAGCGGTCGGAGATTTCCTTGTCTTTGGCCAGCGTATTGGTGATCAGCGCGAACTGGTCGATATTGGCAGCGAAGCTGCGCGCCAACGCGGCCGCCGCGGCCTTGCGCTTGGCCGCGGAACGGTCCTGCAACAAATTGAGCGTCGGCTCGATGGCGAGCGACTTGCCGAGAACCGCAAAACGCAGTCTGGCGATAGTGGCGTCGAATTGCCGGTTCCAGGCCGAATAGGCCGTCATCGACTTTTCGTGAAATAGTTGCTCGACGCGGTCTTCGAGCTGATAGGGCCGGTAGCGGCGCACGTCTTCGAGCCACGGCCGGTAATGGCCGAGCGCTACTTCGCGCATCGCGCCTTCGAGCACCGCATCGTCGATGCGGTTGAGCTCGAGCGTGAAGAATAAAAGATGCGTGGAGGCCGCCGTCATGCGCTCCTGGACGTCGCCGTAGAACTTGGTGCGCGCCGGATCGACGGTGTTGCCGGCATGGACCAGCCCGGCATAGGAGCCGAGCCGGCCCATCAGGTCATCGATGGCCTCGTAGCGGCGCACCGCGGCGGCAAGTTCGGCGCCGCCGGCCGCGGCGAATCCGGCAAGCTTGCCCTTGTAATCGGTCTCGAAGGCCACGCATTCGGCGTCGACGCGGGCGAGATCGCTCGCGATCGCCGGGTCGTCGAGGCCGGAATAAAGGTCGTTGAGATTCCATTCCGGCAGCGCGGCGAGGCGGCCCGCGCTGCGTTCAGATCCGGTCGGACGCCTGGCGGCAGCGTTTTTTGCGGTTTTCGGCATGATGCGACTCACCCGGCTGTCATGTGGTCCAGCAGTGCGGCGCCCGCAAGGCTGCCGCGACGCCTTGGTGTTGCATTTGCTATTGCGGCCAGGCCGGCGGGTGGGTGCCGAGCGGCACGCTGGGGCGCGTCCAATGCGGCGGCGTTTCCGACAGTTCGGCGGCATGGCGCACCGCGGTGAGCCGGCCGAAGCCGCTCGCCGTTTCTTCCAGGCAATCGCCGATATCGGCAAATTTCGGATCGGGACAATTGGTGCCGTCGATGCGGCCGAGCTGGCGCAGCCAATAGCCGGTTTGCGCCAGCGACAGCCGCACATGCCAGGAGCCGCCGTGCTCGATCCGGCGCTTGAGCGCCGCCAGCACCGCGAAGGCCAGCAGAAAGCCGGTGGCATGATCGAGCTCTTGCGCCGGCAGCGGCTTCGGCTCCTTGGCGCCGAAGGCTTCCGCCTCGGCGACGTTGAGCCCGCTTGCGGTCTGCACCAGCGAGTCGAAGCCGCGCCGCGTCGCCCACGGTCCGTCATGGCCGTAAGCGCACAGCGAGGCATAGACGATGCCCGGTTTTAGACGCGCGGCGTCCTGCGGACCAAAACCGTGCGCGGCGATGGCGCCGGGACGATAGCCTTGGACGAAAACGTCGGCGTCGCGCAAGAGCGCCGCGAGCCGTTGCCGTCCGTCGCCCTGGCGCAGATCGATCGACGCCGACAACTTGCCGCGCCCGGTGTCGATGACCAGCGGCAGCATCGCGGGCAGATGCGCCGCCGTGACGAGCAGCACGTCGCCGCCATGCGCGGCGAGCGTGCGGCCGCACACCGGACCGGCGATGATGCGGGTGAGATCGAGCACTTTGATGCCGGCGAGCGGGCGATCCGCGGCGCCGAGTTTGAGTGGCGGCGCCTCGCCGATCCGTTCGATCGATAACAGCGGCAGCTTCGCCACCGCGCGGCCTTGCGGATGGGCGTCCCATTCGGCGAACGAGCGGCAGGCGGTGACGACGAGGCCGGCTTCGGCGGCCGCGGCCTCCAGCGCCTCGGCCTGCCAGTTGTCGAGCGCGCGCTGCACCGCCGCCTTGTCGTGGGCAACGCCGAGCAATTTGAGGAGGCCGCTGCAATGATGCGGCAGATTGGTGTGCAGCCGCGCCCAGCGCCCGTCGCCGCAGCGATAAAGCCCGGCGATGTCGTCGTGATATTCGTCCGGCCTTTTGCCGTCGATGCGCAGATAACGCTCGCTGCGAAATTCGATCCCCGCGCGGCGCATGTCGACGCGCACCTCTTGGCGGCGGCCGGTGCGCAGCCGCCACAATTCGGCGGCCGCGAGCGCCGCCGCGCCGATCGTCGCCTGCGCCGCGGTGCCGACGGCAAACGACGACGGCAAGACCGGCTCGGCGCCGGTGAACTGCACTTGGCGCAGCGCCGCCTCGTCGCAACCGGCGGCGTGCCAGACGCCGGCGAGCACGGTTTTGGCATCGGGAGCGGACATGAGAGCGGGCTTCGGAGCGGGCATGGGGGCGGACTTGAAAGCGGACTTGGAACCGGCTGCTACAGGTAAATCGCGGACATTCAAATGCGCAGCCGGCATCGAATCAAGCCGCCAAGCCCGGCGCGGTGACGGCGACTTGCCCGCGCTGGCCCGCTATGCTCTCTAGCCGCGACGTTAGGGCGTTTTCAGCCAGCAAGCCCAGGGAGAATGTTCATGCGTAGAGTTGTTTTGGCATTGGCACTCGCCGCAGCGCTCGCCGTTCCGGCGTCGGCGCAGCAGGGCGGCACCAAAGTCGGCGTGCTCACCTGCAAGACCTCCGCAAGCCTCGGTCTGATCGTCGGCTCGCATCAGCGCATCAACTGCACATTCAATCCCGACAATGGCCCGCCGGAGCGCTATACCGGCTCGATCGGCCGCCTCGGCCTCGATCTCGGCGTCACCGGCGGCGGCGTGATGGCCTGGGCGGTGTTCGCGCCGACCAGCGGTTACCATCACGGCGCGCTCGCCGGGACCTATGGCGGCGGCAGCGGCAGCGTCTCGGTCGGGCTAGGCGTCGGCGCCAACGCGCTGTTCGGCGGCTCGCACAAATCGATCGCGCTGCAGCCGCTGTCGGTCGCAGGCAATGTCGGCGTCAATCTCGCGCTCGGCGTCGCCGCGCTGACGCTCCAGGCGGTGCGCTAAGCGCATACGTTTCCCGGATGCGGTGCAGCACGAAGTGGTGCACCGCTGATCCGGGATCGCCCCAAACTCAGCGTCCGTAACGATCCCGGGTCTGCAGCGCATCACATCGCTCTGCTTCGTGCTGCGCTGCGCCCGGGAAGCGTGCGTATTAATTGCCCGCTTAACACCCCCTTAAGCCTCGTTGCGCCAAAGTGCCCCGAAACGGCACAGCGTAGCGCGGGTCCGGGGAAGCCATGGCCATTCTTATTGTCGATGACGATCCGGTGCAGTGCCGGCTCCTTGAGGGCATGCTGCACAAATTCGAATACGAGACGATCACGCGCGACTGCGGCGACGCGGCGCTGGCGTTGTTGACCGGCCCCGAGGGGGCGCGGATCGACTGCGTCGTGCTCGACCTCGTCATGCCCAATCTCGACGGGCTCGGCGTGCTCGCCAAGCTGAAGGAGGCCGCGATCAACGTGCCGGTGATCGTGCAGACCGCCCACGGCGGCATCGACAACGTGATCTCGGCGATGCGCGCCGGCGCGATGGACTTCGTGGTCAAGCCGGTCGGCGCCGAGCGCCTGCATGTCAGCGTGCGCAACGCGCTCAACGCCAGCGCGCTGGAAGGCGAGCTCAATCGCATCAAGCACAGCCGCGCCGGCACGCTCGGCTTTGCCGACATCATTACCAAGAGCGCCAATATGCACGCCGTCATCCGCATCGCCGAGAAGGCGGCGGCTTCGAGCATTCCGGTGCTGATTTCCGGCGAATCCGGCGTCGGCAAGGAATTGATCGCGCGCGCCATTCACGGCACCTCGGAGCGGCGCAGTAAGCCGTTCATCGCGGTCAACTGCGGCGCCATGCCGGAAAACCTCGTCGAATCGATTCTGTTCGGCCACGAGAAGGGCTCGTTCACCGGCGCCACCGAGCGCCACACCGGAAAATTCGTCGAGGCTTCGGGCGGCACGCTGTTCCTCGACGAGGTCGGCGAACTGCCGCTCGCCGCGCAGGTCAAGCTGCTTCGCGCCATCCAGGAAGGCGAAGTCGAGCCGGTCGGCGCGCGCAAGGCGGTCAAGGTCGACGTGCGGCTGATTTCGGCCACCAATCGCGATCTGATCGCCGACGTCAAAGCCGGCCGCTTCCGCGAAGATTTGTTTTATCGCCTGCACGTGTTTCCGATTGCAGTGCCGCCGCTGCGCGAGCGGCCAGCCGACATTGCGGCGCTGGCCCGGCATTTTCTGGCGCGCTTTGCCGCCGAGGAAGGCAAGCGCATCCGCGTCATCGCGCCGGAGGCGCTGCGCATGCTCGCCGCCTATCATTGGCCCGGCAATATCCGCCAGCTCGAAAATGCCATCTTCCGCGCCGTGGTACTCGCCGAATCCGACGCCATCGGGCTCGACGAATTTCCGCAAGTGACGGCGCAGATCGGCAACAAGCTTGCAGCCGCCGCAACGGCGCCCGAGGCTGTCGATATGCCGGCCGCAGTTGCGCTCGCGCCCGACTGCGAGGCGGCTGCGATCGCGCCCGACTTCGCTGCCGCGTCGTTGCCGGCGCCTGCGGGGCCGCCGCCCGACACGCTGGCGCTGCTCGATGCCGAGGGCGAGGTACGCACCCTTGAAGAGATCGAATCGGAGCTGATTCGCTATGCGGTGACCCATTACCGCGGCCAGATGTCGGAAGTGGCGCGGCGGCTGCGCATCGGCCGCTCGACGCTCTACCGCAAGCTGGAAACGCTTGGGCTAAATAGCGAACGCATCGAGGCGAATTAGCAGGCGTTGCCGCAGAGCGACACCCCGGGAAATTCGCCCGGCTTGACGACAAATTACCGTTGATCACAGGACAAATTCGGTCACCTCACGTAAGGTGCGGCTGCAGCGCCTGCGTCGCGGCGTCTGCCACAATTGAGGCTCATAATTCGCAGAAATTTAAGAGCCTTGCGGCGTACGGTTCAGGTTTGGTTGGAGGTTCGGAATGTCCGGAATCGGTGTCGATCGCACGCTGGTCTCGACCGCCGTCGCGTTGCTGCTGTCGATCAGCGGCGCCGCATGGGCGGGTGACCCGGACGGCGCAAAGAGCGACGCCGCCGCACCGGCCGCGATCAGCGCCGAACCGACCAGCAATGCCAAGCCTGCCGCCAGCGAAAATGCGGACGCCGCCGCGCCGGCGACGGCGGCGCCGGATCAATCTGCAGCCTCTGCGGCAACTCCCGGCCCTGCCGCTGCGGCGGCAGCGCCGTCAACGTCCGACACCAGCGCGCCGGAACCGGCCGAGGCGCAGATAAAACCGGCGCCGCCGCCCGAGACCGCCGGCACCGCAAGTGCGCCGCAAATGCCCGCGGCAGAGGCAAAGCCCGCGGCTGCACCCGAGACCGCGGGCGCCGCAAATCCGACGCCCGCGCCGGCTGCCGAGAGCGCGCCGGCCTCGCCCGATGCAGCGATCGCCGAGCAATTGCGCGAGCTTGGCAACGGCAAGTTCGACCGCATCGTCGGCACCAAGAAAGACCGCACGCAGATCGACGCGTTCTATGCCGGGCGCAATTACCAACCGCTGTGGATCACCGACGGCAAGGCCAACGACCGCGCCGACGCGGCGATCGGCTATTTGCGCCATGTCGACGCCGACGGCCTCGATCCGGCGGATTATGCGGTGCCGAATTTCGCCACGCTGGAAACGCCGGCCGGTCTCGCCAACGCCGAGATCGCGCTGACCGCTTCCGTCATCACCTACGCGCATCACGCCAGCATCGGGCGCGTGCACTGGTCGCGCGTGTCGGCCGACATCGAATACGACCGCGCGGCGCCGGAGCCCGCCGAGGTGCTGGGCGCGATCGCCGACGCCAAAGATGTCGCCGCCGCACTCGACGCTTATGAGCCGCACACGCCGGGCTATCTCGCGCTCAAGGCCAAGCTCGCGGAGATCCGCGCCGGCAAGCTCGCCGATGAGACAGCGCCGTCGATCGGCAGCGGCGCGGTGCTCAAAGTCGGCATGCAGGACGACCGGGTTCTGCAACTGCGCGCCCGGCTCGGCCTTGGCGGCGACGGCACGACCTATGACAAGGCGCTCGCCGAAGCGGTGAAAAAATTCCAGGAGTCGAACCAGATCGCGACCACCGGCACGCTCACTGCGGCCACCGTCGAGGCGCTCAACGGTCCCAGGCCCGACCACGCCGAGGACGTCATCCTTGCCAATATGGAGCGCTGGCGCTGGATGCCGCATCGGTTCCCCGACACCTACGTCGTCGTCAATCTGCCGGATTACACCTTGCGCGTGATGCACGACGGCAAGCAGCTATGGAAGACCAGGATCGTCATCGGCAAGCCGGAGATGCCGACGCCGATCATGACCGCGGACATGAAGTTCATCACCGTCAATCCGACCTGGAATGTGCCGCCGTCGATCGTCAACCATGAATACCTGCCGGCGCTGGAGCAGGATCCGACCGTGCTCGACCGCATGGGGCTCAAGATCGACCGCAACGCCGACGGCTCGATTCACATTTATCAGCCGCCCGGCGACAAGAACGCGCTCGGCCGCATCCGCTTCAATTTCCCCAACAAGTTCCTGGTTTATCAGCACGACACGCCGGACAAATATTTGTTCGCCAACGACAAGCGCGCGTTCAGCCACGGCTGCATGCGGGTGCAGGACCCGGTGCACTATGCCGAAGTTCTGCTGTCGCTGGTGCGGCCGGGCGACGGCTATACCGAGGACCGCATCAAGAAGATGTTCGGCTCGGGCGAGACCGACATCCAGTTCCCGAGCTTCATCCCGGTCGACCTGACCTATCAGACCGCCTTCGTCGACGGCGCCGGCAAGCTCGAATTCCGCGACGACGTCTATGGCCGCGACCGGGCGCTGTTGGCGATCCTGAAAGGGCCCGAGCGCAAGGTTGCCGACATCCCGGTCGAGCACAAAGAGGACGTTTCGCACCGCGAAGTGCTGGCGATGCCGGATCAACCCGGGCTGTTCGGATTCGGCAGCCGCAGCCTGTTCGGCGGCGCCAGTTATTACCCGAACGGCTACGCGAGCGGTGGCTATGCGAGCGGCGGCAATTTCTTCTCGCGCTTGTTCGGCGGCTTCGGGGCTGCCTCGGCGCCGCCGCGGCCGCCCCGCCAGGTCGCCGCCCACGCCAAGAAGGTATCCCGGTCGGGCAATACGGTGGAGCGCTGAACGCCGCGGATTTCGCCAAATTCGCCGCCAAGTCCTCCTGCGTTAACCACTTTTTTCCCCCTTCCGTGGGCCTGCCGAGGCCGCGGGCCGTTGCCGGCCATATTTCGCCACACTGCGAGGCTACCCCTGGCGCGGTCGGGGGTGGGGCGACGGTCCGTTCGGCCCTTCCCAAATTTTAACAGTGCGTTGGCGTGATCCGGCGCGGCGATTTGCCGTGGTGGATTTGCGCCTTGAACGCGTCACCGCGAGATTGCCAGTGCACGTTGGTCGCGCGCAGCTGAAACCTCGTCGATCGTTCGCGGCGCGCGCTGCCCTCGCGCTTCTTCTTTTCCTGTTCGGTTCGAAAGCCCTGCAAAACGCGGTCGCCGAAGGCGAAACGCGCACCATTGCCATGCACCACCTTCATACCGGCGAGGACATCGTCATCACCTACAAGCGCGACGGGCGCTACGACGAGGCCGCGCTGGCCAAGCTCGACTGGTTCCTGCGCGACTGGCGCAAAGGCCAATCGACCCGCATGGATCCGCGCCTGATCGATCTGCTCTGGGAGGTGCAGCGCGAAGCGGGTTCGACGCTGCCGATCCAGATCGTGTGCGGCTACCGTTCGCCGCAAACCAACGCCATGCTCCGCCACAACAGCGAGGGCGTCGCGCGCAACAGCCAGCACATTCTCGGCCGCGCCATGGATTTCTTCATTCCCGGCGTCCGGCTCGAACAGTTGCGCGAGATCGGGCTGCGCCTTGAGCGCGGCGGCGTCGGTTTCTATCCGCAGTCCGGCTCGCCTTTCGTGCATATGGACGTCGGCGGCATCCGGATGTGGCCGCGCATGACGCGCGAGCAGCTGGTGCGCGTGTTCCCGGACGGGCGTACCGTGCAGATTCCGACCGACGGCGTGCCGCTGCCCGGCTATGCGCAGGCGCTCGCCGACGTCACGCGGCACGGCGCCGTGCCGTCGGAGAATTCGCTGGCCGCGGCGCGCAAATCCGGAATCGACGTCGAGGCGGTGCTGGCGAGCAACGATCGGCCGCAAGCAAATCCTTTCGCCAAGCTCCTGGGATTGGCCAAGGACGATAAGGATCAAGCCGACCTGACCGCCGCGGTGGCGTCGGGCGCCGCGACGCCGAAACCTATTCCGGTTGCCGCCGTCGCGAAGAGCGCCGACGCCAAGCCGGTGCAGGCGCATTCCTCAGACAAGACCGCACGCGCGATGGAGAAGCTCAAGCTCGTCCATGTCGCCAAGCTGTTGCCCGCACCGCCGGCGCCCGCTCAACCCTCGCCACGGCAGGCGCATCCGGCCGCAGCCGCGACGCCGAACCAGATCATCGCCGAGCGCGGCTATTGGCAGGGCCCGCCTGACGGCAATCCGCTCGTCACGCTGGCGAGCGCCGCGCCCGACAGCACGGGTTCAGTCGGTCAATTTGCGGCGCGTGCCGATCAGGGTTCGCTTGCGCTCGGCTATGCCGAGCCGTCCGCCGACAATGCCGGCGCGCTGACCGGTATAGCCGCGTTGCGCGCCGCCGCTCTCGCCGCCCAGGCGCGGCGTGCCGTCGCCGGGGACACCACGGTCGCCGTCAAACGCGGTGCCGATCAACTCGCCTCCAGCGTCATGGCGGCAAGCTCGGCGGCGATGACGGTGGTCAGGTCCGGCGCGCATTTCGCCAATCCGTGGCTGCGCGCCATCGTGCTATCGCCGAGCGTGCAGCATTTCCTCACCACGGTTGCGCTTGGCGAACGCGATTTCCGCTCGCTCGCCGCGCTGATGATCAAGCCGAAGAATGCGGTGAAGATGACCTTTGCCGCCGATCCCAATCCCGGGCTCTCGCCGGACCGTTTCTCGGGCGCGGCGATCGTATTCGTGTCGACGGTGAGCTATCCGGGCACCGCGACCCACACCGCGGCGCTGCAGTAACTTCGTTCCGTCACCCTGAGGAGCGAGCGAAGCGAGCCTCGAAGGGCGACAGCCCGGGCGCTTCAGCCGCATCCTTCGAGGCCCGCGCTTGGCGCGGGCACCTCAGGATGACGGATATCGGTTACAGCATCCCCAGCGCGTGCAGATAGGTTTCCAGGACCGCCTCCTGCTCCTTGCGCTCGTTGACGTCCTGCTTGCGCAAGCGGACCACGACGCGCAGCGTCTTGACGTCGAAGCCGTTGCCCTTGGCCTCGGCGTAGACGTCGCGGATGTCGTCGGCGATCGCCTTCTTCTCTTCCTCGAGCCGCTCGACGCGCTCGACAAAGGCCTTGAGCTGATCCTTGGCGAAACGGCGGGCGGGCTGGTCGTCTTTGGCGGCGGCGGCGGTAGCCATCGGGGCACTCCTCATCTAGAGCGTGATGCCGAAAAGTGGATACCGGTTTTCGGATAAGATCACGCTCGAACCAAGTTGCCCCGAGGTTTCGAAACTGCGCCGCTTCAGGTCAAGCCGCGCGCGCGCTCATCCACGCTCTGCACAGGAGGGCAGCGCAAAAGCCGCCGCCTTAGTGTTTTTGGCTTGCTTTTTCGAAAGCCGCCTGCTGCGCCGGCGACGCCTCTTTCTGGTATTTGGCGCGCCATTCGTCATAAGGCATGCCGTAGACGATTTCGCGGCTTTCGTCCTTGGTCATCGGGATGCCTTTGGCCTCGGCGGCGTCTTTCATCCAGTTCGACAGGCAATTGCGGCAAAAGCCGGCGAGGTTCATCAGGTCGATATTCTGGACGTCGGTGCGTGAGCGCAAATGCTCGACCAGGCGGCGATAGACGGCGGCTTCGAGTTCCGTGCGGGTATTCTGGTCGACAGCCATGATAGCCTCCGCGGTTGAACTATGGAAAAGATAAAGCCGCGGCCGCGCCGTTTCCATAGCCGCGGTAGCGCAAGCCAGACGGGTCCGCCGTGGCGACGCAATCGCGCGAATTCCTGGAATCGCTGTTTTGGGCCGCGGTCGGCGCCGCGCATCCGTCGCGCTGCCTGCCGCCGCAGCTGCCCGATCCGCCGGCCGACGGCCGCCTGTTCGTGCTCGCCGCCGGTAAGGCCGGCGGTTCGCTCGCCGAAGTGGCCGAGCAGCATTACCTCGCGCGCATGCCGGCGAGCCGGCTTGCCGGCATTGCCGTGACCCGCCACGGCTACGGGCGGCCGACCCGGCATATCGAGATGGTCGAGGCCGGCCATCCGGTGCCCGACGCGGCGGGGCTGGCCGGCGCCGAACGCATGCTGGCGCTTGCCGACGCAGCGCAGGCCGGCGATGTCGTCCTGGTGCTGTTGTCCGGCGGCGCCTCGGCGAACCTGATCGCGCCCGCCGCCGGCATAACGCTTGCGGACAAGCAGGCGACCACGCGCGCGCTGCTGCGCAGCGGCGCGAACATCTCGGAAATCAATTGCGTGCGCAAACATCTCTCCCGCATCAAGGGCGGGCGGCTGGCGCGCCGCGCGCATCCGGCAAGCGTGGCGACGCTCGCCATCTCCGACGTGCCGGGCGACGACCCCGCCGTCATCGGCTCCGGTCCGACGGTGCCCGATCCGACCACGCTCGCCGATGCCCGCGCCATGGTCGGCAAATACCGGCTCGAACTGCCCGGCGCCGTGACCAGCGCGCTCGCGGATCCGGTCAACGAGTCGCCGAAGCCCGGCGACCGTATTTTTGCCGCCACCACGTTCCGGATCATCGCGCGGCCCGCCGACGCGCTCGCCGCGGCGCGCGG